>Ga0070739_10001855_pt1 | contig 30248 bp, 29 predicted proteins | sample Coa_R1_7_FD_66445 | JGI IMG/M metagenome (GOLD analysis project Ga0070739, IMG submission 66445) | Surface soil microbial communities from Centralia Pennsylvania, which are recovering from an underground coalmine fire - Coalmine... | ecosystem: Environmental > Terrestrial > Soil > Unclassified ...
AGGCGTTTTCCGCACCCGCGACGGCTATATCAACATCGCCTCGGCCGGGGACGAGATCTACCGCCGCTTCTGCCGCGCGCTGGGCAACGAGGCGCTCGCCGACCATCCGGACTACAAGACGGGTCGCCTGCGCTCGCAGAACCGCAAGGCGCTCAACGCGGCGATCGAAGAAATCACGCGCACCCGCGACAGCGCCGACTGGATCGAGCGGCTGAACCAGGCGGGCGTGCCGTCCGGGCCGATCTATACGATCGAGCAGGTGTTCGCGGACCCGCAGGTGCAGCACCTCGGCATCGCCCAGCCGGTGACGCACCCGGCCCTCGGCAAGATCGATCTGGTCGGGCAGGCGGTGAGCTTGAGCCGCACGCCCAGCCGCCTGGTCTCGGCCAGCCCCGAGATCGGCGAGCACAGCGACGACATCCTGCGCGAGCTCGGCTACGCCCCGGCCGACATCGCCGGCTTGCGCGGCCGCGGCGTTGTATAGACGGATTTGCCGCGGCGCCGAGGCCGCTCCATCTAAAGGGCTGGCATCGGGCCTTACGGCGGAGAGTACCCATGGCGGAAGCGCTGCACATCGTCTGCCCGCACTGCGACACGATCAACCGGGTCCCGCACGCTCGCCTGCGTGATGGCGGCCAGTGCGGCGCCTGTCACCGCAAGCTGTTCGACGGCCATCCGGCGGCGCTCGACGCCGCCCGTTTCGCGAAGCACGCGGAGAAGAGCGACATCCCGCTGCTCGTCGATTTCTGGGCGGCGTGGTGCGGCCCGTGCCGGATGATGGCGCCGGTGTTCGAGCAGGCGGCGGCCGAACTCGAACCGGAGGTAAGGCTGGCGAAAGTCGATACCGAGGCGGCTCCGGAAATTGCCGCCACGTTCGGCATCCGCAGCATCCCGACGATGGTATTGCTGCGCCACGGCAGGGAAATCGCCCGCACCAGCGGCGCGATGCCTCTGCCGCAGCTCCTCGCCTGGGCGCGCGAGCACGCCGCGGCCGACGCCGGCTGAGGCCTCTGCCTCGCGGTTACGCCTTTACGGAACCGGAGGTGAGACCGGCGACGTAGTGCTCGACGAAGAACGAGTAGATGATCGCGACTGGGATCGAGCCGAGCAGCGCCCCTGCCATCAGCTGGCCCCAATAGAACACGTCACCCCGGATCAATTCGGCGATGACGCCGACCGGCACGGTGCGCACGGAGCTCTTGGTCAGGAAGATCAGCGCGTAGAGGAACTCGTTCTGCGACAGCGTGAAGGCGAAGATGCCGGCGGAGATGAAGCCGGGCGTGCACAGCGGCAGGAACACCCGGCGCATCGTCTGCAGCCGGCTTGCGCCGTCGATGCGCGCCGCCTCCTCCAGCTCCTTTGGCACGGTCTTGAAGTAGCCGAGCAACAGCCAGGCGCAGAACGGCACCAGCATCGTCGGATAGGTCAGGATCACCGAGGTCAGCGTGTTGCCGAGGTCGAGCCGGTTGATGAGGTCCGCGAGCGGCAGGAACAGCAGCGGCTGGGGCACGAGGTAGATCGCCGCCACGGTCATCGCCATCAGGCTCGACCCGGCGAAGCGCATGCGCGCGAGCGGGTAGGCCAGCATCGTCCCGAGCACCAGCGAGATCGCGGTCGCGATCACCGCGACCAGCATCGTGTTCCACGTCCACAGCAGAAAATGCGTCTGGCTGATCAAATCGATGTAGTGCTTCAATGTCGGGTTGTGCACGAGCAGCGGCATCAGCCGCTTGTTGTACAACTCCGAGTTCGGCTTTATCGATGTGATCGCCATCCAGTAGAACGGGAACAGCGCGAACAGCAGGAAGAAGCCGACCGGCCCCCATACCTGAGCCGTCCTGACGATGCGTCCGCGGCCGGTGACCATCAGTTCTTCCGCATGTAGAGGGTCAGCGCGACGATCAGCAACGCCAGCGCCGGCAGCATCGTCAGCGCCACCGAGGCCCCGAGCCCGAGCTGGCCCGCGTTCATGCCGATGTCGAAGGCGTAGGTCGCAAACAGGTTGGTCGCGTTCTGCGGCCCGCCATGCGTCAGCACGTAGACCAGCTGAAAATCGGCGAAGGTGAAGATGATCGAGAACAGGGTGACGATCAGGATCACCGGCTTGATCAGCGGCACGGTGACATAGCGGAAGCGGTGCCAGCCGCTGGCGCCGTCGATCGTCGCAGCCTCGTACAGTTCGGGCGGCACCGTCTGCAGTCCGGCGAGCAAGGTGATGCCGTAAAACGGCAGACCGCGCCACGTGTTGATCATGATGATGGAGAACATCGCCCAGCCCGGGTTGCCGAGCCAGGACGGGCCGGGACTGCGCACGAGGCCGGCCTCGATCAGCAGCCGGTTGACGACGCTGAACGCCGGGTCGAGCATCCACAGCCATGCCACCGTGCTCAATACCGTCGGCACGATGAACGGCAGCAACAGCAGCGCCCGCACCAGGTTTTTCATGCGGAAGTGCTGGTTCATCGCCAGCGCCAGCGCGAGGCCGCCGACCATCTTCAGCACCGTCGCGACGGCGGTGTAGACAAAGGTGTTGACCGCGACGCGCCAGAAAATCGGGTCGTTGAAGTCGGTGACGAAGTTCCTGAGGCCGATGAAATGGCCGGGTTTCGCGACCGCCCGGTCTTCGAGGCTCAGCAGGATGCCGTAGAAGAACGGGTAGCCGACGAGCGCCGCCAGGAACAGCAGCGGCAGCGCCATCATCAGCCAGCTGAACACGGCCTCGCGGTCGAGCCAGCCCGACAGCGTCATCGCGCGGCGCGGCGGCCGCGCGAGTCCGATCAGCGACTGGCTGGGGACGGCCATGCCAATGCCCGCGCAATCCTCAGGCCGAGCGGTAGATGTCCTTCAGCTGCGCCTCGGCGTTCTTGATTACGTCCTTGGTCGAGGTGCCGGTGCAGGCCTTGGCGAACATGTCGACGACGACATATTTCGCGACGTTTTCCGCAAGCTGCCGGTTCGGCGGCGCCGGCCAGCCCGGCAGGTGCGCTGTCGCCATCGCGTCGCGATAGGGGATGTTGCGCGGCTCCGCCTGCCACATCGGCGCGTCGTCGTAGGCGTGCAGGAACGGCTGGTAATAGCTGTCGGCGATGCCGTACCAGGCCCCGAGCTGCTTCTTCTGCATCAGCCACTTGAGGAAGTCGTGCGCCTCCTGCTTTTCGGGCGTGAAGTTGAACACCGCATGAGTGATGCAGTTGAGCAGGTGAAAGCGGCCCTTCGGCCCCTGCGGGTTCTGCGACTGGTCGGTGACTTTGGCGATCTCGGGGAAGTTCTTCTTGGCGAACCAGAGGATGCTTTCGGCATTGTTGGTGCACGAAATCTGCTCGGCCATCCATGCCTTGTTGTTGCTGACGTCGGTCCACCCCAGGCAGTCCTCAAGCACGCAGTCCTGGAAGAACTTGCGCGCAAAATCGACGGCGCGGGCGGTTTCGTCCGAGTCGATGACGACGGTCTTGCCGTCGGCCTCGACCTCGTGCCCGCCATAGGACCACAGCAGCGGATAGATCCAGCCGTGGTTGTCGCCGAAGCCGTGCCCGAGCTCGAAGCCGAACGGGTGCCCCTTCGCCTTCAATTTCTTCCCGACCTCGTAGAGCTCTTCCCACGTGTCGGGGAATTTCTTGACGCCGATCTCGGCGAACCAGTCCGTCCGCCAGTTCATCAGCTGGCCGATATTGCTGTGCGGGATCGCGATCCATTTGCCGTTGAGGACCGCGGCCTCCTGCGCCGCGGGGTACCAGCCGCCCTGCTCCTTGCCGACCTGTTCGGCGATGTCGGTGACGTCCATCAGCTTGTCGGCGAACAGGAACGGCTGCAACAGCGCCATCATCGACACGTCGGCGCCGGAGCCGGTTTCGACGACGGTGGCGATCCGCGTCGGCAGGCTGCCGACGGCGGTGGTCTCGTAGACGACCTTGACGCCAGTTTCTTTCTCGTACTGCTCGGCGAGCGTCGTCTTGATGAACTCGTCGAACGGCGGGATGAACGAGCTCTCGTGCAGCATCGTCACGGTCTTGCCGGCGGCGCGTCCGAGGCGGGGCGCGAGCGCGGCGCCGGCGGCTCCGATCGCTGTCGCCTTCAGAAACTCGCGTCGCGATGTCGTGCGGCCCGCCATGCCCCCCTCCTCGATCTCTCGGGCGCGCGGCGCCCTTTGCTTAGCGCGCGCATGTTATTGCCTTTGTTGCCGTTCTGAAAGATGCGGCAGTCGGCCGCCGGTGCGCCGCCCCAACAAATCGGCGTTATCGCCCTGGCGAAGCGGAATTTGGCACGTCTAGGCGGTTCCGTTGTTGTTAACGAGGGCAAGCGATCGGGCTCCTTCGTTCTGATCGGAGGAAAAGATGAAGACGTATCGACTCCTCGCGGCCGCGGTGGTCCTGACCGGTTTTGGAACCATGGCAACGCCGGCCTGGACAAAGGCTATGGCTGCTCAAACTCTCCAAGGGCCGGCTAACGGGCAGTCCGTTACGCTTGCCGCCGGCGGGTTCGAGCGGCAGAGCCCTGCGTCCGGGCGGATGGAGAGGCTGGTCGATTCAAGCTGCACGACGACCTGCGGCTCCGGTCCGGACGGCACGTGCAGCAAATCCTGTCCTGCGCCGCAGAATTGCCTGGCGCATTGCGAGGGCGGCAAGGCGACGTGCGAGTGCCATTGAGGGGTGGGCGGAGAGTCACCTACCTGCCGGTTTGTCGGCGGAAGCCGCCGGGGCGGTCTGATCGCGGGCGACCCGGTTCAGCGCCTCCTCCGCGAGATGGGCGAACAGGGTCTGGCGGCGCCGGCACATCAGCGCGATCTTGCGTTCTAGCCCGCCCGGGTAGGGGTCGAGCATGTATTCCCGCGCCAGCGGCGCGTCGAGTTCGGCAAGGCGCTTGCCCAAGTGCTCCAGTAGCGTCCGCACCTCGCTCACCGCGATGTAGCCGCGGCGCCTCAGTGCGCCGCGCCAAAGCGCCCCGATCACCCTCATGTTCCCGCTCTCGTCTATGCCTGCAACACCTGCGCTTGAAGCCGCCCCGAACGCGCCGATTTTGCGCGTGCTTCCCGCGGCGGGATCATCCAGACTGCCGCGCCTTTTAAGGGGATGTTGGGACGGAGCCATGCCAGTCACACCTTCGCAGCAGGTCATTGCCGAGCTGACGCCGACCGGCGTCCTGCGCGCCGCGATCAACATGGGCAATTTCCTTCTCGTCACCGGGAAGGACCCGTCGGGCGATCCGTCCGGCGTCTCTCCCGATATGGCGGCGGCGCTCGCGGCGCGGCTCGGCGTGCCCGTCAAGTATGTGCCGTATGCACGCCCCGGCGAGATCGCCGATGACGCCGAGAAGGGAGCGTGGGACATCGGCCTCATCGGCGCCGAGCCGCAACGCGCCGCCGTCATCGACTTCACCGCCGCCTATTGCGAGATCGAGGCGACCTATCTGGTGCCCGCGGGGTCGCCGATCCGCAGCGTTGCCGAGGTGGACCAGCCCGGCCAGCGCGTCGCGGTCACGGCGCGCAGCGCCTACGGCCTCTGGCTCGAAAACAATTTCAAAAAGGGCCAGCTGCTGCAGTTCGACAATGCCGACGAGGCGGTCAAACGTTTCGTCGACGACAAGATGGACGCCTATGCCGGATTGCGGCCGGGGCTGCTCTCGGTCGCCGAAAAGCTGCCGGGTTCCCGCATCCTCGACGGTCAGTTCACGGCGGTGCAGCAGGCGATCGGTACGCCGAAGAAGAATGCGGCCGCCTTTGCCTTTCTGCGCGATTTCGTCGAGGAGGCAAAAAAGGCCGGCATCGTCGCCAGCCTGATCGAGCGCCACGGCGTCAAGGGCCGCCTGTCCGTCGCGCCCCCCGCCGGCTGAAGGACCCGAATGGCGGGACCTGCTCTCTCGTCGGGTTCCGCCGGCGCCGCTACCGCGCCGCCACCCGCTGGCGCAGCATGGCGAGCAGGCCGTCGAGCCGGCCGCCGTTGCGCGAGATGATCGACAGGAACTCGTCGCGCTGGGTCACCCGCATGCTGACGCCGGCGACGTAGGCGTCGGTGATGCGCCACGAGCCGGGGCCGCCGGTCAGGTGCCAGTCCACCTGCACCGGGCTGCCGCCGCGCCGAATGATCTGACTGGTGACGACGGTGTCGCCGTTCTCCTGGCGCGTGCCGGTCACCCGAAACGGTTCGCCGGCGTATTGGGCAAGCCGGGTCGCGTAGGTTTCCGAGATGTATTCATGGAACAGCCGCAGGAACTCCTGCTGCTGCTGCGGGTTCGCCGACCGCCAGTACGGCCCGAGCACGAACTGGCTGATGCCGCGCAGGTCGAAATCATCGGAAAAGAGCTCGCGGAACCGCGCCAGCCGCGTCGCTTGCGGCACGCTCGGCCCCAGCACCTGAATCGCCTGTACGCCGAGGTTGTTGATGAAGCTGGCGGCGTCCTGGGCGCGCGCCGCCGGGGGGGCGGCGACGAGCGCGACAAGACTGAGGAAGGCGCCGACAAGCAGCGAGCGTCGCATCATTTCGGGGGAGCCTCTGGGGGTTTCGGCGTCTCGGGCATCGTGTACTGGATTGCCGGGAGCGACTCGTCGCCGCCGCCACCGCCGCCGCTGAAGATATCCGGGTTCGGCAGGTTGGTGCCCTGGTGTTGTATTTGCGCCTCGCGCCGCTGGCGATAGATCGAACGGATCGTCGCGTAATAGTCAAGCGAGGTCTTTTCCAGGTCCTCGAGGCTCGCGTAGTTGCGCGACAGCGCATCCGTACCCTGCGCGACGCTGCGCGCAATCGGGATGTAGAGCCGGTCGCCGGCGGCGATGTTGGCGGGATCCGCAAAGCCGTCCGCGACCATGCCGGTGATGTCGCGCGGGTTCGACGGGCCGAGGACCGGGATCACGATGTAGGGCCCATCCGGCACGCCCCATACCGCCAGGGTCACGCCGAAATCGTTGTCGTGATAGGGGATGCCGAGGCGGGTCGCGACGTCGATGAGGCCGCCCATCCCGATCGTCGTGTTGAACAAGAACCGCGCCATCGTGTTGCCGGCCAGGTGCACCTGCCCTTGCAGCAGGTCGTTGGCGAAGATGACCGGCCCGTTCAGGTTCTGCAGAAAGTCGTGCAGGTTTTGCCGGATCGGCGGCGGCACGACGTTCTTATAGGTCTTCGCGACCGGAATCAGCACGTGGTCGGTAACGTTCTGGTTGAACCGAAACACCGCGCGGTTGGTGTTTTCGTAGGGATCGTTGAAGTTCTCCGGCGCCGCCGACGCTTCCTGGGGGCCGGGCGCACGCGGACCGGCGCAGCCGCCGAGGACCAGGGTCAGCGCCAGGAGGAGGCCCGAGATTCCGGGCAACGAGGGTCGAAGGATCATCGATCGTTCTCGCTTATGGTGGCTGGCGCTGGGACGGCCGCCGAGATAATGGCGAAGAAACCGGTACGGCGGCAAGCGATCGTTAGCGGTATCGTCGTCATGCCGCCGTCTCGGGCTATCCTTTTACGCGCAAAGACCGTGGCGGAGTAGGGTTAGCGAGCGGTTAACGTTCGTCCAGGCGAATCATCTTGCGCATTTTGCACGGCGGCGCAACCGCCCCTCATGCCGCATTGACGATATAAAGATATGTTTATATGTTCGCCGCCACCTTTAAGGACGAAGCGGCGGCATGGACGATTTGCTGACGGCGTTGCGCGCGGTGGCGGAGCCGACCCGGTTGCGGCTCCTGGTGCTGTGCGCCCGCGGCGAGCTGACAGTCAGCGAGCTGACCCAGATCCTCGGCCAGAGCCAGCCGCGCGTGTCGCGCCATCTGAAGCTGCTGTGCGAGGCCGGGCTGCTCGACCGGTTCCGCGAGGGCAGCTGGGTGTTCTACCGGTTGAGCGCGCGCGGCGCCGCCGCCGCGCTCGCCCGCCACCTGGTGGCCGCTTGCGGCGAGGGCGACCCGACGATCGCGCTCGACCTGCAGCGGCTCGCCGCGATCAAGCGGCAGCGCGCCGAGGCCGCCAACGCCTATTTCAGCGCCAATGCCGCACAATGGCACCGCATCAGGTCGCTGTACGTGGACGAGCGCGAGGTCGAGGCCGCGCTTCGCGACGCCGTGATCGGGGCCGCGCCGCGCGATTTGCTCGACATCGGCACCGGCACCGGCCGCATGCTCGAAATCCTGGCGCCGCACGTCGAGCATGCGCTGGGGATCGACCAATCGCGCGAGATGCTGGCGGTGGCGCGGGTCAACCTCGAACGCGCCGGCCTCGAAAACGGGCTGGTGCGGCTCGGCGACATGTACCAGCTGGCGCTGCCGGACGCGTCGTTCGATGCGGTCGTCATTCATCAGGTGCTGCATTACGCTGACCGTCCCGCCGCCGCCCTGGCGGAGGCGGCGCGCGTGCTGCGCCCGAACGGGGTGCTGGTGGTCGTGGATTTCGCGCCGCACGAACTCGAATTTCTGCGCGAGGAGCACGCGCACCGGCGCCTCGGCTTTGCCGACGCCGAGTTCGCGGAATGGTGCCGCGCCGCCGGTCTCGAACCGGCGCCGCCGCGCCGGCTGCCCGGGGCGCCGCTGACGGTCGTGGTCTGGACCGCATTCCGCCCCGGACCGCTGCGCCCGCCGCAGGCCGAAATCGCCGCCGCCGTCGGCACGTTCGCCCCAGCGCTGGCCGAACAGGAGCTGCATCGATGAGCCACGACCTCTCCGCCCCCTGGCGGCTGCCGCCGCGCGGCTTGCTCGCGGCCGATCCCGTCGGCGACTTCGACGCGGGACCGCCGCGCATCTCCTTCGAGTTCTTCCCGCCGAAGACGCCGGAGATGGAGGAGCGGCTGTGGCTTGCGATCAAGCGGCTGGAGCCGCTGCGGCCGCGCTTCGTGTCGGTCACCTACGGCGCCGGCGGCTCGACCCGCGAGCGCACCCACGCGACGGTGCGCCGCATCCGGCAGGAGACGGCGCTCGAACCGGCGGCTCACCTGACCTGCGTCGCCGCGACGCGGGAGGAGATCGACGAGGTCGCCCGCGCCTATTGGGACGCCGGCATCCGCCACATCGTGGCGTTGCGCGGCGACCCGCCCGGCGGCCTCGGCAGCGCCTATACGCCGCATCCCGGCGGCTACGCCTACGCCGCCGACCTCGTCGACGGGCTGAAGAAGGTCGCGGATTTCGAGATCAGCGTCGCCGCCTATCCCGAAACGCATCCCGCGGCGCGCAGTCCCGGACACGACCTCGACAACCTCAAGGCCAAGCTCGACGCCGGCGCCAGCCGCGCCATCACCCAGTTCTTTTTCGACGCCGACGTGTTCCTCCGCTTCCGCGACCGGGTGCGCGCCGCCGGCATCGAGGTGCCGCTGGTGCCGGGGATCCTGCCGGTGACCAATTTCGCGCAGCTGAAGCGCATGGCGGCGGGCTGCGGGGCCTCGATCCCGGCCTGGATGGGGGCCCATTTCGACGGCCTCGACGACGACCCCGATACGCGCCGGCTCGTCGCCGCCTCGCTCGCCGCCGAGCAGTGCCGCCGGCTCCACGCCGCCGGGGTACACGAATTCCACTTCTACACGCTGAACCGCGCCGACCTGCTCGTCGCGATCTGCCACCTCCTCGGCGTCCGCGCTCCCAAACCCGCCGTCGCGGCATGATGGCGGTTATCCGAGGTTCCGATTTAATAACCCTCTCCCCCCGCCGGCCGAGGGGAGAGGGCAGGGTGAGGGGGGCCGATCGGATACGAGAAAGCCGCCGCACCCTCACCCTCCCGCGCCTGCGGCGCGGGTCCCTCCCTCTCCCGCGGTGCGGGAGAGGGGTTTTCTGCCGCTATTCCACAGTGTCATGACCCATATTCTCGATTACCTCGCCGACCGGGTGCTGCTGTGCGACGGCGCGATGGGCACGCAAGTGCAGGCGCGCAGCCTCGACATCGAACGCGACTTCGACGGCCACGAGAACTGCACCGAGATCCTGAACCGCAGCCGGCCCGACCTCGTCCGCGAGATCCATAAGGGCTACCTGGCCGCCGGCTGCGACGCGTTGCAGACCAACAGCTTCGGCGGCTCGCCGGTCACCCTTGGCGAATTCGGCATCGCCGACCTCGCCTTCGACCTCAACCGACGCGCCGCCGAGCTGGCGCACGAGGCGATTGCCGAATTCGCGCATGACGGCCGCACCCGCTTCGTGCTCGGCTCGCTGGGTCCGGGCACCCGGCTGCCCTCGCTCGGCCACATCTCCTACCAGGAGGTGGAGGACGCGCTCGCGGTGCAGGGCGCCGGCCTCCTCGCCGGCGGCGTCGATGCGTTCGTCGTCGAGACCTGCCAGGATCCGCTGCAGATCAAGGCCGCCGTCAACGGTGCCAAGCGCGCCTGCGCGCAGGCCGGGCGGGACATCCCGATCTTCGTCAGCGTCACGGTCGAGACCACCGGCACCTTGCTCGTCGGGGCCGACATCGCCGCCGCCGCGACGGTGATCCACGCGCTCGGCGTGCCGGTCATCGGCATCAACTGCGCCACCGGGCCGCGCGAAATGGCGGAGCACGTCAAGTGGCTCGGCGAGAACTGGCCCGGCCACATCACGGTGCAGCCCAACGCCGGGCTGCCCGAGCTGGTCAACGGCCGCACCCAGTATCCGCTGTCGCCGAAAGAGCTGGCGCAGTGGCTGGAGCGCTTCGTGCTGGAGGACGGCGTCGGCATGATCGGCGGCTGCTGCGGCACCGAGGCGGAGCACATCGCCGCGCTCGACGCGATGCTGCGGCGCATCGGCCGGGACCGGCGGCGGCCGCTGCCGAAGCAGCGCCGCGCGGCGTGGACGCCGTCGCTCGCCTCGCTCTACGGCCAGGTGCCGCTGCGCCAGGAGAACGCGTACCTGTCGATCGGCGAGCGCTGCAACGCCAACGGCTCGCGCGCCTTCCGCCGCCTCCAGGAGCAGGGCGACTGGGACGGCTGCGTCGAGATGGGGCGGGAGCAGGTCAAGGAGGGCTCGCACGCGCTCGACGTCTGCACCGCCTTCGTCGGCCGCGACGAGGTCGCGGAGATGACGGAGGTCGTCAGCCGCATGCGCGGTGCGATCAACGCCCCCCTCGTCATCGACTCGACCGAGTACCCGGTCCTCGAAGCCGCCCTGAAGCTCTACGGCGGCAAGCCGATCATCAACTCGATCAATTTCGAGGACGGCGAGGAGCCGGCCGAGAAGCGCATGCTTCTGGCGCGCCGCTTCGGCGCCGCCGTCATCGCGCTGACCATCGACGAAACCGGCATGGCCAAGGAGGTCGAGCACAAGGTCGCGGTGGCGCAGCGGCTCTACGACTTCGCCTGCGGCAAGCACGGGCTGCCGGCGTCGGACCTGCTGTTCGACCCGCTGACCTTTACGATCTGCACCGGCAACGAGGACGACCGCCGGCTCGGCCTCAACACGCTCGACGCGATCGCGCGCATCCGCGAGACCCTGCCCGAGTGCCAGATCATCCTCGGGCTGTCGAACATCTCGTTCGGGTTATCGCCGGCGGCGCGGCACGTGCTGAATTCGGTGTTTCTCGACCACGCCCTGCGCCGCGGGCTGACCGGCGCGATCGTCCACTTCTCGCGCATCCTGCCGCTGCACCGCATCCCGGAGGAGGAGGTGCGGGTGGCGGAGGATCTGATCTTCGACCGCCGCCGCCCAGACGGACCGAATGGGGGCTACGACCCGCTGCAGGCGTTCATCGCGCTGTTCGAGGGGCGCGCCGGCGAGAAGGTCGAGAAGAAGGGGCGGCCGGACAAGCTCGAAGAGCGGCTGGCGCAGCGCATCGTCGATGGCGACCGCCAGGGCCTCGAAGCCGACCTCGATCTGGCGATGCAGAGCTACAAGCCGCTCGACATCATCAACGACATCCTGCTCGACGGCATGAAGACGGTCGGCGACCTGTTCGGCGCCGGCAAGATGCAGCTTCCGTTCGTGCTACAGTCCGCCGAGACGATGAAGGCCGCGGTCAAACACCTCGAACCGCACATGGAGCGGGTCGAGGGCCAGGAGAAGGGCACGATCGTGCTGGCGACGGTGCGCGGCGACGTGCACGACATCGGCAAGAACCTCGTCGACATCATCCTGACCAACAACGGCTACCGCGTCGTCAACCTCGGCATCAAGCAGCCGCTCGCGTCCATCTTGGAGGCTGCCGCCGTCCACAAGGCCGACGCCATCGGCATGTCGGGCCTGCTCGTCAAGTCCACCGTCGTCATGCGCGAGAACCTCGAGGAGATGAGCCGGCAGCAGATCCGCCTGCCGGTCATGCTCGGGGGCGCGGCGCTGACCCGCCGCTATGTCGAGGAGGACTGCGTCAAGGCCTACGACGCCGGCCGCGTCGCCTATGCCCGCGATGCGTTCGACGGGCTCGGCCTCATGGAAAAGATCGTTTCCGGCGGATTCGACGCGCATCTCGCGGAGATCCAGCGCAAGAACGCGAACCGCCCCGTCAACGAGAGCCGCAAGCTCGGCCGCGCCGCCGATCCGCGGCCGCTGCGCCCGATCGACCTCCGCGAAATCCGCCTGCGCCGCGCTGAACTCAGCCGCGGCGTCGCGGTGCCGACGCCGCCATTCTGGGGCGCGCGCACCATCGAGCGCATCCCGGTCAAGGCGGTGGCGCCGTTTCTCAACGAGCGCATGCTTTACCAATTCCAGTGGGGTTACCGGAAGGACGGGCGCTCGTTCGAGGATTACAAGGCGTGGGCGCGCCAGGAATTGCGGCCGGTCTTGTCGCGCATCATGGACATCGCGATCCGCGAGGAGATCCTCGTGCCGCAGGCCGCCTACGGCTATTGGCGCTGCGCCGCCGAGGGCAACGACGTGATCCTGTTCGCCGAGGATGACCGCCGCGAAGTTGCGCGCTTCTCGTTCCCGCGCCAGAACCGCGAGGGCGGCCTCTGCATCGCCGACTTCTTCCGCGACGTGAACGATCCGGAGCGCGACGTGATCGGCCTGCAGGTCGTGACGATGGGCCGCCGCGCCTCGGAGGCGGCCCGCGAATGGTTCGCCGAGAACCGCTATCAGGACTACCTCTACCTGCACGGCCTGTCGGTCGAGATGGCCGAGGCGCTGGCGGAATACGCCCACAAGCGCATCCGCGCCGAACTCGGCTTCGCCGCCGAGGAAGCGCGCGACCACGAGGAGATGCTGCGCCAGGGCTACCGCGGCAGCCGCTATTCCTTCGGCTACCCCGCCTGCCCCAACCTCGCCGACCAGAAGCACATCCTGGCCTTGCTCCGCGCCGACGAGATCGGCGTCACCCTGTCGGAGGAAGACCAGCTCGACCCCGAGCAGTCCACCTCCGCCATCGTCCTCCACCACCCCCAAGCCAAGTACTTCTCGGTCTGACTTCCCAACCAAAGAACCAGGAAACGCCCTCCGCACTGACGCCGCAGCCGCCGGAGACAACGATCACACAATGCGTGAAACTCAGCAGACGCGGGCCTGAAGCGGCATCCGCGAGGCAGGATTCCTCCCGCACAGGTCATCATGGCCGGGGCGTGACCCGGCCATCTTCGCCTCGCTTCCCAAGATCGCCGGGTCAGACCCGGCGATGACGATGACGGAAGGCAATTCGCCGCCGCAACGGCGCCCCGAAGGCCGCCGATCTGCTGTCTCTCCATGACAAATTCCCGCGCGCGCGGGAATGACGGGAAGATGAAGTGACGGGCCGCGACGGAACGCTTGGTTTCGAATACCGTAGCGCCGTATGGAAATGGGATGGGCGTCACCGACGGGTCTCGCGGCCGGCATGAGCGATAATGTTGAGCCGCTGCTGTCGGTGCGCGGGCTGGTCAAGCACTTCCCGGTCAAGAAGGGGCTGCTGCAGCAGACGGTCGGGTATGTCCACGCCGTAGACGGCGTCTCGTTCGACATCGGGGCGGGCGAGACCCTCGGCCTCGTCGGCGAGAGCGGCTGCGGCAAATCGACCGCCGGCAAGGCGATCCTCAAGCTGATCGAACCGACCGCGGGGGAGATCCGCCTCGGCGGCGACCGCATCGAGCGCCTGTCGCGGCGCGAGATGCGGCCCTACCGGCGCCAGCTCCAGGTCGTCTTCCAGGACCCGTATTCGTCGCTGAACCCGCGGCTCAAGGTGCGCGACATCATCGCCGAGCCGCTTCGGAACTTTGGTGTCGCGGCGGACGGCGACGAGGTCGCCGAACTGGCCGGCAAGGTCGGGCTGCGCCCGGAGGCGCTCGACCGTTACCCGCACGAATTTTCCGGCGGCCAGCGCCAGCGCATCGGCATCGCCCGCGCCCTGGCGTTGCACCCGAGCCTCATCGTCTGCGACGAGCCGGTTTCGGCGCTCGACGTCTCGGTGCAGGCGCAGGTCATCAACCTGCTCGTCGATCTGCAGCGCGAATTCGGGCTGTCCTACCTGTTCATCGCGCACGACATCGCCGTCGTCGAGCACATCAGCCACCGCGTCGCGGTCATGTATCTCGGCAAGATCGTCGAGCTGGCCGACCGCGCGGCGCTGTTCGCACGGCCGCAGCACCCCTATACGGAGGCCCTGCTGTCGGCCGTGCCGGTGCCCGAGCCGGGGGTCGAGAAGAAGCGCATCATCCTCAAGGGCGACGTGCCCAGCCCGATCAACCCGCCGCGGGGCTGCCGCTTCCACACCCGCTGTCCGCTCGCGTTCGCCCGTTGCTCGGTTGAGGTGCCCGAGATGCGTGAGGTCTTCCCGGGCCACCACGTCGCGTGTCATTTGCGCGAGCCGCAGCCGCTGGTTCAGACGCAAGCCGATGCTCGATGACCCCTCTCGAATGGGCGGGCATGGCGGCGGCGAGCTTTGCGGCCGCATTGCTGCAGGGCACGACCGGCTTCGGCTTTGCGGTGCTGGCGACGCCGCTGTTCCTCCGCTTCATCCCGGCCGCGGCGGCGGTGCAGCTGACGATCATCGTGACCTTGGCGCTGTCGGCGGTCGTGCTTCCCGGCCTGCGGCGGACGCTCGACCGGGGCCTGTTGCTGCGGCTGATCGCGGGAGCGTTCCTCGGGTTGCCGCTGGGGATGCTGGCGTTCCGCTTCGCCAACGCCGCCTCGGTGCGCGCCGCCGCCGGCGCGACGATCCTGTCGTTCACGGCATTGCTCGCGTGGCGGCAGGCGGTGGCGGCGCCTTCGACCGCGCGCCGTTTCACGATGACGCCGGCGCGCGACGTCGCGGCCGGTGCGGTTTCCGGCGCCCTGACGGCGCTGCTCGGCATGTCGGGGCCGCCGGTGCTGATCTACATGCTGCTCGCGGCGGTGCCGCCGCAGGCCGTGCGGACGACATTGCTGCATTTCTTCGCGGTCGCCTATGCCGTGACGCTGCTCGCCCATGTCGCGACCGTCGGCGTGCCGTTCCGCACCTGGCTCACGGCCTTGCTGCTGCTGCCGCCGGCCTTTATCGGCGGGCTGGCGGGCCGGCGCCTCAACGCCCGGCTCGGCGGAAATGTTTTTGTTTGGATTGCGCTGGTCACGTTGGCCGTTGTCGGCGTCGGGACACTGGCGGACGCAGCGCGGGCGATCGTTAATTAGTTGGTAAACGCTCGCCGCCATGCTCTGCCGGCTGAACCAGCGGGATTTGACCGAAAGCCCCGTTTCATTCTAGGTTGCAGACCCCATGCCGAATCGGCAATGCCAAGGGAGGGCCGTTTGAGTTCTCAAAGATACGTTGATCTTCTGACGCGCCTGCTGCCCGCGGGCGCGGTCGGTGTGACCTTGGCGCTCGGCTCGGCCGCACCGAGCCAGGCGAGCGCCGCGCCGCAGGCGCAGCAGCCGCCGGCGGGCGAACGGGTATCCGACCGGCTCGCGGCGATCCGCGAGGCGGTGTCGCTGGTCGTGCCGCCGGAAGCCAAGCAGGGCACCCTGCTCGCGCAGTGGTGGGGAAACTATCCCTGGAACAACTGGCGCAACTGGGGCAACGGCTGGAACAACTACTGGCGTCATCGCTGGCACAACTGGTGGTAATATCCGGACGCGTGCCGGACATTTCGAGCCCCGCCGCAAGGCGGGGCTTTCGTTAAGGGGTGGCGACGGCCGCAAACGCGCCGAGCATTGAAGGAACCGACATGCCGATCATCGAACTCATCGGGGAATGGGGCGACGAGTTGGCGTCGTGGCGTCGCGACATCCATTCCCATCCCGAACTCGGTTTCGAGGAGCAGCGGACGGCCGATCTCGTCGCGGCGAAGCTCGCGGCGTTCGGCTGCGAGGTCTTCCGCGGCATCGGCAAGACCGGCGTCGTGGGACGGCTGCGCGCCGGCAACTCCCTGCGTTCGGTCGGGCTGCGCGCCGACATGGACTGCCTGCCGATCCACGAGGCTAACAATTTCGCCCACCGCTCGCGGCACGAAGGCCGCATGCACGCCTGCGGCCACGACGGCCACACGACCATGCTGCTCGGCGCCGCGAAATATCTCGCGCAGACCCGCAACTTCGACGGCACCGTCAACTTCATCTTTCAGCCCGCCGAGGAGGGCCTCGGCGGCGCCGAGGCGATGCTGAAGTACGGGCTGTTCGAGCAGTTTCCCTGCGACGCGATCTTCGGCATGCACAACCGCCCGGGCCTGCCGGTCGGCAAGTTCCAGATCTGCCCCGGGCCGATGATGGCCGGCGGCGCGTTCTTCGACATAGAGGTCGCCGGCCGCGGCTCGCACGGCGCCCGCCCCGAGGCCGGCGTCGATCCGGTCATCGTCGCGAGCCACATCGCGACGGCGATGCAGACGATCGTCGCGCGCAACGTGCGCCCGGTCGAGACCGCTGTCGTCAGCATCACCCAGATCCACGCCGGGGCGGCGTATAATGTCATCCCCGAGACCGCAGTCATGCGCGGCACCGTGCGCTGCTTCTCCCCGGCGACGATGGCGCTCGTCGAGGAGCGCATGCGCCGCATTGCGGCCGGCGTCGCGGAGGGGCTCGGCGCCACCGCGGCGGTCGATTTCCGCATCCTCTTCCCGGCGCTGATCAACGAAGCCGCGGAGACGGAGTTCATCGCCGCTGCCGCCGCCGAGATCGTCGGCGACGACAACGTGAACCGCCGTTCCAATCTCGTGATGGCGTCCGAGGATTTCGCCTGCATGCTGCAGCGCTGCCCGGGCGCCTACATCCAGATCGGCAACGGCGACGGCGAGGGCGCTTGCGAAGTCCACAACCCCGGCTACGACTTCAACGACGCCGCCCTGCCTTACGGCGCCAGCCTGTTCGTGCGGCTGGCGGAGCGCAAGCTGGCGCGGCTGACGTCTGACTGAGACGAGCGGATAGAATTGCGCCCCGAGCCGCGCTAGGCTGTCGCGAACCTTTCGCGGAGGAAGCGATGGCTGGGATCGGCGTCGAGCTCGATTGTCTCGAAGGCGTCAGGGTCGTTGATTTCACCCAGTTCGAAGCGGGGCCGTCGTGCACCGAGTCGCTGGCCTGGCTCGGCGCCGAGGTCGTCAAGATCGAGAACCCTGGCCTCGGCGATCCCGGCCGGCGGCTGCGGCCCGGCCAGCCCGACGACGATCCTTGGTATTTCCATCAGTTCAACGCCAACAAGAAATCCGTTACCCTCAACCTGAAGTCGCCGCGCGGCCTCGAAATCGTCCGCGACCTTTTGAAGAAAGGCGACGTGATGGTCGAGAACATGGCGCCCGGCACGATCGAGCGCCTCGGCCTCGGCTATGACGAGGTCAAGAAGATCAACCCCGGCATCATCTATTGCCAGGTCAAGGGCTTCGGCACCGGCAGCCCGTACGAGAAGAACCTCGCCTTCGACATGATCGCGCAGGCGGCGGGCGGCCCCACCAGCGTCACCGGCGAGGCCAACCAGCCGCCGGTCAAGCCGGGCCCCTCCTTCGGCGACACCGGCACCGGCATGCTGATGGCGATCAGCATCCTCGGCGCGCTCTACAAGCGGCAGAAGACGGGGCAGGGCCGGCGCCTTCAGGTCGCGATGCAGGACGCGATGATCCATTACATGCGGGTCCCGTTCTCGCGCACGCAGCAGACCGGCAAGGCGCCGCCGCGCGGCGGCAGCGCGCGCTCGCAGCCGGGCGGCCTCGTGCCCTCGGCGCTGTACCCGTGCAAGCCCGGCGGCCCGAACGATTACGTCTACGTCTTCTGCAGCCGGGCCAACGCCGAGCATTGGCGGCGCTTGCTCAAGATCATCGGCCGCGAGGATTTGATCGGCGACGCGCGCTACGACACCAACCAGGCGCGCAGCCAGCGCGCCGCCGAGGTCGACGAGATCATCGCCGCCTGGACCCGCCAGCATACGAAAGAGGAGGCGATGCGCCGGATCGGCGAGGCCGGGGTGCCGGCCGGCGCCGTGTTCGACACGGTCGAGCTGATGAACGACGCCTCGCTCGCCGAGCGCGGCATCATGCAGACGATCGACCACCCGACCACCGGCCAGGTCAAGATGCCGGCCTGGCCGGTGCGGTTCGATGGCGCGCCGCCGCGGGTCAAGCCGTCGCCGCTGCTCGGCCAGCACAACGAGGATGTGCTCGGCGGCTGGCTCGGCATCGGCGCCGACGAGGTCAAGGCGTTGCGGGCGGAGGGCATCCTCTGAAGCTCTACCGCTACCTGACCGGGGTGGACGACCAGGCCTTCTGCCACCGCGTCACCGCCGCGCTCAACCGCGGCTGGACGCTGTACGGGCCGCCGACCCTGACCTTCGACGCCTCGCGCAACCGGGTCGTCTGCGGCCAGGCGATCGTCAAGGAGGTCGAGGGGGCGGCGTATTCGCCCGACCTCGACCTGTCGCGGCAATGACGGCGATGGCCGACGTGTCCGGCCCCGTCGCCAACACGGCGATGCAGCGATATTGGAACGAGGTCGCGGGGCCGCGCTGGGTCGGCCGCATGGAGACTCAGGAAGCGCGCAATGTGGAGGTCGCGGCGCTGCTGCTGGAGGCGGCGCAGGCAAAGCCGGGCGAGCGGGTGCTCGATGTCGGCTGCGGCACCGGCGCGACGGCGCTGCCGTTCGCGCGTGCGGTCGGTCCCGACGGCCACGTCACCGGCATCGACATCTCCGAGCCGATGCTGGCGGAGGCGCGCCGCCGCGTCGCCGAAGAGGGTCTCGGCAACGTCACCTTGCTGCTGGCGGACGCGCAGGTCCATCCGCTGCCGGCCGAGTCGTTCGATCTGTTGACCTCGCGCTTCGGCGTCATGTTCTTCGCCGACCCGACCGCCGCCTTCCGCAATCTGCGCGGCGCGCTGCGGCCGGACGGCCGGCTGTGCATGGCGGTATGGGCCTCGCTTGGCGAGAACACGCACTGGAAGGTCCCGTTCGACATTGCGGTCCGGCGTCTCGGGCCGCCGGCGCCCAAGCCGCCGCACGAGCCGGCGCCGTACGTGTTCGGGGACCGCGACTATTGCCGCGAGGTGCTGTCCGCCGCCGGCTTCCGCGACATCGCGATCGAGGCACGAAATTTCCACGTCATCGGCAAGTCCGCGGCAAGCGAGGCCGAGCATGCCGGCCTGTTCGGCCCCGCCCAGCGGCTCATGGAAGAGAAACAGGCCGCCGCCGCGGCCCGTGACGCGATCGTCAAGGAAACCGAAGCCGCCTACGCGGCCTTCATGTCACCGGAAGGTCTGCGCCTGCCCGGAACGGTGCTGCTGGTCCGCGCCCGGCCCTAGGGGGCTGGCGCGGGCGCCTCACAGTATACCGTCATGGCCGGACTTGATCCGGCCATCTCGGGGCGCCCCCAGATTCGCGGGTCAAGCCCGCGAATGACGGTCTTCTTTGTGTCGATTCGAGAGCGAGTGCGCGGGAGGCGGGGATGCAGACGCGAGCGGCGGTGGCGCACGAGGCTGGCAAGCCTCTGACGATCGAGACGGTCGATCTCGACGGGCCGAAGGCGGGCGAGGTGCTGGTCGAGATCAAGGCGACCGGCATCTGCCATACCGACGAGTTCACTCTCTCCGGCGCCGACCCCGAAGGCCTGTTTCCGGCCATCCTCGGCCACGAGGGCGCCGGCATCGTCGTCGATATCGGGCCGGGCGTGACGAGCGTCCGCAAGGGCGACCACATCATCCCCCTCTACACGCCGGAATGCCGCCAGTGCGAGTCCTGCCTCTCCGGCAAGACCAACCTCTGCACCGCGATCCGCGCCACCCAGGGCCGCGGCCTCATGCCCGACGGCACCAGCCGCTTCTCGCTCGGCGGCGTGCCGGTGCACCATTACATGGGCACCTCGACCTTCTCGAACTTCACGGTATTGCCGGAAATCGCGGTCGCGAAAATCCGCGAGGACGCGCCGTTCGACAAGGTCTGCTACATCGGCTGCGGCGTGACGACCGGCATCGGCGCCGTCATCAACACCGCCAAGGTCGAGCCGGGGGCGAAGGTGGTGGTGTTCGGCCTCGGCGGCATCGGCCTCAATGTCGTGCAGGGCTGCCGGATGGTCGGTGCCCACCAGATCATCGGCGTCGATATCAACCCCGGCCGGCGCGCCCTCGCCGAGAAGTTCGGCATGACGCATTTCGTCAACCCGAAGGAGGTCGCCGGCGACCTCGTCCCCTACCTCGTCGATCTGACCAGGGGCGGCGCCGATTACAGCTTCGAATGCATCGGCAATGTCGCGACGATGCGGCAGGCGCTCGAATGCTGCCATCGCGGCTGGGGGGTCAGCGTCATCATCGGCGTCGCCGGCGCCGGCCAGGAGATTTCGACCCGCCCGTTCCAGCTCGTGACCGGCCGCGTCTGGAAGGGGACCGCCTTCGGCGGCGCGCGCGGCCGCACCGACGTGCCGAAGATCGTCGACTGGTACATGGACGGCAAGATCAACATCGACGATCTGATCACCCACACGCTGCCGCTCGCCGACATCAACAAGGGCTTCGACCTGATGCACGCCGGCGAGTCGATCCGCAGCGTCGTGATCTACTGAACCGTCAGCGGGATTAGTCTAGGAGCGGTATCCGACCGAACGGGGTCACTCCGCAAAACCGTCATGGCCGGGCCTGACCCGGCCATCTGCCCCTGAGATCGCCGGGTCAAGCCCGGCGATGACGAAAAAAGCGATCGCGGCTGATCGGATTCTTCCCTTAGCGCCGGGTTTTTCCGCGCAAGCGTGTCCACCACGTGCAGCCGCGGGCTCGCCGGCCGACTGCCTCGATGAAGGCGGCGGGGCTGATGCTGCCGCCCTGGTGCGGGCGCTCCAGCAGGTGCGCGAGCAGCGTCTGCTGCGCGTCGGTCAGGTCGATGAAGCGGCCGGCGGTGCGCGCCGGCGCGGTATAGGCGAGGCGGGCGCGCAGCGTCGCGCCGACCTCGATCCCGTCCCGCAGCATCCGCAGCGCGACCGAAATCGACTGGCCCGGCGCGAGTTCGGGCGGCGCCTCGGCGGCGGCGAAGCCCGACTGCGACAGGTCGAGCAGCCGGCAGGCGCGGCCGTCGATAGCGATCTCTGCGGTAACCGCGGCCCTGCGGTAGAACCGCCGCTCGCGCCGCGGCGCGGCCAGCGGCGGCGGTGGCGCGGCGGGCGCCGGCTGCTCGAAATCGATGAAATCCGCAGGCGGGCCAGGGGCGGATACCGATCGCGACGGGCGCACCCCGCGAAAGCCGAGGCTCGACGCCGGGAGGCGAGGCATTCGTGCGGGGCTCCCGCTCTCGCGGAAATGACGTCCCGAGCTGCGATCAGGCATGCGGCGTGCGGCGATCGCGGGCTGCGCGCCGCTTGTCGGCCAGCGGAACGATAGAGCCGGCAAAAGCCGGTGCCAGTCCAAATTCCACCAACCGCCGTTCCTGCGAAAGCGGGAACCCAGTGCCGCCAAGTCGGCCTTCCAAACCTCAAGCGCTGCTTTCCAGCGTCTCACGACGCCGTTCCGGCCCACGCTGGCCGTCCCGGGGCGGCCCGCAAGACCGGACCCGGGTTCCACGGACACTGCCGTGTCGGAGAGGTCGCGCATTCCGAATTCGCAAACTTCGTCCCCGCCCCGCAATGACGACCGTGGCGGGGCCGCGAATTCGGCTATGTCCGGGATCGCCGCCGCGGGCGGCGACGGAGCCTCGGCGTAGAAGTCACTCGGCTCCTCTGGCAGAAGGTCGTCCTCTTCCGGCTCCGGCCATTGATAGGGCAGCTCCGGCTCGGGCGCCTGCCAGTCCGATGCCTCGACGGTCTCCACCCTCTCGTCCGGCAGGGGCAAGGTGAACTCCGGCGAGGCCGGCGGTTCCTCCGCCGGAATTGCCGTACCCCATCCGAAGGCCGAATTGGGGATCGGGATCGACAGCGCCGGCGCCGTCAGGCTGCGCAGACGGTCTTGCAGCGATGGCGCGGCCGCCGGCGATTCAGATCCATCATCCATGACGGACGCGGCCGGCGGCCCCGGTTCCGCTTTCGGAAACCTCTCGCGGGCGCCGTCCGCTCGCGCCGCCGCGTCGAGCGCCGCGCGAACCGCCGCCAGATGCGGCAGCCACGGGGCCGGCGCCGCGGCGTGACCGTTGCTGCGTGCCGGCGTCGGCGCCGGCCGCGGCGTGCGGGCCGGCGATGGCGGCGGCTCCCCATCGGCGAGCCGACGGAACAGCGTATCCAGGCTTTTCGGGGTGTCCATCCGACGATTGTCCCGGCGCCGGTGTGGCGGACCGCCGGGTGCCGCCATCATAGCGATAGCGGCGCGTCTCGCTCCTTCTTTTTATGCCGACGATCGTTCGCCAGGGGTAACAGCGCCTTAACCATCCCCGCCGAAACTTTCGACCGGCACGCCTTCGGCCGCAGGCAGCGGAGACGCCGTTGAAACCGGTTCGCTTCTATCTCGGCGTCTTCCTCGTCGCCGCGTCGGGCCTGATGCTTCAGGTGATCCAGACCCGCATCCTGTCGGTCGTGCTCTGGTACTATTTGGCGTTCCTCGTCGTCGGGCTGGCGATGTTCGGCATGACCGCGGGCAGCCTCTGGGTCTATCTCCGGCGCCAGCGCTTCTCGGAGCGAACGCTCGCGCACGACCTGACCTACTTCAGCAGCGCCCTCGCCGTCGGCATCGCCGTCTGCGGCGGGGTGCAGATGACCTTGGTGCCGGCGGGCGCTGCGACGGCGGCGTCGCTGCTCGCCGGCGTCGAGCTGGCGGCGTGCCTCGCGGTGCCGTTCTTCCTGTCGGGTGTCGTCGTCAGCCTCGCCTTGACCCGCAGTCCGCTCCCGGTCGGCCGGGTCTACGGCGCCGACCTCGTCGGCGCCGCCGCCGGCTGCCTCGGCGTGCTGGCGGTGCTCAACCTGACGGACGCGCCCAGCGCAATCCTGTGGTCGGCCGCGGTTGCCGCGCTGGGCGCCGTGAGTTTCGCCGGCTCGGGTATCGGCAGCGCGTCGGCAGAGGCGATGCCGTTCGCGTCGCGGCTGTTGCGGGCCAAGCCGGTCTTCGTCCTGCTGGCCGTGTGCGCGCTCGCCAACGGCTTGACCGGGAAGGGCGTCCAGCCGCTCGTCGTCAAGGGCAAGCTGGAGATCGGCGACAAGGCGCCCTCCTTCGTCCGCTGGAACAGCTTTGCCCGCGTCTCCGTGTTCGACACGGTGGTGGCGTCACCGGTCATGTGGGGGCGGTCGCCTAACGTGAAGGGGCAGGACTGGCGGGTGCCGCAGCGGCCGATCTTCATCGACGGCGACACCGCGACGATCAGTACCGGCTGGGACGGCGACCCGGCGCACGCCGCCTTTCTCAAGGACGACGTCACGAACATCGCGCAGTTCCTGTCGGGCCACCGCCGCGCCGCCGTCATCGGCGTCGGCGGCGGGCGCGACATGCTGAGCGCCCGCGTCTTCGGCGTCCCCGACATCACCGGCGTCGAGCTGAACCCAACCCTGGTGCGGCTGCTGACGCGGACGCCCGGTTACGCCGACTTCAGCAATCTGAGGCAGGCGCCGGGCATGCACTTCCAAGTCGGCGAAGGCCGCAGCTGGTTCGCGCGCCATTCCGAGCGGTTCGACATCATCCAGATGAGCCTCGTCGATACCTTCGCGGCGACCGGGGCGGGGGCCTATTCACTCAGCGAGAACGGCCTCTACACCGTCGAGGCGTGGCGGCTCTTTCTCGACCACCTGACGCCCGGCGGCGTCTTCACCGTCAGCCGCTGGTATGCGCCCGACAACGTCAACGAGACCGGCCGCATGGTCAGCCTAGCGAGCGCTGCCCTCTTCCGCCTCGGCGTGCATGACGTGCGGCCGCATGTCTTCGTCGCCGCGTGCGGCGACATCGCGACGCTCGTCGTGTCGCGCGCGCCGCTCGGCGACGACAACGTCGCGCTGCTCAACCGGGTGGCCGCAGAAAAGCAATACCAGGTGCTGCTGTCGCCGGGGCGCGAGCCGGCCTCGCCGGTGTTGCAGCGCATCGTCGCGAGCCGCGACGAAGCCGACCTTGCGGCCTATACGTCGAGCCTGCCGCTCGACCTGACCCCGCCAACCGACGAGCGGCCGTTCTTCTTCAACCAGCTGCCTTTGCTCCACCCGTGGCGCGCGATCGAACAGGGGTGGAACAGTCACGGCAGCGGCGGCGTCCTCGCCGGCAATACCACCGCGACGCTGACTCTCGTCGTGCTGTTTCTGTGCTCGCTGCTGCTGGTCAACCGCGCCATCGTCTATCCCTTGCGGCCGGCCATCGCCGATGTCGGCCGCCGGCTCGCGCTCGGCGGGACGGCGTATTTCCTGCTGATCGGCGCCGGCTTCATGTGCACCGAAATGGGACTGTTGCAGCGGCTGAGCGTGTTTCTCGGCCACCCGGTATACGCGCTCAGCATCGTCCTGTTCTCGCTGATCCTGGCGACCGGGCTCGGCAGTCTCTTGTGCGACAGGTTTCCGCTCGCGACGCGCTGTCGTTTCGTGCTGTGGGCGGCGCTCGCCGCCGCCTATCTCGCGGCCTTGCCGGGCTGGCTGCCGGCGATCTTGCATGCGTGCGAAGGCGCGACCTTGGTCGTGCGCGCGCCGCTCTGTATCGCCGTTATCGCGCCGGCCGGGCTGCTGATGGGTTTCGGGTTCCCGACCGGCATGCGCTTCATCAACGCGGTGGACCGGCGGCCGACCCCGTGGTTCTGGGGCATCAATGGCGCCGCCGGCGTATTGGCCTCGTCCGCTGCCGTCGGCGTCAGCATCGCCTGCGGCATCTACGTGACCTTCCTGATCGGCGCCGGCTGCTATGCGCTGCTGATCCCGGCCGGCCTCGCGATCGGGTTCGAGCCGACCCGCGCGCTCCGCCCTTCCCGCGCGCTGCCGACCTGAGCCTGTAAAAAAAGAAGGCACTTCCCGCGGTCGCGGCGGGGCTGTCGGCTCGGCCGCGAAACGGAGGATTTCCGGCGCTTGTCATCGAAGCGGCACGCGGCCATGTTTGGGGAGGCTTGCGGAGGAGAGCGAATGGCGAGTGAACCTTTGGTCGGCAGCGGCGCGGCCGGTGCGGCGGCGGTCAAGGACACCACGACCGCGGGCTTTATGGCCGACGTCATCGACGCCTCGTTCGACCAGCCCGTCATCGTCGATTTCTGGGCGCCGTGGTGCGGCCCCTGCAAGCAGCTCGGCCCGATCCTCGAAAAGGTCGTGCGCGCCGCCAACGGCGCCGTGCGCATGGTCAAGCTCAATATCGACGAGAACCCGGAAGTGGCGCAGCAGATGCGCATCCAGTCGATCCCCGCGGTCTACGCCTTCAAGGACGGGCGGCCGGTCGATGGCTTCGTCGGCGCCCTGCCGGAAAGCCAGGTCAAGCAGTTCGTGCAGCGCCTCGGCGGTCCCGCCGGCCCGTCGCCACTGGAAGAGGCGATGGCAATGGCGAAGGAGGCGCTGCAGCAGGGCGACCACGGCACCGCCGGGGCGCTCTATACGCAGGTCCTGCAGCACGAACCGGCCAATGTCGAGGCGCTTGCCGGCATGGCGCGGGCGACGGTCGCCGCAGGCGACCTGACCAAGGCGCGCCAGTTCCTCGACCGGGTGCCGAAAGAGAGCGCCAAGCACGCGGATGTGGCGGCGGCGCGTGCCGCGCTCGACCTCGCCGAGGAAGGCGCCAAGGCGAGGGGCCAAACCGGCCAGTTGCGCGCCCGCGTCGAGCAGAACCCCGACGACCACGAGGCCCGCCTGGAACTCGCCTCGGCGCTGTTTGCGGCCGGCGAGCGGGAGACGGCGATCGACGAATTGCTGGCGCTGTTCAAGCGCGACCGCGAGTGGAACGAACAGGCGGCGCGCAAGCAGCTCGTCAAGCTGTTCGAGGCGATGGGGCCAACCGACCCGCTCACCGTCAGCGCGCGGCGGCGGTTGTCGGCGCTGATGTTTTCGTAGAGGACGCTTTCGGGCGCGGGAGGCGGCGATGAGCGAGGGGCGCGGGCTGCCGGAGGCGATTCCGATCTTCCCGCTGCCCGGTGTGCTGTTGCTGCCGCGCGGCCGGCTGCCGCTCAACATTTTCGAGCCGCGCTACCTCGCGATGACGTCCGATGCGCTTGGCGGGCCGCGGCTGATCGGCATGATCCAGCCGGACGACCCCGATATGCGCGAGCGCGAGCCGCCGGTCTACCCGACCGGGTGCGCCGGCCGCATCACCTCGTTTGCGGAGACGCCGGACGGACGCTTCCTGATCACGTTGACCGGTGTGTCGCGGTTCCGCATCCGGGACGAGCTGCCGCTGTTGCGCGGCTATCGCCGGGTCGTGCCGGATTGGAGCGAGTTTGCCGCCGACCTCGAGCCGCCGCCGACGCTCGAATTCGACCGCGAGCGGCTGATGGAGGCGCTCAAGGGCTTCTTCGCACAGCACCGGCTCAAGGCGGATTGGGACGGGCTGCGGGCGGCGCCGGCCGAGGAGCTGGTCAACTCGCTCGCGATGATGTGTCCGTTCGAGCCGCGCGAGAAGCAGGCGCTGCTGGAGGCCGCCGATTTCGCGGCGCGCGCCGAACTGCTGACCGCGATCGTCGAGATGGCGGCGCTGAAGACGACGCAGCCGGGCAGCGCCGCGCGCAACTGAGTTGTCGAGACAGTGTCATGGACCATCCCGCCGAGATCGACCCGAAGCTTCTCGAAATCCTTGTCTGCCCCCTGACCAAGGCGCCGTTGCGCTACGACCGCGAGGCGCAGGAATTGATCAGCGAGGAAGCCGGCCTTGCCTACCCGATCCGCGACGGCATCCCGATCATGCTGATCGACGAGGCCCGCAACCTGCGCGACGACGAGCGCGGCCGCGCCACGAAGCGGCTGCCGCAGCCGTGAGCGGGTCGCCCTGGCCGACGGAGCTGCGCCTGCGGCGGGCTCAGAAGGAGCTCGACATCGCCTTCGACGACGGCAAGCGCTTCACGCTGCCGGCGGAATATCTGCGGGTCGAAAGTCCCTCGGCCGAGGTGCAGGGCCACGGGCCGGGGCAGAAGGTCATCGTCGCCGGCCGCGCCCATGTCGGCATCCTCGACCTCGAACCCGTGGGCAACTACGCCGTGCGCATCAAGTTCGACGACCTGCACGACACCGGCATCTATTCCTGGGACTACCTCTATCAGCTCGGCGTCGAGCAGCCAAAGCGCTGGCGCGACTACCTCACCGCCCTCACCGAAAAAGGCCTCAGCCGCGAACCTCAGCGCGGATAGCTTCTGGCTGGTTGAAGCCTAAGCTAAGGATAATAAGAGTTGATCCGCCAAACGATAGACGGCGAGTTCAACATGAACGCCTCACTGCCGTATGAGTTGCGGCTCCGTGACTTTGAGATGGCGATGCAGGATGTTTATGACTTCTTCTTCGACGTCAATCGCCTGCTCCTGGAAAAAGGCTTGCACAGACTGGACGACATGCTGAGGCCGGCGGCCATGTCAGGCATGATCTCCGACATGCTTACAGCCAGCATGGCCAAACATTCGCGCACACTCGTGGAAAATCAACATTTCAATGGGCATCCCGACCTTATCGTCCAAGGCCGCTATCCGCAAAATTCCGTTCGCGCCGGTGAACACGGCATCGAAATCAAGAGCACTCGCAAAAGTGGCGGTGCTGTCGATATGCACGGCGCCCGCGACCAATGGATGGCAGTTTTCGTGTATAGAACCGACCACGACACGGAGCCGGCAACCGCTCGGTCGCCCATGCGGTTTACGGAGGTATATCTTGCCCCAGGTGGCTGTTGGTGACTTCGGGCGAAATCCGCGCGGAGAGCTGGGGACGCGCACGGCGACACTCGATCGCGCAGGAGTTCGCAAACTACGGCTGAACTGGATCTACCGGAGTCAGTGAAGACAATCTAGGAATTGCGCATTCCGCCATTCTCACATACCGCTCGTCGCGCTCGATACCGATGCTCGCGTGTCCGCGGGCGTTTGCGGCGGCAAGGGTCGCGCCGGAACCGGCAAAAGGGTCGAGAATGATGCCCTGCCCAAGCGGTAGCGCGGACCCGACTAGATGACGCATGAAGGCCTGCGGCTTCAACGAAGGGTGTGGGGCGATTGAGCGTTCGTTCCGCGGGGTAGGACTTGATTTGACCACGTCTCCGAAGGGGCGATCGGCACCGAGGCGGCGAAAGCCTCCAGTCTTCCACTTCCGCAGATTGTCCTGAACTCGACCTTCGAGCGGCCGTCGCAGCATGACCCAAGGTTCCCACATCGACCGAGGAATGACGCTGACATCCGGAAATTCGAGATGCGCATTCTTCGGGCGATCGCCGCCTCGCATCGTCATTACCAGACGTACGATGGTACCCCTAGGCTCAAGTCCCGCATCCGACATCGCCGACAAAACGATATGAAAGAGGAGCGGATTGCTCGCGATCAGGATGTTTGCCCCCGGCACCACAACGCGACGCAACATCAACCCGAGCCGCTTGAAGAAAGCGTACAGCGCTTTCAGGTCATCGCCCCCCAGCACCGTAAACCTTGGCAGCGGCGAACGCTTGTGTCCGTCGAAGGCCGGCGGAATGCGCCAGACTCCGCCGCGACCGTTGGCAAGCTTGATTTGCTCCGCCGCACTGTATTCGAGCAATCCATATGGAGGATCGGTCACGACCGCGTGCACCGATGCGGATGCCTGATTCGAAAGCCATTCGAAGCAATCTGCATGATACAACTTGGCGCCGCCCGTCTCGAAAGCCGGCACGAAGCTTGAAGGTACGTTGGCCGTATCTGAGCATCGGGCTAAGCCGTAGCAGCCGCGGTCTGTTCGTTGGAAGATATGTGGAGTGTTTATGTTCAAGTAGGACCGAACGGACGAGGCTGCGACAGGTCCGAGCTGCCGAGCGACTTCGGCATGGATTTCCGCCACGGTCGCAGGCCCTCCCAGACAGGACAGGTAGCTGATTATCGAGTCGCGTATTGTGCCGGGTGCGTAAGTCATAGTTTGTCGGCTGACGTCCAGACGTCATTGTTGCACAAAAAGGGAACGCCATCAACTAGCGTCTGGCGTGCATTTGGACGGCATCGAGCAGCTGCTCGGTCGGGGCCAGTCGCGGGCCTTCGCCGCTATCGACCGGCGGGACGACGGTAACGCCCCAGGTCGGCAATGTCTTGAGCGCGGCCTGCGCCTGGGGATGCGCCAGCAGCGGCGCGTTGAGGGAGGGCGCCACGATCACCGGGGTGCCACGCCCGATTGCCTCGGCGGCCACCGACAACGCCAGATTATCGGCAATGCCGTGCGCCAGCTTGTTGAGCGAGTTGAAGCTGCACGGTGCGAACAGCACGATCCCACGCGGCGGACGCGGGCGAATCGCCAGATCGAAATAGGACTGGACCAGCTGCACGCCGGCGACATCGGCGAGGTCGCGCGGCGCCACGACGCGGGACGCGTTCGGCGTCGGCAGCGCGATCACCGTGGCGAAGCCGAGGCCGACGAGCCCGCGCAGGATTTCCGGGGCGCGCGCCGCCGTCGTCGTGCTGCTCAGTAGCAGGTAGACGACGTCGAAGGCTTCGCCGGTTCGGCCGGTATTCACAGCGGCTCACCTCGCGCGAGGCGGGGGCGGTCGCCGAGCGTGCCCATTGCGTGCCGCATCAGGAGGCGCTTCAGCGGGGGCACGCGGTTGACGGCAGCGAGGCCGAGGCCGCGCGCCAGCTTCACCGGCGCAATCGTGTTCGAGAACAGGCGGTTGAGGCCGTCGGTCACCGCCGCGAGGAGCAGCGCGTCGGCGCGGCGCCAGCGCTGGTAGTGTTCGAGGACGCTGTCGTCGCCGATGTCGAGGCCGAGGCGGCGGGCGTCGATGACCAGTTCGGCGAGGGCGGCGATGTCGCGGATGCCGACGTTGAGGCCCTGGCCGGCGATCGGGTGGATCACGTGCGCCGCCTCGCCGATCAGCGCGAGGCGCGGCGCGATGTAGCGCTCGGCGAGCATCAGCGACAGCGGGTACGCCCAGCGCGGCCCGACCGGCTCGACGGCGCCGAGGAAGTCGCCGAACCGGGCGCGCAGTTCGTCCGCGAAATCCTCGTCGGACAAGGCGCCGAGGCGCGGCGCCAGCGCCTCGTGCTCGGTCCA
>Ga0070739_10001856_pt1 | contig 30248 bp, 23 predicted proteins | sample Coa_R1_7_FD_66445 | JGI IMG/M metagenome (GOLD analysis project Ga0070739, IMG submission 66445) | Surface soil microbial communities from Centralia Pennsylvania, which are recovering from an underground coalmine fire - Coalmine... | ecosystem: Environmental > Terrestrial > Soil > Unclassified ...
GAAACCGTTCGGGCCAATCGCAAAGATCGCGGGTACTGCAGCAGGCTCTTTACTATCGGGATTGAGCCGGTACGTAACCAGAATGTCGCCATCCGCGGTGTCAAACTGGGCGCTCGCTTCGGTCTCGTCAGTGTGCGCCAGCAAATCGCGGCTCACATTGATCCAGAATCGATCGAATCCCGGCCACGTGACCCAGGGCTCCGCCCAGCGGCTCTTCGCATCCGAGGTAAAGACGCCGGCTCGGCCCAATCCGTATTGCCAGCGCACGTATAACGGATCTTTCTTCTGAGCGTCGATGCTGAGGATCTTTTCCGCTTCCGGTTTCGCCACGAAACGCGCATAGCCTTTGAGCGGCGGAGCGTTTTCCATCCCTACTCCGTCCAGAATCTCGGCATTCCGGTCGACAATCGGCGTCAGCGGCTTCTCTACGGCTGTAGTTCCGCTGTAGTCCTGAACATCTTTCAGCAAAATCTGCTGCAATCCCTGCGGCTCGTTCAGAAAGTAACTGCGCCCGCCCGATATCTCGGCCACTTTTTCCAGATAACTGCGGTTCACGTCCTGGCCCAACCCAACGGTGGAGATCGTGACCTGATGCTGCATGGCTTCCTTTGCCAGATCGAAGCTGTCGCCCTCTTCGGAAATGCCGTCTGTTAACAGGACGATGTGCTTGAAGGTCGCTTTGGAGGGCAACACCTTGCGATAAGCTTCGGCCAAGGCCGGTGCGATCTGTGTTCCGCCGTCCGGAGTAATGCCGGAAATCAAACGCTTGATGAGAGATTTATCCAGCGCATGCCGCATCGGCACGGCCCACTGGTAAGAGTTATCGAAGATAAGAACGCCGATGGTATCGATAGGCCGGAGGTGATCGACAACACCGATTGCAGATAGCCGGGCCAGCTCGATTTTCCGCCCTTCCATGGAAGACGATTTGTCGATAATCAGCGCAACGCAAGTTCCCTCCGGCGTTTTTGGGGGAGCGAGTTTCGCCGGCAGCACGCGATCGAGCGCATCCATTTGCTTATCGTCCTTGTACACTTGCCGCTCACCGCCAATAAGCAAAAGGCCGCCGCCGTTCTTGACGTATTCCTCAATCCGGCTCTTCTGAGCTTCGGTCAGTGCGTTCAAATCCAGATTGTTCAGCACAATGAGTTGAACATCGGCTAATGGTCCATTCAACAACGATGCGTCGCGGGTTAGTTCGAAATCAGCATCCCGAAACGCTTCGAGCAAGTTAGCGCCGGTTCCGGGAGGGTCTTGCGAAAGGTAAAGCACCTTGGCGCGTTTCAACTGAATCGCCTGCTCGAACGCAGCTTCGCCCATGTTTCCAGCCATGATTTTTCCGGAGATCGAAATCACTCCGCTCGATTTCACACGCGCGTGCACGCGCACGGTCGTCATGCCGCTCGCGAGTTGGATGGAACTTGTCCCCAGATCCTTGCGGTCCGCTGAAATCTGCACCGTTGCACGGCCTTCGCCAGGAGAATCCAGCGCGACGTCAATAGGAATCTGCTCGCCGGCATAGGCTTCTCGGGGCATCGAAACTGATTCGAGCCGCAAGCTGTCGCTCGGCCGCCCTGCTACCGGGATCGTATCGACGGGAACGTGCAGCGTCTGCAATTGCGCAATCGCACGCGCTGTGCTGCCCTCATTCGCATTGCCATCGCTGATTAATACCAGACGCGGTATGTAACCACTGGGAACAGCGCCCATACTGGCAACAAGAGCCGCTTCCAGGTTGGTTCCGGTTCCGGACAGGTTTGCGGCCCGGACGAAATGCACGCCGTGCGAGGCTTCCTGCGGAAGCAGGTTGCGCGTTTCGCTGGCGAATGGAACGACTTTCATCCAGTTTCTGCCCTTGTGCCGTTCTATTTGGGAGACCAGCGAGGCGGCTTTATTAAGGTCAGCAGCAGTCACGCTCGGCGATGTATCCACCAGGATCACAGCGCCCGTACGCGTTTCGGGTAAAACCATTCTTGGCTCAGACAACCCCAGGAGGATCGCGCAAAAGCTGAGACCTTTGAGCAAAAGCGCGGGTCGCCGCACGGTTCCACGCCAGCAATAGGCGACCCACAGGATCGGAATGATAAGCGCGAGCAACAAAGATGGATGCGCGAGTGTCATTTCAAGACCAACTCCCGGTTGGGTTCAGCCTGCCGCGCGATAGTCCGCCGGCGCAGCGCACGGAAACGTTCGCGTCCGAACAGCACCCACTCCACAAAAAGACAAATCGCTCCGAGCACGGCAAACCACTTCCACAAATCAAGCGCCGCAGCCGTTCTGGTTACAGGCGGAAGACCGGATTTCGCCGTTTGGGGGGGATGCCACTCGATCTCCGCAACATCGGGAAGAGTCAAGGACAGCACGCGCTCCCGGTTATTCGAAACCACTCGGACGACGCTCGGCCTGGGCGTAAATAACTGGAGAGTCTGGGCTCGCACGGTGAATGGCACCGCAAACCCTTGCTGATCGGTCACGCGAAGATGCGCGGCCGCTTCCTGCGGATTCAGCGCGATTGTTGCCGCCCCCACGTGGTCGGCTAACCCATCCAGCTCACGAAAGGATTCCGGCGCTAGCCATTGCAGCAAGTTTGCAAACAGAAGCGGCGTGGTGACCTCGAACCGCAGATCGCCATTGAACGGATCAAACCCGATCTCGGCCAGGCGCGGCCGGCCCGCGGAACCGGGCCTCGCCACAACAACCGGGCCTTTATCTACGCTCGCGACAGGCAGGTCTCCCTCAAACGTCTGGAAGACTTCGCTGCTTGCAAGGCGCATCTCTTTTTCATGCAGTCCGCTGGCTAGCGCGGTTTCCGGATGCCACGATTTTACAACGGCGTTGCTAACCATTGCTGTGACAGGTAACGGGGAAGCTTCCGGATCCGGCATAGTCCACAGACTCGCAATCTCTGGTTTGCTCGCTGGAGAAATCTCATCGAGGATCATGACATCCGCTTGTGGGCGCGGCGCATAAGCGGACGGGGCGAAATACTTTACAAATAACCGGTGGTTCGCTTCCAGGAGCGGGCGGAGCACATCGGGACGATTACTAAATACCGCCACCCGCAATCGCGCGCTGCCCGGCAATTCAAGTGAAACCGTGTCATCCGCGGCCAGCGCATCACCTGGTTCCAACCGCGCCGTGAGTTGCCCGGCAGTCCTTGTGGTGAATTTGTATTCAGCCCCAATTTCCTGTTGAGCCCCCAAAACGAATGTACGGCTCGCGAACGGCGTCTGCGCAAATTGCATTTGCAGCCGGACTGTCTTCCGGCTGAAGCCATAATTCTTCAGAGTGATTGCAGCTTCCCAGGAATCCGGGTCCTCGTCGCCCCTTCGTACACCCAGACGTTTGATGCCGCAATTTTCGCGATCCGCTGGGATGGGAAGCACGCGCAAATTGGTGACGGCTTGCCGGTTGGCATCTTCTTGTCCAACGAGTTCCGGACCAACATACACGACTTCGCCGTTGTACCCACCGGACCAGTCCTTGGCTTCGCGCGCGAACGCCAGAGCCTGCCGCATATTCAGAGCTGAATACGCGGGAGCCGCCGCACTCAGGGCGTTCAGGACAACCGTCCGATCCGGCGTGAAGGGAGTCAGTGGAGTTGCCAATGCGTCAGCGCGCACCAGCATCACTCGATCTCGCGCGGGCAGCCTTGCAAGGTAGCGGCGGACAGCGATCTTTTCACGATCGAGCAAGCTGCCCTGCCCCGATTGTTCGGCGGTCCACGAAGAGGTGTCCAATAAGATGATGTCGTTCCGGCCATGCCGTTCGCGCGACCCCCATTCGGTCTGCGCAATGGCAAGCAACAATAGCACCAGGCTCAGAAGCTGCAGCAATAACGACCACGGATCGCGCATTCGCTTCCGGTGTTGTTGCTCTTCAGCGCGGAGTGCGGGCGTCCAGAACCGGAGGGTAGAAACGACCTTTTTCCGCTTCGTCCGGTCGAGCAGATAAAGCGCCGTAATGATCCCACCCAGCGCGGCCAGGAGACCGAAAAACTCGCCTGCGGTGAGATTCAGGAAAAACATGGCAATCTCAGTATGCGCCTCCCACCATGGTCAGAGGTCCAAACATAGCCTCTTCGAGAGGGGTATGCGTCGAGAGCCCCGCGTATCTCCCGCCATTCCGCAACGCCAGCCTCTTTAGCTGCTCGGCGTGCTGGTCGAAGGCTTCCGTGTAATCGGCCCGCGCCTTCTCGTCGAGCGCAATCTTGACGTGCGTTCCGGTTTCGGCATCGATGAGCTCCAGTTCGCCCTTCCCACCCGGCGAGCGGTCTTCTTCACCCCACAGTTGAATGAGCAGCAGTTCGTGTCCGAAGTCTGCCATAAACTGCAGAGGTTGAAAGCAGTCCTGATCGTCCAGAAAGTCAGAAACGATAATAGTCAGCCCGCGCTGCGGATACGTTCCAAGAAACTCTTTCGCCACTGCGAAGTAGTTCGTGCTTCCGTGCGGCTTGAGACTACGCAAGAAATTTTCGGCTGGTTGGAAGCGGTGCCGGCCGCCGCTTGAGAGAAACGGGTCATGCAGCCGGGCGGAAAACGGCTGTAAGAGAATGCTGTCCAGCCGCACCAGACCGATGTACACCAGGGCAGCCGCGAGGCGGCGGGCAAAATCGAACTTAGTGGCGTCTCCAATGCCCGCTCCGGCCGTCATAGAAGTGCTGATATCGAGCAGCAGGCGCACGGGGACGCGCGGCTCCACCTGGAACATTTTCAGGAAGAGCTTCTCGAAACGCATATAAGCGCGCCAGTTCACGGCGCGCAAGTCGTCGCCCTGGTGAAAGCTGCGATGGTCGAGAAACTCCTGGCCTGCGCCCGCGAACCGCGAAATATTGTGGCCGCCCACCAGCCCATTGAACGACTTCTGCCAGTGCAGCGTTAACTGCTCCAGCCGTTCTAGAAAGTGGCGATCAACCAGCGGCTCCGGCATGCTGTACTACCCTGTCGTCCATCACGCGCGGGCCGCAATGCCGCTGAGAATCTTTTGCAGAATGGTCTCCGTGGTTTCTCCGTCGGCATGGGCGTCAAAGTTCAAGATGATGCGGTGCCGCAGCACCGCGCCCGCAACTGCATTAATATCCTCAATGCTCAAATGCAGCCGGCCGTTCATCAATGCATGAACCCGCCCGCACTCGATGAGGGCCTGCGCTCCACGTGGCGAACTGCCGTAGCGGATATAGCGATTCGTCAATGCAGGGGCTGAAGGCGCGCCGGGCTGGGTGGCCATTACCAGGTCGATCGCGTACTCCTGAACGTGCGGTGCGACGATAATCCGCTTGCAGATTGCCTTCAGTTCGGCGATCTGCTCGCGGTCCATAATCTTCTTGAGTTCTACCTCGTCACGGCGCGTCGTGACGTCGACAATGCGGCTCAAATCCTCCCGCGATGGATAGGTAACCAGGATCTTCATCAGAAAACGATCGAGCTGGGCCTCCGGGAGAGGATAAGTGCCTTCCATCTCGATCGGGTTCTGCGTTGCCATGACCAGAAACGGCGCTTCAAGCGAATAGGTATTGGTGCCGCTGGTCACCGTGCGCTCCTGCATCGCTTCGAGTAGAGCGGATTGCGTCTTCGGAGTCGCGCGATTGATTTCGTCCGCCAGAACCAGATTGGCGAAAACCGGGCCGGGCTGAAAACGGAGCGTCTTATGTCCGTGCTCGTCGTTCTCCATGATCATGCTGCCGACAATGTCGCCGGGCATCAGGTCGGGCGTGAACTGGATGCGGGAATAGCGCAGGTCCATCACGTGCGAGAGGGTGCGCAGCAAGGTCGTTTTTCCCAGACCGGGAACGCCTTCGAGCAGGACGTGTCCTCCGGCGATCAGGCAGATCAGGACACCGTCGATCACCGGCGTCTGCCCAACGATCACCTTAGCGATTTCTTCCCGTACCCGGTTCAGGTCGCGGGTGGCCCGCTCCAAGGTTGTGCTTTCGGCAGTCAGTGTTTCCGCCATTTTGAAGTCATTGTAAGTGGAGAGCTGGTACATGCGGGCTGGCCATGGCTATACAGGTTGGGACGCGAATACCATGTTCCCGGGTTGCAGCCCCCGGCGCTCGCAATGGGCCAGGTACAGCGTTCCATAGCTTTCCAGCACGTAGTCTCTTTCCGAGAATCCAAGCTGTTTTGCAGTCCGATCGATCCAGTCGCCCGGACCCTCCAGTTCCAGAAAATCGCCAATCGGGGTCTCGTCCAACGTCACGGTGCCTGCGGGATTCGCAGGATCGGAGAACTCCGTCCGGAACTTTTCATACCGGAAGGACGGGAGATAGCCCAATTGTCCCAGGATTTGGCTCAAGGCTTGCAGCGATTCCACCTGGGTCTCCAATTCGGCGCGGCTCTTGTGCCGGCCTGGTGTTCCCGGTCCCTTCCAGGTGATGACGTTCTTTTCGCCCACCTCTCGGAGGCGGAGGATCATGCCTCTCTGGCGCAAGTTTTGCTCTTTCGTGTCGTACAGTGTGTTGGCTTCAAACTGGCGCGGGACAGAGAGTTTCAGACCGGCTCCGGTTAAACGGCTGGCCATCCCGGCGGAGTTTGACAAACGAATTTTGACCTCCGTTTCGTGACCCGAGCCCATCTCGCCTACCACAATTCTCGCACTCGTATAATGGAGGCACGCGCCCGTAGCTCAGTTGGATAGAGCGAATGACTTCGAATCATTAGGTCGGGAGTTCGAGCCTCTCCGGGCGCGCCAGATAATGAGAAATGTCTTTTCTCTGACGGCGACGGCATTTCTGCTGGCCGCCATTGCCAACGGCTCGGAATTCCAAGTTACCGATTACGGCGCCAAGCCGGACGGCCAAACAATCGATACAACCTCCATCCAAAGAGCGATCGACGAAGCGGCCCGCGCGCACGGGACGGTTGTGTTCAAACCCGGCGTATATCTGACCGGCGCGCTTTTCCTGAAATCCGGCGTGCAGTTTCGAGTAAACGAAGGCGTCACGATTCGAGGCGTGCAGGATACGTCCGCGTATCCGGAAATGCCAACCCGGATCGCCGGGATCGAGATGACCTGGCCGTCCGCGCTGCTGAATGTTTACGAACAATCGAACGTGCGGATTTTCGGCAAGGGCAGTATCGACGGCAACGGCAAATATTGGTGGGACCAGTACTGGGCGCTGCGGAAGCAATACGACGGCAAAGGATTGCGCTGGGCCGCGGACTACGACTGCAAGCGTGTCCGGCTGATTCAAATTTACAGGTCGTCCGACGTACAACTGGAAGACCTGACGCTTCAGCGCTCCGGCTTCTGGACGGTTCATCTCTGTTATTCTCACGATCTCCGGGTCGATGGAATTACTATTCGCAACAATATCGGCGGCCGCGGCCCGAGCACGGACGGAATCGATGTCGATTCCTCTTCCCATGTTTTGGTGCAACGATGCGATATAGAGTGTAACGACGACGCGCTTTGTATGAAAGCGGGCCGCGATGCCGGCGGGTTGCGGGTCAATCAGCCCACCGAGGACGTCACGATTCGGGATTGCACGGTCCGGGTGGGCGCGGCCGGCTTTACGGTGGGCAGCGAGACGTCGGGCGGCATCCGGCGTGTGGACGTGTCCGGGCTGCATGTGTTCGCAGGCGCGCCGAACGGGATTCTGTTCAAATCAGCCAGAACGCGCGGCGGCACGGTCGATCACATCAACGTTCGCGATGTTCACCTGGAGAACGTAGCAGTTCCCGTGCGAGTCGCCTTGAACTGGAATCCGCGGTACAGCTATGCGCAGATCCCGCCAGGTATTCAGAACGTTCCGCCCTATTATCGGATTTTGGCCCAGCCAGTTCCAACCAGCCAGGGAATGCCGCATTTGCGCGATGTCCAGATATCGGATCTTACCGCGACAGGCGCCCGGAGCGCGTTCGAGGTGAGCGGCTATCCGTCTGATCCCATTGAAGATTTTCTGTTCGAACATTTGAACATTGCCGCAAAGGCGGCGGGGACCATCGCCGATGCCGAGAACTGGACATTCATCGATACAGAGATTCATACGGCGGATGGGAGCCACATCGTTTTAAAGGACTGCCGGAACATCAAGGGTTTGGAGTAATATCGCTAACCGGCAGATCCCAATGCGCCAACAGAATCTCAAACCGTCGCTGCTCTTCGCGCTGGTAGGTCTGCTGATCGGGCCATAGTTCCTTAATGAACTTCTCCTCGTCCGGATTGGCTGTCGTGGCGAGAGTTGAATTCTTGAAGCGAATAGTGACACGGTAATCCCAGCGCGCCTCTTCGGGCATGTGATAGGCAGGGGTCTCAATCTTCACCGAGAGCATGCGGCCGGTCTCGACCATTTTCTTAAGTAAGGGATAGTGATTCTTCAGGAACAATTGCAGAAACTCCTGCTGGCGTCCCCATTGCACTTTGTAGTAATACTCGATTGTGTACGGTTGACCGGCGGCTCCCTGCGGCGGCGCTCCCTGTCCGAACAGCGGTTGAGAGAGCACGACGAGAACGGTGGCGAGTAGAAATTGCTTCATGTAACCTCCAGTGAATATTGTGGATGGTCGGGGGCTTCGATGAATTTATTGAAGAGCCCCGCATAGAGCCCCTCCTGATTAGCCAGGCGCTTCGAGCGGGCGCGCAGGAACTCGAAGCGGAATGGAGAACACTGCTCCGCCTCGCGCAAAAACCATGGGGAGAAAAACTCATGCGAATCGGCAACGGCGCGGATGATGAGAGATCGCCAGCTCATCTTCAGCAGTTCTTTGAAACTGGCAGAGCCGTGCGGCAACTCGTCCATCCGCTCCCCTACCCGCGCGCTGAAATTCAGGAGTTGAACAGTAAGTCCGTCCAATGGCTTGCAGGATGCCGCAGCCCGAGAGAACAAAGTAGCCGAACCGCGGCGCATGTCATCGTGTAAATCCTGCAGGTCGTCTCCCAATTGCAGCAGCACGCCCCATTCGAAAGCAAACCGGCTCTCCATTGCGTCCAATGACCCGCGGACCAGGCAAGCATCGGCGAGCACAGAAGTGCCTCCCTTCCGGCAGCTTATGCGCAAACAATCCGCTTCGCCCAGCGAGCCCTGGCCAATGCTCTGCTCCTGGGCACCGTGGATCGCCAGTAAACAATCGAAGACCTGAGGATAGAACTCACGCGCATATTGACTTTCGACCAAGGCAATGAGCGCCCATACGGCGCGTTCCCGGTCGTTCTCCGGCGGCAACGGTTGTCCGGCCAAGCGGTCGCGGAAACGCCGGCTGAACCACAGCTTTGCTTCTGCCGAGATGCTTTCATCGTCCAAATAGTTGTCAGTGTACGGATAGAGCAAGCTGTAGCCGAGGATGGACGGCGTAAGCTTCATCGGGACGCCTAATAAAGGCTGCAGTCCGCAAGCGGTCCAGGCGTTCCGAGTCGCCTGAATGATGGAAGCCATGCTTAAATCGGCGTCAAAGCGCCGCGCCCATTGCGCCAGTTGCGTACCGGCCGGCAGGAATTGCGACGTGAGCAGATCGATCGATTCCTGGTCGAGACCGAGAGCTTTGGCCGAGAAGCGCGCGAAGGAAGCGATCAGCCGATCCCGTGTGCCGGGTTCATCGGCCCGCTCGATATCCGCCTCGACAGTCTGTAGGGCTTCATCGTAGGCTTCTTCATTTTCGCGCTGCTCAGTGGGACTGTAGGTACGGGCGTTTGGGACGGATCTGCCGGCGCAGTCGCGCCATAGATCGGCGGTTTGGCTGGCCCAATCGTCAGCGTGAGGCCGCTCCCTCACTGTCGGGGTTCTGTTGCGTTCATGACGAAGCCATACAGCGTATCACCTGCGCCCGCGACCAAGTATTGGGCTCCATCCAACTCGTAAGTCATGGGCCCGTTGCTCATGGCCTCGCCCAAGTTAGCATGCCAGAGCGGATCGCCAGTCTTCGCGTTCAGCGCCACCAGATTGTTCACTGGATCTCCGGCAAATACAAGTCCGCCCGCAGTGCTCAGCACGCCAGAGCGAATGCCCGCACCCTCCCATTTATGGCTCCAACAGATTTTTCCCGTTTTGTAGTCGAGGGCCTGCAACATGGATTCCGCCCAACCGCCGCGATCGTTACCGCCCCAGCCTTCGGGCTTCTCGTCGGTGTCAAATATGTAGTATTCGCTATAGGCACGGGTGGCATTGACATAGAAAAGTCCGGTTTGCGGATCGAAACTAGAAGGAGGCCAGTTCACAGCACCGCCCTGATTCGGCGACACGAGCGCGCCATCGATCTGAGGCATTTTGGCTGGATCGGGAATAGGTTCGCCGTTGGGCTTGACGCCTTTCGCCCAGTTGGTTTTCACGAATTGACTAGTCACGATATTCTTGCCAGTCACCCGGTCGAGGACAAAGAAATAGCCGTTTCTGCTTGCTTGCGCGACGAGTTTCCGGGGCTTGCCGTCGATTTCGCCATCAATTAAGATCGGGGTCTGCACGGCGTCCCAATCGTGCGTATCGTGCGGCGAACATTGGAAGTACCAGGCCATTTTTCCGGTATCGAGATGTAACGCCACAATCGACTCTGTAAAGAGGTTGTCGCCCTCCCGCGCCTTGCCGGCAATGACAGGCTGCGGATTTCCGGTCCCGACATAGACCAGATTCAGGTCCGGATCATAAGTGCTGGGGACCCAGGTCATGCCGCCGCCATGTTTCGCAGCGTCCAGACTGGGCCAGGTGTTCAAACCCGGATCGCCTTGTTTCTGTGGCACGGTATACCAACGCCACTGCAGATCTCCGGTTTCGGGATCGCGCGAATCCAGATATCCGGGAATGTCCAGGTCGTCGCCGCTGACGCCAACCAGCACATGGTTCCCGATGACAATCGGCGCGACACTCGCGTAATACAGGCGGTCCAAATCGCAGACTTGCTTGTGCCAGCGCTCCGTTCCATCTTTGATGTTGAGGGACACCAGATTGCAATCGGGCGTTTCAAAATAGAGCCAGTTACCGTAGATACCGACGCCACGATTGCCCAAATGAATGCCGCCGCGAGAACGCTGCCAGGTAAATTGCCAGACTTCCTTTCCGGTGCGCGCATCGACGGCCCAGACATGATCGGGAATCGTAAAATAAAGAACGCCATTCACCAGCAGAGGCGTGGATTTAATAGCGCCGCCAACTCTATCTCCGCCGGAATTGATTCGATACACCCAAGCGAGGCTGAGCGATTGTATGTTCGAGGTGTTGATCTTGTCGAGCTTGCTGAAGCGGCGGCCGGAGTAATCTCCGTTGTAAGTCGGCCAGATGTCCGGAGTAGGATGTAGAATTTTCTCCGAAGTCAGGCCTTGCGCGGCGAGAAGGGCCGCCATCAGTAGCGCCGGAGCAACGGCGCGAATCCATTTCATTTCAGAGTCTCCAGGTAAGCCACTACGTTGTGGATGTCTCGATCCGTGTATCGATCGAGCAGTTCGATATGCGCGGAATACGGATCGTTTATCTGAACTTTCAAATCGGGAGTGCGTTTCCAGGCGTGATACTCGCCCGAGGCGTCACGCAAGGAAACGTTGAAATCGTCGATCTTATCCAAAGCGCCCGAGACGGTTGTTCCATCGGGCGAGGTGACAGTCGCCGTCACCGGCTTGGTAGGCGCGAGCCCGCGACGGCCAAAGCCAATCGTGCGAGGAAACAGGAAGCGCTGCTGCAGCGTGGGCGGGTCGTACTTCGAAGCAATCCCGGCCAGGTCGCCCGTAGGCGAGTGACACTGGTTGCAACCGGCGCTGTTAAAGTAAGCCGCTCCGGCTTTGGGATCGCCTGTGAGCACGTTCAGCACTTTGGAATAGGGACCGCTCCGCAAGGTGTCGTTGACTTGCTGATGCAGGAAATTCGAAAGATCTTTGATCTGTTGATCGTTCAGGCTTGCGCTGGCGCCGTTCTGTAAGGGATGACCCTTGGCAAGAAAAGGTTTGAGCGTGCTTCCATAACGATCGTGCAAAACGAGCACGGAGCGAACAAGGTCGGGTCCTTTTTCGGTTCCGCGGGCTTTGTCACCATGGCAACTTTCACATCCGGCGGAGTAAATCGCCTTGCCGCGGTCCGCCGATGCCGCATCCACAATCTGCTTGTCGTTCGGGCCCACCGTAAATCCACCGCCTCCGCCTCTACGAGGGGAAGCGGGACTTGCGCCCGGAGCCGATTTTGGAGGGAAGTTCTTGGCGAGATAATCGATGACCTGGGCGAATTCGTCCTGCGTGGCTTTGGCCCCGCGGGAAATCATGGAGGCGACGACTTCACTCCACTCTTCGCGCGTCATGCCCCGCCCGAGAACGAGGTTCGCGCTGTGACAGTTACCGCAGACCTTTTGAACGGTCTCTTTGCCGGGGGCGTTGGGGAGTTGCGGCGATCCCGCGGAATTTCGCGCGGTTTGGGCGTTTGCAGTTAGCGATAGGGCCGCAAAGAAGGCGGCCAGCAGCCATGTTCCTGGTTTTGACATCAGAGTTCAGTTGGTTCTCAACAACATTTTGCCTGGTGGTACTTGCGGTGGTAGCGGCCATCGATAAATTTCCGCCATTCCGCGGACGAGTGAGTCACTCCATTCATTTTCAAATATCGCTGATAGGCGTTCTGGTCGGAGAGTTCATTGAGGAGCGTCGAGAGAACCGAAAATGATGCCGAACTGAAGTTCGGCACGGCACGCTGAAGCGTGCGCCACATCGCCAGATGGTTCATATGCTCTCCGGGTCGAGCTGGGATGGGACAAAAGGCGATTCGGAAGTCACGGCGGCTCGTGTGCCGCGCAACAAGCCGTACCAGACGCGCGAAGCTTCTACAAGAATGACAAGTACCAGCAGCAGGAAAGCAGCGCAGACTGCGGCATCGAGTCGTTCATTAAAAATCACGGCGCGCGTTTGAGCGAGATTCGCAGCCGCGACTTTGCCTGTTGCGATCGCGTCGCTGAGGGCGGCCGCATGCGCCAGAAAGCCGAGCCGCGGTTCGGGAGACAAGATCTTTTCGAGCCCAGCGGTGAACGTGACAACACTCAACCAGATTAAAGGGATAGCTGTGATGCAGGCGTACCGGGCAGGCCGCGTTTTCAAGATGACGGTGGTGGCCACACATAGCGCGATGGCGGCGAGCAACTGGTTCGAAATCCCGAATAAAGGCCAGAGCGAGTTGATTCCGCCGAGCGGATCGATCACGCCCTGGTACAGAAAGTAGCCCCAGGCCACAACGATGACGGCGCTGGCTCCGAGCACTCCGGGCGTCCAACCGGTCCGGCCCAGCGGCTTATAAATGTGACCGGCCAGGTCCTGCACCATGAAGCGCCCGACGCGCGTGCCGGCATCGATGATGGTCAGAATGAAGAGCGCTTCGAACATGATGGCGAAGTGGTACCAGAAGCTAAGCAGTCCGTTGCCGAATCCGGTCCGCGCCAACACGCCGCCAAAGATATGCGCCATGCCCAGAGCAAGTGAAGGAGCGCCGCCTGTCCGGCTGAAGAGAGTTGTTTCCCCGACGGTGTGAGCAAGCCGGATCATCTCCGCCGCTGTCACCGGGAATCCCCATCCGCTGATGGTCGCGGCGGCTGCCTGCGCATTCGCGCCTACTACTCCGGCGGGCGCGTTGACGGCGAAGAAGACGCCAGGACTGAGCGAAGCAGCGGCCACCAGGGCCATGATTCCAACAAAGCCTTCGAGTAACATGCCGCCATAACCGACCGGCCAGGCGTGCCACTCTTTCGCAATCATTTTCGGAGTGGTGCCGGATGAGATCAGGGCGTGAAAGCCGGAGATCGCGCCGCACGCGATGGTAATAAAGCAGAACGGGAAGACCTTACCGGCGAAGATGGGACCGGTTCCGTTCACGAAACGCGTGAGAGGAGGCATCTGGAGTTGCGGATGCGTGAACAAAATTCCAATCGCGAGCGAAATCACCACACCAAGTTTTACAAAGGTGCTCAAATAATCGCGCGGCGCGAGGAGCAGCCACACAGGCAATGTGCTCGCGAGGAAACCATAGAGCATAATGGCGATGGCGAGCGCGATACCTCCGAAGGTGAACCAAGCGGCGTATTGCGCAGATCCGGCGACCCACTGCCCGCCGGCGATGCCGAGCAGCACCAGCACAAAGCCGATGGCTGAGCATTCCAGCACCTTGCCCGGCCGGATGTATCGCAGATACAAGCCCATGAATACGGCAATTGGAATGGTGGCCGCGATGGTGAAGGTTCCCCAAGGGCTTCCCTTTAGAGCGTTGACGACGACGAGGGCAACGACCGCGAGCAATACGACCATGATGAGCAGCACGGTAAAGAGCGAGACGATACCGCCGACGCGGCCGATTTCCTCATGCGCCATCTGTCCCAAGGTTTTGCCATCCCGCCGCATGGAGCAAAAGAGAATTACAAAATCCTGCACCGCTCCGGCCAGCACGGCGCCGAACAAGATCCACAGCACGCCGGGCAGATAACCAAACTGCGCGGCCAGGGTGGGGCCAACGAGCGGGCCTGGTCCGGCGATCGCGGCGAAATGATGGCCCAGGAGAATCCATTTGTTGGTCGGCTCGAAATCGCGGCCATCGCGAAAACGCTCGGCCGGCGTAGCTCTGCGGTCGTCCAGCGCCATGACTTTCGCAGCGATGAATTTTCCGTAAAAGCGGAAGCCGATCAGAAAAATGCAGGCGGCGGATGCGACCAACCAGAGGCTGTTAACCGGTTCGTGGCGGCTGCTGGCGAGAGCGGCCAGGCACACGGCACCCACTACGGAGATGAGAGCCCACAGCAGGGCCGTCAGGCGATTGCGCACGATTTTTCTAGTTGAGCATATTGGAGCAGCGGTCAGCTTGACCCCTCCTTGACAGTCGGGGTTCTGTTCGGGAAGCGCAGGCCGACGGCGTCCCACCGAAAACTAGGCGGCGTTGACCGGGCGGCTGAGGTATTTGACATAGGTGTTGGGATAGAGGGCCATGGCGCGGCGTTTGATGTGGCCGATTTGTTCGCTTGAAAATTCGAACCCAAATGGGGCCGGGTCGAACTCTTTGTGCCGGTTTTCGGTGAGAGCTTTGAAGTATTCGCGGGCGGCGCGGTCGAGGCGGGCCTCCTGCAATTCTTTGAGCGCGGCCAAATCCTTTTCCTTCTGGCGGCGGAGACGGTTTTCCTGAACACTCAGATTGTTGAGCTGGCGCTGGTAGGTAAGGAAGATTTTGGCTTCGATGAGCTGCTTGCGGACGGATTCTTCTTCATCGGGGAACAGGTTCGCCAATTCCAGGCGGCCAAGGGCGTAGATACCGGCTTCGAGCGAGGGGATGCGCTGGAGCCGCCATTCCATCTTGAGTCTTCGGCTCGCTGAGGAGCGCGGCCTCATCCAACCACGGCGAGAGATTGGACCAGATTGAGTTCGGCTTCGCCAGCGGGCTTGTAGTGCTCGCGGAAGCTGGCGAGGTGGGATTCGTAGAGCGCGGCGTCTTCGGTGGGGAGCAGGACGGTACGGCCCGTCAGTCCCGTTTTGACGGCGTTCTTCGACGAGATCGCCTTTCCGGTTTCCGAGGTTGGGCCGGTGGACAACTGAGCATTGGCGCGATTGGCGTTCATTTGGGCGGTAGTGGCCATAAAGAGAAAAGGGCTCCTGGAATAAAAATGGCCCGCGTTTGCAGGCCTGCCAGAGAGTAGCACAGGAAATCGAAAAAAAGGATCGGGGCGAGTGCAGGAAATGGGGTTAAGTGACGTGGCTCGTTGGGGATAGCGATATTTTCGTCACGTGTGAACGGGATTCGCGCCCCGGCCCCACATTGGGGACCTATCAGCCGACGACGTTAATCAATGTGCCGATTCCGGTAATTGTGATCCGAATTTCGTCGCGCGCTCTCAGCGTGAACTCATCCGGAGGGACAATACCGGTGCCCGTCAGCAGAAAACAGCCATACGGGAAGGTGTTGTTCCGGTACAGATAATCGGCGAGGGAGGCTGGATCGCGCTTCATCGCTTCGAGCGTGGTGGATCCCGAAAAAGCCGCCTGTCCGTCGCGCAGGATCTCCAGATGGATCTCCGTGGAAGCCGGGAGGGGAGCGCTCGATATGAGAATCCCCGGCCCTAATGCGCAACTGCGGTTGTATACTTTGGCCTGCGGCAAGTACAGCGGATTTTCGCCTTCTATATCGCGCGAGCTCATGTCGTTCCCGACGGTGTAGCCCACGATCTGGCGATTGGGCGTGATGAGCAGCGTCAGTTCCGGCTCGGGGACGGACCAGGCGGCATCGTCGCGAATCGCGACATGGCCGTGCGGCCGGACAACCCGGTGCGGCGTGGCTTTAAAAAAGAGCTCGGGCCGGTCCGCCGAATACACGCGATCGTAAAAATCACCGCCGCCCGAGGATTTCGATTCGAGCATCCGGGCATCGCGGCTCCGGTAATAGGTCACGCCCGCAGCCCACACTTCCTGGCTGCCGATGGGAGCTTCTAATTCGTCGTTTCCTGGCGCCTCGACCCGTTCTGCCTTCGCAACGGCCGTGCGGAGATAATCCGCGAGATCGTCTCTGGTTACGAGAGTATCCCAGGCTTGGGTTCCTGAACCGGCGCTCTCGATGCGATAGAACTGCCCACCCTCTTCCAGTAGAAAATTGCGGCGTGTGCGATAGAGTCTCATTTATTCTGTATTGAACCGCACCGCGGTGGACGCCTGCTTGCCTGGTGTTACTTCAGTAGTAAAATCGGAGTCCTACTTACGGAGGCCGGTCCATCATGAGGATCGATAGTCCTGTTGTGGTCGGGTTGTTGACAGCCGTGCTGGGCGTAGCGGCCGGCGCGGTGACAGCCGGGCCGTGGGTGACCAAGGCGTTTGCGGACTGGACGGAGAAAGACGCGCGCACTGTGATGACGCGCTCGCCGTGGGCGAAGGAAATGCCGATGCCCCTGAATATCCGGCCGGATGTGATGACGGTGCAGCCGGGATACAACGTCTCCTCGCCCCCGGCGGCTTCGTTGGGGAATCCGGCGAATACGACAACGGGCGGCAATATGGGCGCGGAGGGTGCAGGAAATCCGGGTCCCGCGGAGCAAGGCGGCACACGGCTCCCCACTACAACGACGCCTTCGGCGGTGCAGCCCTCGCCCGGCGCCCCGAATCCGCAGCCCACCATTACTATCATTTGGGCCAGCGCGACCCCGGTACGCCTGGCAGTACTGAAGCTGCGGTCGAAACGCGAGCCCCCGCAGGAAGCTGCCGTTGATCGCGCCAAGCAGCCGCGAGATCGCTACGTGATCGCGGTGGTGGGGCTTCCGGCGCCGCCTCCCGGGGCCGACCCGAAGACGCTGGCCAGCGAAGCCTTTCTCTCCACGAAAGGCAAACCGCCGCTACAAGCCAGCGAATCCGATTACCGGCGCATCGGACAGGAGGATGTATACTTCTTCCGGTTCACGAAGGCGTCCCTGCCGATTTCCGCGAGCGACCGGCAGGTGGAATTCAAGTTGAAGTTCGGGGCGATGAACATCAAGACCAGGTTCGACGTCAACGAGATGAAATACCAGGGACAGCTCGCGTTATAGTCTTCTCAGAGCGAGATTCGGCTGCTCTGAGCTTGAAAACGTTATCCATCCTATTAATCGAAGACGACGCGGAACTCTCGGCCATGATGCAGGAGTTCTTTTCGAGCCGCGGCATGTCGCTTGCAGTGGCGCACGAGGGAGAAGAGGGTTTGACACGGGCCCTGGAGGGCACGTTCGACCTGGTGCTGCTGGATGTGATGATGCCGGCCATGGATGGATTTGAAGTGCTGCGGCAGCTTCGGAGGCGCAGCGCGGTGCCGGTGATCATGTTGACCGCGCGGGCCGAGCATGAGGACCGGATTATGGGGCTCAATGCCGGCGCGGACGACTATCTGCCGAAACCGTTCAGCCCGGACGAGCTGCTGGCGCGAGTGCAGGCCGTGTTGCGGCGAACGGGGCGGGCGGCCGCGCTGAAACCGGAGGTGCTGGAAGCAAGCGGCGTACGTTTGAACTCGGGAACGCGCGAAGTGTTTCGAGACGGAGCGCCGGTGGAAGTCACCTCCATTGAGTACGACATTCTGGAGCTGCTGGTGCGGTCGGCCGGGCGCGTGGTATCGCGCGACGATTTGGCGCGTTTTCTCTATAACCGGCAAGCGAACCCGCTGGAACGCGCGCTGGACGTGCACGTCAGCCATATCCGGAAGAAGTTGGAACGTGGAAAAACGTTGATTCGTACAGTGCGCGGGGTCGGCTATCTTTTTGCGACAGGCGACGAAGGGGTTGGACAGGAGCAGGAAGCGTTGTGAGATCGATCTTCACCAAAATTCTGATCTGGTTCTCTGTCACCCTGGTGGTGTGTCTGGCGGGGACTTGGCTGGCGAACCGCTTTCATGGACACCTGGGCCCGGGACATCACGATTTTTTCTCCCGCAGCATTGCGTTTCAAGCGAGCGGCGCGGAACACGCTTATGAGGCCGGTGGAAAGGCCGCATTGGCCGAGTATCTGGCCCGGCTGGGACGTTATTTTCCGGGGCAGCACGCGCTGGTGGACCGGAACGGAATCGACCTGGTAACGGGCGAGAACCGGAGCGCGGAGCTGGCCAAAGTGGGGCCGCACTGGAATCCGGAAGGCGGCGGACGGATGGTGCTGGCCTGGCCGTCGCGCGATGGCCAGTACCGGATGGTGGTGGACGCACCGAGTCCCGGAGTGCCGTGGAGCCCGTTTCCGTATTACCTCTCGATGGGGCTCGCGGTGGTCGTGTTTTGCTACATTCTGGCGGTACATCTGGTTTCCCCGCTCCGCGCGCTAGAGCAAACCGTGGAGCGGTTTGGACGCGGGGATTTCGGCGTGCGCGCTAACGTACAGCGCAGAGACGAGTTCGGCAAACTGGCGCGCACGTTTAATGTGATGGCGGACCGGATCGAAACGCTATTGAAGGCAGAGCGGCGACTATTGCTGGACGTCTCGCACGAATTGCGCTCGCCGCTGGCGCGGCTGGAATTCGCGGTGGAGCTGGCGCGCAGCGGGTCCGGAAAGCAGGAATCGTTCGACAGAATTCAACGCGAAGTGGAGCGCTTGAGCGCGCTCGTTTCGGAGCTGTTGCAGGTAACGCGCGCCGAAGGCGATTTCGAAAGCCACCAGCTCGAAGAGATTTCCATGCCGGGTCTGCTTGAAGAACTGACGGAGGATTGCGCGGTCGAATCGGAAGTTCATAACTGCCGCCTGGAGGTTTCGGCGGATGCCGCGCTAGTGGTGCGCGGCGACCGGGAGCTGTTGCGGCGGGCTATCGAGAATGTGCTGCGGAACGCGATCCGGTACGCGCCGGAGCGAAGCGCGGTCGAGATCACGCTAGAGCAGCGGGACGGCAAGGCGATTACCTCGGTACGGGATTTTGGTCCGGGTGTGCCCGAAGAGAGCCTGCCAAATCTGTTCAAGCCGTTTTTCCGGGTGGAGGCGGATCGCAACCGGAATAGCGGCGGTGTGGGACTGGGGCTTTCGATCGCGGAGCGCGCGGTCGCCGTGCATGGCGGGACCATCCGCGCACAGAATGCGCATCCGGGATTGCGGGTGGAGATTGAGCTTCCGGCGCTCAGAGTGGCCAGTGTAGAAAGCGCGCGCTTGAAACCCACGGCAGCGCGTTGAGGCCGTACGCCTCGAATCAGTTAAAAAGGATCGAAAACCAAGTGCAATTGGATCGACGGAGCTTTCTTGCGGGTTCGGCAATGCTGCTAGCGAATCCTGGAGCGGCTGAGACACAGCCGGCGCAACGCCGCGACCTTCTTTCCAAGGCATGGGGCGACCGCATTGGAAGCAGTCTCGTTCCCTGCCCCCAATTCCATCCATTTCCTACAGCCGCAGAGCATGCGCGATGGGAAAGCCTTCCCGACGATGCGCGAGCGGCGATGCTCAAGAAAGGCGAGGATCAACTGAACACGCCCTGGGAAGTCTTGCCGGCGATCCTGTTCCTAGAATTTCGGCGTAACGGCAATCGTTCGCATTATGAGGATGTACGGAATCGCCGCAGACGGAAGCTGCAGGATCTTGTCATTGCGGAATGTATCGAGGGAAAAGGCCGTTTCGTCGATGAGATCGTCAATGGCGTGTGGCTGACCTGTGAAGAAACATTCTGGGGAGTGCCGGCGCATCTGGGAGCGCAAAAGCGCGGAATTGGGCTGCCGGACGTCACCGAGCCGATTGTGGATCTGTTTGCGGCAGAGACTGCTTCTCTACTGGCCTGGACACATTATGAATTGGGCGATGTGCTGGCGGGCCCCTCGCCATTGGTGCCGGAACGTATTCGCCTGGAGATCGATCGCCGTATACTCACGCCTTGCCTTACGCGCGACGATTTTTCGTGGATGGGATTTTCCGGCAAGCCGGTGAATAACTGGAATCCGTGGATCTGTTCGAACTGGCTCACCTCGGCGCTGCTGATCGAACGGGATGAAACACGCCGCCAGAAAGCGGTGGTGACGATTCTGCATTGCCTCGACAATTTTCTGAACGGTTACGCCGATGATGGCGGCTGCGATGAAGGACCGAGCTATTGGGGACGCGCCGGGGGCTCTCTGTTCGATTGTCTCGATCTTTTGCGGAGCGCGACCAATGGGGCGTGCGATGGGTTTTCGTTTCCATTGGTACATCAGATCGGGTTGTATATCTGCCGCGCGCACATTTATAACGAGTGGTACACGAATTTCGCGGATGCTCCGGCGCGTCTTTATACAAACGGCGACCTGGTTTACCGCTTCGGCGAACGGTTAAACGAGCCGCTCATGATGAAGCACGGCGCATTCGCTGCTTTTGAACGGGACCACGCGGGCATTCCGGGCGATAGCATCGGGAGGCAGTTGCCGGCGTTGTTCAATCTGGCTACGCTGCGGAAGGCACCACGAGCGCAGGCATTGCTGCGCGATGTATGGCTGCCTGGAATTCAAGTGATGGCGGCGCGTTGCCGGGACGGGTCGGCGGACGGGCTTTACCTGGCGGCGCAAGGCGGGAACAACGGCGAGAGCCACAATCACAACGATGTCGGCAACTTTCTTGTGTACAGTGGCGGGCAACCGGCCATCATTGACGTGGGAGTGGGGACGTACACCGCGAAGACGTTCAGTTCACACAGATACGACATTTGGACGATGCAATCGGCGTATCATAATTGCCCGACTATCAATGGCGTGATGCAATCGGCGGGGCATCAGTTCGCGGCCAGCGACGTGCGGTACGCCGCAGATGACAGCGCCGCCGAATTTCACCTCAACCTAGCGGCAGCGTATCCGCCCGAGGCGCACGTGCAGCGTTGGAACCGCACGCTGCGACTCAAGCGGGCTACGAATGAAATCGAGCTGTTGGACGAGTACGCTTTGCAGCAGCCGGCGGAAACGATCACACTGACCCTTATGACGCCGTGCACTGTGAACGCGGGTACGCCGGGTGAACTTTCTTTGGCGATGCCGCCCGGCAAGAGCGTTCGTATTAGCTACGATGGGCAGGCACTGACGCCCGCGGTGGAAGAGATTCGTTTGGAAGATGCACACCTGAGGCAGTCCTGGGGCGAGCGCCTGTTTCGGATACTGCTTCGGGCGAAAACGCCGCCGCAACAAGCCACGTGGAGAACGCGGATCATCGGGTGATGTGAACCTGCATGGCTTGGAATCGCGAGTCCAACCGAATGGCATCCCATATCGGATCCACGTGAAGCCACGCAATTTCCCAGTTGCGTTCTTCGGACGCACGTCGCAGATAGCGGATAGCTTCTTCGGTTTCACCCAGGCCAGCATGCACCGCAGCACAGTGAATGGGTGGGACATATTGAGTGCGGCCGATCTCATGCAGCTTCGCCAGAACGCTCCTGGCGTTTTGAAGTTGTCCGGCCAGCGCGTATACAAAACCCAACCCCGGATACCGCCAATTGCTGTCGCCGATCTCAGCCGCGTGCCGCAGCGCCAGTAAGGCCGGGCCATATTCGCCCTTGTGCGCGTATGATAAACCCAGATAATAGTGCGCGACCCAATAGCCTGGGTGTAGTGCGGCAGCGGCGCGGAACCCCTCGATGGCCTCGTCGAACAAACGCGCCCAATAGAGAGGCCACACCGCAGTTGTGTTGATGCTCGCCGAGAACGGATCCAGCTGCTGCGCCGTTTTCATCGCGACGCGGGCCTTCTCCAGCCGACCCGTCAACCCCAGGCCAAAGCCGAGCCACTGATAGGCCGAAGCATAACCGCCACTCAATTCAAGCGCCTTTCTGAGGGACTCTTCAGCCTCGCGAAATTTCCAATCGAAGAGGAGGAGTTTGAATCCGCGCGAAGCGTATGCCTCGCCTAAACTCGGATCGATTTGCAACGCGAGATCCTGGGCCGCTCTAGCCCGAATTTCAGCCGGTCGGGCATCGGTATCGCCATAGATTGCAAGCATGGAAATGCAATCGGCCAAGCCGGTGTATGCTCGGGCATAACTCGGATCCGCTTCAACGGCTTGTTCGAAATACTGGCGGGCCTGTCTCATACCTTCGAGCGTCCTCTTGTTCCAAAAGAACCGCCCTTTTAAATAGAGCTGATAAGCTTCCGGATTCCCGGTGTAGCGCTTTGCCAACCGCGATTGCTCCCCGGACGCGAAGCGGACTCGCAAGCGGTCGGAGATTTCGCGCGAGATCTCTTCCTCGATCGTAAAAATGTCTGTGAATTGCCGCTTATATTGATGACCCCAGAGCTGCAAGCCGCCTCGCACGTCCACCAGCTCAGCCGAGATGATAAGAACATCGCCTCTTTGAAAAATCCGCCCCGTGAGAACAGCGCTCACGTTTAAATCGCGGCCGGTTTGTACAGGATCGACCTCGCTGCCTTTGTGGCGAAAGACAGTACTCCGCGCGATAACCCTGAGGTTCGAGAGCTGGGCAAAGTTGTTAATGAGAGCCTCTGTGATGCCGTCGGCAAGATACTCTGCATCCGGTGAACTGCCGGATGTGACGAATGGCAGCACAGCTAGCGATTCGAATTCCGCCGCTCGCACCCGAGCGGAGCCGGGACGTTCGTGTCCAGCGAGCAAGTCGTGCAGGATAAGCCCGAGATCGCGCGCAGATTGCGGCCGCGCTTCTGGATTTTTCTCGAGGCAGCGCCCAATCCAACGCTCGAGTTCAGGCGGAACTTTGTCGGCCAAATTGGCGAGCCGCGGCGGCGCCGCATTGAGAGTCGCCGAAAGTATCCCAGCATTTGTCGAATCGTGAAAAGCCTTTTCACCACTGACCATTTCAAAAAGAATGCATCCGAGCGAAAAAATATCGGTGGCCGGGGTGACCGCTTCGCCGCGGGCCTGTTCCGGGGCGAGATAACCTAACGTTCCCATCACCAAGCCGGGAAGAGAAACAGCGGCCGCCGATGAGCCGTATTGACTTTCGCCCACATGCTTAAACCTGGCGAGCCCAAAATCGAGAATCTTGGCGCCGCACCGTTTGCTGAGGAAAATGTTTTCCGGTTTGAGGTCGCGGTGAATAATGCCAGCGGAATGCGCGGCGGTGAGGCCGTCGGCAACCGCGGCTGCGATCTCGACCGCGGCGCGCCAGGGCATTTGCGAACGCACGATTCGTTGCCGCACGGTTTCTCCTTCGAGAAACTCAGTTACGAGGAATACCGGCGAGTGCTCCAGTTCGGCATCGTAGATGGAGACGATATTTGGATGGGACAGGGCCGCGACGCATTGGGCTTCTTTTTGGAAACGCGCCAAGGCGATGGAATTCAGTAGCAAGTGCCCCGCCAGGAGCTTGACTGCGACATCACGGCCCAGCCGGGTGTCCTTGGCCCGATAAACTTCGCCCATGCCGCCGGCGCCAATAAAGGATTCGATACGGTAGGGGCCTAACTGAGTGCCCGCGGTCAACCGCGCGTCGCCCGGATGATTCGGTAGACTCGCGGCTGTATCGAGAACTGCATGGTCGAGCGGGCTGCTCGCCGCCAGATCTTGAGCCAGTAGGGATTTCAGTTCGCGGCGAAGTTCGAGGTCGGGTCCACAGGCTTCCTCAATAAACCTGGAGCGCTTTTCCGGCTCACGCTCCAGGGCCGCGTGATAGAGTTGCTCGATTTGCCGCCAGCGCTCGGGATCCATGCACAGGTCCCCAATTCTCGTCTCACAATCTTACTAGTTATTTGTCTAATTCTTTCGGAATATCGATCAGCACGATATCGGAGTTATCGCGGAGCCGGTCGAAGACGATCTGCTTACCGTCGGGTGTAACATCGAACGTCTGCATAGTAGCTGGGCTGTTGAATCGCGTAAGCTGGCGCGTTTTCCTTGAAGTCAGATCAAGCATCCAGAGATCCTGGCGCGGCACGATTCCCTGCATGTAGAGGAGTCCTGTGCCGTCGGGCAAAAAACGAAAACTTCCAAATGTCACTCCTTCTACATTCACGCTGACCGGAGGCAGGGGGACTGGCGAGCCATCCGGCCGAACAGCCAAAATGGGGCTCAGAGCGCCCACGTTTGCGCCACCATAGACGATGAGCTTACCGTCGGGCGCCCAGCTAGGATTTAAAGCCACACCCTTCAGCAAGCGAACTGCAGCGCCGGTCTCGAGAGCGATTTTAAAAAGTCCGGGCCCAGTGGCATCAAAGCCGCCGACAACGATCCACTTCCCATCCGGAGACCAGGCCGGCGAACCACGAACGTCCACACTTTCTGAAAGAGCCTGAAGTTCGGCGCCATCCGCCGAGAGAACGCTCAAATAAAACTTGCCATTGTCCCTGTGTACAATCGCGACACGCGCGCCGTCGGGCGATACCGCCGGAGGATAAAGCAATCCTCCGTTGCCTGCTTTCCAGACTTCAACGGCTTGCCCGTTCTGATAGCGCCACAATCCATCGCCTCCGCTGCTGGAAGAGACATAAAAAAGGCAACCTTTGCCGAAACGCGGCGCGGAGGCGCCTACAGCCGGGACGGTAAATGGCCGGACCGCGCTTTCCTCCGCCAGGTTACGCCCCATGGGCACACTCCACAAGCTGGCGGTTGGATTGGTAACCGTGGCGACCAGGCGGCGCCCGTCGGCGCTGCCCGCTAAAGAAATATACTTTTCCAAGCCGACCGAGACACGCCGCGTGATTTTCCGATCCACATTGAAAGACCATAGCCATGGGCCCGAACCGTTTTGATCCGCAGCTACGTAGAGCACTTCGTGAGCGTCGATGGGAACCGGGTATCCCACGAGGCTATCGTGACGAGTCAAGCGCTCCGGCCGGCCGCCGGAACTCGGGATACGCCATAAGTCCCACTCATCGGTGTCCTGGAAGCCGCTGGCAAAATAGATCCAGCGGCTATCACGGGACCAAGTTGGAAAGTGGTTATGGATGCCGTTACGGCTCTCCAAAATTTGCCGGGCGTTGCTTCCAATAGAATCGGCTACGAAGACCGGGTCGCCCCCCTCTTTCGTGTGATAGACCAAGCGCGAGCCGTCGGGGGACCAATCCACTTCTCGCACGCTCTCGCCCAAAAAGAAGCGCGGCGCGCCGCCCAAAAGGGGTATGATCCGCAATCTTCCATTGTCCGGGCCGCCCCGGAGCCAAATCTCGGAACCGTCCGGCGTGAACCCTTCGTTTCGCAGGAATAGCGGGCGCTGATCATTAAATCCCTGTCCCTTCGTGAGATTCGCGAATTGCCCCGAGCCCAGCCGGCTGAGCCAAATGTCGATGGGGCCATCGCGGTCCGAGCGGAATGCAACGAATTTGCCATCGGGCGAGATCGCGCCGTCGCGTTCAGAGCCTGGAAAATCGGTAAAGCGGGTGAACCGGGCCTGCGCGAGCGGGTTTCTAAGCTCCGGAGCGCTTCTGGATATTCGGCCGGTACTCCATGCGATTCCGAGAATCGCTATCGCGAGCATCGCAAGCGCGGAAACGGCCCACCACCAAGCCCGATGCCGGCGCGCAGGTTCTGGTGCGGGGGCCGCGAACTCCTCGTGGCGGCGTGTGGCGCGCCGCAAGTCCACAACCAGCTCCCGCATGGATTGGTAACGCTCGGCCGGATCTTTTTCGAGCGATTTCTCGACAATCATTCTTAATGCAACTGGAACGGAGTCCGGTAGCCGCGGAGCCGGATTGTGGACGATGCGCTCCATCAGTTCAAGCATGGTGGCGCCGGCAAAGGGCCGTGCTCCGGCGAGCAATTCGTGGAGCATCACTCCAAAGGAGAAGATGTCGCTGCGCGCATCGACAGTATGCCCGGAGACCTGTTCCGGGGACATATACGGAACAGTTCCAATCACCAGCCCGCGGCGGGTCCGCTGTTCCGTCAGGGTGTGGGTTGCATCTCCCTCTGCCCTCGGCGCCAGCTTCGCGAGGCCGAAATCGGCCAGCTTTGCATAGCCGTTCTTTGTCACCAGAACGTTTTCGGGTTTTACATCTCGATGGAGAATTCCGGCTCCATGCGCAACAGCTAAAGCGTCGGCAACGCCAATCAGCAAACCGGCGATGTGCTGTGCCGTGCGCTTTTCTGCGTGAGCCCAATCGCGCAGCGTGCCTCCGTCGACAAATTCGGTGACCAGATACTGGCTTCCCCTCGATTCGCCTACCTCATAAACAGTGACGATGTGCGGATGATTGAGCGAGGATGCTGCCTGGGCCTCGCGCTGGAACCGGCGGCGGTCTACCGCGCCGGCAAATTCATCCGAGAGGAATTTAATCGCAACCGGACGGTTTAGGCGCGTATCGATAGCGCGGTAAACCGTGCTCATCCCGCCAGTGCCGGCCGGAGCTTCAATGCGATACGGTCCAAGCTGCGCGCCTGGCCGCGGCAACTGGGAAGACGGCGAAAGCTCCCATGCCGGATGCTCGAACACAGTGCCGGCTTTTTCTTCCGCAGCGAGCAGAGATTCCAATTCCCGGTATAGCTCTTGGTCCCCGTTGCAAGCGCCGGCCAGGAACGCACCACGCTCTTTCGGCTCGCGCTCCAGCGCTGCGTGATAGAGATGCTCCACTTGCTGCCAGCGCTCGGGATCCATAGACAGCCAATTCCCGTCTCACAATCTTACTGCTTCGCACTCAGAACGTAGTGCGATGGAGGTGGGGCGTTTGGAGCGACTGCTGTGGCGGCTCGCTCACGAGCGCCGCGATCAGCGCCCGAATCCGGCAGACCTGGTCGGGTTTCAGGATGAGGTAGCGGCAGTTGCCGTTGGGATCTATGTGGAACCTAGTCAGACTCTTGGCATCCACCGCGACCCGTCCGGCGGGCGAAAGTTGGAAGTAACCGCGGTCGGGGCGAATCGCTTCGAGCACGGCTGTCGAATCCCAGTTCGGGTGATCCTCGGGCTTTTTGACGTAGAGTTGGTACGCCTCCGTAATGGGATGAGCAGCGACGTAGCCGAAATCCTTGGCAATCGCTTCAAACGGGAACGTGACCGCTAAGCCGATTTCGAAGCCGCTGAAAATCATCGGCGTTGGCCAGTGATTGACCAGAAAGCGCGCAGATTCCGGATCTGTATCAATGTTGAACTCGGGTTTGGACTCGACAAAGTTCCCGGCCATCAGCGATAACACTTTTACTTTGCGCTGCACCAGATCGCGGCTGCCCGGCTTCTCTAGCAGCCGCGCCAGGTTCGTGCTGAACCCGATTTGCGCAATTGCCACCGAATGATCCGGCTGTTCGGACAGGATCTGGGTGAGCAGTTGAACCGCTTCCGGCGCTTCCGTTCCGCTCTTCAGCCGGTGCGGGAAAACGTAGTGGCCTGCGGCATCCTTGCGCTCCGCCGGCACACTCAGCATAGGCGCGTCATCGGGAGTCTTTCCGTCGTGGACAACACCGATCGGGATATTCGGTCTGCCATAAAACGTATTGACCAGATCGACGAAGGGCGCGGCGTAGCGATTGTCCTTCGTGATGGTTACGGCCAAGAGGCGCACCTCACCGCGATTTTCGAGGGCATGGATCATTGCCAGCGCGAGCGCGTCATCCACATCGTTGCCGATGTCGGTATCGAGAATGAGCCGCACCGGTTCGGCCGCGGCAGAGGAGGCGAGCAGGCTCAGAGCGAGCATGACCGGAACAATGGACAGGCGGAGCATGGACTCTGGCGCGATAGTATCACGCGGTAGATTACAATAGTTTCTGTCCACCCACCCCGCGGATGTGGCGGAATTGGCAGACGCGCTAGATTCAGGTTCTAGTGAGAGCAATCTCGTGGAGGTTCAAGTCCTCTCATCCGCACCAATAAAATCAGTAATTTGCAAGTTGCTGGCGATCTGATCCGGGTCGCTATTGACGTTTAGGGCAGCGCAAGGGTAGCGGTAATCAGAGCAAATCGGGGGTATCGAGGGTCAGGCGGTGGCGCTCGACTGTGTACGCGCAATCTTTTGCCGTAGAGCGATGAAGCGCTGAAACTCGGCATCGGAAAGCGACTCGACCCGAGCCGCCAGTTCCTTCAGTTCGGAAATCATGCCCTGCCGTTTCTGGCAGGCATTCATCTTGTCGATGGCATCGTCAAACGCTTCGTCGTCGATCACGGTATAGCGGTCGTCCATCGACCCGGTCTTGTGCCCCATGATCGCTCGCCGCGTTTTGGAGTCGATGCCCGCTCTTCGCATTTGGTAATGCGCCGACCGGCGGAGATCGTGGACGTGAAGATCAATCGGATCTCTGCCATCGGCCTTTAATCGTGCATTCAGTGTCGCTACTGCCTCGCTCCATAGCCCGCCAAAGTGTTCGATCCGCTTCCCATTCTTGTCGCTCGGCAGATCGAACCAAAAGAAGACCCAGGGACAATCAGGATAGACACGATTCCGCAATGCGAATTGCTGACGAAGATACTCTTCCATTTCGCCGAAGAACGGTGCTTTCACGTTATGGGGATAGCTCTTGGACGATGGAAAGAAAATATGTCGTTCATCAAAATTCACCTGCTCCCATTGCGTCCGGAGCAGTTGATCCTTACGCCGACCGAGGTTGCAGTCGACAACAAAGAAACAGCGGAGCGCGGAGTGCAGAGCATCGCGAAAAAATGAATTAATAACGATCGGGCAGTCGGACGAGGCGTGTATTCTTACGCTCCGGGTCTTTCATGAAATCGCAACCGCCCGGAGGAGTGTAGTCGATTTTGCCGAGTCGCTTGCCCACCTTGAAAGCCTGACTAACCTTCGAGAGTTCCCGATTAATTGTGGTATCAGCCGCGCCAGCCTCTCGAGGGTTCAACCTGTACGCGTGGCACACAGAGCGGTTTAGCTCCTGCGCGAGCCGATGTCCAAAGAACGGTCGAACATTCGCCTTCAACACGCAAGCGTAATTCTCGCGTGTGCCCTCGTTGTGCAGGGGCTCGAGCAGATCATCAAAAAGTTCGTCCATGGTAATTTTGGCCGGGTCCGCTGTTTGGAGCAACTCGAAAGCGTTGCCAAGTTCCCGATTGCGCTTCTCGACATAATCGATCGCGCCCTGCCGATCCTCCTTTTTGCAGCCCGTCGATTCGGGCAACATCACCCATTGACCGGTATTCGGATGAGGTTGCCGGATTCGTTTGTACCAAATGCCCTTTTTCAGGTAAAAACCCTTCGGCATCGTGATAAGGGGAGTCTGGCAGGTTTACGACGTGGCGGGCGCGGCATAGCAGAACAACAGGGTAGTCCCAGCTCTAATTGCGGTCAATCGCGCGGCGTTGATTCTACGGCTCTTCTTGGAATGTCGACTTCCCACGCTCAATAAGGTTCAGAATGTCTCGTGAATCCCATTGCAGGCGAGAATTGATGCGCACAGGATTCGGCATCTTGCCGTTTTCCCACATCCTTCGCACAGCCTTTCTGTGCGGCCCAACATGACGGCGACCTGCTTGATGCCCAACACCCGCGGCATTTCTGTTTGCTCATTCATGGCCACGCCAACTCCTGCGAGCGGCCGTATATTCATACTCAAAGCCGTGAGGTTCGCCGAAGGCTCGGTGCTCATCTGTCACGGCTTTTCTCGCGCAGGACTCAAGGCGCGGACGGTGTTGATGCTGGCAGCTGGGCGAAGTTATGCCGAGATACAGGAGCGCTTGCCGATCACGGCCCCACGTGTCGACGCTCGGTCGCGGTAAATGCCTTCGCCCACAACGCGGTACTTCTGAAAACTGACAAGGCGACACAGGGTAGACCAAGCCTCTTGCAGGGACTTGGCCCATGACAAGATCGGGCAAAAATGTTTCTGCCAGTGTCGGACGCATAGCCAAGCTGCCCAGAAAGTTGGTTTCAGCTATCGTTAACTCCGACCCTGTCGATCACAAGATCCAAGCAGTGCTTGGTCCGGCCTGAGGCAACCGCGGCGCCTCTCGGTGCGCTGGTACGGATCAGCCTCCAGCGCCTGCGAGCGCTCGATCCGCATTGCCTCGTTTAGCATCACGCGCATCGCGTCGGCCATGTGCGAGAGCCCATTTT
>Ga0070739_10001860_pt1 | contig 30192 bp, 30 predicted proteins | sample Coa_R1_7_FD_66445 | JGI IMG/M metagenome (GOLD analysis project Ga0070739, IMG submission 66445) | Surface soil microbial communities from Centralia Pennsylvania, which are recovering from an underground coalmine fire - Coalmine... | ecosystem: Environmental > Terrestrial > Soil > Unclassified ...
GATGTCGACCAGGTAGAGGTGTACCAGATCCTCTTCTTCACGCTCGGAGCGATGAGCGGTGGGCAAGTTGCCTCCGGACTGCCTAGGATGCGGCTGGAACCGCGGCGAGTAGTGGCCAACCCTCGTGCGAGGGACGGTCACGTCTAATTCTACCTGGAAACCGGTCTTCCTGCTGCTGGTTAAGGGCCCGGTTGGGGGCCTTTGCCGGTATGGGGGTCAGTGGGGCAGGACCGCCTCTATGGCCGCCACCAGCTCGTCGGCCTCGGGGGTGGTGAGGGGCCGGAAGCGGGCGACCACCTCGCCCTCGGGGGAGACTAGGAACTTCTCGAAGTTCCAGGCGATGTCGCCGGCCTTGCCCTCGGCGTCGGCGTGGGCCGTCAGGGCCTGGTAGAGGGGGTGGCGGTCGGGCCCGTTGACCTCGACCTTCTCCGTCATGGGGAAGGTCACCCCGTAGGTGGTGGAGCAGAAGGTGGAGATCTCCTCCGGACTGCCTGGCTCCTGGGCGCCGAACTGGTTGCACGGGACCCCCAGCACCGCGAAGCCCCGGTCGGCGTAGCGCTCGTGCAGCTTCTCCAGCCCCTCGTACTGGGGGGTGAGGCCGCACTTGGAGGCCACGTTCACCACCAGGGTGGCCCGGCCCTTGAACTGGTGCAGGTCGAGGTCGCCCCCGTCCAGGGACCGGATGTCGGTGTCGTATATGGACATGGCGGCGCAGCGTACTGCCAACTCCACCCATGGGGCCCATGGGGCCCTCGGGCCATCGGCACCCGGCGGCAGCGGCCCTGGCGCCGGGCTCGGTGGGCGGGCGTAAGGCGGACCGGCCCGGCGATCCGCCGGATCAGGTCGCCGGGCCTGCTCCCGCCGGCGGGGGACCCACGGCGGGCCGGCGGGCCACCTCGGCCAGCAGCCCGAAGTGGTCGGCGGCGAAGGTGCCCGTCAGGGCCCGGTCGCACACCAGGCGGGCCGACTGGACGAGGGCGGCTCCCTCGCCGTGGCGCCAGCCCACCAGCACGTAGTCGATGCGCCGGTCGGGCTCCCACTCGGTGGCGGCGAAGGGGTTGCGGTTGTCCCACGTGTGGCCCGGGCCCGGTCCCCCAGCCACCCGCCAGGCGTCCTGGAAGAACACCCCCCGGCCCTCGAGGGCGGCCAGGCCGGTGAGGAACCGCATCTCGTCCGAGTCGGGCTCGGCGTTGAAGTCGCCGCAGACGATGGGCGGGAAGGGCGATGCGTCGTCTCTGCGCTCGGCCACCCAGTCGGCCAGGGCCACGGCCTGCCTCGCCCGGGTGGTGGCGTCGTCGAGGCGCCAGGCCAGGTGGGTGCAGAACACGTCGAGGCCGCCGGTTCGCACGTGGAGCACCCCCCGGGCCACGTCGTCGGCGAACGGGGACCCCGGCAGGGCGGTGGTGGCGCTGGCGTCCACCGGCCACCGGCTCAGCACGGCGTTGCCGAAACGGGCGCCACCCAGGTCGGCGGAGGCGCCGAAGGCGACATTGACCGCCGCCCCGCCGGCGCCGGCGTGGGCCTCGGCCAGCCACCGGGCCTGGTTGCGGCCGTCGGCCGCCTCGACGACCTCCTGGAGGCACACCAGGTCCGGGTCGAGCAGGCGCAGCCAGGCCCCGATCTCCTCCCGCCGAGCCCGCCACGGGCCGGAGAGGTTCCAGATGTTGAGGGTCAGCACCCGCAGCCGGTCGTTCTCGATGCGCCGACGCTATCGGCGGGGCGTGCTTGTAGGGTCTGGCGCCGTGGGCACCCGGATCAAGGGCGTGGTGCTGGCCGGTGGCACGGGCACCAGGCTCAACCCGCTCACCGCCATCACCAACAAGCACCTGCTGCCGATCTACGACCGGCCCATGGTGAGCTACGCCATCGAGTCGCTGGTGGAGGCCGGCATCACCGACATCATGCTGGTGACCGGAGGCACCCACGCCGGTGAGTTCCTGCGCCTGCTTGGCAACGGTGACGAGTGGGGGATCGACCGCCTTTTCTACGCCTACCAGGCCCGCCCCGGCGGGATCGCCGAGGCGCTGGGGCTGGCCGAGCGTTTCGTCGGTGACGACTCGGTGGTCGTCTTCCTGGCCGACAACATCCTCGAGCGCTCCATCGCCGCCTCGGCGGCCGCCTTCGCCGAGCAGGGCACAGGGGCCCGCATCCTCCTGGCCGAGCTGGGCGATCCCACCCACCTGCGCCACCTCGGTGTGCCCGCCCTCGAGGACGGAAGGGTGACGCGCATCGTCGAGAAGCCCGCCGACCCGCCGAGCCCCTACGCCGTCACCGGCATCTACTTCTACGACGCCGGGGTGTTCGACGTGATCCGCACCCTCGTCCCCTCCGGGCGGGGTGAGCTGGAGATCACCGACGTGAACAACTGGTACGTCGACGCCGGCACCATGAGCTACGACGTGATCGAGGGCTACTGGGGCGACGCCGGCGAGTCCATCGAGGCCTATTACGAGGTCAACGACTTCGTGCGGCGCCACGGGGCCAACCATCCGGTCAGCGGCCGCCGATCCGACCACTGAATGAGCGGTTTGTACCGCGCCTTGCGGCAATCGGGGGATTGACAAGGTCGTTCGGAGGGAACGTTCAGGCCACCGGACCGTTTGGACGGTCCATAACTGGAGGTGACCTGTATGGGCATCGGAGTGAGCGTCCTGCTCATCGCCATCGGCGCGATTCTCGCCTTCGCCGTTCACGTGACCACGAGCGGCTTCAACGTCAACACAATCGGGATCATTCTCATGATCGTCGGTGCCATTGGCCTTCTCACCGCCCTCATGATCGGCGGAATCGGGAGCTGGGGCGGCTTCCGGCGCACGACATACGTCGAGGATGGCGCCGCCGCCCCCCGCCGGCGCATGGTGCGCGACACCTACGTCGACTAACAGCGTCGACTGACACCTACGTCGACATACAGCCACGTCGACGGACGGCTACGGGAGACCGACACAAGGTCGGTTGGCATGCCGGCTGGGTACGAGTCGATCGAGCGGCATCACGAGCGACTTCAACGGCACAACTTCAACCGACACAGATCGAAATCAGACCACCCTCATCCGGACGAGTGCGTCCCGCCACGGCAGGTCCGGTTGACACCGAGGGGTGGCTATGCCGGGTGAAGTAGGCGTCCGGCAGCCAATGCGCCGGCCGGCGCCGATCAACCGGTCGGCCGTGCGGTAGAGATCCGGTCAGCGCTGCCACCGGGGTCGGTGTCCCCGGTGGCAGCTTCGACCGGGGGCCGCTTACCCGGCCAGTTGGAGAGGTCGGGGACAAGGGGCCCCCACCGGGCCTGACCCAGGGCGCCGAACCAGACCCCGGCGCCGTAAGCGAGGTCGTCGGCCACTCGTAGGCCCATCCATGACCACGGGTCGGCTCTGCGGTCGCCGTTGGCCCACTCGAGCACCAGCGGCACCAGGGTCGCGGCGGCAATCCGACGGGCCCGCCTCGACCTGGTCATGGCCAGGGCCAGCCCCGGCCACCACGAGCGCCGCAGCCCGTCGGCGATCAGGGCCCCGCCGCGGAGATGGCCGACCCCGGCCAGGCGGGCGGCCTCGGTCCACGGGTGCTCAAGCCCTCCTAGGCGGCCCCCCAGGGCCACCGTGGTCGCCGCCGCCACCGATGCCCCGCCCACCGGCCAGCCCAGGGCCGCCATCGCCCAGGCCAGTGCCGTCCAGGCCGACACGGCGACCGGGGCGGTGGCCCGGGGGTGGCGGCGGTCGAGGGAGGCGGCGGAGGAGCCGTAGCGGAACCGCTGCGCCAGCCAGGACCGCAGCGACGGGCGCACCTCGTGGCCGACGGTCACCTCCGGGTCGTAGCGCACCGTCCAGCCGGCCTCCACCGCCCGCCATACCAGGTCGACGTCCTCGCCCACGGGCATCGACTCGTCGAATCCACCCAGCTCCTCGAGGGCGGCCCGCCTCACCACCAGGGCCGCCGCTGGCAGGAACGGCACCCGGCCCCGGGGTCGCACCAGCGACCCGACCGGGCCCCGGTCCAGCGAGCCCCTGGCGCGCTCGTAGTCGGCGAGCCACCGGGGGGCCCGGCCGGCGCAGGAGACGACGCGGGGGCCCACGGCGGCCAGTGTGGGGTCGGCGAACCAGGCCAGCAGCGGGTCAGCCCACCCGGGCCGGGCTACGCAATCCGAGTCGACGAAGCCGACCAGGGGGGTGTCCGCCGCCTGCCAGCCGGTGTTGCGGGCGGCGGCCGGCCCGCCGGGCACGGGGCGCCGGAGGACCTCGGCCCCGTGCTCGGCGGCCACCGATGCCACCCGGGCGGCCTCCAGCGACCCGTCGTCGACCACGATTAGACGACCCCCGGTCGGGCCGAGCGACCCCAGCAGTCTTCCCAGCCCGTCGGGGTTGTCGCGCACCGGCACCACCAGGGTGACCGCCGGGTTCGGCTGGGCCGGGAAGCGGGGATGGGCCATTCCCGCCTCGATGAGGCGCCGGGCGAGGGCCTGTTCCGGCCCGGCCTGGGCCACCGCTGCCCCGTTCTCCCACCTCCGCACCGCCTCAGCACCGGCGGCGCTGAGCCGGAGCATCCTGAGCGGGGCGCCCCCGATCAGGACGGTGCCGGCGTCGGTCCTGCGGGTGGCGGGGTCGAGGCTGAGGTGGGTGCCCGCAGGCAGGACGGCCGCGCTCACCCGACCACGTTGGCCAGCGCCGCCGGGATCGCCGACGGCCCGTTGAAGGTGGCGAAGGCGGCCCCGGTCGAGGAGGCCAGGGCGGCGGCGTCGTCGCAGTCCTCGCTCGGGGCGAGCACGGCCAAGCCGGGCAGCGCCCGGGCGATCGGTACCGGGTCGGCCCCGGTGGTGGCCCGGCCGTCGGAGAGCAGGAGGGCCAGTCGGTGGGCCGAGCGTGACCGGGCCAGCTGACGGGTCGCCGTCTGGAGGGCGAGGGCGATGTCGGTGGTGCCGTGGCCCCGGAGGGAGAGGACGTCGTCCACCACCGCCTCGACCGGACGGGCCTCGTCCTGGGCCTTCACCACGATGACGTCGTCGGCGAAGGCCACCACCGAGTAGTCGTCCGGTGCCCGCCAGGCCACGGCGGCGGCGGCCAGAGCGGCGGTGGCCAGGCGCCGGCCGCTCATGGATCCGCTGCGGTCGACCACCAGGCACAGCGAGGTCGTCGATCGGCTCCAGCCCCGCCAGCGCAGGTCCTCGACCCGGGCCGGATGGCGGCCGGAGGCGGCGGCGACGAGGGCATCGAGGCTGGCGTCGACGTCGAGGTCCTCGCCGACCGACGGTGGGGCTGCGCTCAGTCGGGCCACCCCCGCCCTCCGGGCCCGACCGGAGCGGGCCATCCTGACCATGATCCGGGCCGCCAGCTTGCGGGCCAGCCGGCGCAGCTCGATGTCGGTGGCCGAGCCCATGCGGGCGACCAGCTCGAGGGCCTCGTCCGGGCTGGCGCCCAGCAGGGCGTCGAAGGCGCCTTCGTCCAGCCGGCCCACTGAAGGCGACACCTTGGCGAAGGAGCGGGTGGCGGCCAGGTCCTGCCTCGACGTGCTCGGCCGGCGGGAGTCGGCCATGGCCTGGCGGGCGTCCTCGCCCTCGCGGATGCGGCCCCCGGCCGGGTTCAGCCGGTCGGGGGACCGGCTTTTCCCTCCCCACCACCTCCGCCCGCCTCGGCCCCGGCGCCGAAGACCCGGTTCCACAGCTCGGTGATGACCTCTTCGGAGGTGCGGGCGCTTCCCTCGTGCAGGCGCACCCGCCCCGACAGGGCGGCCAGGGCGGCATCGAGGCCCACCTCGGCGTCGTCGGGGCCCGTCCCCCGCAGGGTGGCCAGGCTGCCGGCCACCAGCACGGTGTCGACCGCCCCCCGGACCGAGGATCCGATGCGGATGTCCGGATGAGTGCGGGTGGCCCGCACCACCTCGACCACCCGGCGGACCCAGGCCGGGTCGGCGTCGCCGACGGCACGGGCCACGATCTCCACCTCCTCGTCGGCTCCCTGGTAGCCCATGAGGATGCGGCAGGTCCGGTCGTAGATGGCCGAGGAGATGCGGGCCGTGCCTACGGCGTCGAATGGGTTCATGGCCGCCACCATGCGGAAGCCCTCGCTCGCCACCAGCCGGCCCAGGCGGGGGACGTGGAGCTCGCCCTCGGACATGACCGTGATGAGCAGGTTGAGGGTCTCCTCCGGCACCCGGTTGATCTCCTCTATGTAGAGGAGCGACCCGGCCTTCATGGCCACCGCCAGGGGGCCGTCGACGAAGATGGCGTCGCTGTAGCCCTCGGCCATGACCCGGCTGGGGTCGTGGTGCCCGACCAGGCGGGCCGGGGTCAGCTCGGCGTTGCCCTCCACGAACTCGAACCCGACGCCGGCGGCCGTGGCTATGGCGCGCAGCAGGGTCGACTTGCCCGTGCCCGGGGGACCCTCGAGCAGGACGTGGCGACCGGCGGCCAGGGCGGCGGCGACCACTTCGATCTCGCGACGGCGCCCCACCACCATGTGGCGCAGCGACTCGGCCAGGCGCCGATCGGTGAGGCTCACCAGCGCATGTTAAGTCGGCGCCGTCGGGCCCTCCGCCAATTGGCCGACCGGCGCAGCCGTCGACCTATGCCCTCACCCGCCGGTCGACCCCGGTGGACTGGCCGACGGTTCTCGCCCGGCGCTCGGCCGCCGCTCAGTTGGTGGCCGACATGCCGGCGTCCACCGGCAGCACCGCCCCGGTGACCGCCGAGCTGTCCGGCCCGGCCAGCCAGGACACCATGGCGGCCACCTCGTCCGGGGAAACCAACCGCCCGGTGGGGTGGTGGACGGCGAACTCGTTCTCGTCGGCCAGGCCGTAGACGGCGGCACTGGCGCGCAGCATCGCCGTCGCTGTCGATCCGGGGGCGACCACGTTGGCGGTGACCCCGGTGGGGCCGAGCTCGACGGCCAGGCTCTTCACGAACCCGACCACGGCGTGCTTGGAGGAGGAGTAGGCCGCCAGCAGCGGGAGTCCGGTCGAGCCGGCCACGGACGAGACGGCGATGAACCGGCCCCCCCGGGGCTCGGGGCGGGACAGGATCGCCGGCACCGCGGCCCGGGCCAGCCTCCACACCCCGGCGACGTTGACCCCGTGGACGGTGTCCCAGTGCTGGTCGTCGGTCTTCCACCCCTCCATCCCGCCGACCACCACGCCGGCGGCGGCCACGGCGACGTCGAGCCCGCCGAAGCGCTCGAGGGCGACCGACACGGCGCGGTCGAGATCGTCCTGACGGCGAACGTCGCCCTGCACCGGCACCCCTCCGCACGCCTCGGCGGTGGCCTGCAGCTCCTCGGGCGTGCCGAGCGGATACGGCACCGACGGCTCGTCGGCGCAGAGGTCCATCAGCACGAGGGAGAATCCGGCGCCGGCGAGGGCGGCGGCGCTGGCGGCGCCGATGCCGCGGGCGGCACCGGTGATCAGGGCGACCGGGCTCACCGCTCACCCGCCCACGCCCGCACCCGGCTCACCAGGTCCTTCGCCATGACGTCAAGGATCCGCCCGCCCTCCTCGGCGCTGGCCCCGGCCGGATCGCCGAGCACCCCGTTGGCCGACACCGCCCGGACCCCCCCCGAGCGCAGGCCTGATGCCGCCTCGGTCATGGTGACGCGAGCTCCGGCGGTGGCGGCGGCCAGCTTCACCTGCCTGGGGCGGAGGGCGAGCATCATCGATGTCTCCAGCCGGCCGGCGTGCAGGTCGGTGGGATCGCCGAGGTCCCCGACCGTCGGCCACCAGGCCATCGCCCGGCGGCCCTCGCCGGTCAGCCGTCGACAGGCGCGGGCGAGGGGCTCGGCGTTGCCCCCGTGGCCCGACACCAGCACCACCCCGGCGAAGCGGTCGGAGGACCGGACCAGCTCGACCACCACCGTCTCCAGGGCCTGCTGGCCGATGGAGAGCGTGCCCGCAAACCCGGCGTGCTCACCGCTCGAGCCGTAGGGGAGGGCCGGGGCGATGAGGATGCCCGGTTTGAGGTCCGCCAGGCGCCGGCACAGCTCCTCGGCCACCACGGTGTCGGTGCCCAGGGGCAGGTGCGGTCCGTGCTGCTCGGTTGAGCCCAGCGGGACCGCCAGCACCGGTCGGCCGGACATCTCCACCTCAGGCCAGGACAGCTCGGACAGCCCGGTCAGCTCCGCCACCCCCACTCGGACAGGGCCTCGAGGATGCGGGCGGCGGCGGCATCGGGGTCAAGCACCAGGCTCTGGGGGGCGGAGCGCTCCGAGCTGGCCCCGGTGAGGGCCGCTATGCGGGCCAGGGCCGGCCACTCGGCCGGGGGCCCGGCCAGCACCCGGGCCCTGGGCCGGTAGGGGCCCACCCGCCTCGGAGGCCGCTCGGGGGCGACCGACGGGGTCCGGTAGGAGACGACTTCGGCCCGCTCGGCGGCCAGAACCCGCGGCAGGCCGGCCCGGCGCAGCCGGGCGGTCCCTCCCTCCACCGAAAGCACCGCCGGAGCGCTCACCCGCAGCCGCTCCCGCCGGCCCCGGTCGAGGCGGCGTTCGACCAGGACGGTGCCCGGGCCGGCCGGCTCCAGACCGACCAGGCCGAGGGCCTGGGCCGCCGCCCGCTCGGCGGCGATGAAGGCCGGCACCGAGCCGCTGCCCCGATCGAGGCTCCAGTCCCCGCACAGGACCAGCCCCGCGTCCTCGAGGGCGCCCGCCAGCCCGGCGGCCACCGCCCGGCTCGGCAGCTGCGGATCGAGCTCGACCATGCGGGCCGAATCGGCGCCGGCGGCCAGCGCCTCCTCCAGCACCGCCCGGCAGCCCCGGTCGCCGCCGGCGGAGACCGCAACCACCTCCCAGCCCCATGCCTCGCCCAGCCGCAGCGCCCACTCCAGGGCGGCCCGGTCGGCGTCGGACGCCCCCGAGCTGCGGGGATCGGTGGTGACCTGGCCGGTCAGCGGGTCGACCTCGGGACGGCGGTCCACCCACTTGAGGCACACGCCGATGCGGCTCATGAGTCGGCGCCGGTCGGGCGGGTCACGACCGGCGGAAGACGACGCCGTGGCCGCCCTCCGGATAGCTCCAGCGGATGGCGCCCCGGCGGTTGCAGACCATGTAGCAGGTGCCGCACTCGAAGCACTGCTCGTAGTTGAACAGGATCCCGCCGTCGGCGACGGGGACGAAGAGGTTGGCTGGGCAGGCGGTCACGCACTCGCGGGTCGTGCAGCCCCGGCACTGGTCCCCGTCCACCACGATGTGGGCGACAGGGGACACGCGGAACTCCACCGTGTCCATGCGGTCCTCGAAGGACTGGGCCGGAACCCCGACCGTCGTCATCCGAAGGTCCTGAGGGCCCGCCATCCGTCGAGGGCGAGATGCCGCAGACCCACCCCGGAACGGCTGGCCTGCTGGCGCAGCAGCCGGCGAAGCCCGGGCTTGGGGGCCGGGTTTTCGACGGTGAACAGCGACTGGACCAGGTTGCAGGCCAGGTCCGGATAGCGCGACTGCACCCGGTCGGAGAGGACCAGCGCCGGGGCCCGCCGCAGGCGCCGGTGGTCCGCCAGGACGAAGCTCTCCTCCAGCCGCCGGCGATATCGGGCCAGGGCCGGTGCCCGGGTGTCGCCGGCCGCCAGGGCCTCGGCGGCGGTTTCGCCGGCCGCCGCTCCCGACCCGATGGCGAAGTTGACCCCCTCCAGCCAGATTCCGGCCGCCAGGCACAGGGCGGCGGCGTCGCCCGCCACCAGAATCCCGTCGCCGACCATGGCGGGCATCATCTCCCATCCCCCCTCGGGGATTAGGTGGGCGGAGTACTCCTTGAGCTCGCCTCCATCGACGAGGGGCGCTATCGACGGGTGGGCCTTCAACCCGGCGATGACATCCTCGGGCCGCCGCCCCGAGCGGGCCAGGCCAGGCAGCTGCAGCACCACTCCCACGGCCACGCTGTCGCAGTTGGTGTAGAGGAACCCGCCGCCAGGTATGTCGCCGGTGCACCCGATGATCTCGAAGTCGGCCCCCTGGCGGTCGCGCAGCCCGAAGCGGGCGTCGATCTCCGCCCTGGGCAGGGCCAGCACCTCCTTGGCTCCGAGGGTGAAGAAGTGGGCGTCCCGCTCGGGGTAGAGGCCGGCCTCCTTGGCTAGGAAGGAGTTGACCCCGTCGCAGGCGATGACCACCGACGCTTCGATGTCGCCGTCGGGGCGGTCGGTGCGCACGCCGTGCACCCGGCCGCTGCTGTCGCGCTCGAGACCGGTGACCGTCGTGGAGCAGATCAGCTCGGCTCCCGCCGCCACCGCCTGGTCGGCCAGCCAGCGGTCGAAGTCGGCCCGGAAGGCGGTGGCCCCGTTGTAAGGCGGCTCGCCCCAGTCGACGGTACGGAAGTCCACCGTGAGGCTCTGGGTCGGGGTCATGACCACGGTCGCCCGCCGGGTGACCCAGCGCTCGACCGGGGCCTCCTCCCACCAGCCGGGAATCAGGGTGTCGAGGACGCGGGCATAGACCACCCCGCCGAACATGTTCTTAGAGCCCGGGTAAGGCCCCCGCTCAACCAGGGCGACGGCCCGGCCCGCTCTGGCCAGCTGCAGGGCGGCGGCGGAGCCGGCCGGGCCGGCGCCGACGACGACCGCCTCGAAGCGCTCAGCCACCGCTGCCAGCTCCGAGGCGGGCGGCCAGCGCCTCCAAGGTGGCGGGAGCGTCGGCCACGATGGCCAGGTCGGCCATGGCCATCATCGGGCAGCTGGGGTCGCGGTTCACGCTGATGATGTGGTCGGGATCGCCCAGGCCACTGGTGTGCTGCACGGCCCCCGATATCCCGAAAGCGACATACAGGCGCGGGTCGACCGCCACCCCGGTCGTGCCGATCTGGCGCTCGAAAGGCAGCCAGCCGGCGTCGGTCACCACTCGGGTGCCGCCCACCGAAGCCCCCAGCGCCCCGGCCACTGTCGCCAGGGTGGCGAAGCGCTCGGGCGATCCCAGGCCGGCACCGCCGGAGACGATGAACGGCGACTCGGACAGATCCATGGTGGCGGGGTCGGGCGGGCACAGCTCGACCAGCTCGGCATCGGGCTCGGTGGAGTGCGGGGTGGGCAGGTCAACCATCTCGAGGCGAGGCTGCTCCGCGCCCGTGGTGTCGGCGCCCCGGGCACCGGGGACGAGGGTGACCACCGCCGGCCCGTCGAGCTCGTGCTCCTCGCACACCAGGCCGCCGTGGCGGACCACCACCAGGGGTCGGGCCGATAGCGCTCCGGTGTACAGCGGGCGGGCCAGCACGTGAGCCAGCCGGGGGGCCAGGTCCCTCCCGTCCGGAGAGCCCGCCAGCACCACCACGGCCTCGCCCGCCAGGCGGGCGGCCAGGCGCTCGGCCCAGGCGCCAGGGGCGAACGGGCCCACCTCCGCCCCGGACAGCTCGGTGGTGGGTGTGCTGAGGGCGGCCGCCGCCGGGGCGACCCCGTCGCCGATCAGCAACGCCCGGCCACCGGCCTCGGCCACCGCCTCGTCGGCCCCCGCCGGCAGCTCGCCGGCTCGCACCGGCACCACGGCGATCACAGCGACTCGCCCACCCGCTGGCCCTCGACCACGGCGGCGTGGGCACGACGGGGGGCGACGCAGTCCCCGATCCTCACCACTTCGACTCCCCGGCCGAGCAGCGCGAAGTACAGGCCGTCGTCCGGCTCGCCCGGCATGGAGAGCACGACCCAGTCCGGGCGCCGCTGTTGATTGACGCCGGTCGGGTGGTGCAGCAGGTTGAGGACCGGGCCCTCGACGCCCATAGGCACCAGATCCGGGCTCTGTCGGATCGACTTGGCGGCGGCGCGCATGTTCCAGTTCTCCAGGTCCAGCGTCACACCGAGATCCTGACCGACCACCATGCCCGGCGTGACGATCTCCACCCGGCAGCCCCGGTCGGCCAGCAGCTCGGCCACGCTGGTGCCCGGATGGAAGCCGGTCTCGTCCACGACCACCACCTCCCCGCTGGGCGCCACCTCGCCGCTCAGCACCGCCCGGGCGTCGACGACGGGCGGCGCCTCAGGAGGGAGGGGTTCGGGCACCCAGGGGGGCCGTGAGGGCCGAGCGCCGGTGGCCACCACGACCACGTCGGGGTGGAGAGCCAGCACGGAGGCCACGTCGGCGTGGGCTCCGTATCTGATGTCCACGCCGGCCCGGGCGCACTGGCGCAGCTGGTTGCGCACGATGTCGCCGAACTCGGCGCGATTGGGGACGGTGGCGGCCAGCCGGGCCTGGCCCCCCGCCTGGGTGTCCCTCTCCAGCACCGTCACCCGGTGGCCGCGGGAGGCGGCCGAGGCGGCCGCCTGCAGGCCCGCCGGTCCCGCCCCGACCACCACCACCTGACGCTGGCGCCGAGGGGCCGGCGGCGCAGCCCGGCTCTCCCTACCGGCGGCCGGGTTCTCGATGCACCCCAACCACCGGTTGAGGCCCATGCGACCGACGCACTCCTGGTTGCACGACAGGCACAGGCGGATGTCCTCGACCAGGCCGGCCCGGGCCTTGGCGGCGAAGTCGGGGTCAGCGATCTGGCCCCGCACCACGCCGATCAGATCGCAGTGACCCTCCTCCAGCGCCCGCTCGGCCTGGACCGGATCCTTGAACCGACCGACCCCCACCACCGGAAGGTCCACCGCCTTGCGGATGGCCGAGGGGATGAACAGGGCGTAGCCGGGCGGGACGTGCATAGACGCCTCGATCATGAACAACGACGCCGTCGCCACCCCGATGGAGGTGTTGATGTAATCCACCAGCCCCTGGTCCTCGACCAGCCTGGCGACCTCCACGGCGTCGTCGATGGTCGTGCCGCCCTCGATCAACTCGTCGCCGCACAGCCGGACGCCCAGCGCCATGGCCGGGCCGATGGCGTCCCGCACGGCGGCGACGATCTCGAGCAGGAGGCGGGCCCGCCCGGCCAGCGGTCCGCCGTAGCCGTCGCTGCGCAGGTTGGTCGCCGGCGAGAGGAAGCCCCGCACGATCGAGCTGTGGGAGCACTGCAACTCGATTCCGTCGAAGCCGCCGCGGGCGCAGTGCTCGGCTACCAGGGCGTAGCCGTCGATCACCTGGCGGATCTCGTGGGGCTCGATCTCCTTGGGTACCTCGCGGAACAGCGGGTCGGCGACCGGCGACGGAGCCCACACGGGTAGGCGGCTGTACATGCCCGAGGCCTGGCCACCGTTGTGGTTGATCTGGGCGAACACCCGGGCCCCGTGGCGGTGGACCGCTTCGGTGATCCGCCGGTAGCCGGGGATCGCTTCGGGGTTGAACCCGTGGATGAGCTTCTCGTAGGGCCAGTCGGTCGGATGGACCGAGTGCTCCTCGGTTATCACCAGGCCGGCGCCGCCGGCGGCCCTGGCCCCGTAGTAGGCGGCGTGCTGCTCGCTGGGCAGGCCCTCCTCGGCGTAGTTGGTGAGGTGGGCGGCGAACACGATGCGGTTGGCCACCGTCACCGGTCCCAGCCGGAGGGGCCGGAAGAGCAGCCGGTAGCGGCTCACGCGCTCACGCCCACCGGCGCTGTCAGGGACAGGGCCATGGCCGCCCGCCGGCCCTCGAGCACCGCCTCGTGAACGCTGCGGGGGGCGACGGCGTCCCCGATGCGGGCCAGCCGGCACCCCGTCTGGCGCCACAAGCCGTCCTCGGGCAGCCGGTGGCCGGCGTCGACAAGGACCGTCGCCGGAAAGGCGACGGCGGCGGCGGTGAAGCGGTCCTCGACCACGACCTGGGCGGCCTCCACCCGGCGCAGCAGCGAGCGCCGCACCAGACCGACCCCGGCCGCCTGCAGGCGCACGTTGGCCGGAGCCAGGTCGCCGGAGCGGGACAGCTCGTTGCCGACGATCAGGTCGGGGGTGACCAGGCTCACCTCGCCGCCGGCCTGGCGGACGGTTTCGGCCACCGACACCCCGACCGGGCCACCGACGGGGTCCCACACCACCACCGGCCCCTCGTGGCCGGCGAGGCCTGCCGCCCCCGGCCCGCCGCCGACGCCGGGCTCGAGCACCTCGGCGGCGGTGAGCACCCGGGCGCCCGGCTCCACATGGTAGAGCCGCCGGCCCGGGGCCGAGCCGGTGGCGATGACGACGGGCCCGTCGTGGGCGGCGACGTCGGCCGCGGTGGCGTCGGCGCCCAGCACCACCTCGACACCCAGTCGCTCGCACTCCTGCGCCAGCCAGTCGGCCAGGGCGGCCAGCCGCTGGCGGCCGGTGCCCTGGGCCGCCACCCTCAGCATGCCGCCGGACCACGCTCGTCGCTCCACCACGGTCACCCGGTGGCCAATGCCGGCGGCCACCCGGGCGCACTCCAGCCCGGCTGGTCCAGCGCCAACGACCAGCAGCCGGAGGGCGGCGGGGGCAGGGGCCGGCTCAGGATCCTCCAGCTCGTGTCCGGACCGGGGTTCGCCCACGCAGCTCACCAGCGGGTTGCGGGCGTCGCGGACCTGGCACGCCTGGTTGCACAGGATGCACGGCCGGACGGGGACGCCAACCGACAACTTGTAGGCCAGCTCCGGCTCGGCGATCTGCGCCCTGGTCATCTCCACGGCGTCGGCCTCGCCGGCGGCCACCGCCGCTTCGGCCTGGGCCGGGTCGACGATCGAGCCCTGGGCGACCACCTTCACCTCGGCGGGCAGTCCGGCCCGCAGGAGGGCGGCCAGCTCGAGATTGAAGCCGGGGGCCGTGTGGCTGTCCGGCCTCGTCGCCGAGGCCGAGTAGATGGAGCCCCGCACCACCACCAGGTAGTCGAGGCGGTCCGCCAAGGCCAGCGCCAGCTCGACGGCGGCGTCGGGGGTGATGCCCGCCCACGGGGCCAGCTCGTCGCAGGAGAGCCGCAGGCCGAGCACGGCGTCGCCCATGCCGTCCCTGACGGCCGCCAGCACCTGGCGGGCGAAGAGGGTCCGGTCCTCGCCATAGGGGTCGGAGCGGTGGTTGGTGAGCCCGGAGAGGAACTGGCGCACCAGGCTGTACTGGCCGGCATTGATTTCGACCCCGTCGAGCCCGGCGGCGACGGCGGCCGCCGCCGCCCGGCCGAACCCGGCCACCACCGCGTCGATGTCGGACTGCTCCATCCACTTGGGGACCTCGCGGGTGGACACCTCGGGCACCCGCGACGGGGCCAGCAGGGCCATCTGGCTGTAGGCGCTGGAGCCCTGGCCTCCGGCGTGGCCCAGGGCGGCGACGACCAGGGCGCCCTCGGCCCGGCAGGCGTCGGCGATCCGGGCCCAGCCGGTGGATGCCTCCTCGGCCAGGGGCGCCCGTTCGTAGGGCCAATCGGAGCGCTCGACCGAAGCCTCCTCGGCCACGATCACCCCCGCTCCCCCCGCCGCACGTCTCCGGTAGTAGGCGACGTGGCGGTCCGACAGGGCCCGCCCGCGGGCCAGGTTGGTTTCGTGGGGCCCGAAGAAGATCCGGTTGCGGGCCACCCGCCCTCCCAGCGTCAGGGGGGAGAGGAGGGGGCTTGTCGACGGGTCGCCTGGCGCCGGGGCGGCGCCGGTGGGTTCGCCTACGACCTTGCCCCCCGTCGCAGTCGGAGCGGTACCGCCACCGGGCTGGGGCGGGAGTGGCCCGGGCCGGTGGCCGGCCTGACTCCGGCCCGGCTGAGGGCCGGCTCGCCGTGTCCGAGGGCACACTCCGGATCGGGCCCGTCGAGGGGCAGGCCGGTGAAGAACTTGGCCGCCATGCACCCGCCCTGACAGGCGTCGAAGGCGCCACAGGCCGAGCAGGCGCCGCCGGACTGCGAGCGGCGCAGGTCGGCGAACAGCGACGACTGGCGCCACACCGAGGCGAACCCGCCGGGCTGGCGGACGTTGCCGGCCCGGAAGTCCGGGTGCAGGACGAAGGGGCAGGCGTAGACGTCGCCGACGGGATCGATCAGACACACCACCCGCCCGGCCCCGCACAGGTTGAGCCCTGGAAGGCTCTCGCCCAGCGCCGACAGGTGGAAGAAGGAGTCACCGGTGAGGACGTGGGGTCGGTCCAGCAGCCACCGGTACAGCTGGTGCTGCTGCTCGGCGGTCGGGTGCAGCTGGTCCCAGGTGTCGGCGCCCCGGCCCGACGGCCGCAGGCGGGTGAGGCGGAGCTGAGCGCCATAGGACCGGGCGATCTCGTCGAAGTCGTCCAGCTGCCCGAGGTTGTGGCGGGTGACGACCACGCTGATCTTGAACGGTCCGAAGCCGGCTGCGGCCAGGTGGTCCATGGCCCGGCGGGCGGCGGCATAGGAGCCCTCGCCCCGGACGGCGTCGTTGACCGCGGCGGTCGCTCCGTCGAGGCTGACCTGCACGTCGACATAGTCCTTGGCGGCCAGGGCCGCCGCCCGGGCGGCGTCGATCCTGGTGCCGTTGGTGGAGAACTTGACCCCGACCCCCCGATCGACGGCGTAGTCGACCAGGTCGAAGAAGTCGGGCCGGATGGTCGGCTCGCCCCCACCGACGTTCACGTAGAAGATCGACATGGCCGCCATCTCATCGATTACGGCGCGCGCCTCGGCCGTGTCGAGCTCGGCCGGGTCCCGCCGCCCCGAGCTGGACAGGCAGTGCACACAGGCCAGGTTGCAGGCGTAGGTCAGCTCCCACGTGAGACATATCGGGGACTCGAGGCCCGGGCGCAACTGGGCCACCAGCGGACGGGACGTCGCTCCGGTGGGGCTCGCCGGCGGCGAGCCCAGGGGTGGTGCGCCGTCCGATGCATCCTTCGGTGGGCGGGACCGAGCAGCGGCCGGGCCGGCGTCCTGGATCAGCTCGGCCCGCTCGAGGGAGGCCAGGGCAGCGGCGAAGGCCGGCCGGCGGGAGGCGTTGACGGTGGCCAGGGCGGCCTCGACGCTGGGGTGGTCGCCCAGCCGGCGGACCAACTCGACCAGGGCGGGCGAGCGGAGGAACACCAGACGGCGGTTGCCGTAGTGGTAGGCGAGGGCGCCGAACTCCTCGGGCCGCACGGCCACCTGGGGGTGCAGGCGGTAGGGCCGGGACGGGTCGAGGCCGGCAGGGGCGGCGGTGATGGCCAAGACTGCTCCGGGGCGCTCGCTCAGGCCGGCAGGGGGATCAGTAGACCCCGCACATCCCGTCGATCGAGATCTCCTCCACGAGGAGCTCTTCCTCCACCAGATCGGTCGAGTCCTCGAGGGCTTCCTCGGGCTCGGCCGTCCTCAGCGTGTCCACCGTCGCCGTGTCAACCATCGCCAGCCTCCTGGACTCCAAAGCGCCGGGCCGGGGCCCTTCGCTTCCGCCCGACCGGCGGCGCCCAAGTATACCGACGGGCACCTCGAGCCAATTCCCGGTACCTCGCCCGAATCCTGACTCCGCAGGTCGACAATTGCCCGGGCCATGGGTAGTCTGAGCCGGCACCAGACAAGCGACACAGGAGAACGACATGAGCCTCAGGCTTGGCGCCGATGCCCCCGACTTCACCGCCGACACCACCGAAGGTCAGATCCGGTTCCACGAGTGGCTTGGGGACAGCTGGGGTGTGCTCTTCTCGCATCCCAAGGACTTCACCCCGGTCTGCACGACGGAGCTCGGCTACATGGCCAAGATCAAGTCCGAGTTCGACAAGCGCGGGACCAAGATCATCGGTCTGTCAGTGGATTCGGCCAAGGACCACACGGCCTGGGCCAAGGACATCGAGGAGACCCAGGGCACCAAGCCCAACTACCCGATCATCGGCGATGCCGACTTCAACGTCGCCAAGCTGTACGAGATGCTGCCGGCCGAAACCAGCGGGGACGCCAAGTCGCGCACGCCGGCGGACAACATGACGGTCCGCAACGTCTTCGTCATCGGCCCGGACAAGAAGATCAAGCTGATCCTCGTCTACCCCATGTCGACCGGGCGGAACTTCGACGAGGTGCTCCGGGTCATCGACTCGCTGCAGCTCACGTCCAAGTACAGCGTCTCGACCCCGGCGAACTGGAAGGACGGCGACGACGTCATCATCGCCCCGGCGATCTCCGACGACGAGGCCAAGGAGAAGTTCCCCAAGGGCTTCACCACCCTGAAGCCCTACCTGCGGCTCACCCCCCAGCCCAACAAGTAGCCCGCTGGGACCGTCGGTCCCAGCCAGCCACCCTCAAGAGCGAAGGCCCGGCTCCGGCCGGGCCTTCGTGTTCCGGTCCTACCGAAGGCTCGCTCCAGCTCGAAGAGAGCGGCTCAGGTGCCGACCAGCTCCTCCCGAAGGTCCCGCTTGAGGATCTTGCCGGCCGGGTTGCGGGGTAGGGGCTCGTCGCGGAACCACACCCGGGCCGGGACCTTGAACGCCGCCAGCCGCGCCGCCACGTGGGCCCTCAGCTCCTCCTCGGTCGCCGCGGAGCCGGGGCGCAGCTGCACCACGGCGCCGACCTCCTCGCCGAGGACCGGGTGCGGGATCCCGATGACCGCGGCATCGGCCACCCCCGGGTGCTCGTAGAGGGCCGCCTCCACCTCGACGCAGTACACGTTCTCGCCGCCGCGGATCACCATGTCCTTGGCCCGGTCCACGATGTACACGAAGCCCTCGTCGTCGATACGGGCCACATCTCCGGTGTGAAGCCACCCATCGGTGAAGGTGTCGGCGGTCTCCTTGGGCTTGTTCCAGTAGCCCCGGACCACGTTCGGGCCCTTGATCCACAGCTCGCCCACCGCGCCGGTCGGAAGCGGGTTGCCCGCGTCGTCGACCACCTTGACCTCCACCACCGGCACCGGAGGACCCACGCTGTCGGGCTTGCGCACGTAGTCGGGGCCGGAGTTGAGGGTGGTGACCGAGGACGTCTCGGTGAGGCCGTAGCCGTTGGAGGGCTGGCCCACCGGGAAGTGCTCCTTGATTCGCCGGACCAGCTCGGGCGGGGCCGGTGCGCCTCCGTAACCGATGCCGCGCACGCTGGATGTGTCCCGCTTGGCGAAGTCAGGGGAGTCGAGCACCTGCATCACCATGGCCGGCACCCCGCCGAACTGGGTGATGCGCTCCCGCTCGATCAGCTCCAGGGCCCGCTCCGGGTTCCAGCGGTACATCATCACCAGCTTCCCGCCGCTGGCGGTGTTGGCGACCAGGGTCGAATGACAGCCGGTGGCGTGGAAGAGCGGCACCGAAAGGAGGCTGGCGTTCTGGGTTGGAGCCGACGTCGGGGGCTGGGCCGGAGCGGCGGCGCCGGCACGGGCCCGGAAGGCGCCCCTCGCCGCGCTGAACATCAGGCTCATCAAGTTGGTGCAGATGTTGCGCTGGGTGCCGACGGCGCCCTTGGGCCGACCGGTGGTCCCTGAGGTGTAGAAGATGGTGGCGTCGTCCTCGGGCTCTATGGCCACCTCCGGCAGGCCGGCCGAGGCGTCCACCGGGCCGAGCACCTCCTCGAAGGGGACGGCTCCCGCGGTCAGCGCGCTCTCCGCCCGCGCCACCACCGTGGTGAGCTTGGGGACGTCCGTGGAAGCCAGCCGCTCCATCCGTTCGCCGTCCACGAAGGCCACCTTGGTGCCCGAGTCCTCCAATCCATACGCCAGCTCGGGTGCGGTCCACCAGGCGTTGAGGGGCACGATCACCGCCCCGGCGGCGGCCGCCGCCCAGAAGGCCACGACCCATTCGGGGAAGTTGCGCATGGCGATCGCCACTCGGTCGCCCTTCGCCACGCCGAAGTCCTCGATCAGGCGGTGGGCCAGGGTGGCCGCCATGGCGAAATGCTCCTCGAAGGTCGTGCGCTCGTCCTCGTAGACGAGGAAGACCGCGCCGCCATGTGCGCGGGAGCCCGACAGGATGGCCGGCAGGTTCGGAGCGGCGTTCTTCCAGGTCCGGGTGGGGATGCCCCTGATGACCTGCTCGACCACTTCGAAGGGCTGGCCGGGCGCGGTGAGGGCGGCGTCGGCCTCGGCGATGGGCATCAGGGCCGGCTCGGCGCTCATGACTTACCTCGACTCCACCGCGGAAGGAGGCGCGCAGGCCCCGGCCAGGCTGGACAGGGCGACGCCACGGCGGGCGAGGCGGATCGGGTGGGGATCGATCCCGTTGGTGACATAGGCGAAGGAGAGGCCGGTCTCCGGATCGGCCCAGGCGATCTGGCCCGCCGCCCCGCCGTGTCCGAAGGCGCGCCCGGACACCGTCCGGCCGAAGCCCCGGAGGTTGGCCTTGCCGTCGTCGCCGGCGATTATCAGCCCCAGGGTGCGGTTGGCCGGGCTGCCCATGAGCGGATCGGGCATGGTCACCCGCACCGCGCCGGTGGCATCGGCCAGCACGTCGGCGTCCCAGAGTCCACCCGGGTTGTGCAGCAGGGCCTGGTAGTAGAGGGCGAGGTCGGCAGCGGTGGTGACGGCCCCGCCTCCTGGGACCCCGACCTCGCGGGCGGCGGGGTCGTTGAAGCCGACCAGCGCCTCGTCAGTGACCTCGGTGACCGGAAGCTGGCGGATGCCGAGGGCCGCCTCGAGCTCGTCGGGGGTGGCAGGCTCACCGCGGATCTCGAGGGTGGCCACGTTGGCCTGCTCGGAGCGCGGCAGGCCGAGGCGGATGGCCTCCAGGCCGAGCGGGCCGGCGATCCGCTCGGTGAAGAACGACCGGTGATCCTGGCCGGTGGCGGCCTGGATCATGTGGGCCACCACCCAGTGCGCCGAGGTGGGGTGGTAGACGTAGCGGGAGCCGGGCTCCCACTCCAGCCGCCAGCGGGAGAATCGCTCCAGGCGGCCCTCGGCGGTGTTCCACTCCGGCGGTCCCAACGGGGCATTGGGGAAGCCGGCAGTGTGGGTGAGCAGGTGCTCGAGGGTCACCACCTCCTTGCCGTTGGTCCCGAACTCCGGCACCAGTTCCGCTGCCCTGGTTGAGGTGGTGAGGGCGCCCTGCCCCAGGAGGAGCCAGGCCATGCCGGCGGTTAGGGCCTTGGTGCAGGAGAACACCACGTAGCGGCTGTTGTTGTCGGCCTCGCCGAGGGTCACGAACGCCCCCAGCCTCCCGTGGCGGGCCACCGCCAGCTGGCAGGAGGGGAGCAGGCCGGCGTCCACCTCCCGCCGCGCCCGGTCGATCAGGGCGGCCAGGCGGTCGGGATCGAGCCCCAGTTCGGTGGGGTCGGCTACCACAGTTCCGTCAATAGTGGTCATATCGGCGACCCTACTCGTCACCGGCTTGACCGCCCCGGGCGCCGGAAGGAGGATTCGCGCCAGCCCAGCGATCGGAGGAGCGATGCGCGTCAGCACCAACCTGGCCTACGCCGGCGGGTTCAAGGAGGCGGCCGACCAGGTCGTGGCGCTGGAGAAGGCGGGCCTCGACATCGTCTGGGTGGCGGAGGCCTACGGCTTCGACGCCGCCACGCTGATGGGCTATCTGGCCGCCCGCACGGAGCGGGTCCAGATCGGCTCCGGCATCCTGCCGCTTTACTCGCGAACCCCCGCCCTCATCGCCCAGACCGCCGCCGGTCTGGACTACGTGTCCGGCGGCCGGGCCATCCTCGGCCTAGGGGCCTCCGGCCCGCAGGTGATCGAGGGCTGGCACGGGGTGCCCTATGACAAGCCACTGCAGCGCACGAGGGAGATCATCGACGTCTGCCGGCGGGTCTGGCGGCGGGAGGTCCTGACCCACGAAGGCCTCTACCGCCTGCCGCTGCCGCCGGAGCGGGGCACGGGCCTCGGCAAGCCACTCAAGATGATCACCCATCCGGTGCGGGCCGACATTCCCATCTACGTCGCCGCCCTGGGGCCCAAGAACGTGGAGATGGTTGCCGAGGTGGCCGACGGCTGGATGCCGATCCTGTTCATACCGGAGAAGGCGAGGTCGGTCTGGGGCGAGCCCCTGGCCAAGGGCAAGGCCAACCGCCCGTCGGATCTGGGGCCGCTGGAGGTGGTGGCCGGCGGGCTTCTGGCCGTGGGAGACGACGTGACCGGGCTGCGGGAGATGCAGCGCCCCATGGTGGCCCTATACGTCGGGGGCATGGGGGCCAAGGGCCGCAACTTCTACAACGACCTGGCTCGCCGCTACGGCTTTGAGGCCGAGGCCGAGCGCATCCAGGATCTGTACCTGGCGGGCAAGAAGGAGGAGGCCGCCGCCGCGGTCCCGTCCGAGATGCTGGAGCTCACCAGCCTGGTGGGACCGGCGGGATATGTACGGGAGCGGATGGCCGCCTTCGCCGAGGCCGGGGTGACCGTGCTGTCGGTGACCCCGGTCGGCCCCGACCCCGTCCGCCTCATCGAGCAGGTCAAGTCGTGGGCGGCCGACCTGTAGGGGCCGACTGTGTAGGCGGCCGATCTATAGGGGGCCGATCTAAAGCAGACCTTCGATCCGGTCAGCGGGCGGCGGGCGGTTCGCCGGCGGGTGGACCCGGCGCCCGGAACACAGCCTGGCGGTAATAGCGCAGCTCGTTCACGCTCTCGCGGATGTCGTCGAGGGCGCGGTGGCCGCCCTTCTTGGGCGGGGCCGATTCGAGGGCCTCCGGATACCAGCGCCGGCACAGCTCCTTGATCGTCGACACGTCGACCGATCGGTAATGGAAGAAGCTGTCGAGCTCCGGCATCTGGGCGGCCAGGAACCGCCGGTCAGTCCCGATGGAGTTGCCGCACAGCGGGATGGTTCCGGCGGCGGGGATGTGGGTGCGCAGGAAGCGCAGGGTGGCACCCTCGGCCTCGGCCCGACTGGTGGCCGAGGCGCGGATTGCGTCGAGGAGTCCGCTGCGGGTGTGCATGTCCCGCACCACCGACTCCATGGCCTCCAGTTCGCTGGCCGGGGCGGATAGGACCAGGTCGGGGCCTTCGGCGACGATGTCCAGGTCGTCGTCGGTCAGCAGGGTCGCGATCTCCACGATGGAGTTGCGGCCCGGGTCGAGCCCGGTCATCTCGAGATCCAGCCAGGCGAGCATCAGCCCCGATGCTAGGGGGGCCGCGTAAGTTGGGCCGGTGATCGAGGTCACCTTCGTCCGCCTGGATCCCGATGCCACCAGCCCTTCCTACGCCCGGCCCGGTGACGCCGGCGCCGACCTGGTCGCCAACGAGGACGCCCTGCTGCCAAGGGGCGGGGGCCGGGCGCTGGTGGGCACCGGCCTGGCCGTGGCCATACCGGAGGGATACGCCGGCTTCGTCCAGCCCCGCAGCGGCCTGGCCCTGCGCCACGGGGTCACCTGTCTCAACACCCCGGGCCTGATCGATTCCGGCTACCGGGGCGAGCTCAAGATTCTGCTGGTCAACACCGACCCGGTCGAGGCCTACCAGGTGCACCGGGGCGACCGGATCGCCCAGCTGGTGGTCCAGGCCGTCGAGGAGGTGCGCTTCGTGGCGGTGGAGGAGCTGGCCGACAGCCATCGGGGCGCCGGGGGCTTCGGCCACTCCGGTCGCTGAGCCCTCGCCCGGGCGGGGGCCGGCGGGGGCGCTGCCCGCCAGCACGGCTGATAGCCTGGGCCCGTCACGCGGCAGTGGCTCAGTTGGTAGAGCACGACCTTGCCAAGGTCGGGGTCGCGGGTTCGAATCCCGTCTGCCGCTCCAATGAAAGCCCTGGTCAGAGGGCATATCGGGTACGCTCCACGGCGGTGCCGGGGGACCCGGTGTACTAAGTAGGTCTACCAAGCGGGGCCGGTCTACACAGCCCCCGACCTCACCCAAGCCGGGGCGCCGGCGCAAGTGGGGTTCCGGTGGCATCTTCCCCGTCCGGCAAGGGGTCTGGCGGGTGGACCTGGAGGTCAGTCGCGATCCCATTACCGGCGCGAGGCGCCGGGTGGCCAGGGTCATCCACCGCACGTTGGAGGACGCAGAGCTGGCGCTGGCCCGTCTCAAGGTGGCGGATCACGAGAAGCGGCTCCCCACCGGCGGTACCGCCGCCCGGTCCGTGGCCGCTGCCCTCCAGCTGTACCAACGGGCGGCCGATCTTGGCCAGATCGAGCTGGCGCCCAGCACCGTGCTGATGGTCCGAGGCGCGGTGAACCTGCTGAGCAATGTCGAGCTGCCCAACGGCCAGCGCTTCGGCGACATTCGATTGAGCCGCTTGACCTGGCAAGACATTGAACACCTGTACGCCGCCATGAGAGCACGGGGAAGTGGTGCTGCCCATATCCGCCGTAACGCCACCATCCTCGCCCAAGCGCTCGAGTTGCCTCGAAAGCGCGGCTTGATCGACGCCAACCCATCAAAGGACGTCTGTGATAGGTCGTCACCTGGCGATGCTCGTCGTTATCTCGACACCTGCCCGCCGCCCGGGCGCTCGACCGATCCCCAACCCGAGGTCTTCGTTCGCTGGCAATAACGGGCACTCTGGTTGTCGTGGCTGAGGACTACTCCTATGAGTGGCGAGGCGGCGTGACCGACAATGAGATGGTCGACCGCGTCATGTCGCACGGTGGTCGGCCAGAACCGGGCTGGTGGAATCGCATCCGCACGCACAGTCTCTGCTGGGTCACGGCCAGGACGGCGGACGGCGCCCTGGTCGGGTTCGTCAACCTGGCCTGGGACGGGAGCGATCATGCTTTTCTTCTGGACACCAAGACCCGTGGCACCCACCAGCATCGAGGGAGGTCGCCGTGCAGCAGGCCGCAGCCGCCGGTTGCGAATGGATTCACGTCGACTTCGGGGATGAACTCGGGCCGTTCTACTTTTGCCTGCTCGAGGCGCTGGCTGACCGATCGGGGAATCCGAGGCGGGTCTCAAACCTTCGTGAAAGTTGACATGAGGCGAGCAGATCGACGGCTATCGCACGGCGGACCTATTCGCGACGAAGGCGAAATCTGGGATGCGGATAAGTATGGGCCAGGATATCGATCCACTCGCTAGCGACTCCTCAAGGTTGACCATCCTTCGAAAGGCGAGTTGACTGCAGTCCGATTGAGCAGTTCGCGGTTATACGAGTCCAAGGAGTGTTGCCCCGCTTAGGAGGGCCGAAGTGATGCGCAAGTTGCCAGGCATAACGTTCCTCGTCGTTGTGGCCACAATCGGGTTCGCAGGTTGCGGGACTTCCTCGACCTCAACTGGATCGCAGGCACAGAAGTCCGCGTTCTGCGGCGCCAATGACGCGATCGACAAGGCGAGTGCCAATGTGAACTCGGATGCCGGCTTCCTGGCGGTGCTAAAGACGCACCGGCCCCAATTGGACACTATGAAGAACAATCTTCCACCAGGTTCGCTCGGCACCAAGGCACGCCAACTAGTTAACGCCGCAGAGCAAGCGATCGCCCAGAACAGCACGAACGCTCTCAACAACGCGCCTTCAGGCGGCGACCTTGACACCTACTGCGGCGTCGACGGCAACGGCAATCGTTTGCCTTCATATTTTGCGACCGGCAAGGGAACGGCCTTCTGCAACGGGTTCCTGCCCATTTTCCAAGCAGTCGGCAATGCAAATACTCCGGCCGACAAGCTGAAGGCGCTCGTTGCCAACAAGGCTAAAATCGCTCAGCTCGCCACGGAGGTCTCCGCGTTGCCTAGCTCAATTCAGTCCAAAGCAAGCGCCACGGTGAGCACTGCGCAGACGGCGATCGCGCAAAACAGTGCTGCAGCTCTGGCGCAGAACGGGAATGGCCCAGCTCAGTTTGTGGCGCTCTACTGCGGACAAAATCAGTAACGATTGGAGGCCTCCGTCCCCGGTCCGTGTCGTTGGATCAAAGCCGCCGAGGCGGCCGAGGGTGCGTGGGGTTCGTCCACTTGTTCTGCGTCTCCGTACGAGCGGATCGTCCTCGACATCGACCCAGAGGGCACGGGTGGTTGGGCACCTGGGCCGAGGGGACCGAGCGAACGCAGAGGTTATGGCTCGCTGAAGTCGCGGCCGATACCCCCTGCGCCAAGCCGTCCTGCCTCACGTCGAGCGAGCGAGCGTCGCCGCCGCCGGAGGCATGATGGCGTCGCTCAGGGCCCTCAAGCCTCCTCGATTCGGCGGACAGCCTAGAGGGGACGGGCATCCAGCCGCCATAATTGGCGCCCGGCACTCGGTCGGTCCGGCGTGCGACCCACTCGCCTAAGTTGGTTTGGGTGCGACCGCGGTTCGCGTTCGGACCACACCCATGGTGCGACGTTGACCCTTCGCGGCGCGCTACCTCGTGGGACCGATCTTCACCGCCGGCTGCTTCGTGGCCGTGCTGACGGCATCGACCGGTGGGCGCCTCCGGAGGGCCCTTGCCGCTCCCGTGGCCGCCCTGGGGGTGCTGGCGTGGTCGGGCTTGCGCACCGGAAGAACCGGAGCCGTCGGCTCTTGACGTCTCGAGGTCGGCGGTCCTGATGAGTGTTCAACCGGGCCCCGAGGTCGTCCGAAGCCACTCCAGGGCCGCGCCGACCACCTACGACGACCGCCGTGCCAAGCATGGGGCCGTGGCCGCCCACCTGTCCGCCTTGAGCGACGAGGAAGTGCTGGCCCTGCCGAGGGAGGGCGGCCCCCGGAGCGTGTGGAGCACGACGGGCACGATCCAAGTCGACGCAATGCCGGTGTTCATAAAGCGGGTCCCGGTGACGGCGCTCGAGGCCGGTCATCCCTATTCCACCGGGAACCACTTCGGCCTACCGAACTGCTACCACTACGGGGTCGGCTCGGCCGGCTACGGCGCCTTCCGCGAGCTGGCCGGCCTCGTCCAGACCACCGCCATGGTGCTCGACGGCTCGGCGGCAGGTTTCCCGCTCCTCTACCATCACCGGATACTGCCCGGCAGCCCGAGGCCTTGGACCGGCAGGATGACCCTCGAGGCCTACGTCGAGTATTGGGCCGGCGACCAGGCCATAGATCGCTACATGCGAGCCCGGCAGGTCGCCCCCCAGGAACTGTGGATGTTCCTCGAGTACTTCCCTCGCGCCGGCGACGACTGGTTCGGCTCCCACCAGGCCGAGATCCCCCGGATGATTGCCCACCTCTGTGGAGCCGCCGCTGAGCTTCGTCGCCATGGCCTGGTGCATTTCGATGCCCACTTCGGCAATGTGGTGACCGACGGCGCCCTGGCAGTCCTAGCTGACTTCGGATTGGTTTGCGCAGACACCTTCGAGCTGGGCGCCGGCGAGGCAGAGTTCCTGGACAACCACCGTTACTACGACGTGGGACTGGTCCTGGCAAACTTGGGGTTGTTCCTGACCTTTGAGGCCAGTCGGGCCACACCGGAGACTCGGACCGAGATCGACCGTCGCTGCGGAATCGGAGCTGGCTCGGGGAGGCTCCAAGTCATCATGGGGCTGGTGGACCGCGCCGAAGACCTGGCCGACGTGCTCGGACTCGACGCCGCCTATCTCACCGAGCTAGAGCGCTACCGGGAAGTCAACCGCTACATGCATGCATTCGTATCGGAGATGCAGAGCCGGCCGGCCAAGGATGCCTGCTACAGCGATAAGGAGTTGCTGGCCCGGCTCCGAGACGCCGGCACCCCTTTCACTGACTAGCGCGGGCACTCCGGAGCCCAAACTGAAGCGGCCTAGTCTGTCGGGTCAGCCAACCGGCGGTCGGGGGCACCAGGGCGAGAGGTGGTCACTGACGTTCTGAGGATGTGAACGACCGAGCTGGCAGACTCGACCGATCTCTACGGCTGGCCCGGGAGAGCGCCGGCCAGAGGATCGGCTCGAGTGAGGTTCACTCATCATCATTCAGCAGGGCCAACGCTGTAGCGTGGAGTGAGCCGTTGCTGAAGAGGGCGGGCCGAACGCCAGCAAGGCGGACGGAGTCGTCGAGGTAGGAGAACCTCCCCCCCGCGGCCTGCACGATCCCAGCGAACGCGCCGTAGTCCCATGCAGCGCCTTCGAGCTGCAGGCACAAGTCCAGCTCGCCCTCCGCCACCATTATCGCGGGGTGCGACGTGTTCGCGGTCGGCCCGCCCAGCACGGTCAGTCGTTCCGCAAGCTCACGCCACCGTCCGGGTAGGACATCAAAGGGTGGATGGCAACTCCACCGGGTCGTGGAGTCCTTCGGAGTCCGAGTAGTCCAGATTGGTTCGGCAACGTCGCTGCCTGCAGCGGACCGAAACGCCCCAACGCTCATTGCGCCCCACCACCGAGAGCCGAGGGCGGGGGCGGAGGTAACGCCCAGCACAACCCGGCCCTTCTCCTCGAGCGCGATCTGGGTCGCCCATGCCCGACCGCCGGCGACGAAGCTCCTGGTACCGTCGATGGGGTCGACGATCCAGCATCGCCCACCGCCATGCGCGAGACCGGTTTCCTCCCCTAGGAACCCGTCGAGCGGGCGACGGAGCCGCAAGCTGTCACGCAGCGTGACCTCCACCGCACGGTCCGTCTCGGTAACCGGCGTACCGTCTTCCTTGGTCATGAAGGTCGCCGGCTGGGAGAACGCTGCCATCGTCATTGCGTCAGCTTGATCGGCCAACCCCAGGGCAAGCACCAAGTCGTCCACCACGTGGGGCATTACTCAGCCTTGCTCATTTCTCGGGGGACCGCCTGCCGGCGGTAGAGGACACTCCCGGCGGCGAGCCCGGCCGGTCTTCGGGGACAGTTAGTTAGCCGAGCGGGTATCCCGGGCCCCCAGTCTGCGGCGACGAACTCGGTGGCCTCCCCGACGCCGTGCCGGCATGATCGTGATCGTGGCCGGCCTGGAACCCGAGATCCAGGAGTACTACGAGCGGGGTGGCGAAGCGGGCCGCCTCGCGGGGGAGTTTCCGTCAGGTCCACTGGAGCTCATTCGCACCCAGGAGCTCATCCTCAGGTATATCTCGACCGGCCCGCTCGATGTCCTCGACGTCGGCGGAGGGCCCGGTGTCTACGCCGAGTGGCTGGCCGGCCAGGGCCATCGCGTCCGCTTGATTGATCCGGTGACCCTCCACGTCGAGCAGGCGGCTGGCCGGCACCCCGGCATAACCGCCACCCTGGGCGATGCCCGTCCCCTCGGCGAGCCCGACGCCTCGGCGGACGTCGTACTCCTGCTCGGCCCGCTGTACCACCTGACCAGCTATCAGGACCGCCTCCGGGCCCTGGGCGAGGCACGTCGCGTGCTCCGGCCTTCTATTCGCCGCGGCCATCTCTCGCTATGCCGCCCTACTGGACCTGCTCGTCCGCCTGGACCGCCTCCACGAACCCGACGTCTCCGCTCGGGTGGAGGAGGCCGTGGCGTCCGGCGTGTTCAGGGGCCACGCCGAGGGTCTGTTTACGACGGCGTACCTCCACCTCCCGGCCGATCTGATGGCGGAGGTGTCCGGAGCGGGTTTCGAGGCCGTTGAGGTGTACAACATCGAGGGACCTGGCTTCCTGGTGACCGACTTCGCCGAGCGCTGGGCCGATCCGCCGCGGCGAGAGGCACTGCTAGACGCAGCCCGGCTGGTGGAGAGGGAGCCAGCGATGATGGCGGCCTCCAGCCACCTGTTGGCCGTTGGTCAGGCTCCGGGCCTGTGAGCACGGACCACAGCGGCCGAGGCCGATCGATGCGAGGCCCACGAGCCGGCGGTAGGGGCCGGTCTGTGCGAGCATCTGGCCGAGCCTTCGGGGACATCCGCCCCGGCGTCGAGTCTCTGGTCGCCACGCCGACCGCCGGAGGCGCTAGCTTTCGTGGCCGCGTAGTGCATGCTGTGCCCGTGGAGGTCAGCCCGGACAACCGCAGGACGATCGGCTCCTTCGACGCCCTCTCAGAGGAAGCCATGGCCGCCTGGGACCCCGAAGGTGACGCCGGGCGCAGGCTCCTCCTGAACCCGGCGATCCTCCGCCTCCTCGGGGAGGCGTCGGGCACACGGATACTCGATGCCGGCTGCGGCCAGGGCTACCTGTGCCGGCTCCTGGCCGCCCGCGGTGCCGAGGTAACCGGAGTAGACCCCGCCCGTCGTCTGCTCGACTACGCCGAGGGGTTGGAAGCCCGACGGCCACTCGGCATCCGCTATCACCAGCGGGACCTGTCCCGACTGGGCCAGATCGGCCAGCCCTTCGATTCCGTGATCGCCAACATGGTCTTCCTGGACATCGCTGACTGGCGGGCAGCCCTGGCCTCCTGCGTCGGGGCCCTCAGACGCGGTGGCCTGTTGGTCATTTCCCTCCTCCATCCCACCTGGGGCCCAGGGGCCTCCGAGTCCTGGTCAACCCGGGGCGCGGTGGAACTCCGTGAATACCTGAATGACTACGAAATCGCCGGCGGGGTCGGTGGAGGCGTCAATTACCACCGGCCTCTTTCGGCCTACATCAACGAGGTGATAGCCCTGGGCTGCGCACTCACAGAATTGGTGGAACCAGCCTTGGCGGCGGACGAGGTCGAGGAGCCGGACCAGCAGGTCCTCGTCCACATCCCCAACTACGTCGTGGTGGCGGCCAGGAGGCAGTGACAGCCGTGGTGTCTCGTGCCTGCGAGCACGCCGGCGACATCTTGACGGGCGGCGCTCCATGCCGGCGTTCTGGGATAGGTGCCCTGGTCGATTGCGTGGCTGGTATGGGATACTTGGTGCGCAAGGTATCTGTACCAAGTATGATGGGCTCATGCCAGCGATCCAGCAATACGTG
>Ga0070739_10001861_pt1 | contig 30178 bp, 39 predicted proteins | sample Coa_R1_7_FD_66445 | JGI IMG/M metagenome (GOLD analysis project Ga0070739, IMG submission 66445) | Surface soil microbial communities from Centralia Pennsylvania, which are recovering from an underground coalmine fire - Coalmine... | ecosystem: Environmental > Terrestrial > Soil > Unclassified ...
TGAGCGCCGCTCAAGCCACCAGACACCACCCACCCTGACCGCGCTTGACGCCCGGCCCTCCTTCATAGAGAAACAGTTTCTAGTGCGCGACCGTCGCTCCGAGAAATCGCGCCAGCTCCCGGAGCGGGCGCCGCAGCGAGAACGGGCGCACGCCCGGCTCCCACCAGAGGCCCTGCACACGCAGCAACCCCGCGCGGCGGTCGAGCACCGGCTCGATGCGCCCGACGATCCTGTCTCCGCGCAGGATCGGCAGGACGTAGTAGCCGTACTCGCGCTTCGCGCGCGGCACGTACATCTCGAGGCGGTAGCGGAAGCTGAACAGCGCCTCCGCACGCGTCCGGTCGTGGACGAGGCGGTCGAACGGCGAGAGGAAGGTCACGCGATCGGGAACCGGTGTGTCGTCGGCATCCGGATGGACGACGAAGCGACCGCGCTCGAGCTTCACGCCGAGCGAGCGGAACCGCTTCTCCTCGAACACGCGCTGCGCCTCCCGCCACGGCACGCGCTCGGTCTCCGGGTACCAGCGCTCCGCCAGATCCCACACCCGCTGCTTGCCGCGGCGGCCGACCACGGCGACCTCGCCGCGCGCGCAGAGCACCTCGAGTATCAGCCCCATCTTCCGCTCGCCCCACCAGCGGTGCGCCTCGCGGCGCGTGCCGGCGTGATCCTCGATCTCGCGCGAGAGCAGCGGCCCGCGCCGTTCGAGCTCGCGCAGCACATGACGCCGGTACGACGCGTTCTCCTTCAGGTGCGCGATCAGGCGCCGGTCGTGCGGCCGGTCCCTGCGGCGCATCCACGCCTTGAGGAACGGCAGGTCCTCCGCCGGCCAGAGGAACGCGTCCCACTCGACGAGCGCGCGCTCCCGCCAGAGCAGCCGGTCGAGCTCGGCCGTGTCGAACGAGCCGAGCCGGCTCCAGAGGACGAGGTGCTGCGGCGGCGCAACCGTCGCGATCGGGTCGAGCTGCAGGAAGCCGAGCCGGCGCACCGTCTCCAGGACGCCGCTCGCGCTGCCGTCGAGCGCCTGCGCGTGCACCGCGACGTGGCGCAGCCGCTCGAGCTCCGCGCTCACCGCACGACGCGCTCGAGACCGAGCACCCGCGCCAGCCTCGAAGCTGCGCGTTCGAGCTTGGCGTCGACGTTCCCGCGCACCCGCCGCTCGGGCGTGAAGCGCACGATCCGGAGCACGCCCTCGGCGCGGTCCGCCCTCACGTCGGCGCGGCCCACGAGACGGTCGCCGGCGAGCAGCGGCAGGACGTAGTAGCCGTACAGGCGCTCGTGCTCGCGCTTGTACACCTCGATCACGTGCCGGAAGCCGAAGAGGCGCGCGACCAGCGGCCGGTCCCAGAGCAGGTTGTCGAACGGACAGACGAGCGTCGGCGGCGCGGGCGTGTCGAGCAGCTCGCGGTCCGCGAGGACGTAGAAGGGCGGGCCGCCGTCGTCGGCCGCGAGCAGGCGAAGCTCGCCTTCCGCGACGAGCGCCTCGAGATGGTGGTGCAGGCGCGCCCGGCCACCCTTGAGGCGCCAGTGCTCGCGAATCGCCGGCTCCGTCAGAGCGCCTCGCGCGCGGACGGCGAGCACGGCGAGGGTGCGTAGCGTCTCGTCCTCGTCCGGCGCAGGCGCCTCCAGCCAGCGGCGCGGGATGACGCGCTCGGCAAGGTCGTACGCGCGCTGGAAGCCGCGCCGGCCGGCTATCGCGAGCTCGCCGCGATCCCACAGCGCCTCGAGCACCATCTTCGCCGGCTTCCAGCTCCACATCCCGCCTCCACCGGAGCCGTCGAAGTCCCGCGAGCCGAGCGGGCCCTCGGCGCGGATGCGCTCGAGCACCGGCTCCACGAGCTCGCCGTGCTCGCGCAGGGCGCGGTCGTAGACGCCCCAGTGGCCGGCGCCTGCCATCGTGCGACGGAAGTGCGGATACAGCTCGATCGGCAGCAGGCACGCCTCGTGCGCCCAGTACTCGAACACGCGGCCCTCGCGCAGCAGCTCGGCGACGAGCCGATCGTCGAAGGCGCCGATGCGCGAACCGAGCGTCAGCCGGTGAGCGCGGTCGACGGCCGAGATCGAGTCGAGCTGCACCGCCCCGAGACGCCGGATCGCCGCTTCCACGTCGTCCTTCGTCGCGCGCCGGAATCGCGACGCGTACCCCTGCGTCGCCACGACGTGCCGGCGCAGGGCCGCGAGCGTGGCCCGCGCCGGTGGAGCCTCCGCCGCCCTCGACGCGGTCAGGAGGCGTGCGCGAGGTAGTCGAGCACGTCGGAGCGCGTGACGACCCCGACCGGGCGGCCCGCGTCGGCGACCACGACCGCGTTGGTGCCGCCCGTCAGCGCGGTGACGATGTCGTCGATCGACGCGTCGGCCTCGACCGTCGCAAGCGGGCCCTGCATCGCGCCTGCGACGTCCTCGTGCAGCGCGTCCGCGTTCTTGAAGACGCGGTCGAGCAGCGCGCGATCCTGCAGCGAGCCGATCACGTCCGCGAGCGACGACACCTCCCCGTCGGCATCCGCTCCGGCTCCGGCAAAGCCGGAGCCTCCGCTATCGCGCGGCTCCGTCGAACCTACGCCGCGAACCACCGGCAGCTGCGAGATCGAGTAGCGCTCCATCACGTCGATCGCCTCCGCCACCTTCTGGTGCGCCGAGATGGTGACGAGCGAAGGCGTCTCGCGCTGCTTCGCGCGCAGCAGCTCGCGTACCGTCGGCGTCGGCGCAACGCGCTCCAGGAATCCGTGCTCGATCATCCAGTTGTCGTCGAGGAACTTGGACAGATACGAGCGACCGGAGTCGGGGAGGATGGTGAGGATGCGGGCGTCGGGGCTGTCGAGCCGCCGCGCGTACTCGATCGCCGCCCAGATCGTCGACCCCGACGAGCCGCCCACGAGCAGCCCCTCCTCGCGCGCGAGCCTGCGCGCGGTGAGGAACGAGTCGCGGTCGGAGACGCGGATCCACTCGTCGACGACGGTGAGGTCGATCGTCTCCGGCCACGTGTCCTTGCCGATGCCCTCGACGAGGTACGGGTGCAGGTCGTCGTCGCCGCGCGCCGTGTAGATCGAGCCCTCCGGGTCGACGCCGACGATCCTCACCTCCGGGCGGCGCTCGTGGAACCAGCGGCCGATGCCGCTGATCGTCCCGCCCGTGCCGACCGAGATCACGATCGCGTCGAGCCGCCCCTCGTCGGTCTGCTCCCAGATCTCCGGCGCGGTCGTCCGGTAGTGGGCATCCGGATTCGCCATGTTCGAGTACTGGTCGGGCTTGAAGCCGCCGGGGATCTCCTCGGCGAGCCGCGACGACACCGAGTAGTACGACTCGGGCGAGTCGTGGTCGACGGCGGTCGGCGTGATCACGACCTCCGCGCCGTAGGCGCGCAGCATCGAGATCTTCTCCTGGCTCATCTTGTCCGGCATGACGAAGATGCAGCGGTAGCCCTTGCGCGCGGCCGCCATCGCGAGCCCGACGCCCGTGTTGCCGGAGGTCGGCTCGACGATGGTGCCGCCGGGGCGCAGCCGTCCGTCGCGCTCGGCCGCCTCGACCATCGCGATCCCGATCCGGTCCTTGTTCGAGCCGCCCGGATTGAGGAACTCGAGCTTCGCGAGCAGCGTGCCGGGGACGTCGCGCGCGATGCGATCGAGCCGGACGATCGGCGTCCGGCCGATCAGGTCCAGCACGGTCGGATACTCGCGGCCCACGCGCGGGAAGCCTAGCTCGCACCCATTCGTTCGAGGGAGCGCAGACCCGGAAAGGAGCGAGCATGAAGATCGCGACGATCGGCAGGGGCAACGTCGGCGGCGGCCTCGCCGCGCTGTGGCGGAAGGCCGGCCACGAGGTGACGGAGATCGGCCGCGAGGGCGGCGACGTGTCGGACGCGGAGGTGCTGCTCGTCGCGGTGCCGTCGGACCAGATCGCGGAGGCGCTCGGCCGCCTGACGGGAGCGCAGGGCAAGGTGACGATCGACGCGACCAACGCGTACGGAGGCCGCGACGAGCGCTTCGAATCGCTCGCGCACGAGGTGCGGTCGATCGTCGGCGGCCCGACCGCGAAGTCCTTCAACGTCAACTTCGCCGTCGTCTACGACGAGATCGCCGCTCAGCGGGCGCGGCCCGGCAACCTCTTCGCCGCCGAGGAAGGCGCACGCGAGACAACCGAGCAACTGATCCGCGACGCCGGCTACGAGCCGGTCTTCGTCGGCGGGCTCGACGAGGCCCGGCTGCTCGAGGATCACCTCGCGCTCGTGTTCGCGATCAACCAGGCCGGGCTCGGGCCGTTCTTCTACCGCTACGCGAGACCGGGCGAGCTCTGAGCCCCCGCCTGCGCGAGCTCGTCGCGGCGCACCAGCGCGAGCGTGGCGACGAATCCCGCGACCGCAATGCCAACCGTCACCCAGAACGCCCACTGCGAGCCCGCCGTGAACGCCTGCGCGAACGGCCTGTGCTTGACGAGGTGGTCGAAGTGGCTGATCGACACCGACGACGTGACCGCGACCCCGACCGCGCCGCCGATCTGCTGCGCCGTGTTGATCAGCCCGGAGGCGAGGCCCGCCTCGTGCGCCTCCACGCCCGCGAGCGCGGCAATCGACACCGGGATGAACGTGAACGGGAGCGCGAAGCCGATCAGCAGATAGCCGGGCAGCAGGTCGGCCACGAAGGACGCGTGCACCGGGATCTGCGTGTACCACGCCATCCCCGCGATCGTCGCCAGGAACCCGATCGCCATCACCGGCTTCGCGCCCAGCTTCGTCACGAGCGCCTGCGCGAGACCGGCCCAGAGGACCGTCGTGCCCGCGGTCGCGAGGAAGGTCAGGCCCGTCTTCAGCGCCGACCAGCCGAGCACCTGCTGCACGTAGAGCGTCAGCACGAAGAAGTTCGCGAAGACGACCGCCCCCAGCAGCAGCCCGGCGACGTTCGCGCCGGCGACGGTGCGGATGCGGAAGATCCGGAACGGCATCAGCGGGTCCTTCGCGCGCGCCTCGACGGCCAGGAACGCCGCCAGCAGGACGGCCGCGCCGGCGAGGCGCGAGAGCGTCCAGCCCGACGACCAGCCGTGGTCGGGCGCCTTCGAGACCGCGTAGACGAGCAGCGCGAGGCCGGCGGTGACCGTGATCGCACCGGCCCAGTCCTGCGTCGTCTCGCGGTCGGAGCGCGACTCGCGCACGAAACGAGGTGCGAGCAGGAAGGCGAGCGTCCCCACCGGCACGTTCACGAAGAAGATCCACTCCCAGCCGAGGTAGCGGGTGAGGATGCCGCCTGCCAGCACGCCGACGGCGGCGCCCGACCCGCCGATCGCGCCCCAGATGCCGAGCGCCTTGTTCCGTTCAGCGCCCTCCTCGAAGGTGGTGGTGACGATCGACAGCGCCGCCGGCGAGATGATCGCCGCGCCGAGGCCCTGCACGGCGCGGGAGGTGATCAGCACGCCCTCAGACCAGGCGAGACCGCAGAAGAGCGAGGCGACCGTGAAGACCGCGACGCCGACGAGGAACACCCGCCGCCGCCCGAGCACGTCGGCCGCGCGCCCGCCGAGCAGCAGGAAGCCGCCGTACGTGATCGCGTACGCGGTCAGCACCCACTGGAGGTTGTCGCGGGAGAAGTGCAGTGCCTTGCCGATCGACGGCAGGGCGACGTTGACGATCGAAACGTCGAGGATGGTCATGAAGAACGCCGCGCAGACGAGCGCGAGCGCCTTCCAGCGCAGTGGGTCTGCCGTCATCCGCTTGCTCCCTCCCGGCCCGACTAATGACGGAAATGTCGTGTTCCCGTGAGGACCATAGCGGCGCCGGCCGCCTCGACCGCGGCCACCACCTCCGCGTCGCGCCGCGAGCCGCCCGGCTGCACGAGCGCGGTCACGCCGGCGTCGAGCGCGAGCTGCGGCCCGTCCGCGAACGGGAAGAACGCGTCGCTCGCCAGAACCGCGCCCGCGAGGTCGTGCCCGTGCCCGCGCGCCTTCTCGACCGCGATCCGCACCGCGTCGACCCGGCTCATCTGACCCGCACCCACGCCGATCGTCCGCAGGTCGCGGGCCAGCACGATCGCGTTCGACGACACGTGCTTGCAGACGCGCCACGCGAACAGCAGGCTGCCCCACTGCTCCTCGCTCACCGTGCCGCACGCGACGCGCATCGAGCCGCGCTCCTCGACGGAGACGTCCCGTTCCTGCACGAGCAGCCCGCCGAGCACGCGCTTGTAGTCGCGCTCGCCGGGCGCCTCCGTTCGCTGCTCGCCGTCGCGGAGGATCCGCAGCGCCTTGCGGCCGCGCAGCGCCTCGAGCGCCTCCTCGTCGTAGCCCGGCGCGAGCAGCACCTCGACGAAGTGCTCCGCGATGCGGCGCCCGAGCTCCGCGCCGACCGGCCGGTTGACAATCGCGACGCAGCCGAACGCCGAGACGGGGTCGGACGCCAGCGCGAGCTCCCACGCCTCGTCCACCGTGCCGGCGACGGCGACCCCGCACGGATTCGCGTGCTTCACGATCACGGCCGCCGGCAGCTCGAATTCGCGGATCACCCGCCGCGCGCCCTCGAGGTCGGCGAGGTTGTTGTAGGAGAGCTCCTTGCCGCCCAGCTGCTCGACGTGCGAGAGCAGGTCGCGGCGCGCGCCGAGCTCGCGGTAGTACGCGGCCGCCTGGTGCGGGTTCTCGCCGTACGACAGGTCCGCGACCTTCTCCAGCGCGAGCGTCAACCGCTCCGGGAAGCGGTCGGACTCGGCGAACCAGGACGCGATCGCCGACTCGTACGCGGCCGACGCGGCAAACGCCTCCTGCGCCAGCCGGCGGCGCGTCTCGAGCCGGATCTCGCCGCTTGCCTGTAGCTCCTCGAGCACAGTTGCGTACTGGGCGGGGCTCGAGACGGCTGCGACGTGCGCGAAGTTCTTCGCCGCCGCGCGCAGCATCGCCGGGCCGCCGACGTCGATCATCTCGACGATCTCGGCCTCGCTTGCGCCGCGCCTTCCCGCCACGGACGTGAAGGGATAGAGGTTCACGCAGACGAGGTCGAACGGCTCGATCCCGTGCTCCCCGAGCGTGGCGAGGTCGTCCTCGCGGTCGCGGCGGGCGAGGATGCCGCCGTGGATGCGCGGATGCAGCGTCTTCACGCGCCCGCCCAGCATCTCGGGCGCGCCCGTCACCTCCTCGACCGGCGTGACGGCCAGCTCGTGCTCCTCGAGGTAGGCGGCAGTGCCGCCCGAGGAGACCAGCGTCCAGCCGAGCTCGGCGAGCCCGCGCGCGAACGGCTCCAGCTCCGCCTTGTCCCAGACGCTCAGGAGCGCACGGGGCAGAGCGCTCTCACCACCTCGGGGAGCAGCCGGTGCTCGACGGCGTGGATCCGCTCGACCAACGTTTCGCGCGGCTCGACCGGCACCGCCTCCTGCCGCAGCACCTGGCCGGTGTCGACGCCCTCGTCGACGAGGTGGATCGTGACGCCCGTTTCCGCGACTCCCGCAGCGAGCGCGTCGTCGATCGCGTGCGCGCCGGGAAACGCCGGCAGCAGCGACGGGTGCACGTTGACGATGCGGCCCGGGAAGCGGTTGAGGAACGGCTGGGTCAGCAGGTGCATGTAGCCGGCGAGCACGACCAGCTCCACGCCGTGCTCCTCCAGCCACGTCGCCATCACGAGGTCGCGCTCGCGCCGGTCTGGGTGGCACGCCGACGAGAACGTCGCCGTCGGGATGCCGGCGGCGCGCGCACGCAGGAGCGCGTGCGCCTCGCGGCGGTTCGACGCGACCGCGGCGATCGGCAGGCGGGCGTCGATCAGCGCCTGCAGGTTCGTCCCCTCGCCGCTGACAAGCACGCCGATCACGCGGAGTCGATCCGCCCGATCACGAGCTCGCCCGGCTCGGCGCGCGGCACGACCGCGCACCAGCCGATCCCGAGGTTGAACACGCGCCGCAGCTCGTCCTCGTCGACGTGCCGCGCGAGCCAGCCGAACACCGGCGGCCGCTCCCAGGCGTGCCAGTCGATCTCGGCGCGCAGGCCGTCGGGCACGACGCGCGAGAGGTTGCCGAGGATGCCGCCGCCGGTCACGTGCGCGAACGCGCGAGCGCGGCCGCGGAGCGAACGCGCGACGTCGAGGTAGAGGCGCGTCGGCGCGAGCAGGTCCTCGCCGTCGTAGTCCTCCTCCTCGAGCACGCTGCGGACGAGCGTGAAGCCGTTCGCGTGGACGCCCGCGGAGGGGAAGCCCAGCACGACGTCCCCGGCCTCGACGGCCGAGCCGTCGATCACATCGGCGGCCGCGACGACCCCGACGCACGTGGCTGCGAAGTCGAGCTGGCCGTCGCGGTAGACGCCGGGCAGCTCGGCCGTCTCGCCGCCCACGAGCGCGACACCGGCCTCGCGGCACACCTCGGCGGCGCCCTCGACCAGCGTCGCGACGTCGTCGGGGTCGACGCGCGCCGCGGCGACGTAGTCGAGCAGGATCAGCGGGTCGGCGCCGCACGTCGCGACGTCGTTGATGCAGTGCGCGGCCATGTCGGCGCCGCACGCCCGTAGCGCGCCGCGCGGCCGCGCGACGATCGGCTTCGTCCCGATCGAGTCGGTGGACGCCGCGAGGAGCCGGCCGTCGCCGAGCGGGTGCAGGCCGGCGAACGCGCCGAAGCCGCGCGCGCCGGTCGACTCGGCGGCGGCCCGCAGCCGCTCGACGATCGACTCGGCCGTCGTCAGCGAGACGCCCGCGGCGGCGTAGCTGTGCCCGCCGCTCGTCACTCGAACCTCTCGGCGTAGAGCTCGGGCCGTCCCTCCGGCCCCTTCGGGACGAACCGCACGATCGTGCCGCCCACGTCGACGGCCGAGTCGTCGAGCTCCGCGGCGAGGATGTCGGCGAGCGCGCCCGCCTTCGCGTCCGGCTCGTCGGCGCGCAGCTGCAGCTCCGCCAGCCGCAGGTCGGACTCCTGCGCGAGCAGCTCGTCGATCCACTCCCGCGGCGGATGCACCTCCAGGCGGTAGCCGGCGTTCGTCGCCACGAAGGTCCGGCGGCCGCCGTGCTCCTGCACGCGGAGGTTCCACTTCAGCGCGCGCTCCATCACGGCCTGGAAGTCGTCCTCGTCGAGCGCGATGCCGAGGTGGTCGACGCGCGGGATCTCCCAGTGGCCCGGCTGCACGACCACGTTCACCGCGCCGCGCTCGAGCTCGGACAGCCGGAGCTTGAACCCGTCGTGGTCGAGCTGCTCCCAGGAGACGCCCGGCTCCATCGCGACATGCTCGTCGCCGATCCGGCCGTAGCGCGCGATCAGGTTGAAGCGCAGCTTGCCGAGATAGCGGGCCTCCACGTCGCGGAGGTGGGAGGTGACGAGGTGGTAGTGGAAGAGGCGCATCGGGTCGAACCCCTCGCTCGCTAGTTTTCCAGTTGCCCGTGGAGTCGCCGTCGCTGCTGACGCCGTGGAGCTTCGAGCCGCTCCAGATCGTGCCGACGGTCGTCGTCGCCGCGCTCTACTACCGGCGCGCGCGCACGCTTGCGGCACGCGGCCAGCCCGTGCCCACCTGGCGCCAGGTCAGCTTCTGGACCGGCATCGCGCTCGTCGTGCTGGCGCTCAACTCGCCGATCGACAACCTCGGCGAGGAGCACTTCTTCTTCATGCACATGCTGCAGCACGTCATCCTCGGCGACCTCGCACCGCTCTGCTTCGTCGCGGGGATGACTGGGCCGATCCTGCGGCCGGTGCTGGCGCTGCCGGGCTTCGACCGCCTGCGCGTGCTCGCGCACCCGCTCGTCGCGCTCCCTGTGTGGGCGATCGATCTCTACGTCTGGCACGTGCCCTTCCTCTACGACGCCGCGCTGCACCACGATTCGATCCACGCGCTCGAGCACTTCCTCTTCTTCACCTGCGGGTGCCTGATGTGGGAGCCGGTGCTCGAGACGCTGCCGGCGCCGGTGTGGTTCGGCACCGGGTGGAAGCTCGGCTACGTGGCGGTGGTGCGGCTGTTCGAGACCGTGCTCGGCAACATCTTCATCTGGTCGAGCACCGCGTTCTACGGCGTCTACAAGCACCCGCCGCAGTGGGGCGTCACACCCGTGCACGACCTCAACCTGGGCGGCGTGGTGATGATGGCCGAAGGGTCGATCGTCACGATCTGCGTCCTCTGCTGGCTGTTCCTCCGCCTCGCGGCCGAGGGCGAGCTGCGCCAGCAGCTGCTCGAGCAGGGGCTCGACCCGCGTCAGGTGCAGCGCGCGGTGCGCTTCCGCCGCGCCGGCGACCTCGGCGCGGCGTAGTCAGGCACGCGCCGCCTCGAAGCGATGCTTGCGCGCGTCGTCGGGCGTGCGGGTCGGATACTGGCGCGTGAGGCAGGCGCGGCAGAGCGCGGACGCCGGTCGCCGGGTCGCGTCCTGCAGGCCCTCGAGCGAGAGGTAGGCGAGGGTCGTGGCGCCGATCGCCTCGCGCACCTCCTCGACCGTCGCGTGCGCGGCGATCATCTCGTCCTCCGACGCGAGGTCGATGCCGTAGTAGCAGGGCGACACGACCGGCGGCGACGAGATCCGCACGTGCACCTCGGCGGCGCCCGCGGCCTGCAGCATCTGCACGATCTGCCGCGTCGTCGAGCCGCGCACGATCGAGTCGTCGACGACGACGAGCCGCTTCCCCTCGACCTCCGCGAGCGGGTTGAACTTCATCCGGATGCCCTGCTCGCGCATCCCCTGCTCGGGCTGGATGAACGTGCGGCCGACGTAGCGGTTCTTGATCAGCCCCTCGCTGAACGGAATCCCGGACGCGCGCGAGAAGCCGATCGCCGCGGGCGTGCCGGAGTCGGGGATGGGGAGGACGAGGTCGGCCTCGGCCGGCGCCTCCGCCGCGAGCCGCTCGCCCATGCGCACGCGGGCGCCGTGCACCTCGACCCCCTCGAGCCGCGTGTCGGGACGCGCCAGATAGAAGAACTCGAAGATGCAGAGCGCGCCCTCGCCGGCGGGCTCGAGCACGTGCGTCGCGTGCGTTCCCGCCTCGTCGGCGACGACCAGCTCGCCGGGCTCGACCTCGCGCTCGAAGGCGGCGCCGATCAGGTCGAGCGCGCACGTCTCGGAGGCGAGCACCGGATCGCCGCCGAGGCGGCCCAGCACGAGCGGCCGGAAGCCGTGCGCGTCGCGGAAGCCGAACAGCTTCCCCTCGGCGAGCCCGACCACCGTGGCCGCGCCTTCGAGCCGATCCATCGTCGTCGCGAGCGCGTCCTCGAGCGGCTGCTCGTCGTCGGCGATCAGCGCGGCGATCACCTCCGAGTCGGACGTCGAGCCGAGCCGCTTCCCGAGCTCCGAGCGAAGCTGCGCCGCGTTGACCAGGTTGCCGTTGTGACCGAGCGCGACCGTGCGTGCGGCGCCGTGGTGCAGCAGCGGCTGCGCGTTAGCCCACGCGTTCGCGCCCGTGGTCGAGTAGCGCGTGTGGCCGATGGCCAGCTCGCCGCGCAGGCCCGACAGCGAGCCCTCGTCGAACACCTGCGGCACGAGCCCGAGGTCGCGCAGCGCCGTCAGGCGGCCGCGCTCGCTGACCGCGATGCCCGCGGATTCCTGGCCGCGGTGCTGCAGCGCGTAGAGCCCGAAGTAGGCGAGCCTCGCGACGTCTCGGCCGGGCGCGCACACGCCGAAGACGCCGCACATCAGACGGCTCCGAGCTCGACGGTGTCGGGCCAGACGGGCTCGTCGGCGCCGGCGACGAGCACGCCGTCGGCGTCGTCGACGTGCTCGATCCGAGAGGGCTCGACGCCCGACCAGCGCGCCGCCTCGGCGATCGCCGCGTCCGGCCGGCCCGCGGTGTCGTGCGCGAGCGAGCAGCGGTGCGCGTTCCGCCAGACGTACTCGACGAGCGCGGCGCCGCTCCCGCGCAGCAGCCAGATGCGGTCGCCGCGCCGCCAACGCGAGGGGATGCACGTGACGTCGCGGACGAGCCCGACGCAGCCGACGACCGGCGTCGGGGGGATCGGCCGGCCGCCGGTCTCGTTGTAGAGCGAGACGTTGCCGGAGACGACCGGGATGCCGAGCTCCTCGGCCGCCGCGGAGATTCCCTCGATCCCCTGTGCGAGCTCCCAGCCGATCGCGGGCTTCTCCGGGTTGCCGAAGTTGAGGCAGTCGGTGAGCGCGAGCGGCTCGCCGCCGGCGCACGCGACGTCCAGCGCTGCGTCGAGCACCGCCTGGCGTCCCGCCTCGAAGGGGTCGCGTTCCCCCGGCCGCGGCCCGTCCAGCGCGAGCGCGACGCCGCGCACGCCGTCGAGGCGCAGCACGGCGGCGTCGAGCCCCGGCCGCCGCACGGTGCGCGAGCCGACGAGCTGGTCGTACTGCTCGAAGATCCAGTCCTTCGGCTCGTCGTTGACGGCGTCGACCGGGGCGCGTGCGACCGGATGCGCCTCGCGCGGCACCTCGTAGCGCGGGCACTCGTCCGTGAGCAGCGCGGCCGGAATCGCGCCCACAAGCTCGCCGTCGAAGTAGGCGCGCAGCTCCCCGTGCTCCGCGACCTCGCCGATCGCGGTGCACGGCAGCTCCCAGCGCTCGCAGGCCGCGCGCACCTCGTCGAGCTGCTCCTCGGCGACGACCGCCACCATCCGCTCCTGCGACTCGGAGATCATGATCTCCCACGGCTCGAGGTCGGGCTCGCGCAGCGGCACGCGGTCGAGGTGGACGTCGACGCCGAGCCCGTCGCGCGCCATCTCGGACAGCGAGGAGGCGAGGCCCGCGGCGCCGCAATCCTGCAGCGAGACGACGAGCTCGCGCTCGACAACCTCGAGCGACACCTCGATCAGCGCCTTGCCGCGGAACGGGTCGCCGATCTGGACGCTCGGCCGCTTCTCGTCGGAGCCCTCGAGGTCCTGCGAGGCGAGGACCGAGGCGCCGCCGATGCCGTCGCGGCCGGTGAATGCGCCGAACAGCACGATCGCGTTGCCGACGCCCTGCGCGCGCGCCCGCAGCACGCGCGACGTCGGCAGCAGCCCGACGCACATCGCGTTCACGAGCGGGTTGTCGGCGTACGCCTCGTCGAACACGGTCGCGCCGCCCACCGTCGGCACGCCGACGCAGTTGCCGTAGTGCCCGATGCCCGCGACGGCGCGGCGGAAGCGCCAGTCGGGCGCGCCGAACCAGAGGCCGTCGAGCAGCGCCACCGGCCGCGCGCCCATCGCGACGACGTCGCGCAGGATGCCGCCGACACCCGTCGCCGCGCCCTGAAACGGCTCGACCGCCGAGGGATGGTTGTGCGACTCGGCCTTGAACGCGACCGCCACGCCGTCGCCGAGATCGACGACGCCGGCGTTCTCGCCCGGCCCCTGCAGCACGCGCTCGCCGCGCGAGGGCAGGCGGCGTAGAAGCGGGGCCGAGTGCTTGTAGCCGCAGTGCTCCGACCAGAGGAGCGAGAAGACGGCGAGCTCGAAGTCGTTCGGCGTGCGTTCGAGCAGCTCTTCGATTCGCCTGAGCTCCCCGTCCGTGAGGCCGAGGGCGCGGTGGAGCGGCTGCTGCGCGACCGAGCTCAGGGCGCCATGGTACCGGGGGCTCCGGCCGGCTCCCGGCTAGCGTTCGGGGTGGTGACGACGCTGCGCCGCGCCGGGACCGACGACGCCGACTGGCTCGTCGAGCTGTACGCGCACGAGGACGTCGATCCGTTTCTCGGGCCGCGCCGGCCGCGCGAACGGGCGGAGATGCTGGCGCAGATCGAGCGCTCGCGGGCGGAGCCGGAGGCGTTCGGGCTGTACGTGATCGAGGTCGAGGGCGAGCGCGCGGGCGCCTTCAGCTTCCGCCGGGTGAACGAGGGGAGCCGCATCGCGCAGCTGGAGGGCCTCGCCGTCCATCCGTCCTTCCGCGGCCGGCGGCTCGCCGACGAGGCGGCGCGGCTCGCGCAGCGGTTGTTGCTCGTCGAGCTCGGCTATCACCGGCTCGAGCTCGCCTGCTACGGCTTCAACGAGCGCGCGATCGCGCACGCCGAGCGGTCGGGCTTCGTGCGGGAGGGCGTGAAGCGCAAGGCGTACCTGCGCCATGGCGAGTGGCAGGACGCGGTGTTGTTCGCGCTCCTGCGGGAAGACCTCGACGCATGCTGACGCTCTACCAGGCCGAGTGGTGCCCGTACTCGTCCGCGGTGCGCGAGCGGCTGACGGAGCTCGGCGTCGACTACGTCGTGCGTCAGGTAAAGCCGCGGCAGGAGGAGCGTGGCGAGGTCGAGACGATCCCGACGCTGGAGACGGAGGACGGCGAACGGCACACCGGCACCGACGCGGTGTTCGCCTATCTCGCCACGCTTCCCGCAGGCGCCGACGAGCACGGTCACCGCGCGCAGTACCGCGCCCACGAGCACGAGCGGCGCGAGGAGAAGACGGCGGCCGTGCTCCGCGAGCACGCGCCGCTCTGACGCGGGCCGCTCAGCGCGAGCCGGCGTCGTCGCGCGGTTGGAGGGCGGCGAAGCCGACGATCACCGCGACGGCGAACGCGATCGCGAGGATGCGGAGCGCGGTGTCGCCGGATCTGCCGCTCAGTGCGGCGCCGCCGACTGCCGCGACGACGAACATCGCGATTCCGGCCAGCTGGAGCGCGTGCAGGGCGATCGACGTCCGGCGCTCGTCGAGGCGGGAGAGACGGCCGAGCCTCACGCCGCTGTCGCCGAGCCCGCCGCGGCTGCGGTAGACGGCGAGGCCGACGAGGAAGGCGACGACTCCCAGAGCGAGGATCAGTCCGTACGGCCACGCCGCGCGGTTCGCGGCGAGAGAGACCACGATTCCGACGGCGGCCAGTACGAGCAGCACGAGCGCCGCGGCGGCGCGGATCCAGAGCCGCACGGTCGTCTGCCGCTCGTCCGCGCGTGCGGCGAGAAGCGCCCCGGGATCGGTCTCGGTGCGGCCGAGCAAGTAGTAGGCGAACGCCGGCACGGCCGCCGCGACCGCGACCGGGACCGCGGACGGCCAGCCTGCGATCAGCCCCACCGCGAGCGTCAGCGCCGCGCCGCAACCGGCGGTCAGGAGCGGCGCGCGCAGGCGCCGGGGGTCGGTTCCGTTCACGTCTGGTCCTCCTCTCGGGGATCGAACAGCTCTTCGATGCTCGCCTCGAAGAAGCGAGCGATGCGGAAGGCCAGCGGCAGCGACGGCGAATAGCGTCCGGTCTCGATCGCGATCACCGTCTGCCGGGAGACCTCGAGCACGGCTGCGAGGTCGACCTGGGAGAGACCCCGCGCCTGCCGCGCCTCGCGGATCCGGTTCCGCATGATGTAAAGGTAGCTTGACACGGGCGTGATGTCAAGGTTCCTTCACACGCTGCCTGACGGCGCGTCGGTGCGGCGCCGGGCTGGCAGGATCCGGACATGACGAGCTACCTGCACACCATGTACCGCATCACCGATCCGGAGCGGAGCCGTGCGTTCTACGAGACGCTCGGAATGGAGTTCCGCCGCGACTTGCCGATCGTGCGGGACGGCGAGCTCGAGGCGACCAACTACTTCTTCGGGTTTCCCGGCCAGGACGAGGAGCTGGAGCTGACGTTCAACCACGACGGTCGCTCATACGACCTCGGCACCGGCTACGGGCACATCGCGATCGGTGTCGACGATCTCGACGCGACCCTCGAACGCCTCGGCGCGCAGGGGATTGACCCCGAGCGGCCGCCCTACCGCGTGCGCGAGGGCGGCTCGCGGCTCTGCTTCGTGCGCGATCCGGACGGCTACCGGATCGAGCTGATCGACCGCAGCGGCCGGTAGCGGACGTCGTGCTCGAGCTCGAACTATCGCTGAGCGCGGAGCAGGCGCTGGACGAGTGCCGGCGGCGAGGGCTCGTCGTACGCAGCGAGCGCGAGCTCGCACGGCGACCCGGCAGCCACCACTGGCATGTGGGCTCGCCAGACCGCACCGGCACGCTCGAGCTCAGCGAGTGGCGCGAGCACGTCTGGGTGAAAGTCCATCCGCTGCGGGACGGCGGCTGGGCGGCCGACCTCGCGCGCGAGCTGGCGTCGCGGTAGCGGAAGACGATGCCGAACGTCTACGGCGATCTGGGAACCACAGCCGACGGCATCGCGGTGCGGGGCGTGGGCGAGGATGCCGGCAGCGAGGCGCTCGGCATGTCCGTCTACGAGCTCGCGCCGGGCGAGGGAATGGTCTTCCACTACCACCTGCAGCGCGAGGAGCTCCTCGTCGTCCTGCGCGGCACGATCGCGCTCCGCACCGCAGCGGGCTGGCGCGACGTGCCCGAGGGCGAGGTGGTCGCGTTTCCGCGCGGCGAGCGCGGGGCGCACGGTACGAGAACCGAAGCGACCGGTCGGTGCGTCTCCTGATGATCAGCGAGCAGAACGCGCCGAACGCCAGCGTCTATCCCGACGCGAACGAAATCGGCGTCTTCGACGCGGCGCGCCGGTCGGAGCGCAGGTTCGGTGCAAGGTTCGACGTCGGGGCGGCGTTGTCCGACTACGGCGGCGGGCGAGCCGTCATCGCGCCGCCGGCGGACTAGACTGGCCGCGTGTCGACCGCGCCCAACGAGGTCGTCCGGCACGGACCGCTCACGCCGGCGGAGCCGAACGTGCGGCCGATCGCTGCGGGCGTCGAGATCGGGCACGTCCACCTGAAGGCAGCGGATCTCGATCGCATCCACGCGTTCTACGTGGGCGTCCTCGGCTTCGACGTCGTGGTGAGGCTGCCGGACGCGCTGTTCCTCTCGGCGGGCGGCTACCACCATCATCTCGCCTTCAACACGTGGCAGTCGCTCGGGGGCGAGCCGCCGCCGCCCGAGGCGACCGGGCTGTACCACGTGGCGATTCGTTATCCGAGCCGCGCGTCGCTCGGCGACGCCTTGCGGCGGCTGGCGGCCGCGGAGTGGCCGCTCGACGGCGCCACCGATCACGGCACGCACATCGCGGTCTACCTGCGCGACCCGGAGCAGAACGGCGTCGAGCTCGAGTGGGACCGGCCTCGGGAGGAGTGGCCGCTCGACGCCGACGGGCGGCTGACGTTCGTCGGCACGCGCCCCGACCTGCAGTCGTTGCTGCGCGAAGCCGAGAGCGCAGCGGGCGACGCCTGAGGCATCGCCCGCGCGGGCCGAGCCGCGTTCTCCTTGCGAGCAGCTCGGGGCCGCGCGGCGCTCGCAGAGCTTCGTACGGAGCTGTCGGTCTAGGAGAGCCTGGGCCGCCGCGGCGCAGGCGTGCGATAGGGAAGCACCGGCATCGAGCGCGTGTCGCGCCGCGGCCGGAGCAGCACCACGAGCCGGACAGCCGCACGCATGAGCGCGCCGCCGACCACGGCAAGCGTCCCGAGCCGCACGTCGTGGCGGATGGCTGCTCCTTCGGCGGCGACAGCCGCGTTCGCGACGAGGGCCGCGACGCCGACCGCGAACGTCGTGGCGAAGAGTCGGGCGATGGGCGTCATCTCTGCAACCGCTCCTTTGTCGGGGGTCGAACGGCCGCAGAAACGTACGGCCGCAAGTATCGGGGGTGAGGTGACCTGCCGTCCATCGCTCGGACGAGTGATTCCGAGCTCGCGCGAGTCCGCGGGGCGGCTCAGCGGATGCGGATCGGGGTGCCGATCAGCGATCCCGCGGCGAGACGAACCCACGCGCCCGCAGGTAGGCGGCCGCGCCAGGTGACGTAGCCGCCCTCGTTTGCTTCCAGCGTCGCCAGCGTGCGCCAGCCGGTCGCGGCATGTCGCTCGAGCCGCGCGCTCGAACCTCCGCCGGGCGCTCTGATCTGCCCCCAGAGGCTCGTCGTCGACGTGCGGCGATTCGCCTCGGCGAGCGGGAGCTCGAACGCCGCGTACGCCGGCTTCGCGGTTCCGTTCAGCCGCACGAGGCCGCTCTGGAATCGCGCCACGTTGGGCTCGTCGCGGTAGAGATAGTGGATGAGCATGTCGACACGCGGCGCGCGGTACGCCTGCAGCGCCGCCTCGCCGACGTAACGAGCCTGGAGCAGTGGCGAGACCCCCAGGAAGCGGTCGGGCGGATTGGTCTGGTAGCCGTACTCCGTCAGCCAGATGCGCGCGCGTCCGAAGTCGCGTTCGACGAGGGTCACGAGTCGTCCGAGCGTCGCCATCGTCAGCGTCAGGCAGTGCTCGCAACCGCCCGCCAGCGGCGACTCGATCTTCGGGTCGAGCGGATACGGGTTGTGCGCGTACGCGTCGAGGCGGGCGTGGGCCGCGTGCATGCCGGCGATCCAGGCGACCGGAGATACGCCGCCGGTCGCGCCGCGGGGTGCCGTCGCGCCGCCCCCGACCTGCGCGCCTCGGATCTCGGCGTGGATGGCCCGGTACGCCGGGTCGAGGAGGCGCTTCGTGTAGACGGCCGGCGACGTCGGGCGAAGCCAACGCACCTGGTTCGGCTCGTTCCAGATCAGCCAGCGGTTCACCCACGGGTAGCGCCGTGCCGCTGCGGTCGCGAAGTCGGCGAAGTCGTCGCCGGAGGACGGGGCGTAGTTCGGTCCACGGCCGCCGTTCGCCCAGGCAGGTGTGCCGACGAGCTGGAGCAGCACGCCGATCCCGTGCGCACGGAGGCCGCTCAGCACCGGGTCGACGGACGTCCAGTCGTAGGCGGGATCGGTCGGATTCGTGGGATGGGTCGGCCTGGTCGGCGCGATCTCGTTCCAGCGGGCCGAGTAACGCACGATCTGCACGCCGAGCTGCTGCAGCGTCGCGAGGCGCGCGTCGAGCGTGCCGGGCCCGTCGAGCAGCCAGGCGTCGTCGGTGAGCCCGTACGCGATGCCGGGCGCGGCCTGGGCCGCCGGCGCCGCGGCAGCGCCGAACACGAGCGCCGTGCAAACGGCGGCGATCGCCGCGACGGCATGAACGAGCGACGCGCGACACGTGCAGCGGGGCACGCAGGATTGCTTGTTCCGGCGGCCGCCGTCCCAAACATCGGAATACGCGGCCGGCGTCAGGTCGTTCCGTCCGGTCTGCGGTGCGGCGCCTGATTTGACGCTTTTGTCACAGAGGCGTTTCCCACCTGTGACAGGTCGGTCGCTACGGTCGATTCATGGCGACGAACACCAGCACTCGGACGACGTCGAGCCGGGCCGCGACGCCGTGGGGACGTGCCGAGGTCCTCGAACGGGCCGTCATGCAACAGCGAGTGGGCGAGAAGCGCTTCGACACGCTGATGGAGCTGCTCAAGACCGACCGGGGAGAGCGGCTGATCCGCTTCGCGTACTCGACCGACGGCTCGGCCCGGCGAGGCCCGGTGACGGTGCGCGTCCGCGACCTCGACCGTCTTCGCACGGCGCTCGCGAAGGCGCCGGAGCTCGAAGCGACACTCGGGCTGGGAGGCGATGCCTAGACGGGAACGGCTGCTGACAATCGAGCAGCGTCGACGAGCGAGCCGAGGATGAAGGCGCCGTCGGTCGAGCCGAGCAGCGGATCGACGGCGTGCTCCGGGTGCGGCATCAGGCCGAACACGTTCCCGTGCTCGTTCATCACACCGGCGACGTCGTCGAGGGAGCCGTTCGGATTCGCCCCACGCGAATAGCGCAGGAGCACCTGGCCGGCCGCGTCGAGGTCGGCGAGCAGGTCCGCGTCCGCGAACCAGCATCCCTCACCGTGCTTGACCGGGATGGTCAGCCGCTGCCCCGGCCGGCAGCGGGACGTGAAGGGCGTGTCCGTCCGTGCCACCTCGAGCGTGATGTCGCGGCAGACGAACGAGAGCGAATCGTTCGGTCGCAGTGCGCCTGGAAGGAGCCCGGCCTCGGTGAGGATCTGGAAGCCGTTGCAGATTCCGAGCGTCAGGCCGCCCTCGTCCGCGAACCCGGCGACAGCCTGCATGATCGGCGAGAAGCGCGCGATCGCGCCGCAACGAAGGTAGTCGCCGAACGAGAACCCGCCTGGGAGAACGACTGCTGCCGTCTCGCGCGGCAGCTCGGGCTCGGTGTGCCAGGCACGCACCGGTTCGGCGCCCAGCGTTCGCAACGCCTGCTCTGCATCCAGGTCGTCGTTCGAGCCGGGGAAGACGACGACGGCGATCCGGGGCGCGTCCTCGACGGAGACGCTCACCGGCTCTCGACGGTTGCGGTGTCGGCCTGCGCATGCGGCTGCTCGTCCAGCACGACCTCGTAGGTCTCGATCAGCAGGTTCGCGAGCAGCTGCTCGCACATTCGGTCGAGCTGCGTCCGGGCGGCGGCGGCGTCGCCGCCCGGCAGCTCGAGCTCGAGCAGCCGGCCGACGCGTGTGTCGTCGACGTCGAAGCCGAGGTGTCGCAGCGCTTGCGACACCGCCTGGCCCTGCGGATCGAGGATGCCGGGCTTCGGCCGGACGAGGACGGTCGCCCTCACCCGAGCACCGTCGACGGGTCGGCGAGGTAGTCGTCGAAGCCGATCTGCGTGAGCCGCTCGAACGCCTCGACGTAGCGCGCACGCGTTCCCGCGACCACGTCGTCGGGCAGTTCGGGGCCGGGGGCGGTCTTGTCCCAGCCCAGCGACTCGCAGTAGTCGCGCACGAACTGCTTGTCGAAGGAGGGCTGCGGACCGCCCGGTGCGTACTGGTCGGCGGGCCAGAAGCGGGACGAATCCGGGGTGAACGCCTCGTCCGCGAGAACGAGGCGACCTTCGGGGTCGACGCCGAACTCCAGCTTCGTGTCGGCGAGGATGATGCCGCGCGCCAGCGCGTGCTCGGCCGTCGCCGCGTACAGGTCGAGCGAGAGCCGCTCCACCTCCGCGAAGCGGTCGGCGCCGACCAGCTCCGACGCCCGGTCGCGGTCGATGTTCTCGTCGTGACCGGTTTGCGCCTTGGTCGCCGGCGTGAAGATGGGCTCCGGCAGGCGCTGCGACTCGACGAGTCCCTCCGGAAGCGCGTGACCGCACACCTCGCCACTCGCGCGGTAGTCCTTCCAGCCGCTTCCGGCGAGATAGCCGCGCACGACGCACTCGATCGGGAGCATCTCGAGGCGGCGGCACTCGGTCGAGCGGCCGTCGTCGCGGAGCGCCAGCAGGTGGTTCGGGACGAGCTCGCGCGTGCGCGCGAACCAGAACCCGGACAGCCCCGTCAAGACGCGTCCCTTGTCGGGGATCGGCGTCGGCAGGACGACGTCGAAGGTCGAGATGCGATCGCTGGCGACGAGCAGCAGGCGGTCGTCGTCGAGCGAGTAGAGCTCGCGGACCTTGCCGCTGCCGACGTGCAGGGCGGCTTCAGGCATGGACGGGTGCCTCCTTCGGGACGAGACGTTGGAGCCGGTCGAAGACGGAATCGAGATGTTCGACGGTTGCAGCGAGATCGAAGACCTCGTCGAGGCCAGCGCGGTCGAGCCGGGCGGCGATGTCGGGATCGGTACGCGCGAGCTCCGGGAAGTCGCGCTCCTCGTCCCACGCGCGCATCGCGTTGCGCTGGACGAGCCGGTACGCCTCGTCGCGATCTGCTCCGGCAGCGACGAGCGCGAGCAGCAGCCGGTGCGAGAAGAAGAGCCCGTGCGACGCCCACAGGTTGCGCTCCATCCGCTCCGCGTGCACGACCAGCCCGTCGACGATCCAGCAGAAGCGGTCGAGCATGTAGTCGAGCGCGAGAAAGGCGTCGGGGACGACGACCCGTTCCGCCGAGGAGTGGGAGATGTCCCGCTCGTGCCAGAGCGCCACGTTCTCGAGCCCGACGCCGGCCGCGGCGCGCACCACCCGCGCGAGCCCGGAGATCCGCTCGGCCACCTTCGGGTTGCGCTTGTGCGGCATCGCCGACGAGCCCTTCATCCCGGCCCGGAACGGCTCCTCGACCTCGCGCACCTCGGTTCGGGCGAGGTGCCGGATCTCGACGGCGAACCGATCGAGCGACGACGCGCAGACCGCGAGCGCGGACAGGAGCTCGGCGTGCCGGTCGCGCGGGATCACCTGCGTCGAGACCGGCTCGGGCTCGAGGTCGAGGCGCTCGCAGGCGAGCCGCTCGACCTCCGGGTCGAGGCCCGCGTACGTGCCGACGGTGCCCGACAGCTGGCCGACGCGACACGTCTCGAGCGCGCGCTCGAGCCGTGTGCGCGCGCGCTCCAGCTCGAACGCCCAGCCGGCGAGCTTCCAGCCGAAGGTCGTCGGCTCCGCGTGCACGCCGTGCGTGCGGCCGATGCAGATCGTGCGCCGGTGCTCCTCCGCCCGGCGCGCGACGGCGACGAGCGCGCGGTCGAGACCCTCGACCAGGAGGCGACCGGTGTCCCGGATCTGGAGCGCGAACGCCGTGTCGAGGACGTCGGATGAGGTTAGCCCGTAGTGCAGCCAGCGCCCCTCGGCGCCGAGATTCTCGGTCACCGCGTCCACGAACGCGGCGACGTCGTGGTCGGTCGTCCGCTCGATCTCCGCGACCCGCTCGGGAGACGGCGGTCGTGCCGCAGCGCGCACCGCCGCGGCCTCTTCGCGCGGCACCGCCCCGACCTCCGCCCACGCGTCGAGCGCCGCCAGCTCCACCTCGAGCCAGCGTGCGAGCTTGCCCTCCTCCGACCAGATCCTGCTCATCGCCGGACGGGCGTAGCGGGCGATCACTCCGGACAGTGTAGAGAGGGCGCCTGTCGACCCGATCGGCGCTCTGCGGCTGCTTCAGGGAACGAGCGCGAGGATCCGTGCCGCGAGCACCGCCGCGTTGCGTGCGTTGTCGACGCCCACCGTTGCGACCGGCACGCCGGGCGGCATCTGCGCGATCGAGAGCAGCGCGTCGAGCCCGTCCAGGACCGAGAGCGACGAGCGGAGCGGGATGCCGATCACCGGCAGCTCCGTGTGCGCGGCGACCGCTCCCGGCAGCGCCGCCGCGAGGCCCGCGCCGCAGATCAGCACCTTCAGCCCGCGCTCCGCGGCGGTCGCGGCGTACTCGGCGACCGACTCGGGCGTCCGGTGCGCGGACCGCACCTCGAGCTCCCACGGAATGCCGCGCGCGTCGAGCTCGTCGATCGCTCCCTGCACGCGCGGCCGGTCGGACTCCGACCCGACCACGATGCCGACGAGCGGAGCCCCGGACGTCGCCTCGCTAGCCACCGGCCACCGCCGCGATGTCGCGCCTGAACCGCGCGCCCTCGAAGCGCACGCGCTCGACCGCCCGGTAGGCGCCTTCGCGCGCCGCCTCGACGGTCGCCCCGGTTGCCGTCACCGACAGGATGCGGCCGCCGTGCGTCACGAGCTGTCCGTCACGCACCGCCGTCCCGCCCTGGAAGACGACGGCGCCGTCCGCCTCGGCCTGCTCGATCCCGTCGATCGCCACGCCCGCATAATCGCTGCGCGCGGGGTAGTCGGGCGCGGCCAACACGACCGTCACTGCGGCATCCTGCCGCACGCGCGCCTCCGCGCCGGCGAGATCGCCCCGAGCGGTCGCGACGAGCAGTTCGAGCAGGTCGCCGTCGAGCCTCGGCATCAGCACCTGCGTCTCCGGATCGCCGAGCCGCGCGTTGAACTCCAGCACGCGCGGTCCCGCCGCCGTGATCATCAGACCTGCGAAGAGGCAGCCGACGAACGGCGTTCCGCGGCGGGCGAGCTCGGCGACGACAGGGCGGTGGACGGCGTCGACCAGGGCGTCCACGTCCGCGAGCCACGGCACCGGCGAGTACGCCCCCATGCCGCCGGTGTTCGGGCCGACGTCGCCGTCGCCGGCCCGCTTGAAGTCCTGCGCGGGCGGCAGAGGCACGACATTCCGGCCGTCCGAGAGAGCGAGCAGCGACACCTCGTCGCCCTCGAGCAGCTCCTCGATCACGACGCCGCCGCCCAGCGCGGTGACCGAGCGAAGCGCCTCGTCCAGCTCGCCGGCGGTGCGGCACACGAAGACGCCCTTGCCCGCGGCGAGCCCGTCCGCCTTGACGACGCACGGCAGGCGCGCCACCGACAGCTGCTCCGCCGTAGGGACGCCGGCCGCGCGCATCACCTCCTTCGCGAAGCTCTTCGAGCCTTCGATGCGCGCCGCGTCCGCGCTCGGGCCCACGACCGCGACGCCGTTCCGTCGCAGCTCGTCGGCCACGCCCGCGACGAGCGGCGCCTCGGGCCCCACCACGACCAGGTCGGCGTCGAGCGTCCGGGCCAGCGCCAGCAACCCGTCCCCGTCCTCGGCCCGCACCGGATGGCAGCGACCGAGCTGCGCGATGCCCGGGTTGCCCGGTGCCGCGTGCAGCTCGCTGAGGCCCGCGCACTGCGCGAGCCGCCACGCGAGCGCGTGCTCCCGTGCGCCCGAGCCGACGACGACGACCTTCACCGCCCGAGTCTAAACCGGTCGTTTGCGCGCGAAGCCTCCGCGGAAGGCTGCTGGTCGTGGAAGAGCCAGGCATCGACAGGCACGAGTTCGAGACGGAGTGGGAGGACCTGCGGCCGTTCGTGGAGGAGTCGCCCGGCGAGGCGCTCCCGGAGGTCGACCGGCTGGTCGCGCGGCTGATGGAGTCACGCGGCCTGCCGCTCGAGGAGCGTCCCGGCGACGAGCTCGCCGAGCGCGAGACGACACGCGAATTCGCCGAGGCGCGGCGGATCACGCGGCTGCTGGAGGCGGGCGAGGACGTCGACCCCGGTGACGTCGCGCACGCGGTGAACGCGTACAGCTCGCTGTATGCGGAGCTGCTCCACGCCGGTCCCGGTGCCGGCGCGCCGGGCTGACCTCAGCTGGACCGGCCGGCCGCGCGGCGCTGCTCGTCGAGCCGGCGGCGGCGCTGCTCGTCCGGGTCGTTCCGGCCGTTGCGCACGAACCACCAGACGAGGACGCCGAGCGCCGCCAGCGGGATGACCGCCGACCCCATAAGGATCGCCTGGATCCAGGTGCTGCCGGTGATCGCGACGACCGTGACGGTCACGCCAGCACGCGGTCGCGCGACGCGCCGACGCCGACGAGCTCGACGGGCACGTCGAGCTCGCGCGCCACGAGCTCGACGTAGTGCCGCGCTTCCGTGGGCAATCCGTCGACGGTCGCGGCGGCGTCGAGGGGCGTCTGCCAGCCCGGCAGGACCTGCCAGACGGGCTCGGCGTGGTGGAAGTCGGACTGGTGCGCGGGAAAGTGCGACGTCTCGGCGCCGTCGCGCTGTCGATAGCGGACGCAGACCGGCAGCTCCGCGAACTCGGAGAGGACGTCGAGCTTCGTCAGCGCGAGCGAGGTGATGCCGTTGACGCGCACCGCGTAACGCAGCGCGACCAGGTCGAGCCAGCCGCAGCGGCGCTCGCGGCCGGTGACGGTGCCGTACTCGCCGCCGAGCTCGCGCAGCCGCGCCTGCTGCGGGCCCTCGATCTCCGACGGGAACGGCCCCTCGCCGACCCGCGTCACGTACGCCTTCGCCACGCCGAGCACGCGGTCGATCCGCGTCGGACCGATGCCGACGCCGGTCGCCGCGCCCGAGGCGATCGGGTTCGACGAGGTGACGAAGGGATAGGTGCCGTGGTCGAGATCGAGCATCGTCGCCTGCGCACCCTCGAACAGCACGTTCCGACCATCCCGCAGCGCCTCGTCGACGAGCAGCGACACGTCGCCGACGAACGGCGCCAGGCGCTCCGCGTAGCCGGCGTACCTCGCCCACACGTCTTCCAGGTCGAACGGCTCGACCTCGTAGACGCGCTCGAGCCAGACGTTCTTCTCCGCGAGCGCGACCTCGATCTTCTGCCGGAGGATCTTCGCGTCGAGCACGTCCTGGACCCGGATGCCGATGCGCGACGCCTTGTCGGCGTACGCGGGGCCGATGCCGCGCCGCGTGGTGCCGATCTGCAGCTTCCCGAGCCGGCGCTCCGACGCCTGGTCGATCGTCACGTGCCACGGCATGATCAGGTGAGCGTTGCCCGAGAGGACGACGATCGCCGGATCGACGCCGCGCTCGACGAGCTGGTCGATCTCCGCGAGGAACACCTCCGGGTCGACGACGCAGCCGGCGCCGATCGCCGACCTGGTGCCGGAGACGACGCCGCTCGGCAGCTGCCTGAGCTTCCACGTCTCGCCGTCCGCGACGATCGTGTGGCCGGCGTTCGGGCCGCCCTGGTAGCGGCAGACGACGTCAGACTGCTGCGCCAGCAGGTCGACGATCTTTCCCTTGCCCTCGTCGCCCCACTGCGCGCCGACCACGACGGTCGCAGGCACGACGGCAGTCTAGTGCGCGAGCGTGCCGCCGCCCGCGCGCACCACCGCGGCCGCGGCCAGCGCGAGCGCGAAGGACGAGGGTGGGCCGACCAGCCAGCCGCGCACGATCCCGACCAGCGTGCGCCGCCGCACCGCGTGGCGGCCCCGTGCAGACGCCGCGCCGGCCATCGACCCGACGAGCGCCTGGTTGAGCGAGGTGAAGTAGCCGAACGACACGGCGACGAGGACCACGAGCCCCTGCACGAGCTGCGCGGCGGTCGCGGTCGTGCGGTCGACCTCCACGATGTCGAAGGCGACGCGGTCGAGCAGACCGCGTCCGGTGACGAGGACGCCGAGCGCCAGTCCGACGCCGCAGAACGCTCCCGCGGCGTGCGGAGCGAGCACCCCCGGCCCGACGAGCGCGCCGCTCGCGAGCGCGACGTCGTTCGCGCCCATCGCGAAGGAGACGACGCAGCCGACGAGCAGCAGCGCTGCCCCGGCTCGCGGGACGCGGCCGAGCGAGCGGCCGCCCGCGAACCCGAGCAGTGCGGCGACAAGCGGCGCGGCCGCCCAGATCACGACAAGCGTGACCACCGTCCGCCAGTGCACGCCGTTCCGCGAGCCGACGGCGACGCCGGCCACTGCTCCGACGAGCAGCTGGATGGTCGAGGTGGGGATGCGGACGCGGTTGTAGACGCCGGTCACCGCGAACGCGATCGCCACGATCACGAGCTCGCCCAGACGCGTCGGCGTGGCGGCGACCAGCTTGTGGCCGACGGTCGTCGCGACCTTGCCGCTCGCCGTCGCAGCCCCGACGAACGCGAGCGGCGCCATCAGGGCGAGTGCCGTCCGCGCCCTGACCGCGCCGAGCGCGTACGGCATGCCCATGCACGCACCGGTGTAGTGCGATCCGATCGACCACGCGAACGCGAACGCCAGCGCGGCGAGCGCGATCGTCATCTGGCGGCGCGCCGGCTCAGCGCGCGCCGACGAACGTCGGTCGGCCCACGCGACGGACGACGATGCGGTGGCCTCGCCGGCAGGTCGTGAAGCCGACGTCCGCCTCGCGACGCAGCGAGCCGCGCACGACGGTGCGGACCGCGAGGAGGTCGCCGCGGGCGGCCCGGCACGCCTCGCACGGTTCGGCGAATGTTGTCGCCTCCGGGCCGAGCCAGACGTGCTGCCGTTCGATCACGCGAGCTGCAGCTGCCGTTCGTCGCGGTGCGCGAGACCGGGCGGGCGTTCGACGCGGCGCAGGATGAGCTCGTGCCCGGCAGTGCAGCGCACCGACGCGACCGCCGCCTCGGCGGCGATCGAGCCGCGGACGCTCGCGATCCGCAACGCGTCGGCGAAGAGCAGTCCGCCGACGCGGGCAGCTTCCAGGCACGGCTCGCACAGACATGCGAACGACGTCGCGCTGGGCGAGAGCCAGACGACGTTCGTCTCGCCGGTCACGCGGCCGCCAGGTCGGAGAACTTCGCGTACCGCTTCTGGAACGCGAGCTTCTCGGTGCCGGTGGGCCCGTTGCGGTGCTTCGCGAGGATCAGCTCGGCGATGCCGGCCGACTCGGTGTCCTCCGGGTTGTAGTACTCGTCGCGGTAGACGAAGAGCACGAGGTCGGAATCCTGCTCGATCGAGCCGCTCTCGCGTAGGTCGGAGAGGATCGGACGCTTGTCGTGCCGCTGCTCGACCGCACGCGAGAGCTGCGAGAGCGCCACGATCGGCACGTCGAGATCGCGCGCGAGCACCTTCAGCGAGCGCGAGATCTGCGACACCTCCTGCACGCGATTCTCGACCGTGGTGCCGCTCGTCATCAGCTGCAGGTAGTCGACGATCACCAGCGCGAGCTCGGGCTCGCGCATCTTCAGCCGGCGCAGCTTCGAGCGGATCTCCATCATCGTGATCGAGCCGGTGTCGTCGACGTAGATCGGCGCCTTGTCGAGCTTCGAGCAGGCGGCGGTGAGCCGCGGCCAGTCGTCGGTCGCGAGCTTGCCGGTGCGCAGCCGCTGCGACTCGACCTTCCCCTCCGCGCACATCAGCCGCTGCGTCACCTCGGACTTCGACATCTCGAGCGTGAAGAGCGCGACCGGCTTCGCGTGCCGCACCGCGACGTTGGCGGCCATGCAGAGCGCGAGCGCCGACTTCCCCATCGACGGGCGCGCCGCCACGATCACGAGGTTGCCGGGCTGGAAGCCCGACGTCAGCCGGTCGACGTCGCGGAAGCCGGAGGGCGTGCCGGTGAGGTCGCTGCCGGCCTCCATCAGCAGCGTGATCCGCTCGAACGACTCCTTCAGCAGCTCGTGGACGTGCGTGAACTCGCCGGAGACGCGCTGCTGCGAGAGCTCGAACACGATCTGCTCCGCGCGGTCGACCAGCTCGACCGCCTCGCCGGGCCGGTCGAAGCCGAGCCGCGCGATGTCGTTGCCGGCGCGGATGAGGCCGCGCAGCGTCCCCATCTCGTGCACGATCCGCGCGTAGTGCGCCGCGTTCGAGGCGGCCGGGACGAGCGCCGCCAGCTCGTGCACGCGCTCCTGGCCGCCGGCCTCCTCCAGCCTGCCCGTGCGGTCGAGCTCGTCGACGACCGTGATCGCGTCCACCGGCTCGCCGCGCCCGTAGAGCGCGAGGATCGCGCGGTAGATGTGCCCGTGGCTCTCGCGGTAGAAGTCCGCCGCGTCGACGAGCTCGCTGACCGCCCCGATCGCGCCGGAGGTCAGCATCATCGCGCCGAGGACGGACTCCTCGGCATCGAGGTTCTGCGGCGGGACCGGGGCGGTTGCGAGTGCCTGGGCAGGCATGGCCATACGCCGTGTAGTCAAGCCCGCGGGGTCCTGGTCTTCAACGTGTGCATAACGGCTCCCGGGCGCCGGCAGCAGCCGTGGCTGCAGGCGAAAGGGAACACATGTTCGCAGATGGAGCGGACGGCGACGTGGACGAAACGACCGCTCCGAGCACGAACTTCCGGCGGCGATCCACAGGCCGTGGACGGCCTGTGGAACATCTGTGCGCCGATCTGTCCACAGGCCGGTGGAGAGCCTGTGGACGGCGGGTTACGGCCGCGCGTCCTCCGGCGGCTCGTCCACCTCGGCCGACGGCGCGACGGGGGGCTCCGGCTCGCCGTCCGCGGCCGCGTCGACGGGCGCGACAGCCTCCTGCGCTGCGGACTGCTCCTGCGCCTCCGCGGCCTCGAGCGCCGCGAGCTCGTCCTCGCTCGGGAGCTCCTGCCCCTCGGGCGCGACCGCGAGCCGCAGCTCGGCCGTGACCTCCTGGAAGACGTCCACGGGAACCGTGTAGCGGCCGACCCGCTTGATCGTGCTCATGCGGAGCTTGCGGCGGTCGATGCGGAGCTTCTCCTGCTCCCAGAGCCGGTCGGCGACGTTCGTGGCGGTCACCGAGCCGAACAGGGAGCCGGTCGGGCCGGCGTTGACGTCGAAGCGCAGCTCCAGCGCCTCGAGCCGCTGCGCGATCGCGCGTGCCTCGTCGGTCGTCTTCGCCTCGTGCCGCGCCCGCTGCGCGTCGCGCTTCTGCAGCTCGCGCACGAGGGCCGGCGTCGCGGCGTCGGCGAGCCCGCGCGGCAGCAGGTAGTTGCGCGCGTAGCCGCGGGCGACGCTGACGACCTCGCCGCGCAGCCCGAGCGAGTCGACGTCCTCCCTGAGGATGACCTCCACGATCCCGCCTCTCCCGCTACTTGTCCGCGACGTAGGGCAGGAGCGCGATCTCGCGTGCCCGCTTCACCGCGACCGCGACCTGCCGCTGGTGACGGCGGCACGCACCGCTGATCCGGCGCGAGCGGATCTTCCCGCGCTCCGACACGTACCGGCGCAGCTCGTTGACGTTCTTGTAGTCGACCTCGTCGACCTTGGACTTGCAGAAGAAGCACGACTTGCGCCGGCCGGGGCCGGAGGCCGCGGTGCGCTTCCTGCCCGAGCTGCGCTCGCCTTCTCTCTTCGGTGGCAAGGCTCTCCTCCTAGAACGGGATGTCGTCGTCTGCGCCGGCGAAGTCGGCGTCGACCGCGCCGCTCGCGGCGCCGGCCGGCACGAACTGGTTGCCGCCGCCGCCGTCGCCGCGGCCGCCGAGGAACTGCACCGAGTCGGCCACGATCTCGACCGCCTGGCGCTTGCTGCCGTCCTGCGCCTCCCACTCGCGCCACTCGAGCCGGCCGTCGACGCCCACCGGGCGGCCCTTCGCGAGGTACTGCGCGCAGCTCTCGCCCTGGTTGCCCCAGACCGTGACGTCGAAGTAGTTCGGCTTCTCCGTCCACTGGCCAGTCGACGCGTCCTTGCGGCGCGTGTTGACCGCGATGCGCAGGTTGCAGACCGGCGTGCCGCTCGGGGTGTGG
>Ga0070739_10001870_pt1 | contig 30105 bp, 52 predicted proteins | sample Coa_R1_7_FD_66445 | JGI IMG/M metagenome (GOLD analysis project Ga0070739, IMG submission 66445) | Surface soil microbial communities from Centralia Pennsylvania, which are recovering from an underground coalmine fire - Coalmine... | ecosystem: Environmental > Terrestrial > Soil > Unclassified ...
TGGCACGCTTTAACTGCTCTACCTGCTCTTTCACCGCCGCCGTGTTGCGGTCAATGGCTGCAACCAATTCTTTCAAGTCCTCGGTGCTCATGCACTCACCTGGCTTTCTAGCCACTCTCGCTTAGTGATGGACCGCCCTATATCACCGTTGTGCAAGTTGTCAAACTGTCTGATAAGATGGCGGATTTCCGGTGGAGTCTTGCTCTCCTTCCACCGTTCTTCCCTGATCTCGAAGACGGAGATGTCGGCATAGCCAATAAGGACGCCTGGTAGTGCCGGGTACTTCTGGAGAAAGGCTTTCGCAGCCAGGCAGTGATTGCCTGAGCATGTTACGCCAACTTCTTCGTCATCCTCTTTGGTTGCAAGATAGTCCTCAATGTCTTGCATGGTAATCTTGTACATACTCCCTCCCTTGTTGTGTGTTCTTCTGTGACATCCTCCCTGACATTCCCGCCCCAAGTTCCTTACTTGCAAAAAACTGCAAATACTTGCAAAACCCATCAAGTAGCCCCGCGTGAGAGGCGGCGCGAGCGGCTAGTTGCGCGGGCGAATGGAGGAGGCTACGAGTTGTGTCTAAAGTAGTAGTCTGTCCTGTCCGTCCCTCTTGAGAAGCCAGTGTATCCATGTCTCTCTCCCGTCTTGACACACTCTTTGACATACTCACATCGAAAAGTGCCTGGATAAGCTCTAGTGTTCGATGCGCCTCTTCATCGAAACTGTCCGCCAAATTTCTCCATTGCCTCGCGTTCCATCTCAGCCGTCACATGGCTGTAGGTGCCAAGCGTGATCTTGACATCGCTGTGCCCCAGGATTTCACGCACCACATGCGGGTGCACACCCATCCCTAACAGGAGCGTGGCCGTGCTGTGGCGCAACTCGTGAAAGCGCATGTCCGGGAGTCCTGTTCGCTTGAGCAAGGCTTTCCAGCGGGTAAAGAGTGCCTTGGTGCCTTGCACGGTGCCGACCGAACTTGGAAAGACCAGGTCGTGGTCGTGCCAGCGCTCCCCCGCCGCCAGTCGCAGCGAGAGGACGTGCCCGCGTTGGGCTTTCAAGAGATCGACAAGAAACGCCGGAAGAGAAATATCCCGCTTGCTCGTCTTCGTCTTTGGCTCCACTTCGACCGGCCCTTTACCGGGAAGATCGGTGATGGAGCGGCGTACCCGCAGTATCTTGTGCTCAGTGTCCAGGTCGCTCCACTTGAGCCCGCGTAACTCACCAAGACGCATGCCGGTCAAAATAGCCGTGGCGATCAGCGCGTCCAGGTGGTCATCTTGCGCCAGGTGAATCAAGTGCTCGGCTTGTGGCAGGGTGAGGGTGACAGCTTCCCGCGCCACCTTCTTGCCCTTCTTGACTCCATCACAGACATTCCGTGGTACCAGTTCCCACTGCACCGCCGTTTCAAGGGCCGTGTGGAGCAAGGCATAGAGCAAGTCAACCGTGCTCACCGCCAGTTTCCCACACTTGGTTGCATACCACTCCTGGACGTGCTGCACGGACAGCTTTTGCAACCGGACATGTCCCAGGAGCGGATAGATATGGTTCTTGGCCCGTGATAGGTGGTCAAGATAGGTCTTCTCACGCACAGCACCCTTGTGCACGTTGACAAACCAGTGCTCCATAAACTGTTGCACCGTTTGGCGGGCATCCCCACGCGTGAGTGTCCCCTGCTTCTCCTGGTAAATGGCGCGTGCGAGTTTCTCCTGCACCTCTTTGCGTGTTTTGCCATACACGTACTTCTTGCGCCGCACGCCATTCTCTGCCAGGAAACTCCCCTGCCAGCGCCCATCTTTGCGTTGGGTGATACCGCCCTCACCGGAGCCGCGTCGTTTACCGCTCATGGCTGCGAGCCTCCTCCTCTTCGCACCACTGCGCGAGTTTAGCCGCATTGAAACGGAGTCCATAGCCATTCTTTCCAACACGCATGTAGGGCAGGGGATGTACTGGCCGATGCATGTATGCACGAATGGTTTCCCGGCTCAGGTTCAGCATGTCCTCCACCTGCGCCATCTTGAGCAGTTGAAGCCCAGGTGGAACGACACTATTCTGCTTCATCGACATTCCTCACTCTATGGCTGTTACGCGGGGCACCTCTACACCTGGCTTGCTCATAGGCTCCCCAGACTACGTTGATTGATGTTCTTCAGCGGGCCTACTCTGAGCTAATAGCCCGATTAAGTCACTCTTCAGAATTAAATGCTTGCCCTTGCCTCCCAACTGATGTGTTACTATCTTCCCTCTCTGCACTCGTTTTGTTAGCGCATCGAGAGAACATCCTAGTAATTCTGCTGCCTGATCGAGAGGCACAAAAAGAGACTCTACCTCTGGTTTAGTAGGAGGTTCAAAAGTAAGTTCATATGTCGATGTTTCTACATTCATCCGAGCGGTAGATCGGCTTTTGCGAGAATTGCAGGATTGACAAGTAGGTACGCAGTTCTCAGCCGTTGTCCCTCCGCCTATGTAGACGGGAAGAAGGTGTTCCATTGCTTCAAATGGCTTTTTCTTGCAGAAAGCACACAAGCCTTGATGCTGCTCTAGAATTGCAATCCATTGACGGAATGTGAGCGTTGCGGGAAGGTCAGCACTGCGAGCGCGAAAAAGTTGCTGCTGAACACGGGTATGCTCTCTCACAATGAAGGCTATCTGCTCGTCACTGATTCCATCAATGTTCACCATGCGCTTGCGTCTCCTGACTCTTGATCTTGTGCGTTTCCATGTATGCCTGGAAAGAACTATAGAGAATGCGAATTTGTCCCTCAAATCGCACACCCTCTAGCTTGCCCTCTCGCACCATACGTAGCACGGTATCAACTGATACTTCCAATTTGTCTGCAATCGTCTTTGGTCGAATGTACTGTGCAACTAGTTTGGTGTCATCCATTTGTAGCGCCATTTTTTCTCCTCACTATGTCACTACATAATCAATTCATCTCTCTAAAATATTACCATGATTGCGACAAATTAGGACTTATGCGTCATTTGCTTGCATCTGCAAGACTAATGGCTTATACTTAACATGACTAAAAGGCGTTCTAAGCGGTAACGAGCGATGGTTCACTGCTTGTTTATTGTCAAGGATGTCTGAAGTCACAGGTGAGGATGCCGTTGTTTCTTGGTCGGAGTGGCGGTATCCTCGTGTGTTCTCCCCTAATCTCTTTCTTGATCGTCCTTCCTGCTCGTTCGTCTGCGATCAAGAAAGGTTTGTAGATCAGAGCGAGCAATCCGGTATTCTCGTTTGCCTATCCGACTTGCTGGTAACTCGCCTGCTTTAATCAGGTCACGTACCGTGTTCGGGTGCTGCTGGAGAATATCAGCAACTTGGTAGACGGTTAATAACTGCTCTTGCTCTGCCACAGTAGGCATATCCTCTCCTTAAACTTTAGTGAAGTATAGTAAATGGAATTAAACCATAAACAAGAATACCATATTCTGTAACCTCTTGTCAAGAGGTACTGGGTATTTTGGTCTCAGCAGAATTGCTGAGCGTTCAGCCGCGCTAGAAGCTACTGTAGTAGAGGTTACATTTTGCAACGAGATGAAACGAGTTTTTTAGTCTGAGAATATTGTAATCTTGCACGAGTGAAAATGAACATTTTTTCAGTATTGTAGCGACGTGTTCACTTGTTCAGGTGCAATGGATGGGTCTATCTGTCTTTTTATTGTACGGTGTCCCTAAGCAGAAAGTAAAGAACGGTTGAGATTTTGGCAGAAACGTGGTGGAGATATGGTTGAGAAATGCAGGTGGATGTCTTGTCTATAGTCCTAGCGAACGGGTATTCTAGGCATTCTTCCCGGTCTGTTCGTGATAACTAGCTTATTGCTCTGTCTCTAGTGCTTCACTAGAGTATGTCTATCATCGTTTGAAGGAGGAATTTATCAATGTCTTGGTACAAGGACACGCAACGCTTGACCTATGTCGCAACCTACAACACGGATAAGGATGCACAGCAAGAGTTAGAGGCAGCGGCAAAACACGGCTGGATGCCGCAAGGGACATCATCAACTGAGGGGCACATCAACGTGGGGCGGACGCTTGCAGGGGCAGCACTCACCGGCGGGTTGAGTTTGCTGTTTGGAGCAAGCCGCTCTAAAGGCAAGATCACGATTACCTATGTACGAACTCCTGAATGGACAGCCAAACACAAACGCTAAGGAGAGTTGTGTTGATTTTTTAGATTTGTTCCTGAGGAACGTCTTCTTAGATAGCAGCACAAAAAAGCTGCGTGAACAGAGATCAGTGCACTGTCCCTTGTAGACCGATGCGGAGCCGACACTTGTATTGCACTCATCTAAGGTAGCCTGGTAGTCCTATTCATGGAGCAGTAGCGTGTAGGATATGGTACAGTAGGTAAAGACAGTACATCAGCAACATCGAGCCTCCTTTGCGGTCGGAATGCGGGAGGCTCGATGTATTTTTGGGACCACGCGTCCCCTTTTTTGGTGTATAAAAAGTTGTACGAGTACCCCACAATTGGGGCAACAGGATGATAGCAGAGATGGAAGTGAAGGTCAAATGCTTAGTGGAGTAGTCACTCCAATTTGATCTTAGTTATAGAGTTTGCCGTTTTTCAGAAGGCGTTTCCGTTGAAGACGTTTCATCGAAGGGGACTTCTGCCCCTCTTCTTTCTGTTTATCGGAGCGATTGCTATTCTTAAGGCCGTCATACGCAGGTTGTGCTGTTCCAATGTTCCATCGTCGTTTCTTCCCAGCCTTCTTATCCAATGCACTACTCCTTTCTCCTACTCACGCTCTCAGACACGCTACAAACGTGCAGAGATGCCCTTGCCGCCTGTACGCTACTGAGAGCGCGTCAGCCACATTAACCGCTTCTTTCTCGCTCTCATAGGCCATATGACCGTACCGCTCTGTGGCAAGTCCATCATTGATGCTGATGCTCCACCAGTCAGGCGTTGTTGCCTCAAAGAAGGTCAGTATATTCTCTGCTGCCTCTTTCATGGTGAGTGTGCCGCTCTTGCTGCGGAGCAAGCGATGCCTTCGGTTGATAGCCGAATATCGGTGTCCCATCGTTCGCACGTCGCCAAGGACGGACATTGATATATCCCTTGACGGGATCATCCTCTCTCATCTTCGATGGAAGCAGCCCAGCCCGTCGATACTGAAGATATCCAAGGAGACTGGAAGAGAGCAACATAGCAAGAGAGCCAAGAATGACGAATATCCAGTCAATGAGGCTCATGGTATCCTCACCCGCATGCCTGTGCAGAGTCCACATCTTCCTCCATCGCTCGCAATGAAGAAGTACCCCTTGACTTGCTGATGGGGCAACTCCTCAATGCTATAGACGTAGGCAACTTCAACACTCCCTGGTATCCAGTGTCCACCAAGCAGGATTTCACAGCGATCTCCACTCGTGAGATCAGGGCCGGTAGCGGGATCGCCGATAGCGTAGCGACCCCGGTTGGATGAGAGGACGAGAGGGCCTTCGATCATGCTTCTTGCTCACTTTCTGGCTTATTGCTCTTTAAGCGAAAGTAGAGGTTTCCTACTGTGTCCTGATTTGCTAACTTGATATAACATCCATACATTCCTGGCTCAATGCTCACCTGAAATGCGGGAGTACCATCCAGGTGAGTTATCGCTGCAAGTTGTAGGCGAATTGCCTCAACCTCTTCAGGGGTATATATTCGTGGCATCTTGTTATCCTCCTCGGACTTCCTCACCTTTTAGGATTTTTACAGTAAACTCAAGTGTACTCCGAATTTCCTCCCAGGTGCCAGCATCGAGTGTGACCTGCTTTTCGTAGGAAACCTGATCAAGATTGTTCTCTTGAAGCACTTCCCAGGTATCCTCTAACACTTCCAGGGCGAAGGATGCCCGTTCTCTGGCGATTGCGCCCTCTTTGATCTGATCACAGAACTCCTGTACATCCATGTCCTTGCTCCTCTCAACTATGGTCTAGACCAAACCAAACCATATCATCCGCTCTACGCAGCTACCAGATACGGCGCGAGCATCGTGCGGAGTGCAGCCAACTCCTGCTCCAACTCCGCAATTTCCCGCTCAAGTTGTGCCGCCTCCGCATAGCGACTGGTATAACTTGGCACAGCCTCAAACTCAGCTTGTACACTTTCCTCTGTGACACGCTCCAGGCTGGAAACATTGTAGGCGATACTGCCTAGTCCTAGGACATCCACGAGACACCCAAGTACGCCGTCTTCGATGAAGTGGAACGGCTGGCTCACGACCTCACCGTAGCCATCAGGAGTACGAACTGTGTCACCGATGGAGAGGTCAACGCTCTGCTCTACCACGTCCGCAACCGGCTCGGTGGTCGGCTCTTCATCTCCATACATATTGCGCTTGGCGGTCGCAATCGCGGCAGAAATCGCGTCCATATCGGACGTACCGAAGGACTCGATGTGAGCGGCTTCCCAGACGAGCCGCTCGTGCTTCTCTTGTTCTGTCTCTTCAGGTTCAGTAGCTGGCGTGTCTTGTGCTGGCTGTGCGTCGGATGACGTTGGCCACCAACTGTTTGGCGACCAGCACTGGCGACACACTAAGTGGATTTTCCCATCTGCGAAGAGTTGACGGGAGAGTGCGGTTTTACTGGCAAATTGCCGCTTACAGGTGAAGCAGCGGACGACACGTAGGCTTTTCATGATTGGTTCTCCTATCCTTCTATGGAGGGGATTGTCCCCTCCTTACTTTGCTGCCTCTTGATATGCTGGTGGAAGTGCAAGACCCATTAGCTTGTTTTTGTAGCCTTGTCCGCCATCACGAACGATGGTAAACTCGCTTTTCTCAAAGCGCATCCGAAGGTACAGGTCGTATACATCGGTGCCGTCATACTTGGTGAACTGTATCCAATTGCTACGGAGCATCTTGCCCTCATCGTTGACTTCTGCCAGGAAGGTGCCAGAGACGATACCGTTTTCTGATTGATAGACCGTTGCGTTATATTTGCTTGCCATTAACGTTTTCTCCTCTTGTTACTTTTGACACTGAGCACATCGTACAGAACTGAGCCACTTGACCAACTTGCGGGCTTCAACTGGGCCTCGTGCTGAAATAACCTTTGTACAGCCGCAGGCTTGTGTCACTTGCTGAGTCATCGTTCGTGTGCTCCTCTCGTTTGCTTTGTTCTTATGTGACTATAATAGCATATAATACGTTACTTTGTCAAGGGGTTTTCAATGAGTTTGGGGAATGTCAGAAAAACTCGTGTTATAACTGTTAGGAGTGTTAGGTTCATATATCCAATTGGCTTCTAGAGCGGGTTAGCAAGAAAAGGAGTGTTAGTTAGGTGTTAGGTTTCTGTTAACTAACACTCCTAACAGTTATAACAGACCTAACTAAACTAACTAATATAACAGGATTATAAGCCAGAGAGAGCGGCATAGAGACCTCGTGCAGGTTTCACAATCTGCCCATCCTTGACCATACGGGAGAGCGTCATAATAGCATTCTCTTCCGTTATTCCTAGTGTTTCCGCAATGATTGAAGGGGCAAGCGTCTCTGGATACTCCTCTTTTAGCAGCCTCAATATTTCCTGTCTGCCTGTACTTGATTTTTGAGTAGAAGGTGCGATCAATTCATGGATGCTATGGGTACTAACTCCCTCCCAAACAACATAGGGACGTTCATCTCCCTGTTCTTCATCGCTCGTAATGCTATAGGTCAGGTTCGGTGCCATCCTGCTAATATTCGCCTTGATAGTTGCCAGTACACGCTTATTGTCGTCAATCGGGTCCCTGGCAATCATAAGTCCTAAGCGAGCAAGTCCAATGAATGCAATAGAACCACCTCCACGATATAGGGCGTTCTCTCCACCACTCTTATTCAAGTGACGTACCAGGACGCCAGCCGCTTTTTGTTCCTCAAGTAGCATCTGCACAGGGGTAAGCAGAACACGTACCTCGTTATCTTTGTAGGTATTCTGACTCCCTAAAATTGCCATTACAGGGTCGATAATTACGAGCTTGGCTTGTACGCGCTTGATAGCCGCTTCAAGCAGCATCAAATCATCTGGTAAGGTGAAGGGACGGTTATATACATAGCCCGTTGCCTGATCTTTCACCGATACTGCACCGATGGAAACAATTTGAGAGAGGTCTGCTCCTGCTCGTGCCAAACGGGGTTGAATAGTATCGGCTAATCCATCTTCAGGGGTTATGAGTACCACGCCTCCCTTGATGCAAGGTTCTCCATCTGGCATAGGTCGCCCTCTAGAGACACGAGCAGCAATATCAAGCATCACGTTTGACTTCCCTAGGCCAGGATCGCCGTCGAGCATCGTGATCTTACCAAGTGCAAGCCGCCCTTTCCATAACCAGTGTATTGCTTCCGGTGCAACATCTGAGAGGAGTGTCCCAGGTAGAGCAGGACGATTGTTATTTGCGGCTTTATCAAGCATCATCTGGAATGTTGCCTTGAAGTTGGCAACATCGTACTTATGCAAATCGTTTGGGTCTTTACAACCGCTTTCCTTGAAGACAGAAATCTTGCAGATGCTACCAGCGTAGCCAAGAGCCTTGAGACGACTTTCAATGTTGGTAGCAAATCGCTTTCCTGCTTCATCCGGTTCCTCATGGATATAGACCTGATTGATGCCGGCAAGGTAGTCTAGACTCAGTGTATTTTGTGCCTGTGCGCCTGGTATGCCAAGCGCAGGAAAGTGATGCATCCATAGCGTCCACGCGTCGCTTTCACCCTCAACGATCACAAGGTAGCCTGCGTTACGAGCATCCTCTAATCGCTCTAGCCCGTAGGGGATAAGCGACTCTTGCCCTGCTGTCCATGTACTTCCTTCCTTTGCGATACGTGCCGTTCGGATACGTGCTCGTGCATATGGCTTACCATCCTGTAAGTAGTAGGGGATGCGTAAAGCGCTTGTACCTTTATGATTAATCTCTTCTATCCCTAGGCTCATGAGAAAGTTTGGATGAATGAGCTTATCAAGCGCAAGATCAATCAAGGAAAGCCCTGGAGACTTTGGGCGCGATGGTGGGTTCAGTTGAACGTAAAGAGCTGCTTCAGAAATGCCCATTGCTTCAACGACGGCTTTACGAGAGCAACCACTGAAGCACTTGAGCCCGACATGATCGTCTGTAGCATCCTCCCAAACGATGAGACTAGGGCTACTATCATGATGGGCTGGACAAATGGCAGAATAATAATCACGAGGGTAATGCTTACATATCCGCAAAAGGGGAAGAACGCGTTCAATTGGTTTGGTTACAGTTGTCATAATCTATCCAACCTTCACCAAACAGCACATGTTGATATTGACAGTGAGCAAATACCCACTGTAAGATATCGAATTGAGAGCTACATTGTGCTGTTTGGAACGATACAGTGTAGCTTGATAGTAGGGCGTATGACGATGGTGTTGCAATCAGGCGTCATACGCCTGGGCTATGCAGCCTCTTTTTCTTTGTGTTGCTCACCTGTCCCTCGTTTGGGTGACAAAGGTACTTCAAACACTTCCTCAACCCGAAACAGGTTGAGCCGCTTGTTCGGCTTCTCAGCAACCTTGAGATTTTTACGGGCAACATGTTGCCGAACTACCGACTCTGGGTAGTCATGCTTTACATCGTATTCAAACTTTGCCCTCCACGAGAGGATACGCGCTGCCTCTTTTGTATTGACCATGCCATTCTGCGGCTTGATGCGCTCTTCTCGCAACGCTTGTTCAATATCGCGTTTGGTATAGAGAAATGCCATAACTCACCTCCTTCATAGTAACGCTACGTATACATACTATAACACGCAAAATGAGTTTTCACAAGTCCCTAAAAATCTCAGTAAAGTAACGCAATAAGTATTGACAAAGTAACATATTGTATGTTACAATAACTCTTGAGAAAAGTAAAGAGCTTCGGTACTTGCTGATACCGAAGCTCCTCAGTAAATCGGACGCCCTAGCAATTGGAACCTGATAAGGCGTCACAAAGGAGATTTTACCATGAAGTCAACTGTAGCGCAAAAGACTGAAATCCAACAACCCGTCGTCAACAAGGGCGTTGACAAAGAAACAGGCGTAACCTTCTATGTGGTCAAGTCTGATAGTGACCCGAACACATGGTATCAAGTCCGCTGGAATGAGCAAGCCCTTGAATGGCAGTGCAATTGTGTAAGCAGAAAGCCTTGCAAGCACCAGAGAGCTGTGAATGCTGTTCTCGTTGCACAGCGTCAAATGGAACAGCGCGACCGCTATTTTCAGTGGAAGCAACGGGAAGAGCAAGACGCGATAGATGCCGAATATGCCGCTCAGGTGAAAGAGCAGGAGCGGCAAGCCTACCGCAACTTTGAAGCGTCGTGTGGCTACTACGATCATCCGTGGGCATAGGAGGGAGTAGCCAATGTACTTCGATGAAATTCTTGAGCAAGAAGCCGTTCTTGCCGACTACTACGCCTCCACCGCCGCACTGGAGGACTATGAAGCGGTTGGGGTGAGACACGATGGACATAACCCCTTTTGTCAATGTGATGCCTGTGAAGCCGACTTCGATAGATATTGGAAAGAGCATTGTATGGAGATGCCAGCCATACAGAAAGTGACAACAAGAGCGCCCTATACGAAAGCCTCTCTTGAGGCAATCAATGCCTCTTACCTTTCCGAACACTGGATGTCAGAATCCGATGTTGAGAAGGTCAATGTCCTGGTTGCCCGTATCGAAGGCGAGCGCGTTGGCTTGCCGGTACCGATGGATGGGGATAGCGTGATCTGTACGCTTCCCGATGGCACGATCTATGCCGAACGAGCGCATCTTGAAGCATCTTCCTGGTTAGAAGAGGGGCAATTATCAGTGTGTGTGCATCCCTATACGCCCTTCATTGCGCTGGATAGTGTGTGTAGTGCCAGTGGCGGTCCCTGGTTCGTTGCCGATGTGAGCAAGCTGGAATACGCTGGCAAGCGATTGAAGCGGTTCTGTGCCTGGGGACATATGGGCATGTGCAGGAATGGCGCGATTGACTTTGAAGCAGAAGTGAATGCGTGGCGACTGGTTGATAGCCGGTCACGGTTCGTCTAAAAAGTTGAAGAGGGTGGCTCTCAGAGCGGGAGCTACCCGAAAGGAGTGAGAGATGAACGCAAGGCGAAAGGGACATGAGGCAGGATTTGCTAGTATCCTCTCTTTTCGGTCGATCAAGAAGTCGGCATTTGAGAAGATCGGGCAAGCTGCTTCGAAGCGGGCCTATAAGCAGGCTTCGAAGCAGCAAGAGTTTTTCGCGGGCTGGATGGAAAATTGGTCTGATGAGCCGTTTCCGCCAGCCACGCCGGAAACGGAAATACTCACATTCTGAAAGGAGAAAGCAGTGGAACTTGACGATATCAAGGTGGCGCAAGAGTCCTGTGAGCGCAATTATGACGATGCGCCTACGGGATCGCCAAATGAGGCGGCATGGATGCAAAATCGGTTGCTGGCTGAGATTGCGCTTCAGTTGGCAAAGATGAATGAGCATCTAGAGAGCATTCGGTCGGTGCTTGGTACGCATTTCTTCGGATAGTTCTTGAGTAGTGGGTGGTTCCTGATTGATTGCCAGGAACCACCCACGGAACGGAGCAAGAAAGTGAACAAGAACGAGGAGTATACCGTTGCTGATGCGCAGCAATTGAATGTTGTGGCACACAAACTCAATGAAGCGTGCAGAGAGCTTATCAAACTCCCTCCCAAAGATTTAAGCGGGCGGGAGATGGAAAGTGTTGTCCTGCATCTGGAAAGCATTGTCGTCTCCCTGCAAGTGCGAGGCTTTCAGGGTGGTTTACAGAAGTGGCGGGTGTGCGACAAATGCGGAAAGCCAACAGGCTCCATATCGACGATTTGCGATGAGTGCTTTGAGAAGGAGTAAATGGAGTGAATTCCATATATCGTTTCGACCCACTTAGCCGCATTCATTGGCTGGAATTTGATGGCAAGCCCGATCAGGCGACGATTGACCTGCTCAAGAAAGAGGGCTGGCGATGGAGTGGCTACCGCAAGCAGTGGCATACGAACCGGCGCTTTGCCAAGCCACCTGTGGGAATTGAGTATGAGGATGGTGGCGAATGTGACTATTCCAGCGAACGCCCCGACCGCTTACAGCATGCCGCTGTACGGGCATCAGAGCGTTCTGAGGCGGCATATGAGCGGAGCAATGCCCTGGTGGAAGGTATCCCGATGGGCCAGCCGGTACTCGTTGGGCATCACAGCCAGCGACGGCATGAGAAGACTTTAGAGCAGAGCCGCAATGCCATGAGCAAGAGCGTTGAAGAGCAGAAGAAAGCCGAACACCTGGAATACAAAGCCAGGAGTAGCGCACGACATCAAGCCTACAAAGAACGTCCTGATGTGATTGCACGGCGTATCAAGCGGCTCAAAGGCGAGATTACGAGTATGGAGAATAGCCACAAGCGCGATGTCTTCTACGCTCTCTCTGAGGTGAAGTATGGCTCTATCACAGAGGAGCAAGCCAAGCAGAAGATAGAACACTCAAAGCAATGGCTTGCTGAGAAGCGCATACCGATAGAGCAAGAGATTGCCGAGAATGAAGCGGCGCTTGCTGAAGCTGGTGGTCTCATTGCCGATAGCCTCAACATCGAAGTAGGGGATGTCATCAAAGGCGGCTGGCGCGGTCTCTGTGAAGTCATCAAACTGAATAAACGCAATGGTGCAGTCCTGAGTTACACCTGTCGCTCGCTCACCAAGACCTGGATGTCCAAGTGTGTTATCCCGAAGGATGAAGTCTATGGACTGGCACTGAAAAAGGATGATGTGACCTCTGAGGCGCTGCTACAAGCCAAATTTGAGGCAGAGCATGGTCAGCCTTCTCAGCCACAGCCAGCCCCTGAGCAGAAAGAGTTCAAGGTGCAAGCGGTGCAGACGGTAGAGGTGTATAACAATGCAACGAGCCTCTTCCCGACGCCGTATCAGATCGGGGTACAGCTTGCTAGTCAGATTCCGACCGATGCTCATTTGATCTTAGAGCCATCGGCGGGCAATGGTGCGCTGATCAATGCGGTACATATTACCTTGAATGAGCGCCAACAAGCGCATACCTTGCATTGTTGTGAAATCCTTCCACAATTGCGAGATTGGCTTGCGGCTCGGTACACCTTCGTGGCCTCTGACTTTCTGGCCTATCACCCTGACTTTCTCTACGATGCGATTGTCATGAATCCACCCTTCAAAAATACGGACTGGCTTGACCACATAGAACATGCCTTAACGCTCCTCAAGCCAGGTGGAACACTACTTGCTATTGTTCCTCAAGGTTTTGTGTTCCGGCAAGAGAAGCGTATCAAGGCGTTTCGTGAGTTGGTTGAGGAGCATGGTTCCTGGGAACAGTTGCCGGAGGACACCTTTGTGGAAAGTGGCACGGCAGTACGCACGGTGATGCTTTCACTGGTCAAACCGCTTACTCAAGAGACCTCGGAAGATGTTGCACACGTCACATTGTGGAGTTAAGGAAGGAGCAAGTATGAGCAATCACGCTGATTTCTATGAAGGTCTTTTCAAGAGGTTATATCAAGCCGATAAACGGATTGTAGACGCACAACAGCCGCCAAATGAGGCGATTTGTTTTGAATGCCAAGTGACGCGTCCAGTTGATGCTGTCTATAGCGGCTATGAGCAAGGTGATATTGCTCCTTGCGGGCATTCTTGGAATTGCTATCGTTACAATGGGCAATACGTATTGGAATAGACAGGAGCAAGCAAGTGGAACAGTCTCTAGACCTGGAAGGCGTTGAGAACAAGCTAGATGCCATTGATGGACATATTGAAGAGTTAGAGGCCGCTGTAGTAGAACTTCAGGAAGCGCGACTCCTGACCAGGATTGCACGCTTAGAGAAGATACTAGCAGGATTTGGTGAAGTCCTGGAAGAGAATTAGAAGGAGCAAGCACGTGCCAGAGTATAAATACTGCATATTAGGCTTCTATGGTACTGCTCCTTGTGGCAATTTCCCCTTCTGGGATGGGGAAGTCTTTACGAACGAGGCAGCGCAAAAGACGGTTGAAATGCTTGAGCAGAAGCGACTAGTCGAACCTAATTGGCGGGTAGAGACGCCGTACGGAATGGCTCAACCAATATGTGCCTATCTCTTAGGTGAAGAGAGTGGACAAATCATTTGGAAGCTCTTACCAGTTGGAAAGGAGCAAGCATCATGACCTTGAAGCGCATCGAACAGTTACGTGATGAAGAGTTACCCAAGCATTCATTAGGCTTCACCAGGGCGCTGAGTGCATTGTGGCTCCTGCTCTACAAGGGTGAGAGAGACAAGCAGGCCGTAAAAGAAACGCTCCTCAAGCGGATAGAGGAGCAACGCAAGTTTCTGGATGAGTTAGAGAACGAGATAAAGGAGTTGTAATCATGAGAAATGGTGCAAGCGACAAACTTTCACGTGGGGAATATGGCGATTTCTATGATGTGTTGCGGCTCGTCGAGCAGGAATATCATGAGGAGCTAGGACCGTATGTGAGCGACCCTGAAGACGGATCACAATTCCTCAAGACGATTGAAGAGGCGAAGAAAGCTTGTGAAGCCGCCTTTGAGGTATATCAGCGACACATGGAAGAGGCCAAACAAAAAGCGGCTGAAGAGATGCTGCAAGGCGATGAGTGGTTGCGTAGTTTCGGGCAAGCCTTGTTATCGGGTGACTATAGCAGACTTGCCATTTAGGTGAGTGATGGATGAGGCGTGTAGTTGTTGTCCGTATTGCGGCGGTATGTGCCAGTCTCCTGAAGGAGCCGAACTCCTGCTGGATGACTGGCAATCTGGACTCATAGAACTCCCGTTATGTATAGTAGAGAAAATAGAGCGGATACTTGATGTGTTCGCAGAGAGTGAGTGTTGAACATGGCATTTCAGAAGGCGACGAAATTTCAAAGTAAACTTCGCATGGCGATAGCAGGGCCAGCCGGAGCAGGCAAGACCTGGACGGCTCTAACGATAGCGACGGCGTTAGCTGATGGGAAGGGCGTTGCACTTGTTGATACGGAACATGGATCGGCAGCGAAATATGCCGACGTGTTTGAATTTGACACCCTTGAGTTAGACAACTTCCATCCAAACTACTACATCACTGCTATTCATGAAGCAGAGGAAGCGGGATATGCTGTGCTGGTGATTGACTCACTGAGTCATGCATGGAGCGGTGTTGGCGGCGTCCTGGATGAGAAGGACAAGATCGCTAGGCAGAAATATGGAAACAATACCTTCTCTGCCTGGAATGATGCCACCAAGCTCCAGAATGCGTTGGTACAGGCGATACTTGGAAGCAAGATACATATCATTGCGACCGTTCGCTCTAAGATGGATTATGTCTTAGAGAAGAACGAACAGACCGGCAAACAGATGCCGCGCAAGGTAGGACTTGCCCCTGTCCAGCGCGATGACCTTGCTTATGAGTTTGACGTGTTTACTACGATGGAGGTTGACAATACCATGATCGTCGATAAGTCGCGCTGTCCGGCGCTTGCCGGGGCTGTGATCGCCAAGCCCGATGCAAAGGTGGCCGCTATCCTGAAGTCCTGGTTGAGTGGCGCTCCTGCTCCTGAACAAGTCACGCCCCTGCATGAAGTTCCCTCAGAGCCTATCTCGCCTCCACAAAGCGAACAGTTGCGCTCGTTAATCATCCGTGCCAAGCAACGGGCGCGAGAGTTGGGACTCGCTAATAGTCAGGTGGAATGGGAGTCGGTCATCCAAGAGGCAACCGGTGAAGAAGGATTGCATGATGCTGATTTGACCGTTGCACGTGTTGGCAAGATCAATGGGCATCTCACCAGGATTGAAAAGGAACGCCAAGCGGCCTAAACGTGTACAGTGGAGCAGGTGCTTCGGTGCTTGCTCCACAAAGAAGGAGCAGTAGACCCATGTCCAGCCCGCTCACCTGTCGCGAAACCGAAGTCCTCGCCCTCCTTCGCCAAGGCAGACGCCGGAGCGAGATCGCCCACCTCCTGGGCATTAGTCCCAAGACGGTTGATGTCTACCAGGAACATATCAAGGAGAAGTTAGGAGTACGGCGAGTACGAGTGTTTCTCTATGAGCAGGTAGCGTAAAATGGTCAATTACCCCTTGTCTGAAGACAGGGGCTTGCCCACAACCGAAACGGTCTGGGCTTCAGGGCTGATTGACGACAGCCCACACTCCCGAAAGAGTGTAAATCGGTTACGGATATTCTTGGCAGCATTGAGATCAGCATGATCGGAGTAGCCACAGTGAGAACATTTGAAGGAATGACGCCGACGGACACCGCGCAGTCCGCAACGCGAACAATTCTTACTGGTATAACGCGGGTCTACCTTGGCGACCTTCAAGCCATATTCCTCTGCCTTGCTCGTGACACACTCTCGGATGAGTCCATGTTGCCAGAGGCTCATCCGACGGCGCAACGCACGTCCTCGAAGTTTGCCCTTTTGAGGTTGTGGCATGTGCAAGTCCTCAAAGACAAGCACAGCATCAGGAGGTGCCCACTGGACAAGCTGTTTGGCGGTTTGTTGGGCAAAGGTGCGGGTACGGTTGCGCTGCTTGCGACCAAGCCGTTTCAGTACACGTCGGACACTTCGCGTATCCTTGTGCTGTGCCTTACGGGTCGCATGTTTGGATTGGAGACGGGCGCGGGTCTTGGCGGTACGACGGTTCTTGACCTTGATTGCCTTCCCGCTAATAAACAGTTCTCTGCCATCAGGGTCAACTGCTACCAGGGCATTCGTTTCATTGAGGTCAATACCAACAGGGTGAATACCTTGGGGTTCAGGAACGTCCAACGTGACGGTAAGACGCCCTATGAGTTTGCCGTCTCTGAGGATGACATTCAGGCTGTCAAGCTCTTTGGCCTTATCCAAAATCGGCTTGAAGTCCTCTGGAACGCTATATGAGAGGTGCTTGCGCCCTGCTATCGTCCAGATAGAGAGCGTTCCATCTTTGCGAAAATCAGCATCACGCCCGCGCCTTCCGATGAGAAACAAGGCCCGCGCTTTCTTGAACAAAAAGGGACGAGTAGCAGGCTTCTTGTTAGACTTGGCAGATTGATACGCTCCTGCTACGGTGCGGATAGCAGAGATCGTCATCTGAGCAGAGAGCGTGCCTTTGACCTGATGGTAGACCGCCCGTTGCAGCGCCAGGGCATTCAAAGGTTTGCCCTGATTGAAACACGGCTCCGAGAGTTCATGCTGAACCGCTCGAAATGCTTCAAGCGTGGCTTGCAAGTCCTTATCAGGCTGTATCAGGATGGTAATCGTGCGTTGAATGTCCATACATGTATTATACCACATATACTAGTAGACTGTAACACTTGTGTATGTGGAAGTTTGCGGCAATTCCTCACCACGCCTAAAGGCGGGTGCCCCCTTGCCGCTCTTTGGTGGGATAGAAGGCGATAAGGAGAAGGTACGGGCCTATACTGAACTACTTCTTGAGAAAATTGCCGATGATCCAGAAGAGACACGTTTTGTCTACTATGTACGAGCAATCCTTGATGGGAGGAACAGGAAGCGAACCATCCATATACCAGAAGACGACCTTCCAATCTTTCGTTCTCCATATGATGATACTCAATCAAGCAAACTCTTCCCTGAAAATGCTCTGAAGCGATTTAATGACCAAGAAAGGGCATAATCGAACTGAACTAGTTGGCCTTCGTAGTACCCTTCTTCTTGCTAATCTCAGCGATTTTCGCTATACTACTAACTAAACAATAAATACGCGTGTGGGGTGTCTTATGGCGAAAATTATTCTCACCGGACAGCATGAGGCAATTGACCTCAAGGGATTACGAGGCAATCAAGTCCTCATGTTCGACCAGGCCGCGTGTGAGGCTCCCACACACGAAGATACCTTCTGGTTGGTCGGCATCAAAAACGGCGTGCTTCAGTTCATGCGCTCGCTCTCAACCCGTGAGTTTTACCCACTGAAGCCACGTAAGCAGCTGCCGGCCGCGTGAAGCCAGCAGGAACCACGAAGCCCAACGGCTAACGGAATAGCATGATCGTCGCGTCAAACGGACAGCATGTACCAGGCGCTACTCCTCTTCGCTTCTGGAGAGTCGAGTAGCGTCTTTTTGTTTTCAAGAGGAGTCGCAATGTGCCCCGATCTGGCCCTGCCGGACAATTGCATCAAGGTAACCCGCACGCTGTCCCTGGTGCAACGCGAAGATGCGTTATGGGCTGAGTGCCGTTGTGGCGCTGCGCTCCTGGTGGATTATTTCGAGATGCGGGATATGGATAGGTGCTTGATGAACTTCTGTGACGAACATGGGGATTGCAAGCAGGTAAAGGAACAAGCGGCATGAGCGTTGCGGAGAAACTCGTTGCAGAGAATATGCAGTTACGTGAGCAGGTACGTGTGCTTGAGGCAACGCTGGAGCAGGTAAGTGACCGTGACGTTGGACGATGGAGAGATGCCGGGACCTTCCTGGCAACGGTCTATCGTCATCTAGCCTTGTCCCTCCCTGGGGAATGGAAAGCCACCGGTCATGAACTCGGCTGGACACCGGAACAGATTGCGCTTGCGGAGGTGCTGGCATCGGCAACACGCCAGGAACTCTATGCAAAGGCGCGGGAATACGATGATGAGGATGAGTAAAGAGGCACCACAACAAAAGACAGGAGCACGCGCCGCCGAAGGAACTGCTCCCGTCTTGTCGTCTGTTGATGGTATGTACGATGCGACCAGTTTCTACATTGGCGACGTGCCTCCTTCCGTTTCGAGTCCCCTCAGGAAAGCCATGTATTTGATAGAGAGTATAGCCAGAGGAAAAAACAGATGCAAGTCAACAATACGTTAAAATTCTGGCAACGCTGGTTTGCTCCCTCATGTCCGCCTGCGCTTGTAAAGACTCCCTCATCGAAGGTGACGCCACTTGGTTATCTAGCGATGGATTGGCAATCACGCTATCGGTGGGTGAATGTCAATGTGGATGCCAAAGAGGGTGAGAGGCGAGCAAGGACACGGGAATACCACATCAAGGGAAGAGTAGCCAATGGGGAGTGACACGCCTCTCATATCATGCATAATGCCAACGAGAAATAGGCCGCACTTTGTCAGGCGGGCGCTTCATTATTTCCAGTCGCAGGATTACCCGAACAAAGAACTGATTATCGTGGATTGTAGCGATTGGTCTGACTATGATCTCAACTCGTATCGTGCAGGACTTCACTATGTCCACGTCTCTCGGTCGCTCTCTATCGGTATGATGCGCAACATCGCTTGTTCGCTGGCACACGGTGAGATTATTTGTCATATGGACGATGACGATGTGTATCGACCTCATCGCCTCTCCAAGCAAGTGCAGTATCTTCTCAACCATTCCTCCATTGGCATGACTGGACTGCGTACCGGTGCTCTTGTTGACCTTGAACGCTGGCAAGCATGGACGATCAGTGACGTGCTGCATGCCGAGATGTTTCACGGGGATGTGCATGGTGGAACACTCATGTATTGGAAGCAACTCTGGAAGCATTCTCTGTATCCTGACAGTGATGTAGGAGAAGATGCTGAGTTCATGCGGCGGGCGCTCTCGCCTGGCATGAGGATACTGCAAGTGCCAAATGATGGAGATTTTGTGTACATCCGACATGGCAAGAATGCATGGGATGTTGTCCTTGGACAGCATCTTCACCGTGAGGGATGGCAGCAAGTGAGGATAGAACAGTGTCTCTCGGAAGAGGAGTGCACCTGGTACGCCTCCTTGCAGGCACAAGGTGTAGGTAGGTAACACTATCCCGTCATCCCGTGGCAGACACACAGCAAACAGATGCCAGGGATAGGGCGGTTGGGGTGTGAAGAGGTGCGTGGAGTGGCTGTGGTGGTGGCTGGCATCTGGACAGCGTTGGCGGCCCGTTTCGCTTCTCCTGCGGGCCGCTGATGATGGTGGTAGAGAGTAAGGAAAAGAAGTGAGGAACGTGTGAGTAAAGAGGCACACAAGAAAAATGCAGCCTATTGGATAGCGCGGATTGAACATCGAACCGTGCCGATAGAGCAATGCATTCCCCATCCAAGAAATCCACGGCAGCATCCCCCAGATCAAATTTCTGATCTCCGTGCAAGCTATCGACGTTTCGGCCAATATCGTAGCCTCGTTGGAATTGAAAATACAGCAACCGATGGGAAGACATGGATAGCCGCCGGTTGTGGCACATTGCAAGCCATGAATGAAGAACATGCGCCAATGGTTGATGTTGGCTATCTACCTCCTGAGACACCTGAAGATGTAGTAATCGGTATCATGGTCGCTGATAATAACTTGTCTAACAAGGCGGTCGACGATAATGAACTCTTGGCTGCGCTCTTGGAGGAACAGCAAAACGCGGGCTATGATCTGGCGAGTATGGGAAGTGACGAGGAAACGTTACGCCAGATGTTGGAGTCGCTAGGGGATAGCTATTTAGCAGGGGAGCGTGAAGAGGGTGATGGTGGAGATGAGTTCGATGCTGACCCTGAGCAGGTAGAGGTTCGGTGCAAAGTCGGTGAAATCTATCAATTAGGTCGCCACAGACTCGCCTGTGGCGACTGCACTGATCTGGCATTGGTTCAGCGGTTGATGCAGGGTGAGCGTGCCGTATGTTGCTGGACAGATCCGCCATATGGAGTCAGTTATGTGGGTAAGACAAAGGATGCGCTTACCATCCAGAACGACGGGAAAGAGGATATTGATGCCTTCCTGCAGAGGGCGTTTGCGGCAATAGATACAGCGCTGGCAGATGGGGCAGCGATTTACATAGCGCACCCGCCGGGTGCGCTATGTGTTACATTTGGGCTTCGCTTCCTGGCGCAGGGCTGGCGACTGCATGAAACGCTGGTATGGGTGAAGGACTCAATGGTACTTGGGCATAGTGACTATCACTACCGCCATGAACCAATTTACTTTGGGTACAAGCCAGGAACTGGCAGGCAAGGGCGTGGCGCTGAAGGATGGTATGGAGATAATAGCCAAACGACAGTGTTTGAAATACCGCGTCCCAAACGCTCTGAAGAACATCCCACGATGAAGCCCACTGAATTAGTACAGATCATGTTGCTCAATTCTAGTCCTGCTAATGGTCTGGTGTATGACCCCTTCCTTGGTAGTGGAACGACACTGATAGCAGGACAGCGAACGAAGAGAAGAGTGTATGGCTGCGAACTTGACCCTCGCTATGCCTCTGTTGTGCTAGACCGTTATGAGGCTGAAACCGGAGAGGAAGCCCAACTCCTTGACCGTGTGGAGGTGACGCAATGAGCGGTAACATCCACACAACCACAGTCTATTACACGTGCATTGTGAGGTGTGCCTATGGCAGATAGGACTACATCGCATATTCCAACTAGTTCACGACGTAAGGGCAAACGCTTAACGAAGAAAGAGCGGGAGCAGGCACAAGATACCTTCTTGCAAGCCTATGCCATGAACGGCAATATCATGCTTTCGTGTAAGCGAGCAAATATTGATAGAAGCACCTTTTACCAATGGTGTGAGCATGACCAGGAATTTAGCATTCTCTACCATGAGGCAGAAAAGGATTTCGCTGATTTTGCGCTAGCTGAATTTCGTAAGCGAGCAATGGAAGGCTATGAGAAGCCAGTCATTAGCATGGGGCGTGTTGTCTTTGAGCAAATTCCGCTTACAAATCCTGATGGCACTCCTAAGCTCGATAGCAAGGGGAAGCAAATGGTCAAGTACGGGAAGCCGATGATGGAGCGCGTCGTAAGCGATACACTCTTAGCTATGTTGATTAAGCGCCACTTCCCTGAATACCGCGACAAACAGCCTGATATCAATGTCAATGTGGATGTGAACGGGGCGCGTGACTCGCTCCTCTCCAAGATGGGAAATCTAGCAGTCCATGAAACGAGCGACAAAGCAGAGTCCACTCAGTCTTGAGGCGGCGCGGGCCTTTGCTGCCCTCCCCAAAGAACAGAAGGCAGCATTTATTGCGGAGCTTACTGATGCCGAAGCCTTGCAACTCCAGTACCTATGGGAAGCCTGGGCGCGTGACAAGCAACTTGAACCACGTGGGTATTGGACGATCTGGCTCCTCATGTGCGGGCGTGGATACGGCAAAACGCGCGTCGGCGCTGAATGGATACGCAAGCAATCCAAAACGTATGGACGTTTAGGGCTGATTGGTCGCACCGCCGCTGATGTGCGTGATGTGATGGTGGAAGGGGAAAGCGGCATCCTGGCAGTCTCTCCTCCGTGGGAACGCCCCGTCTATCAACCCTCCAAGCGTCGCCTTACCTGGCCCAACGGCGCAACCGCCACCACCTATAGCGCCGATGAGCCCGACTCACTGCGCGGCCCACAGCACGAGAAAATGTGGCTCGATGAGCCTGGGGCATGGCAATATGAAGACGCATTCGATCAAGCGATGTTTGGATTGCGTTTAGGGGATAATCCGCAAGCCGTCGCAACGACGACGCCAAAGGTTGTGCCACTCATTAAGCGACTCCTGAAGCTCAAGAACGTGCATGTCACGGTTGGTACCACCTATGAGAATGAAGAGAACCTGGCTCCAACCTTTTTGCAGCAAGTTGTTGGCCGCTATGCCGGCACGCGGCTTGGGCGGCAAGAACTCTACGCGGAGATGCTAGAAGATGTGGAAGGGGCGCTCTGGAACCGCGCCCTGCTTGATGCCACTCGTGTCCTCAAAGCCCCTGAACTTCTTCGCGTAGTGGTTGGTGTTGACCCTGCCGTGACAAGTAACGAAGGCTCCGATGAGACAGGGATTGTGGTTGCAGGGGAAGGAATTGATCATCATGCCTATGTGCTGGCCGACTACACGCTCAAAGGCTCGCCACTGGAATGGGCGCAAGCGGTTGTCACGGCCTATCACCTCTTCCAGGCAGATCGGGTGATCGGTGAAGCCAATAACGGCGGCGACTTGATCGAGATGAATATCCGCACCGTTGACCCCAACATCTCCTACAAGTCAGTGCATGCCATGCGCGGCAAGCAGTTACGCGCAGAGCCGATTGTGTCGCTCTATGAGCAGCATCGGGCGCACCATGTCGGCACTCTGCCCTATCTAGAGGATGAGCAGTGCAATTGGGTACAGGGCGAGAAATCACCGAATAGGCTGGATGCAGCGGTGTGGGCCCTCACGGAACTTGATCTGAATGGTGGTGCTATCCCCTTTGCCACGACCTCCTCCACCTACCAGCCTGACGCAGGTCCTGCGCTCTACGTTCCACAGGCAGGTGAGATGGAAGACGCAGAACAACAATCCCTTCTAGAACGCCAGGAACAGTTATCTCGCCTGCTCAACAGTTTACGTTCAGGCCGCTTTTAGTGTATAATCAAGGTAAATGCACCGATGAGGTTGGTAGCAGGGAGGCGGTATGAGCAGACAGCACAAGAAGCAGCGTAACAGGGCGCGTGTGGTCGCCTCCTCCTCTGATTGGCAGCAGTTAGCAGAAAATCAGACCCTCCGTGAAGCCTACACCCAACTCGTACAATCTATCCACCTTGCCCAAGCCTCCGCAGAAGAACGCTCTCGCGCCACGGGACTGCCGCTTGACCAAACCCTTGACTTGCGTGCTGCCGGGCGCCTGCTCGACCAGTACCCCCAACTCGTGAAATACATCGAAGGCATCCGTGAACGGGAGGAAGCCCACAAAGACGCGCTCTCCCGTGACCTCGTAACCACGAAATCCAACCCGACCGGCTCCTCACGTGGCGACAACGCCTATGGCGGACTTGGCGGCTGGACGAGTGGTGGTGGCCTCAATCGCAACCAACCCATCGGCGTGCATAACGCCAAGCAGTTGCGCGAATGGGCAGGGGATGAATGGGTGGATGCCGCGCTCAACTTCCTGGCAGAAAAAGTGTCACGTGCCGATCTACAAGTCCTGCCCCTAGATGAACGCAAGCCCTACAACCGGCAAGTCCTCAAGGATATGCAGCAGTTGTTTGACTACCCTAATGAACTGATGGACACCTGGCCGATGCTGCTTGGCATGTTCACACGCGACCTGTTGACCCTGGGGCAAGGTGTGTTTACCAAGAATATGCAGGTCAGGCCCCGCGTGCCGGTCGGCTTCTATTGTGAGGATGCCGCCAACATCAAAATCTACCCCGCGTGGAGTGGCGACCCCAACGAGCCGCGCTACCTCTACCAGCAAGGCAATTCCATGCTTGGCAACAAGGTACCCCTGCGCAATGATGAGGCGATGGTGGTATTCTACAATCCCACGTCCTACCGCTACGGGCAAGGGCCGGTACAGACGCTGGCGAACACCATCCAATCGGATATGGCGGCCTCAGAAGCCGCCTATCATTTCCAGCAGTTCAAGCCGCCACCGAACATGATCCAGGTACAGGGCTACACGCAACAACAGGTGAATGCGCTGCGCAGTGTGTATGAGCAGGAAGTGATGGGACGGCGGCAAATCCTGTTCCTGGGCGGCAATCAACCGGCGCATGTGATGCCCCTGGTGTTCAGCGCCAAGGATAATCAGTGGCTAGAGTGGCAGACCTATCTTGTCAAGAAAATCTGCGCCGTCTTCAAAATTTCCCCTGCCGACCTGGGGATTGTGGAGGACGTGAATCGAGCGACCGCCAAGTCACAGCAAGAGATATCGGAGTCGAAAGGCTTCATTCCCTTACTACTCTTGATTGAGGAATACATGAACCGCCAATTCCTCGCTGACTTTGCCCCTGTGCGTAACGGTAGACCAAACATGGATAGTCTGAACCTCAGAGTGATGTTTCCTGAAGTCACTGAAGCGGCGCGGATGTTCCATGCGGAGCAGGCAGTTGATATGGCAACGAAAAGCCTGGCAGGACTGCCCTCGATGACCATCAACCAGGTGCTCATGATGATGGGACAGGAAACGCTTGAACATGGTGGGAATACGTTCTACATGCCTTCACAGAATGGTGCTATTCCCTGGCTGTCCTATGACGATGACTTTGAACCATACCGTCCGAATACCGGCACACAAGACCCAGCGGGCGGCGTGGATGACACGGAAGACGTTGGAGCAGACGACACTTCGGATAGCGACATGGGCAGTAGTGACGATAACGCCTCACAAGGCACGTCTACAGAGGCAACAGACGGTGCAAGTGGTGAGAGCACTACAACTGATGCAAGTAGTGGTGATGGCGCTCAGAAGTCGTACAGAGCGTCCTACATCGATACGCGCAAACCAGGACGGGCATGGAGTCCGGCGTCCTTGTTCATGCAGCGCAGTGCTCCATCAGGCCGTCATGTTCCTGCACATGTTGCCGCATCCTATCATCGTCCGGCGGAAGAAGAACAGGCACGACGTGACGTACAAGTGGCGGTGAAGCAGATATTTGAGGATGCAGCGAAGCGAGGAAAGGAGCAAGCATCATGATACAACAGGAAGTAGCACAGTTGGAGCAGGAATTAGCGCCAATCAAGGAATATGAACGCCTTCTGAACCGACATATCGTACTCGATTTGCGTAAGGTAGGATCAGGATGCCATGCCGAATGCGATTTGCTTCTAGGCGGTATCAGTTTGGATGTTGAGTCACTGTCCGGTCATTCGATAGCGCATTCCTATCTTGATGCTAGCCAGTCTCTTGCTCTCCTTACATGGCTCACTGAAAATCGGTCATGGCTAGAATATGCAGCAAAGGAGCAAGCATCATGAGTGAGAGTATCTGTCCTATCTGCCAGAAGCCCTTTGCGTCTGAAGAGATTGAAGAGGAGTTCAAAGCAGGCGTCCCATACGGTACCATCAAGCGAGATGCCATCTTTGGGGTGAGTCATCCCGCCGTGTGCTTAGGGCATCGTGAGCGACCGAACCGTGAGGCACGCCGGAAGAAAGGCTGGATGAAATGGGCATGACGATAGATCGTGCGACTGCTCTTGAGCAATGGAGACAGCAGTATATCGAACGACAGACGCTGATGGGAGACGGCTTAGAGGTATATTGGTGGAATGGCATTCCTAATTTCCGCACCATTGTTATCAATGATGGCAATGAAGGACAAAGCATCACAATGGCTCCGAAACACGCCTTGATCTTGCTGAAATGGTTAGAGCAGGAACGGGCCACCTTAGAGGAGTTGGCGGCAAAAGATGAGTAATCCATTGACTGAGTGGGAACGCGAGATGCAGCGCCTTGAACTCTTGAGGCAGGAAATGATGTGTTCGACATTGCAAGAGCATGAGATTGAAGTTGATGGAGATGTCGTACATTTTGCCCATGTAGCAGAATGGCTTCTTGCGCATGCAGTTGAATGGGATATGCCAATGTACACGGGTAAGGGGAACGTCTTCAAAATGCGCTATCTGTCAGAGCAATCAATACCAGAGCACCTACTAAGAGACTCCTGATGGCAAGCAAGAAGGACAAAGATCATGCTCGACTCTTAGCTCTTCTGCTTGCGGCGTACCTGCTCTCTCAGAAGCAGATCATGACACTGGCACAGACGATTGAAACGGGCTATCTGGCATCACAGCAAGCCGCCTACCGTGAAGCAGCGGCCACTGTTGGCAGTGACGATGCAACCGATTGGGAGCCATCACCAGAGCAGGAAGATGCAGCACACGAATGGGCACAAGCACAAGCACAAGGCATTGCAGACACGTACAAGGCTGATCTTACATCGGCAATCGAGACCTACCTGAACAGTTACGAGCAGGAAGTAGACAGTCTTGATGGTGCAGAGGCACATGCGGGAAGCGTACTTGGGGAATGGGCAACCAAACGAGCGACGTGGAAAAGTGAGCAGATAGCGAACTACTCATGCGGTAGTGGTGGTGATGCGGGCACACAGGCATTCATCGTAGACCTGGAAGGCGGCAATGTGATTGACAGCGAGACAGGAGAAGCCGTGGAGATTGGGGATTACGGGATTGCCTGTCTGCCTGAAGAGAGTACGAATGACGTATGTGCGTCGGTCGCTGGACAGGTGTTCGATATCAGCGACCGAGACTCGTTGCCAGACATGCCAGCACATGGCGGCTGTCCTCATGAGTATTTGATTGTATCGGTTTAGAGAAAATAATGCTAATAGCATAGGTGAGTACTCGAAAAGACGAGGATACACTTTCTGATACATGCTTAGAGCATAGGAGATGTATGAAACGGTACACTTGGGAAGAGAAAATAGACTGTTTGGCGAAACTGGCAAAAGCAGCAGGAGTCTATCTTGATGTTTCCATTGATGACCCAGGAACCGACTACCACAAAGACGCTCGTAGACGCTTGATGGATGCCTATGAGGAGTTTTGCCAGTGGCGGCATGAGGAGCCGTATGTTGTCGATGAGATCAAGGAACTGCTCACTGGAAGAAGGGAATACACCGACGAACTCACAGGGGTACGTCTGCTGATTGAGAAAGAGAATCCTGCGTATCCCGATCACCCAAAGATGACGGTTATTTGCCCTCATAATTTTGACGGCAAACACGAAAAGATCAATGAGGCGATGCTTCGATTGCAAATCAGAGCCGGTATCCCTCCTGAGGAAAGAATGCAACCACTCTATTCCATTTGGGGATAACATGAAATGAGGCAAGGAGAGAGAATGACACGCTATTTTCTAGATACAGAGTTCATTGATACAGGTTCGACCATTGACCTCATCTCCATTGGAGTTGTCAGCGAGGATGGACGCGAATACTACAAGCAGAACCTTAAGTATTTTGGTCGGGTGTGTTGCCATGATGATATGAGGGATGTACCGCAATGGATTATTGATAATGTGTTTTCTTCCCTCTCGTGTGATACGTCTGTTTGGAGTGACCGTACTGTCATGAAAGCTGAAATTCTGCATTTCATAGACAATGAACAATACGGCAAGCCTGAACTATGGGGATGGTGTTCGGGCTACGATTGGGTAGCACTCTGCCAACTCTTCGGTACTATGATGGGTGTACCCGATGGCTGGCCGCACTACATCAAAGATATTCAATTCCTGTTGGATGACTACGGGCTGTCAGATGATGCGTTGCCACAACAAGAAGAAGGGCTTCATAACGCGCTGAGTGACGCCAAACACATCAAGAAGATTTGGGAGTTTCTTTCACGATATGAGGCAGAGCAGATAGCGCAGAAGATGCTTACCAGGTATGACTCCTTGCAACCTGCTCCAATCTTCCTGCATAGGACTGTATAGAGAAAGCGAGTAATTATCATGTCATTACCCCATGTTGTTGAACTGATCGACCTGGAAGCCTTGCTTGCTATGCACGTACTGGAAAGCGATGGCGAGCGTATTTTGCACTGTGCTTTTAAGCTGGCGGAGCGTGAGTATGCCGAGGTGGTGAGCGAGTTGAAACTGCCCACCTTTGTCGGCTTCCATACGTTCCATGTCGCGCCACCTGTACAGAGCCAACCTATTGAGCAATTGCCAGAAGGACAGGCGTTCCTGGTCGATTCGACGCTTCAAACTGCTACCCCTGGTGAGGCGCTACCTGAAGCCACAGGGACGGTGATTGATGTGCCACTAAACGAGCAAGTTGTTGATGCTCCTGCATCGAAGAACGGCAAGAAGAATGGTGGAAGCGAGACAGGGACAGGGGAGCAAGTAGCGGAATGATACAACCCCATATCGCACCTGCCTATCAATTGTCGCCACGTTCGCGTCCGCGTCTCTTCCAACTCAGTTGGGACAACAGCAAGATACGTACCCGCAACCCGCACGATGAGCGCAAACTGGACAAGCATATGGCATGGGGAACGCTTTACCCGAATGGACTGGTGACCCTCGATAATGGCGGCACCTTTGAGACACGGACGGAGTTGGAATACCAGATGGAGTTACGTGGGAAGTATCGTATTGAGTTCTTGGATGAGTAGTATGGTATCAACAATCAGGGCCGCGACGGTCGAACGGAGTCATATCTTCAAGACGACGGTTGTTCTTACGGAAGTTACAAACCAGATGCGTTGGATGAATATTCTCTTCTGTATGTGTGCCCTTTGGATTGCCTGGGCGCGGTCGCAATGGTATACGATGGTCAAAGGAAAGAGCGCCGTCACATTTCTTCAGTGTCGGGTCAATCGGCTTGTCGCAGATATAGCAATGATAGCCGTCACGTGCAAGGATGTGGGTATAACTAACATTTCCAACAGCCGTCCCGACCTTGTGAGCCTGCCGCCGCCTGCTTTGTTCCATGACTCTATGTGGATTAGCTTGCCTCCATCTCCTGTTTGCTTGGAAACGTTGCTTTCTAAGCTCAGGATTAGCCGCAAATTGGAGCCGTTTCCTTTCTGCTTGTGCTCTCGCTTGTTCAGGATGGGCAGCATTGTATGCTTGTTTATAGGCTCTAAAGTTTGGGTCAAGATGGCGTCTGTGGTTATAAGCATGTTTCTTAGCCTTAGTCTCTGGACGTTGATTATAGGCTCTTTCTTTGGCTTGCCATGTAGGATTACCGGTTCTTGTGCGATGAAGATAGGCGCGATTGTAGGCTCTCATTCGTTCCAGGTTCTTACGTCGGTAGTGACGGCTCCAAGCGTTTCTGTGGGTCTTATGCTCTGGATGCTGATAATAGTCATGGGCATATTCCTTGTACCACTGTTTATGGGCATTATAATACCTATGGGTTTGAGTAAGTCGGTTTTCACGGTTCGCAAGGTAGTGTCTATGGGAGTAAGCCCGTATACACGCTTTACAATGGGCACTATTTCCAGAAAACTCTTCAATAGGTTTTTCTATGCTACATTTCGGACATCGTTTCTGTTCAGGACGATGAGGATATCCTTGTGCCTTGTCGCGTGCCTGTTTTTCACGAGCCTGCCTGTTATAGCATTCCTTGCAGGTGTTTGCTCTTTTATCTTTTGTACGAGGGCAAGGATGAAAGTCTATAAGTGGCTTTTCAGTATGACATTTCGTACAAAATTTGGAGTCGGGAGACGTTGGTTGTGGCCTGGCCTCACTCAACTTCGGGCCGGCCTTACGTGTGATTTCTCTCATGCATTGTTTACAGCGAGATTGTTTGCCATGCATTCCATGTGGATGTGGAGAGTATTCCTCAAGCGTCTTTTCTTGGTGGCATCTAGTACAAACCTTAGAGAGAGCAAACAGGGGAAGCTGAACAGCAGTATGGTACAATTCAGACATGGTTACGTGACCTCCAACCCAGGTTACTGTAATCTAGGGGCTATAGGTGCTTGAGACCGCCTATAGCCTTGCTTTATAGTCTCTTTATTATACCATTCTTAAGGTAATTTGAGAAGTGGAAAGGTGGAGGTGGAAGCATGACTA
>Ga0070739_10001874_pt1 | contig 30062 bp, 31 predicted proteins | sample Coa_R1_7_FD_66445 | JGI IMG/M metagenome (GOLD analysis project Ga0070739, IMG submission 66445) | Surface soil microbial communities from Centralia Pennsylvania, which are recovering from an underground coalmine fire - Coalmine... | ecosystem: Environmental > Terrestrial > Soil > Unclassified ...
GCGGCCGCGGGCCTCGATGGCGCCGCCGGCATCAGCCGCGGTCAGGGCGGCGACGGACAGCGCCCGGCCCGGCGCCCCGACCACGGCGACCTGGCCCGCGTCCAGGCGCAGGTCCGCCGGGCTGACCTCGAGCCGGGCCGCGGCGCGGCGTAGCAGCTCCTCCCGCGCCCGCCCCGCTGCCACCCGCACGCTGCTGCCGGCCAGCACCGCACTGCGGCTGGCGTAGGAGCCGAGCGCTTCCGGCAGCGCGTCCGAGTCGCCGTGCTCGACGACGATCTCGTCCGGGTGCAGGCCCAGCTCGTCGGCGCAGATCTGGGCGAGGGTCGTCTCGTGCCCCTGTCCCTGGCTGTGCGCCCCGCTGACCAGCGTCGCCCCGTCGGGGCCAAGGCGGACAATCGCCGTCTCGAACGGCCCCATCCCCGTCGGTTCGACGTAGTAGGCGAGCCCGACGCCCAGGAGGCGGCCCGCCGCGCGCAGGCGGGCCTGCTCGGCGCGAACGGCCGCGTAGTCCAGCGCCGCCAGCGCGGCGCGGAGGTTGCCCGGGTAGTCGCCGCTGTCGTAGGTGATCGGCCCGACTCGCAGCGGCTCCCAGCCGCGCACCACCGGCAGCTCGGCCGGCGTGAACACGTTGCGCAGGCGCACCTCGGCCGGGTCGAGGCCCAGGTGGCGCGCCACGCGGTCGACCATCCCCTCCATGACGAAGGCGGCCTGCGTCGCGCCCGGGCCGCGGTAGGTCGATAGCGGCACCTTGTTGGTCACGACCGCCCAGGCGTCGACGGCGTAGTGCGGGATGCGGTACGGCCCGGGCAGTCCCGTTGCGGCGAGCGACATCGTCATCGACGGGACGCTGTGCAGGTAGGCGCCGTTGTCGGTCAGGATCGTCGCCTGCATCGCCCGGATCGTCCCCGCGGCGTCGAAGCCCACCTCCACCTCGTAGCGCTGCTCGCTGGCGTGGATGCTGGACAGGAACGCCTCGTGGTGGTCCTCGAGCCAGCGCACGGGCCGGCCGAGCAGCATCGCCACCAGCGGAACCAGGGCGTCCTCCGGGTAGACCTTGCTCTTCGAGCCGAAACCGCCGCCCACGTCGCCCGAGACGACGCGTAGGCGCTCGGGCGCGAGCCCTAGCGTCTGGGCGACGAGCGAGCGCAGGACGGACGGGAACTGGCTGGAGACCCAGATCGTCAGCCGATCGGCCGCGGCGTCGTAGGCGGCGACGAGCCCGCGGCCCTCGAGCGGCACGGCCTGCTGGCGGGCGACGCGAAACCGTCCGCGGAGGCGAAACGGCGCGGCGACCAGCGCGGCCGCGGCGTCGCCCGCCGTGAAGCGCAGGCGGTGGGCGACGTTCTCGCCCCACTCGTCGTGGAGTAGCGGCGCGCCGGGCGCCAGCGCCGCCTCGACATCGGCGACGACCGGCAGCGGCTCGTACTCGACCGCGATCGCCTCCAGGGCGTCCTCGGCGGTGTAACGGTCCGCGGCGACGACGATCGCCACCGGCTCGCCCTGGTAACGCACGCGCCCCTGGGCCAGCGCCGGCTGCACGGAGGAGCGGGCCTCGGGGTACTGGCCGAGGATGGGCAGGATGGGAAGGCGTCCGGCCTGGGCGACCAGGTCCTCGGCAGTGTAGACGGCGACCACGCCCGGACAGCGGCGGGCCGGCCGGGCGTCGAGGTGAGCGATCCGCGCGTGGGCATGGGAGCTACGCAGGATCGCTGCATCGAGCGTCCCGGCCGGGGCGCTGTCGGCCACGTAGCGGCCCTGGCCGCGGAGCAGGCGCGGGTCCTCCTTGCGCCGCAGCGACGCCCCGAACCACCGCGGCGCCTCGGCGCTCATCGGGCGCGATCAGTGCCGCGGCAGGTAGTCATTGGTCCAGGCGCTCGCCAGGTCGATCTTCGGGTCGAGGCCGGCGTACTCGACGAGCAGGTCGCGGGTGGCCTTCCAGTCGACGTCGGTCATCTCGCCCCAGGGGCGTCCCTGGGTGTTGGGCCCGTCGACGTTCTTCAGGCTGCCGACGAGCGCGCCCTTGATGATCTCACGGGAGAAGTTGTTCGGGTTCAGCTTGATCTGTGCGTCGACGGCAGCGTCCGGGTCGTCGCGCGCCTCGGTCCAGCCGCGCTGGCTGGCGGCGACGAAGCGGCGCACCGCGTCGGCGTTCTTCTGGAGGAAAGCCGTGTTGGCGACCATCACCTCGGACAGCGAGTTGAAGCCGAAATCGGACCAGGCCAGGTAGTCGGCCTGGCCGGTGATCACCGGCGGGCTGGTCGACCACCAGGCCACGTAGGCGTCGGCGCGGCCCTCGAGCATCGCCGTGGGCGCGACCGCGGCGTCGACGGACAGCTCGCGCACGGCGTCCTTGTCCACGCCGTTCAACTGCAGGAAGGCCGGGAAGAGCTGCTGCTGGGCCGAGCCGGGCGGGATGGCGATCGTCTTGCCGACCAGGTCGGCCGGCTTCTGGATCGGCGCGCCCTTCTTGAACATCAGCGCCATCGGGTGCTTGCGCATCGAGGCGGCGATCGCCACCACGGGCATCCCCTGCTGGACGCCGCGCAGGACCACGCCGGCGTCGGACATGCCCAGGTCATCGGAGCCGTTGGCGATCAGCTTGAGGGTCGTGTCGCCGCCGCGGCCTTCCTGGAAGGTGACGTTCAGGCCCGCGTCGCGATAGTAGCCGCGGTCCTCGGCCAGGTAGAACGGCGCGTTGTAGCCGAGGTCGAGGAAGCTGAAGCGGAAGGTGATGTCGGTGGGCTGCGGCGCGCTGGTCGGAGCCGCCGCGGCCGCTGGAGCCGCCGGCTGCGCCGCGGCCGTGGGCTGCTGCGCCGGCGCGGCCGGCCGGATGGACTGCTGGCAGCCGGCGGCGAGCCAGGCCAGCGCGCCCAGCACGGCGAGCAGGACGCGGCCCGCCGCCGGGCGCGGCCAAGCGGACCGCGGCTGGGACCCCGTTAGTGCCTGCAACGTCGACATGGCCATCCTCCGCGTCCGGCTGTTCTCCACTGGATCGTCCCCACTGTACTTGATCCCGCGCGGACGGGCCAGAGATCCGGCGCTGCGGCGAGCCGCGCGTCGGCGGCGACTCACGCCTGCGCCGCCTCCACCTGGGCTGCGGCGATCGTGGCGTCAGCGGCGTCGAGGTCGCCCGCGACCACGCAGTTGCGGCCGTGCGCCTTGCCGGCGTAGAGCCGGCGGTCGGCGAGCTGGACCAGGTCCTCGCCCGTGGCCGCCTCCGCTGGCATGCAGGCCAGCCCGATCGTCGCCGTTACCGGGCGCTCGCTCCACCGCGCCCCCTGGGCCCGCAGGCGCGCGGTGAGCTCGCCGGCGATACGCTCGGCGAGGCGGGCTCCTTCCGGCAGGTCGGTATCGGGCAGGAGCACGGCGAACTCCTCGCCGCCGTAGCGGCAGACGACGTCGGCGGCGCGGGTGCTCGCGGCGAGCACCGAGGCGACGGCCTGGAGGGCCTGGTCGCCGGCGCGGTGGCCGTAGGTGTCGTTGAGCTGCTTGCAGTGGTCAATGTCGAGCATCAGCAGGGTCAGCGGCGTGCCGGCGCGGATCGAGCGTGCCGCGAGGGCGGCCAGCGTCTCGTCAAAGAAGCCGCGATTGTAGATCCCCGTCAGCGGGTCGCGCAGCGCGCGGGCCTGGAGCACCTCGTACTTCTCGCGGTAGGTGAGCACCTGGAACAGGTTGCCCAGGGCGGGGCGCGCGCCGGGCGGCGCATCGTCCGCGACGTCGAAGTAGCGCAGGTAGACGGCGAGGAGCGCGGCGTAGACCAGCTCTGCCACGACCTTGCCCAGCATATCCGAGAGAAGGATCGAGCGGTAGGCCGGGGACTCGACGAAGCTGCCGGTCGCGAACAGCACCGTGTCGAAGACGAGCACCGCGACCAGAGAGAGCGCGATCCGCAGGAAGAGCGACGCCGTGACGTAGTGGGCGACGAGCTCGTAGACGAGCACGATCAGGATCGTATCGGCGAACAGGGCGAGCGTGCCGACGACGAGGATGCGCGGCTGCTGCAGGAACAGCGCGGCGGTCAGCTCGTGCGGGTTGTACAGCAGGGGGCTGTCGAAGTGCTGTGCGACCAGCAGCCCCACGGCGGCGGTGGCGAGATCGGCCGCCATTCGAGTCATCTGGGGGCGCCAGCTATGGGAGTCCAGGCCGCAAGACGAGCATCGGGCGCGCCCCGATGCGGACAGCCTGCCGATTGCGGGATACGCTACGGCGCGGGGCTGACCGTAGCGTTGCGCCAGGCGTTGGCGAACTGCTCCTGGAGCGAGGAAGGCACGGTCTTGCCCGGCTGGCGCTCCAGGCTGCGGACGAGGCCGTACAGCGAGCGGCCGCTGAGGCGATTGTCGGCCAGGTCCTCGCGGAACGTTCGCTCGGCATCCTGGTACCGCCCGCGGGCGAGATAAGCATAGCCCAGCGACTCCCGCAGCGTGTAGTACCAGTCGGGCGGCTCGTTGTAGGCGAGGGAGTCTTGCACGGCGACCGCCTTCTGCCAGGCGGCGATGACCTGCTCGTCGCCGCTGCCGCGCAGCTCCTGCACGTCGTCGCTCAGCGCGCGGGCCGCGCTCGCCCCGAGCTCGTCGCGGCTGGCCTGCTGCAGGCTGGCGAGCGATAGGCGGCCGCTCGCGCTGTCCTGGGCGCGGTTGACGAGGATCAGGTTGGCGATGCGGAACAGGTCCAGGGCGCGGTTGTTGCCGTAGGTCAGGCCGCTGTCGGCGTCGAGGGTCGCTCGCACCACCGCCCAGTACGAGCGCAGGGCGTCGATCGCGGCCGGCGAGTCGAGCGCCTCCTGCGACAGCCGCCGGTAGGCGTTGGCGTAGGCGAGCATCGCCTCGCTGTACGGGGCGGTCAGGGGCGTCCACCGCGCCGCGCCGTCGCTCGTCGCCCGCGTACAGGTGTCGTTGATCTCGCGAAGCCCCTGGTGGACCCGCTCGGCCAGGCGGTCCAGGTAGTCCCAGGCCTGGAAGCGGACGGCGAAGTAGTAGGGCACGGCGAAGAAGTAGTCGGACTTGATCGTGATCTCCTCGGGATAGTGGGTGCACAGGTAGGGGTCGGTCGCGTAGCGCGTCGTGTTCGCGACCAGCTCGTCGGCCATCTCGAGCGACTCGTTCATCCGCCCCTCGATGGACAGCGTCCAGGTGAGGAAGTGGATGTTGTGCCCGAGATAGTGCAGCGGATAGGTGTCGGTGATCGTGGCGTGGTCGGCGTAGGCGCGGTCCACAGCGATAGCCGCCCGGTTGGTGGCGCTGGCGAGGGCGTTGTCGCCGGTGCGCTGGTAGACGTGCGACGCCATGTGCACCAGGTGCCCGGACGCCGGGACGAGGTCGCGGAAGCGGTCCGCGCTCGGCAGCGCGCTGGCCGAGTAGGGCGATTCCTCGATGGCGTGGATATAGAAGTGGTTGGCGCCGATGTGCCGCGGGTCCTGGACCAGCACCCGGTTCAGCACCTGCAGCGCCCGCTCCGCCTCGGGCGTCGGTGCCACCTGATCGGAGGGGGCGGCGGTGCCGCTCCACCACTTCCAGGGCGTGACATTCAGCAGGGCCGCGGCGTACAGGGTGGCCGCGTCGAGGTCGCCGGGGTAGGTCGCTGCGAGCGCCTCCATCGCCTCGGCGTAGGCGCGCCGGGTGTCGTCACCGACCGCGATGGTGTCCGGGCCCGCCTGGCGGAATAGGGCGAGGAAGGCCCGCGCGTAGTCGGCCTCGCGCTGGAGCTGCTCCGGCGCGTACTGGGCCTGCGCCGCGGGGTCGTCCTGGCGCTGCTGGGCGTGCTCCAGCGCGAGTTGGGCGGCGCGGTAGGCGAGGCGGTTGCAGCCGTTGGTCGCCTCGCTGTTGATGTTCGAGCTGGCGGAGAGGGCGATCCCCCAGTAGGGCATCGCCGCGCCCGCGTCCAGGGTGGTCGCGCGGTAGAAGGCGTGGATCGCCGCTGGGAAATTGAAGCCGTACTGGAGGGTCATCCCCTGGCTATAGAACGCCTGAGCCTGGTCCGCGCCCGGGCCGAGCGTCACCAGGGGATACACGTCGCCGCCGAGCCCCGAGAGCAGGTGGACGTCGCCGGGCGGCAGGCGATTGACGCAGCGCTGCAGCGTGTCCGCGAAGGGCTCGCTGTCGCCCACCGGCGTAAAGGTCGCCGTCTGCGGAGTGGGGGCATGGGCCAGCCCGGCCAGCGGGGTCGCGGCGAGCATCAGCAGGCTGCACGCCAGGACCAGGGCGCGGACGTTGACGCGGACCATGCCATCTCTCCCCTGGCCCTGCCCTGGCGCGATTCAGCGATAGAGACCGTCGATCAATCCTTCGGCGTCGAGGGCGCGGACGAGCCGGTCGTCGAGCAGCGTGTCCAACCTCAGGTCCCGCACGCGAGGGTCACGCTCGGCCGTGAACTCGACGATCGGCTCGAACTGCGACGCGGTGGGCAACGGCACGCGGGCGAGGTACTTGTCGCCGAAGGCCAGGTAGCCGCTCTCCAGCGCCTCGTCGTCGCTGGTGTCCAGGTACTTCGCCAGCACCTGCTTGGCGTACGGCTTGTCCTGCTTTACGCGGGCGATGGCCGCGACGTAGGCGCGGAGGAAGCGCTGCACCGCCTCCTGGTTCGCCGCCAGGAACTCCCGCCGCACGACCAGGCCGTCCGACGGAAACTGCAGGCCGAGGCTGGGCAGGTCGGCGATCTCGCGGAAGCCGAGCCGGCGCGCGGCCACGTCGACCGGCGGACTGACCAGGCCGGCCGCGGCCTGGCCCGACTGCATCACCGCCAGCGTCTCGGTGTTCCCGCCGCTCTGGACGATCCCCACGTCGACCTCCGGCTGCAGGCCGGCCTGGGCCAGCGCGTAGCGGGCGGCGAAGTCGGACGCGGTGCCGGCCCGCGTGACGGCGACGGCCTTGCCGCGCAGGTCTTCGAGGCGGTCGACGCCGGGCACGGCGTGTACCTGCATCACCATCCAGGGGATGTGCGAGGCGACGTAGACCGGGTCGGCGCCGGCCAGGTGGGCGTCGACGACGGGCCCGCCGCCGATCTGGGCCACGTCGAGCTCGCCGGCCAGCATCACCTGCATGACCTTCGAGCTGCCGCCGGCGATGCGCTCGGCGCTGACCTCGAGCCCCTGCTCGGCGAACAGCCCGGCCTCGATCCCCACTTGCAGCGGAAGCTCCGAGGCAGTGTCCGTACCCCAGGCGGCGCGGATCTTCAGCCGCGCCGCGGCCGCCGCAGTCGGTGCCGCCGCGGCGGCCGCCCCGGTGGAGCTAGTCGCCGGCCCGGCGGCGGCCGGAGCCGCGGGGGGCGCGGGCGCCGCTGGGGCCGCGCAGGCGCCCGCCAGTAGCGCGGACAGCAGGCAGAGGGCTTGCCCGGCGTTCGGACCCCGCATCAGCGCACTTGCTCCTCGGCCACCAGGCAGCCCCACGCCGGCTGCCCCGCGCGGCGGCTGGATGCTACCACCGCCAGCCGCCGCGCCGCAAAGACCGCGCGCGCTCATCTGGCCGCTGCAGGCGCGCGGGTCGCGCGAGCGGGTGGCACGCGCGGCGGGCTGGCGCATCTCTCGCCGCAGGTCCGCGTGGCGCTCCATGATCGAGAACGTCAGAAGTAGGGCGAGCTCTCCCGGAGCAGTTCCCGGAGCTCCGCACGCCGGGCGGGAAAATTCGGGAGGCCGCGCAAGTACTCGACGGTCTCGCCGTAGACGACGATACTCGTCGCCGCCTGGCGCTCCACGATCCAGGGAGTAAGCAACTGGACCGCACCAGGACGGCCGAACAGGCCCGCGGCGAGCACGGAGGTATCCAGCAGGTAGCGCTTCACAGTGAGATCGGGGGGGGCGTGGCGGATACGGTCGAGTTCCGCCTCCGCTGCCTCCCAGTCCAGGTCGCTCCAGGCTCCCAGTAGGGTCAGCGCGCGCTTAATACTGACGGATACGCTGGTTGCTTCCGCCGATTGGTCGTCGGTGAAGTAGCGTACCACCGACCGACCATCCTCCTGAGCCACCACACCAATCAGAGGCTGGTCGTGATCGGCGGTGAGACTGCGCCGCGGGTCGAGAGACCGCTCACTCATCGTTCGCTCCTCCAGGGCGTTATAGCGCGGCCTGGCCGAGCCGCGGCTGCCTAGAACCCAAGGCGCAGTGGCTCCTGGAGGAGACGGGTAAGGGCCTGGAGGAAGCGGGCGCCGACGTCGCCGGAGTAGGCGCGGTGGTCGGCGGCGAGGGTGGCGCGCAGGCGCGGGCGGAGGGCAAGGCCGCCCTGCCAGGCGGCGGGCTTCTCGGCGACGGCGCCGACCGCGAGCAGGCCGGCCTCGGGGGCGTTGATGATGCCCTGGAACTCCTCCACACCGAACATGCCAAGGTTGGTCACGGTGAAGGTTCCGCCCTCTAGCTCGGCAGCAGTGAGCTGGCCGGCACGGGCGCGGGCGGCCAGGTCGCGCGCCTCGGCGCCGATGCGGCTGAGCGCCTTCTGGTCGGCGTCGCGGATCACCGGCACCACCAGCCCGTCCGGCACCGCCACGGCCATCCCCAGGTGGACGCGCCGGTAGACCAGGAGGGCGCCATCTTCCCAGCGGACGTTGACCTCGGGCACGGCGCGCAGGGCGAGCGCCGTGGCCTTCAGGACCAGGTCGTTGACGCTGACCTTGCCCTCCTCGCCGAGCGCGTCGGCGAGCTGGCGCCGCAGGTCCAGCGCCGCGCCGACGTCGATCTCGACGGTCAAGTAATAGTGCGGGATCTCGCGCACGCTCTGCAGCGTGTGCTCGGCCATCAGGCGGTGGATACGGCTGACGGGCCGGCGCTCCACGTCGGCCTCGGGGCCAGGCGGCGCCTCGGGCGGCGCTGGCGGCCGTTCGCGCGCCACCTCCCGCGTGGCCTGGCCCCCTTCTCGCCCCGTGGGAGAGGGCCGCCCTGTACCCTCCTCTCCCCTTGTGGGAGGGGGGCTGGGAGTGAGGGGGCGCGCGGCCGGCGGGTGCGACTCCAGGTAGCGCTCGACGTCGAGCTGGACGATGCGCCCGCCGGGGCCCGAGCCCCGGCCGGCCAGGGCGGCGAGGTCGAGGTGGTGCTCCTCGGCCAGGCGGCGGGCGACGGGCGTGGCCCGCAGCGGCGGCTCGGGTGACGGCGGAGTACCGAGTGCTGCGTGCTGAGTACTGAGTGGCGTGTGCTGGCCGTTGGCCTTAGCCTTACTCCTCTCTCCCCTTGGGAGAGAGGGGCTGGGGGTGAGGGCCGCCCCACTGGCCTGCTCGCGCTCGCGCGGAAGCCGCTCGGCGCGAGCGTCGTCGGGCGCGGCGGCGGTGTCCGCGGGCGCGGCACGGGCCTCGGCGCCGCGGCGCTTCGCCTCGCGGGGGGCCGGCGCGCTTCGCTCGGCCGGCGCCGCCTGGCCGTCGCCGCCCTCGCCGGCCTCCTCCCCCGCGAGGGCGAGGATGCCGATCGGCGCGCCAAGGGGCGCCGTGCCGCCGTCGGGGACGAGGATCTTCTGCAGCACGCCGTCGCTGTACGCCTGCAGCTCCATCGTCGCCTTGTCCGTCTCGACCTCGAGCAGCGGCTCGCCGCGCTTGACGGGGTCGCCCTCGCCCTTCAGCCAGCGGGCGATCGTGCCTTCCTCCATCGTGTCCGAGAGGCGCGGCATGACGATCTCTTCGGGCATGGCCGCTAGCTCCCCCGACCGAGCGCGAGCAGGCCGCTCTCGGCCAGCACGGCGCGCGCCGCGCGCTCGATCTTGTCCTCGCTCGCCAGCGCCTCGCGCTCGAGCGGCTTGGCGTAGGGCATCGGCACCTCGGCGCCGCCGACGCGCTCGACCGGCGCGTCGAGGGCGTCGAAGCAGGCGTGCTGGATGCGCGCGGCCAGCTCAGCGGTCACGCCGTAGGTCGGCCAGCCTTCCTCGGCGCAGAGGACGCGGTGCGTCTTGCGGACGGAGGCGGCCACGGTCTCCATGTCCAGCGGGCGCAGCGAGCGCAGGTCGATCACCTCGACGGCGTAGCCCTCGGCCGCCAGACGCTCGGCCACGGCCAGGGCGCGCACGACGGCGTAGGAGTGGGCGACGATGGTCAGGTCGCGGCCCTCGCGGGCGACGCGCGCCAGGCCGATCGGCGTCACCTCGTCGCCATTGGGCACGGCGCCGCGGGCGTTGTACAGGACCAGGTTCTCGAGAAAGAGGACGGGATCGTCGTCGCGGATGGCGGCCTTGAGCAGGCCGCGGGCGTCGGCGGGCGTCGCCGGCGCGACGACCTTCAGGCCGGGGGTGGCGGCGAACCAGGCCTCGAGGCTCTGGGAGTGCTGGGCGGTGAGCTGGCTGCCGGCCCCGCCGGGCGTGCGGATCACCATCGGCACGGCCGCCTCGCCGCCGAACATGTAGCGCACCTTGGCGGCGTGGTTGACGATCTGGTCCATGGCGACCAGGGCGAAGTTGATCGTCATGATTTCGACCACCGGGCGCAGGCCGAGCATGGCCGCGCCCACGCCCGCGCCGACGAAGGTCTCCTCGGAGATCGGCGTCTCGCGCACCCGCCGCGGCCCGAACTCCTTGAACAGGCCAGCCGTCACCTTGTACGAGCCCTCGAAGCGGCCGATCTCCTCGCCCATCAGGAACACGCGCGGGTCGCGCGCCAGCTCCTCGCGCAGAGCCTGGCGCAGCGCCTCGCGGTAGGTTAGCTCGGCCACGCCGCCTCCTCGCCGCTCTCCTCGGCGACGCGGTCGTCCTCGCCGTAGGGCGCGCCGGGGCCCATGCGCGCGAACTGCTCGCGGGCGGCCGGGCCGTAGAGGTGCTGGTAGAGGCTGTCGAGGGGCGGGTCGGGGGCCGCGGCGGCCGCTGCGACGGCCTGCTGGACCTCCTGCTCGACGCGCTGCTCGATCTCGCGTTGGGCCGCGTCGTCGAGCAGGTTGCGCTCCCGCAGCACGCGCCCGAACAGCGCGAGCGGGTCGCGCTCCTTCCACTGGGCGATCTCCTCCGGCGTGCGGTAGCTCTTGCCGGCGTCGGCGACGGAGTGGCCGCGGAAGCGGTAGGTGACGCACTCGAGCAGGCCGGGCTGGCGCTCGTCGCGGGCGGCCCGCAGGAAGCGCCGCGTCGCCTCGTAGACGGCCAGCAGGTCCATGCCGTCGACGCGCTCGCCGGGCATGCGGTAGGCGCAGGCGCGCCGGTACAGCTCGGGCTCGGCGCTGGCCCGGCTCACGGCCGTGCCCATGCCGTAGCCGTTGTTGACGACCAGGAAGACGATCGGCAGCCGCCAGACGGCGGCCAGGTTCAGCGACTCGTGGAAGGTGCCGATGTTGGTAGCGCCGTCGCCGAACAGGCAGAGCACCGCCCCGGGCCGCTCCTCGTAGTCGAGCGCCAGGGCCACACCGGTGGCGATCGGCAGGTGGCCGCCGACGATGCCCCAGCCGCCCAGGAAATGGCGGTCGGGGCAGAGCAGGTGCATCGAGCCGCCGCGGCCGTGCGCCAGGCCGGTCTGCTTGCCGAACAGCTCGGCCATCGTCGCGTCGGGCTCGGCGCAGCGGGCGAGCGCCACGCCGTGATCGCGGTAGCTGGAGAGGACGTAATCGTCGGGCTCCAGGGCGGCGATCGCGCCGACGACCGTCGCCTCCTCGCCGATGGCGAGGTGCAGGTAGCCACCGATGCGGGCGCGGGTGTACTGCTCCTCGGCGCGCTCCTCGAAGCGGCGGATGAGGACCATCTGCTCATAGAGGGCGCGGAGTCGCGCGTCGTCGGGGACGTTCTTGGCGCGGCGGGCCACGGCCGCGCCATTGCGCTTGCTGGCTGCCTTCATCGCGGCGCTCGTTCCTCCAGCCGCGAGCGTCTGCCCCGGCCATCCGGCGTCTCTCTGCAGGAACCGGTCCAGCCGGCGCGACCGGGCGCCCGGACGTCCCGGGCGCCGCGCCGGCCGGCGGATGTAACCACGGTCGGTAGGTATTCTGGGGCTCGTAGGCGCCAGCCGCCGCGGGCTCATTCGTGGCCGGCCGGCAGTGTGCGCAAACGATTGCAGTCAAGGCCGGTTACTGTCACGGCGGTCGGATGCAGCGATGCCGAGCGCATCAAGCAAGGAGGAGCGGCGATGTTCCGTGGAGACGATGAGAGGCTGCTGGGCTACGGGCAGGGGATGGCCCTGATCCGGATCGGGTTCGGGCTCTACTTCTTGTCGCAGGCCTTCGCCAAGATCACGGGCCACTGGCTCAGCACGGCGGACCCGCTGCTCAACGGGTTCATCGGCCCGAGCCTGAAGAACAACACCGCCCAGGGCTTCTACCGGCCCTTCCTCGAGAACGTGGTGCAGCCCAACGGGCTGCTGTTCAGCCAGCTCGTCACCCTGGCCGAGCTCGCTGTCGCCATCTCGCTCATCCTCGGCCTGTTTACCCGCTTCGGCGGGCTGCTCGGCGCCTGGCTCAACCTCAACTACATGCTGATGAAGGGCCTGGCGAACAACGCGGGCTCCAACGACCGCCTCTGGTTCCTGGCCGAGGTGGTGTTCGCGCTGACGGCCGCGGGCCTGGTCTGGGGCCTGGACGGCAAGCTGGCCGGCGCGTTCGCCAGCAACCCCCTCACCCGCTGGCTAGCAGGGCTGTCTCTGCCGGGCCCCGAGCCACAGCGGACGGCCGCCGAGAGCTAAGCTTCGCGAGGGAGGCTGAGCGGCAGCCGCGACGATGCCATCTACGATCTGCTCACTCCCCTGACGCTCGGCCGATGGGGCGGGACGGCATTCGGCACCGTTGGAGCGCGCCCACCTAACGGGCGCGTGGTTCGCGCGGCCCCCGGAGTAGTCGCCCCGCGCCGGTTGGAATCCGGACCGTGATGCTCGGCCGAGCAGTGCCAATTGCCGCCCCGGCCGTGCGCCTCGCCCCGCCGGGCCGGTCGCACCCGGTCTACCGCCTCGCGGGAATGGCCCAGGCACGCTCGCGGACCGTGCCTTCCAGACCGTCCGGCCACGTGGCGCTGCCGAACCCGACACGCTACGATACGGAAGGTTATCGGTCCGCCCGGCTGCCGGGGCTCGTGGAGCAGCCTCCGCGGACGGCTTGGGGCCACTGCCGCTGGCCCGGGGGAGCAAGATTCATGTGGGGTTGCCGCTCACGCCGCCCGTTGGCGCCATCATCGGCGGGTGAAGGCGCCGCGCGGCCGCGTGTCGCCGGTCGCCTCGGCTGGGTCGTGCTGGCAGCGGCCGAGCCACCGGGGCCGGCGAGTAGTGCTGACACGCGATCCGAGATCGGCTCGACCGAGGAGGCGACCGAGCCGCGCGGCCGGGCCGTCTCCACCGGCCCGATCCTGGTCGTGGACGACGACCCCGCGCTGCGCCAGACCGTCTCCGCCATTCTCATCGACGAGGGCTACCCGGTCGCGGAGGCGGCCGACGGCGCGGAGGCTCTGGAGTGCGTCGAGCGCCTGCGCCCCTCGCTGATCCTGCTCGACATGCGGATGCCGGTCCTCGACGGCTGGGGCTTCGCCCGCACCCTGCGAGCGCGCGACATCCGCGTGCCGATCGTCGTGATGACCGCCGCTCGGGATGCGCAGCGCTGGGCCGAGGAGATCGCCGCCGACGACTGGCTGGCCAAGCCGTTCGAGCTGCTCGACCTGCTGGCGACCGTGGAGCGGCTGCGCCGTTCCTGAGCCGCCGCGCTAGGCGCTTCGGGCGGTCGAGTGCCCCTCGGTGGCCGCCTCGCCGGGCCCCGGGTACTGGTGGAAGCGGCGGGCGGCGGATTGGCCCCAGCCGGTGAGCGCGGTCAGCACCGGCGAGTGCAGCCGCTCTGCCACCTCGCGGCCGGGGACGTTGGCGCGGCTCGTCCCGGCGGGCAGCACCCGGTTGGCCAGGCCGAGCAGGTCGGCGGTCAGGCCCGGGAATAGGCCATGGAAGCGGGCGAGCAGGCTGGCCGGCAGGGAGAGGATCCGCTCGGCCTCGCCCCGCCGCGTCGCCTGGACGATCTGGCGCGCGGCGCGCTCGGCGTCCATCGAGATCAGCGGCAGGCTGGCCATCGGCGCGAACAGCGCGTACTCCTGCTCCTGGTCGCCCTTGAACAGCGCGTTCAGGTGCGAGCCCGTACGCATCAGGCCCGGGGCGATCGTCGTGACGACGATGCCGTCCCGCGCCACCTCGGCTCGCAAGCCCTCGGAGAAGCCCACGGCGGCGAACTTGGCGCAGTCGTAGGGGAGGAGCTGCGGCACGGCGACCTTGCCCCCGATTGACGTAACGTTCACGATCCGGCCGTAGCCGCGCTGGCCCATCTGGGGCAACACGGCCAGGGTCGGGTAGACGACGCCCCAGTACATCACGTCGAGGGCGGTCTGGAAGTCGTGGACGGTCATCGCCGCCAGCGGCCCGACCTGGATGATGCCGGCGTTGTTGACCAGCACGTCCACGCGGCCGAAGCGGCGCGTCGTCTCGGCCACCAGCCGCTCGACCTGGGCGCGGTCGGCCACGTCGCAGGGGACGGCCAGCACGTCGTAGCCCTGGCGGGCCAGGTCGGCGCGCGCCCGCTCCAGCTCGCGCTCGTCGCGCGCGCAGATCGCCAGCTTGCAGCCCGCGCGGCCGAACTCCTCGGCGAGGAGGAAGCCCAGCCCCCGCGACGAGCCGGTGATGAGCGCCACCTGGCCGCGCAGGTCGGCCTCGCGCTGCCGCGCCAGCGCCTCGCGACCGAGCAGCGCCCCGGCGACCCCCGCCGCGACCCACAGTCCCGTTCGCCGTCTGTGCCTCTTGCCGCGCATGCTACCTCCCGTCCCGTGCCCGTTGTCCGGCTCGCTCCGCACAGAACGTGCCCCGCGCGCGTCGGCTCGCCGGAGCAGCGGCATCGGTCGCCCCCGTCGGTCCGCGCCAGGTTGCGTGTTACAATCTCGCGTGCGGCGAAGGGAGTGTTGCTATGCGTCCGGACCTCCTGGAAGTAGACATCGACAACATGTCCTCGTCTGACCTGGTGGGGCTGGCAGAGGAAGTTCGAGCGACGGGCACGCCGCGGCTGCTGAAGCGGGGCGAGCGTGCGCTGGCTATGCTGACGCCGGTCGAGTCGAAGGTGGAAGAGCAGGATGCGCTTCTCGACATGATCGGGATGTTCGAGTCCGACGGGCCAGGCGACGTGTCGGAGAACAAGTACAAGTATCTGGCAGAGGCTTACTATCCGCGGGAGCAATGATGCGCTCCACATCGGGAGCGTCACGGCCGGTCTTCGTCGACACAGGGGCTTACTTCGGTATCGCGGATCGGCGCGATCACAACCATGCTAGCGCTACTGCTATTGTGAGGCGGTTGGTCGCGGATCGCCGGCCCTTGTACACAACCAACTTCATCGTAGCCGAGACACATGCTCTCGTGCTCAAGCGGATAGACCGTGAAATGGCGCTCACAGTGCTTGAGGACATCTACCGCAGCCGATTGACGACGGTAGTACGGGTGAGCGAAGAGGACGAGCTGCGGGCGCGAGCGATCATCCGCCAGTACCAGGACAAGGACTTCTCGCTGGTCGATGCGATGAGCTTCGCGGTGATGGAGCGCCTGGGTATCCGCCACGCTTTCACCTTCGACTGCAACTTCGCGCAGTACGGCTGGGCGATCCTCGCGCCCGGCCAGTCCTAGTCGGCGAGCGAGGAGCACATGTCGATCCGCATTCGCCGCGTCTACGACGAACCGGGCCCGGATGAGGGCTACCGAGTGCTCATCGACCGGATCTGGCCGCGCGGCATCCGCAAAGACGAGGCGCACATCGACCTGTGGGCGCGTGAGCTGGCCGTGTCGGATGCCCTGCGCCGCTGGTTCGGCCACGATCCGGCGAAGTGGGAGGCCTTCCGCGCGCGCTACCGTGCCGAGCTCCTCGCCCCCGAGCGGCGGGACGCGCTCGAGGCGCTCGTCGCGCGGGCGCGCGCCGGCCCGCTGACGATCCTCTACGGCGCTCGCGACACGCAGCACAACAACGCCGTGGTGCTGGCCGAAGTGCTCGCGGAGCGCGCCGGCGCGGGCGATCACTGATGCGGCTGTAAGCCATACGCGTTCCACTCCCCAGCCCGCGGGCCCGGGCGCGAGCTTGCCCAGCCGCCGGCGATGGGCTACAACCGCGGCATGATCGAGCCGACTCCGCGGTTGCCAGGCGCATCGGTACGATCGCTCGCCTGAGGCCGGGGCCACAGTCGGTCTGCCGGTCGAGAGCGGGGGTGACCGATGCGACGGCGCGAGAAGCATCTAGCGGGCATCGGCCTGGCAACGTTGGCACTGGTCGCGCTGGCGGCGTGCGCGTCTGGCGCGGCCGGGCCAAGCGCCCCCGCCGCCGTCCCGCCCGCCGCCCGGGCCGCGCCCGGTGCCGAGGCGACGACGCCAGCGCGGCGGGGGGCGGCCGCGCTGGGCGCGGCGGGCGCTGAGGCCGCGTCGGCCGCCCCGCCGGCCCTGGTGAAGGTGCCGGCGGCCTACACGGCGGCGTCGGGTGCGCAGATGGCCATGCTCGTCGCCCAGCACGCCGGACTGTTCCGCGAGCGCGGGCTGGACGTGGACCTGACGCTGCTGTCGGGCGACCGCGGCATCCAGTCGCTGATCGCGGGCCAGATCGCCTTCGCCAGCTACGCGGGGGTGCAGACGGTGTACGCCGTGGCGGCGGGCGCGCCGATCGTCACGGTGGCGCAGGACATGGAGAGCGTCGGCATGGCCATCCACGCCGCCCCCGCCATCCGCGACCTCCGCGGGCTGCGCGGCAAGCGGCTCGGCATCTCCGCGCCGGGCACGCTCACCGACCTGATCGCCCGCGTGGCGGCCCGCGAGGCCGACCTGCGGGTGGGCGAGGACCTGGCGCTGGTCGGCATCGGCTCCATGGAGGATCTGGTGCCGGCCCTGGTGAGCGGCGCGATCGATGGCGCGGTGCTATCGATGCCGGGCAGCCTGCGGGCGCGGGACGCCGGTTTCCCGGAGCTGCTGGACGCGGCGACGCTGGGTCGGTCCGGGCGGCTCCTCCATACGGCGCTGGCCAGCCGGCGCGACTACCTGGATCAGGAGCCGGACACGGCGCAGCGCTTCGTCGACGCCTACGTGGCCGCGGTGCGCCGGAGCCGCGAGGACCCGGCCACCGCGCAGGCGGCGCTGCGGGAGTGGCTGAAGATCGAGGACCCGCAGCTCGCCGAGGCCACCTACCAGTTCTACGTGCGCTTGCTGAAAGACCCGCCCGTGCCCAGCGCCGAGGCCTGGCAGGCGCTGCTCGACGTGCTCGCGGACGTTCCGGGCGTCAATCCTGCCGTCCACACGCTCGCCCCGGAGACGCTGATCGACACGCGCTTCGTGCGCGGCTAGGCGGCGAAGCGGATCGTGGGCTGTGCTGCGCGCGCCCGACGATCCGCTTCGCCGTCGATACTGGAGGACCCCGATGACCTTGCTGTTGACGAACGAGACGGTCGAGCGCCTGCTGACGATGGAGCTGTGCATGGAGGCGCTGGAGTACGCCCAGCGCGAGCTGGGACAGGGGCAGGCCGTCCTGGGGCCGGTCTACCGGGTGCTGGCGCCGGTCGATCCCGCGCGCGTACCAGCAGACGTCCCGGGCGAGCCGGTCCACTACTCCTACAGCTCCATGGCCGCGGCGCTGCCCGGCTGGGACGTGGCGGCTGACCGCAAGGACTCCGACCTCACCTGCTACGTGAACACTCCTAGCGGCTCGCGCCTGGCGCGGATCCCTGCCTCGCCCGGCGGCCGGTTCTGCGGGCTCATCCTGCTCTACCGCGCCTCGACCGGCGAGCTGCTGGCGATCATCCACGATGGCTTTCTTCAGAAGACGCGGGTAGGGGGCCTGGCCGGCGTGGCGGCGAAGTACCTGGCCCGCGCCGACGCGTCGGTCCTCGCCGTGATCGGCGCCGGCTGGCAGGCCTCGGCGCAGGTGGAGGCGCACTGTCGGGCGCGACCGATCCGGGAGGTGCGCGTCTACAGCCCGACGCCCGAGCGGCGGACCGCCTTCGCCGCGCAGATGAGCGAGCGGGTGGGGTGTGAGGTGCGCGCGGTGGACAGCGCGCGAGAGGCGGTGCGGGGCGCGCACATCGTGGCCACGGCGACGAACGCGATCGAGCCAGTCCTGGCGGGGGAGTGGCTGGAAGAGGGCATGTTCCTCACCTCGGTGAAGGACGTGGAGTGGGACCGCGCCGCTTACGCGCGCTGCGACGTGCTCACCGCCAACCGGCGCGGCCCCACCTGGCAGCGCTACGCCGTCGGCGGCGCCGAGGCGATCCCGGAGCACGGCAAGGAGATCTGGTACCAGTGGACGCCAGAGCAGTGGGAGAGCGTGCGGCTGCTGGGTGAGGTGATCGCTGGACGGGCCGAGGGGCGCACGCGCCCGGAGCAGGTCATCGGCTTCATCAACGAGGGGGAGGGGCTGCAGTTCGCGGCCGTAGGGCGCCGCCTATACGACCTGGCTCGCGAGCGCGGCCTGGGCCAGGAGCTGCCGACGGAGTGGTTTCTCCAGGACAGCCGCTACATCCCATGAGATGATGATCCGCTAGCGCGCGGCAGCGACGTCAGGCGCGGCGTTGACGGCGGGCATGACCGCGCGGCCGAACAGCTCGATCGCCTGCAGGGCGTCGGCGTGGGCGATCCCGCCGAAGTGGAGCGTCAGGCCGAGGTGGGTCAGGCTGAACGTCTCGGCCAGCCAGCGGATCGTCGCCACGCAGTCCTCGACGCTGCCGAAGATCGCCCGCCGCTCGGCGACCATGTTGTCATAGGCCAGCAGCTCCTGGCGCCGCTCGGCCTCCTGGTGGCGCGCCGGGTCGGCGCGCACCTCCTCGACGACGAACTCGCGCCAGCGGTGCCAGGCCGCCTCGCAGCGCGCCCGCGCCAGCTCGGTCGTCTCCGCGACGTGGGCCGGGTACATCGCCAGGATCCGCGGCGGGGTGGTGTGGCCCGCGGCGGCCCGCGTGGTCTTGTACAGCTCGATCAGGTCGCGCGAGCGCTGCGGCGGGAACAGCCAGGGCAGCGTCATCAGGTCGTAGCCGCGCTCGCCGATCCAGCGGAAGCTCTCCGGATCGCTGTTCGCCGTGACCCAGATCGGGGGACGCGGCTGCTGCAGTGGGCGAGGCAACAGGCGGATCGCCTCGCACTCGAAGAAGCGCCCGGCGAAGGTCACCGCGGGCTCGGTCCACAGCCGCTCGATCAGCGTGACCGCCTCCTTCAGGCGGTCCTGGGCGCTGTCCCAGTCGACGCGGAAACCCGTGAAGCCCGAGAGCGCCATGCCCCGCCCGGCGCCGAACTCGAGGCGGCCGCCGGAGAGCACGTCGAGCATGGCGAAGTCCTCGGCGACCTGGATCGGGTTGCGCAGGGGCAGGATCGACACCGACGAGCCCAGGCGCAGCCGCGGCGCCCACTCGCCGATCAGGCCGAGCAGCATCTGCGGGCTGGGCGTCATGCCGCCGAAGTAGCGGAAGTGGTGCTCGGTGGCCCAGACCGTGTTGAACCCGACCGCCTGCGCCGCCTGGATCTGCTCGCGGTAGCGCGCGTAGAGGTCGGCGGCGGCGCCGTCGAGCTCGGGGACGTAAGTGTTCAGGATGTAGTAGCCGAAGTCCACGCCTCTCCTCCCCGCGCTGGTGCCTGGTTACTCGTGATCGGAGCAGGGTGCGCAGCGGCCAATCCGGCTCCGATCGCATCCCCGAGGGCTAGCTCAGTCCGGCATGCGGACGCGGCGCATGATGAGCTGGCCCGTCACCCGCCGCGCGTCGTCGCCCAGCAGCATCAGGACCATCCCGATCGCCTCTTCCGGCGCGCCGATCCGCCCCGACTGCAGCTCGCGCTCGATCTCCGCAGCGCTCTTGGTGCCGCGCCACATCGCGGTGTTGGTGGTGCCGGGCGCGACCGCGTTCACGGCGATGCCATGCGGCGCCATCTCCTGGGCGACCGAGCGCATGAAGGCGATCACACCGCCCTTCGACGCCGCGTAGTGCGACCCGCGCACCTGGCCGTCCACGCCCCGCTGGGAGGCGAACAAGACGATGCGCCCCTGGCGGCGCGGCACCATCTGGCGCAGGACGGCCTGCGTGCAGAGGAACGTGCCGCGCAGGTTCACGGCAATGATCCGGTCCCAGGTCTCGACCGGCATCTCCAGCACGTCGTCGTAGCGGGTGATGCCGGCGCAGTGGACCAGCGCATCCACGGCGCCGTGGGCGGCGACCGTCCGGTCGACGAGCTGCTGGACGCTGGCCGGCTCGGCCACGTCGACCGGCACGGCCAGCGCGCGCCCGCCGGCCGCCGCGACTTCGCCGGCCGTCGCCTCGGCCAGCTCTGCCGCCAGGTCGGCCACGACCACCCGCGCCCCGGCCGCGCCCAGCGCGCGGCAGACGGCCTGGCCGATGCCGCTGCCGCCGCCCGTCACGATCACCGCCTGGTCCGCCAGCGCCATCGTCCTCGCTCCCGCGCGTCCCGAGTGGCCCGGACTATAGCCGATCGGGCCGACGCACGCACCCGCGCGATCGGCATGCTTCATGCGACGGTAACCGGCGCGGCGCTCGATCCACGCCGCGCCCGGGAGGTAAGGCCATGGTCAAGAAGGGACAGCTCGAAGTCAGCAAGATGGACTCGCCCAAGCAGGGCCAGGACCGCGATCCCCACGGCCCCAAGCCGAAGCGCTCGACCGGCTCGCGTAGCCAGACGCGCGCCCGCCCGCCGTCGGAGGGCAGCGGCTCGAAGGGCTAGAGGTTAGGCATTCTTGATCGAAGTGGGGTTTGCCGATGCAAACCCCACTTCGATCAACTGTCCCGGAATATCAGGCGGTCGATTCCTCTCGCTCGCGCACGCTGTGGACCGCGCCGGAGATGGCCCGCGCAGCGACCGAGTACCAGACCGTCCGGTCGCGGTCGTCGAGCGCGGTCCAGTCGCGCGGCTGCCCCGCGCCCGGCACGGTCGCCGCGGTATCGCGCCAGGCGGCGAAGGCGTCGCGGGCGGCGTCTTCGGTCGGGGCCTGGGCGAGGATCGCCGCCAGCGCGCTGTCCCAGGCCGCGTCCCAGACGCCCTTCAGGTCGGCCGGCACGAAGGGGATCTCGTCCAGGCCGTCCAGCCAGTCCTGGTATCGTTCGTCGCGGATGGTGCGCATCGTCGGACTCCTGCTATCAGTACTCGTCGCGCGGAACAGGCTGCAAGATTCCGGCCACCGGCGACGAGAAGAGGAGCGCACGATGTCCGAGGTTGCCCACCGCTTCGTCGAGACCAACGGGATCCGCATGCACGTCGCCGAGCAGGGCAGCGGCCCGCTGGTCCTGCTGCTGCACGGCTTTCCGGAGTCCTGGTACTCCTGGCGCCACCAGCTCCGGGCGTTGGCCGACGCCGGCTACCGCGCCGTGGCCCCGGACCAGCGCGGCTACGGCCAGACCGACCGGCCGGCGGCCGCCGAGCAGTACACGCAGCTCCACCTGGTCGGGGACGTGGTCGGGCTGCTGGACGCGCTAGGCGAGGAGCGCGCGGTCGTCGTCGGCCACGACTGGGGCGGGCCGGTGGCCTGGAACACTGCACTGTTTCGGCCCGACCGCGTGCGCGGCGTCGTCGGCCTCAGCGTTCCCTACGTCCCGCGCGGCCCGGTCAGCATGCTCACCGCGCTGCGCGCCGTCCTGGGCGAAGGCTTCTACATGGCCTACTTCCAGCAGCCGGGCGTCGCCGACGCCGAGCTGGCGCGGGACGTCCGCGCGACCATGCGCCGCTTCCTCTACAGCGCCTCGGGCGACGCGCCCCGGACGGAGCCGCCCGCTCAGCCGGTGGTGCCGGCGGACCGCGGCATCCTCGACATCATGGTCGAGCCGGAGGCGCTCCCGAACTGGCTGAGCGAGGCCGACCTGGACTACTTCGTCGCCGAGTTCGAGCGGACGGGCTTCAGTGGTGGGCTGAGCTGGTATCGGGCCATCGACCGGAGCTGGGAGCTGATGGCGCCCTGGCAGGACGCGCCGGTCGTGACGCCGGCCCTCTACGTGACCGGCGACCGCGACCTGGTCGTCGACTTCCCGGGCATGGCCGAGCTGCTGCCGAACCTGCGAATGGTGGTGCCCAATCTCACGAAGACGATCGTGCTGCCCGGCTGCGGCCACTGGACCCAGCAGGAGCGCCCCGCGGAGGTGAGCGCGGCGCTCGTCGAGTTCCTCCGCGGCCTGTAGGCAGCGGGTCACAGGCCGCGCGCCGGCGCGGGCGACGGGCCAGCGGGCCGGTTGTAGACGGGCGCCCGGCCGTCTAGAATGAGGCCACCGCGCCGTGCGGGAGCGCCCGGCGCCGCGCCCGGCGCGGCCAGACGGCGCGGCGGAGGAGAGCCGATGCCACGCGCACACGACATGGGCGGCCGGCCCGCGGGGCCGATCGACCGCACCCCGCACGACCTCGCCGACTGGGAGATCCTCACCGACGCCGTGAGCAGCGCCATCGGGCGGAAGGGCATCCGCACCACCGATGAGCACCGCCGCGTCCGCGAGGACATGGACCCGGCGCTCTACCCCCAGCTCAGCTACTACGAGCGCTGGATCGTCGGCAACGAGGCGATCCTCTGCGAGAAGGGGATCCTTTCTAAGGAGGAGATCGACCGGAAGCTGGCCGAGTTCGAGCAGCGCTGGGGGGAGCCGTGAGCGAGCGCAGCGGCCGCTTCCGGCCCGGCGACCGCGTGCGCGTGCGCTTTGCCGACCCGCCCGGACACATCCGCACGCCGTACTACGTGCGCGGCAAGACGGGCTGGATCGAGCACTACCACGGCGACTTTCGCAACCCCGAGGAGCTGGCCTACGGCAAGGACGGCCTGCCCCTGCGGCCGCTGTACCTGGTCGGCTTCGACCAGGCCGATCTCTGGCAGGACTACCGCGCCGCGTCCCCCGACAAGCTGTACGTGGACCTCTACGAGCACTGGCTCGAGCCGGCCTGAGAGCGTCCTGGGGCCGACGCCGAGGCCTGGATCGGCGGCTGATCGGGATCGCCTGCGCGTCCAGCGGTAAGGAGAGGCCCATGTCCGGGTTCCGCAAGTTCCTGCTCCGCGGCAACGTGGTCGACCTGGCCGTCGCCGTGGTGATCGGGGCGGCGTTCACGAGCGTCATCCAGGCGCTCGTGCGGGGCTTCATCACGCCGCTGATCGGGGTGTTCGGCGGCATTCCGGACTTCTCCGCCTGGTACTTCACGGTCAACAACAGTCGGTTTCTCATCGGCGAGTTCATCAACGCGCTGATCAGCTTCGTGATCGTGGCCGCGATCGTCTACTTCTGCGTCGTCCTGCCGATGAGCAAGTTCCTGGAGCGCTTCGCCCCGGGCGAGCCGGCGGTGCCGAAGCGGGACTGTCCGGAGTGCTTGAGCAAGATCCCCCAGGGCGCGCGCCGCTGCGCCTTCTGCACGGCCGAGGTCGCGCCCGCGGTGCCGGCCGGCGAGCGGCGCTGATCCAGGCGCCCGGCTGAGCCCGGTAGCGGGAGCGCTCTCGGCGTTCGGCCACCCGCGTCCTCGGGCTCCCGCCATCCCGCGCGGTGTGCTACCATCCGCCTCGGAGCGGTTGGTGGGCCACCGACCACCGGCGAGCGCCAGAAGGGCGAGGACATCGAATGAGCGACGAGCACCAGGGCAACGGCCACGCCAGTGACGGGCATGGCCATCCCCACCCGAAGCACGAGCTGAGCCCCTACGCCAAGCGGATCTACGCGATCAAGGAGCTGCTGATCGAGAAGGGCGTCCTCACCCAGGAGGACATCCAGCGCGAGATCGACTACATGGAGAGCCGCACGCGCGGCAACGGCGCCAGGATCGTCGCCCGCGCCTGGGTCGATCCGGCCTTCCGCGAGCGCCTCAAGGCCGACCCAAAGGCCGCCTGCGCCGAGCTGGGCATCGACGCCAGCGGGATCAACGAGTTCGTGGTGCTGGAGAACACCGAGCGGGTGCGCCACCTGGTGGTCTGCACGCTCTGCTCCTGCTACCCGCGGCCGATCCTCGGCCGGCCGCCGGACTGGTACAAGAGCCTGAACTACCGCGCCCGCGCCGTGAACGAGCCGCGCGCCGTCATGCGCGAGTTCGGGCAGGAGGTGCCGGACGACGTGGAGGTGCGCGTCTTCGACAGCACGGCCGACATTCGCTACCTCGTGCTGCCGCTGCGCCCGCCCGGCACCGAGGGCCTGAGCGAGGCGGAGCTGGCGGAGCTGGTGAACCGCGACCACCTGATCGGCGTGTCCGATCCGCGCTACGAGCCGGCGGCGGTGCGCTGACCGACCGCGGCCCCGAGTCGAACCGGAGATCGCTCGCCCAGAACGGCGCGGGAGCGCGGGGCACGAGGCGCGCCCATGGCGGGGTGTCTAGTCGGCCCCGCGCTCGCGCAGAACGGCGCGGCTGGACCGCGGGAGGGGTGATGGCGAGACTGCAGCTCAGCCTGGCGATGGCGATGAACCCGCGCGCCCAGCCGGTGCTCGACGGGCGCGTGCGGCCCGACGGCATCGACCTGGCCGTGACCGTGGCCCACCCCGCGGACATCTTCTACCGGCAGCTCCACCACGCCGAGTTCGACGTCTCCGAGATGTCGCTCTCCTCGCTGCTGATCGTGACGGCGAAGGGCAACTCGCCCTGGGTCGGCCTGCCGATCTTCACCACGCGCCGTTTCTTCTACACCCAGGGCTACGTGCGCGCCGACGCCGGCATCGAGCGGCCCGAGGACCTGAAGGGCAAGCGTGTCGGCGTGCCCGAGTACCAGCAGACGGCGGCGCTGTGGACGCGCGGCGTGCTCCAGCACGAGTTCGGCGTCGCGCCCAGCGACATGGACTGGTACATGGAGCGCAGCGAGGAGATGAGCCACGGCGGCGGCACCGGCTTCCGCCCGCCGCCCGGCGTGCGCTTGCAGTACATCCAGCCGGACAAGAGCATCGCCTCGATGCTCCTCGCCGGCGAGCTCGACGCCGCGGTCTACTACACGCCGCGGCGCACGCTGGTCGACCGGAGCGCGATGGACCTCGACGGCCACCCCGCCGTGCGGCCGCTGTTCCCCGACGCGGTGGCCGAGTCGGCGCGCTACTACCAGAAAACGGGCATCTACCCGATCAACCACGGCATGGTCGTGCGGCGGTCGATCTACGAGCGCCACCCCTGGGTCGCCATCAACCTGTACAAGGCCTACCAGGCGGCCAAGGAGCTGGCGGCGGCCGAGACGCGCGAGCTGGCCGACCCGTACGTGCGCGTCGGCCTGCTCCCCGAATCGACGCCCGCCGCGCTCGCCGTCGATCCGTTCCCCTACGGCGTGCAGGCGAACCGCCACGTTCTGGAGACGATCGCCCGCTACTCCCACGAGCAGGGCCTCACGCCGCGCGTGGTTTCCCTGGACGAGGTGTTCGCCCCCAGCACCCTCGCGCTCTAGCTCTCTCCTGCGCGGCCGGCGGCGGGCGCTGCCCGCGGCCTCGGCCGGTGTGCAGTCTCCCGCGCTCCTTGCGCGGCCGGCCGCCCGGGCGCTAGTACTCTGTTACTGGTGCTTCGAGTAGTGTTTGCGGTTGCAACCACTACTCGAAGCAGATGTCCGAGAACACCAGGCTGGGGCCACAGCGCGCGGGAGGCCAGCAGGGCTGATGCACGCCAACGCCGCGAGCAGCCCGGGCGCCGGCCGCCGGTTCGTCTACGTGGTGGCCTTCATCTCCGCGCTCAGCGGGCTGCTGTTCGGCTACGACACGGGCGTCATTTCCGGCGCGATCCTGTTCATCCGCCGCGACTTCGACCTCTCGCCGGCCGCGAATGGGCTGGTTGTCAGCGCCGTGCTGCTCGGCGCCGTGCTCGGCGCGGCCCTCGGCGGCACCCTGGCCGATCGCTGGGGACGACGCCGGGTGATCCTCCTGGCCGCGGTCATCTTCGCCCTGGGCGCCCTCGGCAGCGGCCTGGCCCCCGGCGCGGCCTGGCTGGTGCTGAGCCGCGGCGTGCTCGGGCTCGGCATCGGCGTCGCCTCCTTCGTCGCCCCGCTGTACATCTCGGAGGTCGCGCCGGTGAGCGTGCGCGGCGCGCTGGTGTCGCTCAACCAGCTCATGATCACTATCGGCATCGTGCTGTCCTACGTCGTCGACCTCGCCCTGGCCTCGGCCGGCGCCTGGCGCTGGATGCTCGGGCTGGCCGTCGTGCCGGCCGTCCTCCTGCTCCTCGGGATGTGGCTGATGCCGGAGACGCCGCGCTGGCTGAAGCGCCGCGGCCTGGACGATCCGGCGCGCGTGGTGCTCCAGCGCATTCGCGGCGGCGCGGCCGTCGCGGCCGAGCTGGACGAGATCGCGGCGAGCCTGCGGCAGCAGGAGGCCGGCTGGGCCGAGCTGTTCGGCCCGGCAGTCCGGCCGGCGCTGGTCATCGGCGTGGGCCTGGCGATCTTCCAGCAGGTCACCGGGATCAACACCGTGATCTACTACGCCCCGACGATCCTCGAGCTGGCCGGGTTCCAGTCGGCGACGGTCTCCATCCTCGCCACGGTCGGCGTTGGCGTGGTCAACGTCGTGATGACGGTCGTGGCGATCTGGCTGCTCGACCGCGTCGGCCGCCGGCCGCTGCTGCTGGTCGGCCTGGTCGGGATGATCGCCGGCCTGGCCGGGCTGGGGCTGGCCTTCCGCCTGATGGGCAGCGGCACCAGCATCGGGCTGCTGGCCACGCTGCTGCTGATGCTCTATGTCGGGTTCTTCGCGATCAGCCTTGGGCCGATCTTCTGGCTGCTGATCGCCGAGATCTACCCGCTCAAGATCCGCGGGCTGGCGATGAGCGTGGCAACGCTGAGCAACTGGGCCGCGAACTGGCTGGTCGCGTTGACCTTCCTCACCATCGTCGACCTGCTCACCGCGTCCGGCGCCTTCGCGCTGTACGCCGTCCTCGGCCTCGCCGCGCTCGTCTTCTCCTACCTGCGCGTGCCGGAGACGCGGGGGCGCAGCCTGGAGGAGATCGAGGCGCAGTTCCGCGCCCAGGGCTGATCTGCCCCCTGGCTCAGCGCGGGTCGGGCAGGTCGACGCTGTCGTCCGCGCGCGACGGCCAGCGGACGGTAAGCACGATCGACGGCGCCAGCGCCTCCCAGTGGTGCGGGACGCCGGGCGCCCAGATGACGTAGTCGCCCGGGCGCGCCAGCAGGTGCGACTCGGCCGGGAACGTCAGCCGGAACCTCCCCTCGACCAGCACCGACAGCGTGGTGGCCCGGCTGTTCAAGGCCCAGGTGTCACGCTTCTCCCCGGCCCGGTGGATGCCCCACTTGATCGCCACGTCCGGCGTCGAGCGCGGGCCGGCGCGCTCGTCGAGGAAGTGGCCGACGAGCCAGCCCCGCCGCGACGCCCCGTCGCGGGCGGCGTTCCCGAAGTGAATCCCGCGCGTCATCCTCGAAGCACCCACTGCAGCCCACTGGTCGCCGGTTTGCCACTATTCGGTTCCGTGGCCCTCTTGTGTCGCATCCGGCATAGACGGCGATCGCGAGTCGCGCTATGCTATGGCATGTGAACCAGCCCCTGACTCCCAAGCGGCTAGAGCGATCGGCGGCGCGGCAGTCCGGTGCTGGACACTGTACCAGGCAGGCGAAGCGGGAAAAGGAGCCGCGAGGCGGCGCGGCCCCTGCCGAGGAATCGTCGGCGCGTGCGGTCCCACGATCATCCTATCTGCCCCTGCTGCCCGAAGACGCTCGCCAGCGGCGCGACCCGCTTCGTGAGGGGAGGCGGCCGGCCGATGGCTGCGGGCATTGCCATCCGGAGCCCGTCGCGAGCGGGCCGATGCCGGTTCCCCGCGTGCGACGGGCCGGGCGGAGCCGACCGCGGCTGCGGTCTCCGCGAGGTCGTCCCGTTCGTTCGCCTCATCGACCACGACAGTGCACGTAGAGCTACCACCAGCCCGTACGGGGGCTGGCCAAGCCAGGATCGGCATCGCCGCCTATCGCTAGAGTGGGAGGATGGGGGACGATGGATCTGACTCCGCTAGATCTCGCCATCCTCCGCGCTTGCGCGTTGGGACTAAGCCGAGAGGACATCGCGGCGCACCTCGGCCTCCCAGTCCCGGTCGTGCGTAGCCGCCTCACGGCGATTATCCGGGAGCTGGGGGCACAGTCCACGCTGGAGGCGATCCTGCTCGCGCTTCGCCGAGGGCTGATCACCGTGCCGGGGTCCCTCGAGGAGGTAGGCGCTGAGCCGCCGGCGGGGGCACCGCCGGCCACGGACCCCAACGGTCCCGACCTCCCCTAAGCGGCGCGGATCAACAGTTCCTGGTCAACGGGGCGCCGCGCTCGGCACAGGCAGCCCAGAGATACCGTACGGCGGCGACGAAGGCCGTGGGCGATACCCCCGCCCACGCCTGGAACGCCCGGGCGAATAGCCCTTCATCGCCGTCCGTCCCCTGGGGTCCTTCTCCCTGGGGTCCTTCCAGCGTTTGCACCACGCGGACGGCCAGGCCCGTCAGATCAGGTACCCCCGGGGGCAGCGTGTCCGTTGCGCGGAGAAGCTCGAGCGCGGCGGCGACTTCGGGTGACAACTCCGCGGGACAGCCGGAGCCCTGTTCTGGTGGCATGTCTTGCTCGCATGACCAGGATGATAGGGCCAAGGGCGAGAATGGCACCACGCCGCGTGCAGACGCGGTGAGATGGTCCTCGTCCCGGCCCCCTGGTTCAGCAGGTTAGCCCGGGGTGAGTACGCCCCGGCGGCGCACCATCGCTTAACCCTCGCCGATCCATAGAGTAGCAATCATTCCCACTCGGTGTCCAGGGGGGCACAAGGGGGGACCGGATTGGTCGATCAGGGAGGGCTGAGGTGCTGGTCCAGCCAGCCGCTGCTCTGCAGCTCGCGCAGGATGTGGTCGTCGATCAGCTCCTCGGCCCGCACGTCGCTGGCGCCCGGCACGTCCAGGTTGTCGAGGAAGGTCTGCAGCGCGCGCGGGGAGGGCCAGGGATCCCAGACGGCGCGGTACAGGGCGTAGGAGTCGGCGGCCAGGGCGCGGTCGTCGCTGCGCGTGCCGCGCATGATGGTCTCGATCGTTTCGTCTGGGTTACGGCGGGCGTACTCGATCGCCTCGACGTAACCCATCAGAAAGCGCCGCACCGAGTCGGGGTCGCGCTCGAGCCGGCCCCGCGTGGTCGTGATGTTCAGGCCGAGGATCTGGACGTCGAGGTTCGCGGTATCGAACAGGAGGTTGTAGCCCTGGTCGCGCGCTTGCTTGTTGTAGGGGCTGGCCAGGAAGCCGGCCGCGATCTGGCCACCGAACAGGCCGCTCAAGATGCCGGGCTGGTCGCGCAGGTAGATGATCGACACGTCGCGGTCGGGGTCGAGGCCGAAGGAGCGGAAGCCCTCCTTCAGCGCGATGTCGGAGCTGGACCCCCGCGTCGACGTGCCGACGGTCTTGCCCCGCATCTCCTCGACCCGCGTGTATTGCGGCTGTCCGACGAGCTGGAACAGCACCTTGTTCAGGAGCCCGGCGACGAAGACCAGGTCGCGGGCGCCGCTGACGAACGCCGAGGCGGTGCTGCCGGCCGTGGCGGCGAACGGCACCGAGCCACTCTGCACAGCCTGGGTCGCGGCAGCCGGCGCCAGGCCGACCACCGTCGCGTCGAAGCCATAGCGGCGGAACAGGCCCTGGTCGACACCGACCCAGAGGGGCGTGCTCGTGGCGCTCAGCGTCGCCGTCGGGAGCTCGATCTTCGTGGGCGGCGGCGGCGTGGGCGACGCGCTCGCGGTCGGCGCGGCAGCGCCGGGCGCGGCGGCGGTCGGCGGCGCGGCCGGCGTGGCCGGCGACGCGGTGCAGGCCACCGCGACGAGCACGGCCACGAGCGGGAAGCAGCGACCAGGGCGCAACATCGGTACCGTCCTGTACACGCTGGCTCGGGGTCAGGGGCCGCCCCGGCCGACGCAGGTGAGCCTCTGCCGCACCAGTATACGGCCCGGCTGACCACGGAGGACCAGCGATCCAGCGCGGCACGCGGGCCACGCTCGGCATACGGCCGTTCTGGCGGCGGGCCAGCGCTCAGCCAGCCTGGCGGCGCCGGCGCGAGCGGGCCGCGACGCCGCCGAGCGCGCCGAGGCCGAGGGCGAGGAGGGCGAGGCTGTCGGCCTCGGGGATGATCGGCACGCCGGGCAAGGGCGCCGCGGGCGGCGCGCCCGGAATCAGCAGGCTCGGCGGCGGGGCGGGTGGCTGGAGGGGACTGCCGGGCGGCAGCGGCGGCGGTGCGCTGAGCGCACCGCCCACGGCCGGCGGCTGCCCGCCGGCCACGATGCTCCCCTGGGCCACGGTCTGGC
>Ga0070739_10001877_pt1 | contig 30048 bp, 31 predicted proteins | sample Coa_R1_7_FD_66445 | JGI IMG/M metagenome (GOLD analysis project Ga0070739, IMG submission 66445) | Surface soil microbial communities from Centralia Pennsylvania, which are recovering from an underground coalmine fire - Coalmine... | ecosystem: Environmental > Terrestrial > Soil > Unclassified ...
GGGTCGAGATGCCGAGACAGGCGCTCATCTCCCGGTTCTGTGTCACCGCCCGGATCTTCAATCCCCAGCGGGTTTTCGAGAGAAGGAGATGCACGCCGATGAGCCCTGCAATGCTGAGGATCATGATGAAAATCCGATTGTACGGAAGAACCAGGCCGCTGGTCGCCTGCACCCCGCCACGGATCCAAGTCGGCGCGTTCACGCTGGTGAGATCACCGAAATACCATCGCGCCGCCTGCTGCAAAATCATGCTGATCCCCCAAGTCGCCAGCAGTGTCTCCAACGGCTTCCCATAGAGAAAACGGAGCACCCCTTTTTCCAAAAACCATCCGACCCCGCCGGCGACGAGGAACGAGAGCGGCAGGGCGGCGATGAAATAGAAATCGTGATAGGCGTTCGGCAGATGCGACGTAAAAAATTCTTGCAGGACAAAGGTTGTATAGGCGCCGACCATCATCATCTCACCGTGCGCCATATTGATGACCCCCATCAGTCCAAACGTAATCGCCAACCCCAGACCCATTAATAGTAAAATAGACCCGAGGCTCACCCCACTGAAGAGGGTTCCGGCAAATTGCTCCCAGACCTGATAGCGTTCGATTCGAGTGATCGCCGACCGGATCGCCGTCCGAACGTCGGGAGAGGTTTCGCCGGGATCTTCCGAGACCAGCGCTTTTAATTTCGGGAGCGCTTCCTGGCTATGGATGGTCCCCAGCCGCTCGGCGGCGGCGCGGCGAACGTCTGGATCAGGATCATTGAGTTGAAGCTGGCCGATCGCCTCTTCCATCGCATGTCGCGCCCAGCGGTCTGTTTCTTTAGCGAGACTCCGGGTCAGGGGAAGGAGCGCGGAAAGGTCGCCGTCGTTCCCGATCTTGGTCGCCGTCGACCGACGCACCTCGGCGGAAGGATCGTTCAACTTCACACGATCGAGCGCCGCCGACAGCCAGCGCCGCCCCTCGCTGGAGCTAACCGAGATCATCTCGAATCCTTCTTCGCTCCCGTCCCCCTCGCCCACCTTCTTTCCGGTCAACGGATCGACCAGAAAACTCTTCTTCTCTCCCTCCGGCGACTCTGCGGTTTGAACCATCACAATCCGGGTTCCCTCCGCGGTTTTCCACCGGTAAAGGCTTCCTTCGTGCAACGCGGTGAGGAGAGGCAGGATTGCAGGATCACCCCCTTCCGCGATCGACTTAAGCGCGGCCGCTTGAAGATCGGCCTCTTCTCCGGCGAGCTGTTCGATCTCTGTTTTTAAGCCTCCTTTCTCCGACACAGGGAACTCTTCCGATTGAGCCGAGGGGGCGGAAATAATAGCCATCCAGAGAAAAAGAAGCAGGAGGACAAGCGAAGGTCTCCTTTTCGCTCTCAGATGATTGCCGTTCTCACGCTTCATAGACTCCCCATTTCGGACAGCGGGGCTGCCGGCGAAGGCAGCCCCGACCCACCCATTTATTTTTATATCTATTTTTTACATCGGCTCGATCGGCATCGCTGCCGGATCGAGAAAGACCTTCTGCCCTCCTTTCATGTCGAATGACCCCTTGCCTCCCTTCCCCCAATCGCATTGCCGATCGGGGTAGGTATACTCGCTCCAGGGCTCCGGCGTGACCAGCCCCTTCGATTTCCAAATAACCTCGAATTGCCCATTCGCCAAAATCCGTCCGATGTAGACCGGTTTGGCCGTATGATGGTTTCGCTTATCGGCCACGATTTTCCCCGCCGGCGTGGAGATCTCAATCCCGGGGAACGCCTTCAACACCGCATCGACATCGGTGCTTCCCGCTTTCTCCACCGCCGCCTTCCAGAGATAAAGACCGTTGTATCCCCAGAACATCGGATCATCCACAACCCGTTTGTCGCCGCCGGGGAGATTGTTCTTCTTGGCATACTCCTTGAACCGTTTGACCAAATCCTTATTTTCAGGCGTGTTGATCGACTCGAAATAGTTCCATGCCGCCAGATGGCCGACGAGCGGCTTGGTGTCGAGCCCGCGCAGCTCATCTTCCGCCACGCTAAACGACATCACCGGGCACTGCTCCGCCTTCACCCCCTGGTTCGACAGCTCTTTAAAGAGGGGAACGTTGGAATCGCCGTTCACCGTGTTGATGACCGCCCCCTTGCCCCCGGCGCAGAAACTTTTAATCTTCGAGACGATCGTCTGATAATCTTGATGATGGAACGGGGTGTACTCCTCCATGATGTCCTTCTCCGCAATCCCCTTCTTCAGGAGCATCGCCCGGAGAATCTTGTTCGTGGTTCTTGGATAGACATAATCGGTCCCGAGGAGATAAAATTTCTTCTTCTCCCCCCCCTCTTTGCTCAGGAAATATTCCACCGCGGGAACCGCCTGTTGATTGACCGCCGCGCCGGTATAGACGATATTCCGGGAGCACTCTTCCCCCTCATACTGCACCGGGTAGAAGAGAAGGCCGTTGTTCTTCTCGACCACCGGCAGAACCGACTTCCGGCTGACAGATGTCCAACAGCCGAAGATCACCGGGACCTTATCTTGAACGAGGAGCTTCTTCGCCTTCTCGGCGAAGAGATCCCAGTTGGAGGCGGGGTCTTCCACAATCGGCTCGAGCTTCCGGCCGAGCACCCCGCCCTTAGCATTGATCTCATCGACCCCCATCATCATGATGTCTTTGATCGACTGCTCGCTGATCGCCATTGTCCCGCTCAGCGAGTGGAGGATGCCGATCTTGATCGGCTCTTTGTCCTCGCCCGCCGCATCCGCCGCCCGCCTCGCGATAAAGGCGCCGAGGACGCCGACGGCCAGGACCAGAAGCCACGCGGCCGAACGAAGATAATTTCCTCTGAATCGTGATCGATCTTCTTTTTTCGTTTGATTGAACATCTTTCCTCCTCCCATTATGCGTTGCCGGCGCGATGATTCGTTGAGCCGGCCCATCCTCTCTTACTAATATCTTCGAACCGGAGGAAGCGCTCGCCCCAAGAGCTCCCTCCGAAAAATCTCCCAGAGGTTAAAAAAAAATCGTGAAGGGTCGGGGTATCGTGGGCAAGCGCCCGGACCGCCAGACCCCGGCGGGAAAGCAACGTCCCCCCCCAGAAGAGATCCCCCGCGTCGATCGCTCGGAACGCCGCAAGGAGCGCCCGCCGCGCCGGCTCAGGACAAAAAAGATAGAGGGTGCCGAGGTGACTAAAACCTTCCATGACTCCAATCTCTTCGAGTGAACGCTCCGACGGAACCAGCCGAAACCGTTCTTGCACAATCGTTCCTTCGGGATCGACGATCCGCAGTTGATTTTCATAAAAGCGGTAAGCAAACGATTCTCCCCGACCGAGTCTTCCCGGCCCCAGAAGATCGACATAAAAAAGGATCGCCTCCTCTTCTAATAAAATTTCGGTCTCTTGATAAAAGGCCGCCTCCGCGTATGGGAGAACCGGCTCGGACAAATATTCGAGAATCGCCCCCGGACCGAGGGAAAGCGTGGTCCGCTGGCGCGCCTCCCCCGACGGTGTGGGATGAACCCGTGTCGCCGCTGGCGTCGTCACCACGGCGTGGGACCCTTTCTCCAGACGGAGAGAAATCTCGATTCGATCCCCCTCCAGAATCCCTGCGGTGGTGTTGAGCAGATAGAGATGGGCCGGCCCTTCCCCTTCGGGATAGAATGGCCGGATCACCCGCAGCGGCGCCGCTTGTCGAAGTTCTCCCAACGCCGTTTTCTTCCCCTTTTGTTTTAAGGTGATTTCTAACAATCCCTGCATCGGCGCTTTTCGTTTCTCAATTAAAGTTGGAACTGAAGACCCAACTGGAAACCATTGATGTCGAGCGTGGGAGTAGAAGTCTTGTCCTTATCTTTAAAATAGTTCGCCGTGATCCGGGCATTGTGTCCATTGATGATGTAGCTCAGCCCCACATCGATCTGGTCGTTGTTTCCTGTCGTCAGTCCATTGTTTTCAAACTTCTCGTAACGAACCATCGGTTGCAGTTGTCCTTGGAAGCTTGGCGTTCCGATTTTCATCGGAAGAAGATAGCTGACCAGAACAAAGAATCCTTTTCCCTGCGGCACCTTATGATCATTATCGTAGTGATAATAAGCTCCCTCAAGCGTCGGCACCCCGATGCTTCCGAGATTGCGCTCCACGAGCAGGTCCGCACTCCAGCCGGTAAAGGTTCCAGGATCCGCCGGCGTCCCCACGGCATCCTTTTGAGTCATTGCCACCAGACCGAGCGCCAGAACATTCATCGCGCCGTAATAGGTGGAGCTATTGTAGTAGCCCGGCTCCGGGTCCCAGAGATTGAGGGTCAACCGACCTGCGTAGAGGAGATCATCTTTCTGATTCGGTCCCCCTGGGACGGCCCCTTCTCCTTGAAACGCGCCGAATTGATATTTGAACATTCCCTTTCCAACCATTCCCCAGATGGCGGCGCCGTCATCCCGCCCCGCGAAGATTTGCGGGTATTGTTGAACAAAGGGAAAGTTCCAGGCGTTTAGATAGAAGGGACCGCTTAAATTCGAACGGTCGCTGGGGGGGAGAAAGCGTCCCATCCAGACATTGATGTAATCATTAAAACCAAACTTCACGACCGCATCAAGGACGCGGATACTCTCTGTGGCGGTCGTGGGTCCAGTCTGCTGGGTTTCGGTATTGAATTCAAAGGTGATCAGTTCATGAAGCTGCCCACTTACATAGAGGCGGGCATCATCGAGTTTAAAATCTTTTGACCGGCTCGTCCCGTCGGGAGCACCGTCTTTAATCATGTCGAAGCTGGTCCGCAATCCGACCCCGATGCTGATCGAGTGCGTGTCGTCGATCTTGATGGTTCCTCCCGCATGGACCACCGAGGGACTCATCGTGAGAGAGGGGAAAAGGATTGCAAGAAATACTGACAAACCGAGGATGCGCACGAGGGATCGTATCATTTAGTTTTTTTCCTCCTTATATCCGTATATCTGTTTTCGGAATTGGTTTCGCGTTGGAACGCTTCTTCTTTCTAAGAATTAAGGCAAAAAAAAAGTGCATCACCCTTTTCGGGATGAGGCACCCTGCCTGCGCGGAGACTACTTCGTCGTAATCGACCGCTCGTCGTACATGAAAAATTTTTGCAATTGCTAGACCGAGTGAATCTGTGAGACGGCTTACACTGTCAAAAAGGTGACGATCGCCTACAGCCATCTGCTTATTTTCGAACCGCACTTCCGAAAAAATTCAAACGGGAAGCGATTCGAAAGAAGAACCTAACAAAACGTTTTTGTCGTGAGCCAGACAATTCTGTCCTTTTTAAACCCTTGTCGTCCTCTCAAATTCAATTCTTCGGAATACATTCAGCACAACCGAAGGAAAGTCTCGCATCCCCCTCCGGTTCTTTTTCTTGACCCTTTCCTGCCGCTATGGTATGGTGCTCGCATTTTGACTTCCTCCTCCAAATGTGTTATCCAAAAGGAGGAAACTCATGCCTGCAGAGGCCTTTTTAGAAATAGAGGGGCTGACCAAGACATTCGACGGGCTCAAAGCACTCGAAGAGATCGCACTCTCGGTTGAGGCGGGCAAGGTCACCAGTCTCATCGGACCCAACGGCGCGGGGAAGACGACCTTTTTCAATTGCATCAGCGGCCTGATCGCGCCGACCGTCGGCACGATTCGTTTTCGAGGAAAGCCGATCGCGTCGCTTCCGCCCTATGAGGTGACCCGCCGAGGGGTGGCCCGGACCTTTCAGAATATCCGGCTCTTCTCGGAGATGACCGTTCTCGAAAATGTCATGGTCGGGCGGTACCTCCGAAGCGCCCCCCCTCTCACGGCCAGCTTTTTTGGCGCGCTTTTACAGAGTCGGCGCTTTCGGGAGAAGGAGCGGCGGCTGCGCGAGGAAGGGCTCCGGTGGTTGACATTTGTCGGTCTGGCCGACCGCCATGGCCTTCTCGCCCGCCATCTTTCGTACGGAGATCAGCGGCGCCTTGAGATTGCGCGCGCGCTTGCGTCGGAACCGAGCCTGCTTCTTCTCGACGAGCCGGCGGCCGGGATGAATCCGCGGGAGACCGAAGCGCTCATGGTCTTGATCGGTCAGATCCGGGAGCAAGGAATCACCCCCTTTCTGATTGAGCACAACATGAAGATGGTGATGAAAATCTCCGATCGGATCTTCGTACTTGACCATGGAGTGAAGATCGCCGAAGGGACCGCGGAGCAGATCCAAGGCAATCCCAAGGTCATCGAGGCCTACCTCGGAAAAGCGACAGAGAGATAGGAATGAGTGCGGAATTCGGAGCGTGGAGCAGACTTCAATCAAAACATTCTCCTTATTTTACTCCTTATTCCGAATTCCGGGCTTCGAATTTGTGAATGCTCTCGATACGTGATCTACACGCCTCCTACGGCGCAGTATCGGTGTTGAAGGGGATCTCGCTGGAGGTCGAGGCGGGAGAAGTGGTCGCCCTCATCGGGGCGAACGGCGCCGGGAAAACCACCACCTTGATGACGATCTCCGGAATGATTTCAAACCGATCCGGAAGCATCATTTTCTACGGGGAGGAGATCTTGGGCCTTCCCCCTCATCAGATCGTCGAGAAGGGGATCTGCCATGTTCCGGAAGGACGTCGGATTTTTCCAAGGCTTTCGGTGCTGGAAAACCTGGAGATGGGAGCTTACCTTCAAACCGATCGGAAGCGGATTGAAGAGGATCTGGAGACCCTCTTTCACTTCTTTCCGATTTTGAAAGAGCGTCGATTTCAACGGGGAGGAACACTCAGCGGGGGGGAACAACAGATGCTGGCGATCGGCCGCGCGTTAATGTCGCGGCCCAAGCTTCTTCTTCTGGATGAGCCCTCCCTCGGCCTCTCCCCCTTGATGGCCGAGAAAATTTTTGAGATGATAAGGGAGATTCGCCGGCAGGGGAAGACGATTCTCTTGGTAGAGCAGAATGCGCATGCGGCCCTGACACTGGCCGATCGGGGCTATGTGATGGAGACCGGCCAGATCGTCTTATCCGATCCGGCCTCGCAGCTCTTGCAGAACCCGCGGGTTCAGTCTGCCTACCTGGGAACCGGGACCTCCAACTAAAAGAGAAACGAATTTCGAGGTGGATGATGAAGAGAACTCCTCTGTATGAGACCCATGTAAAGTTGGGCGCGAAGATCGTCCCGTTCGCCGGATGGCAGATGCCCCTTTCCTACTCCGGTGTCACCGATGAGCACCAGACGGTCCGCACCGCGGTCGGGCTCTTTGATATCAGCCATATGGGGCGATTTGAGCTCTCCGGGAAGGGGGCGGAGGCCTATTTGGAGCAGCTGACCCCGGGCCCGGTTCACAAAATGCAGCGGGGAAGCGCGCAGTATTCGATGCTTTTGAATGAAAACGGCGGAATCATCGATGATATTTACCTCTATAAAAGAGGGGTCGATCGGTTCTTCGTCATTGTCAATGCCGCGAATCTGGAAAAAGATTTCAAGTGGATGACCGGTCATCTTCCCCACGGCGTGGAGCTCAAAGATGTCAGCGGGGAGACCGCGATGTTGGCGCTGCAGGGGCCGAGGTCCTGGGAAGTGCTGGTGCAGATCATCCCCTTCGGAAAGAGTGAGATCCCGCTCCGCAATTTCATCGAAACTGAGTTGGTTCCGGCGCGCGGCGCCAAAGCGCTGATCGCCCGAACCGGCTACACCGGCGAAAAAGGATATGAGCTGGTCGTTCCGGCGGAGGCGGCGGAGACCGTTTGGAACGCGCTGTTGGAGGCGGGAAAGGCGGAGCGAATCAAGCCGGCGGGGCTCGGGTCGCGAGACACGCTTCGACTGGAAATGGGGTATCCTCTTTATGGCCACGATATGAATGAGGAGACCACCCCGTTGGAAGCCGACCTCGAGCGCTTCATCGATTTCGGAAAAGATTTTATCGGAAAAGAGGCCCTGGTTCGTCAGCGGGAGAAGGGGCTTCAACGAAAGCTGATCGGCTTTGAGCTTCTGACCGGCGGGGTTCCTCGCGAAGGTCACATGATCTACTCCGACCAAAAAGAGATCGGCAAGGTCGCCTCCGGGAATTTCTCTCCCTCACTCCGAAAAGGAATCGGCATGGGGTATGTCGATATCCGCTACAGCGAGGAGGGGAGCGAGATCTTGATCGACATCCGCGGAAACGCAACCCCGGCGGTGATTGTAAAACGACCTTTTTATAAAAAGAAGAAATGACGTTAAACGCGATTCGTTATTCGTTAAACGAAAGGACCGGAATTTTATCCTCGCCACGTTTAACGAATAACCTTTAACGAATAACGTCCTCTTTCACAGAGGAGATTACATGGAATATATTCCCAAGACCGAAACGGAAGAAAAGGCGATGCTGGAGGCGATCGGCGTCCCCTCTTTCGATCAACTCTTAGAGATCCCCGCCGCCCTGCGGCTCAACCGCCCCCTCAATATCCCCGCTCCCCTCTCTCAAATGGAGCTGCGGCGGGAACTCTTGGAGATCAGCCGAAAAAATCTCGACACCACCACCGCCCTCTCTTTTCTCGGCGGGGGAAGTTATGATCATTTCGTCCCGAGCACGGTGGGGCATGTCCTCTCCAAATCGGAGTTCTACACCTCATACACCCCCTATCAGGCCGAAATGAGCCAGGGGCTGCTCCAGACCATCTATGAATATCAGACGATGATCTGTCAGCTGACCGGGATGGAGGTCTCGAACGCCTCGGTCTACGACGGCGCGTCGGCGCTGGCGGAAGGGGCATTGATGGCGATGCGGATCACGAAGCGGGGAAAGGTGATCGTCGCCCGCTCTGTTCATCCGCACTATCGCCAAGTCGTGAAAACCTATCTCTCCGGCCTCCCCTCGGCCAAGTTGAAGGAGGTTCCGTTCGGCGCGGGAATCACCCTGCTCGATAAACTCGGCGAGATGATCGACGATCAGACCGCCGCTGTTTTGATTCAGCATCCGAATTTCTTCGGACAGCTGGAAGAAGTCGAAGAGATTGAGCGGCTGGCGCATGCCCGCGGGGCGCTGCTTGTCATGGCGGTCGATCCGATCTCCCTCGGCATTTTGAAATCACCGGGCGAGTACAATGCGGACATCGCCGTCGGTGAGGGACAGCCGCTCGGCAATGCCATCAGCTACGGGGGTCCGTATGTCGGCTTCTTCGCGACCCGTCGCGATTTCATCCGTCAGATGCCGGGGCGAGTGGTCGGCGCGACCACCGACGGACAGGGGCGGCCCGGCTTCTGCCTCACCCTGCAGACGCGCGAGCAGCATATCCGGCGCGAGCGGGCGACGTCGAATATTTGTACAAATCAAGCGCTGAACGCGCTGGCCGCGGCGGTTTATCTTGCCACCGTCGGGAAGGAGGGACTCCGCGAGGTCGCGATGCTCTGCCTGGCCAAATCTCACATGGCGCATGAGAAGATCGCCGCGATTCCGGGCTTTGGCGCCCCTTTTACGGCCCCTTTCTTCAAAGAATTTGTGGTCCAACTCCCGGTCCCGGCGTCGCGCGTTCTCAAAAAGGCACACCGCGCCGGTATTTTGGCCGGAATCGACCTTGGCGTTTATTATCGGGAGCTGAAAAATCACCTGTTGATCTGCGCAACGGAAAAACACCATCCGGAAGAAATCGATCGACTGGTCGAGCAGCTTCGAACGTTTCAAGTATAAAGATTATCGACTCGCGCGCGCTCCATTTCTTCATGGCGCGCGAGACCTGTTCAGACGGAATGGCGATGTTAGAGCGGACCCCTTTACCTTCGGACCGGCAGGCGTTGATCGCCTCCCAGATTGCTCAAATCACCGAGGAGCGCATCCTGAATCATCTCGAATCATTGGTCGGCATCCGGCACCCGGTGGCCGCCCCCGAAAAACTGCGGGCCAGCGAGCAGTATATCTCGGAACAGATGAAATCGTTCGGCCTCGATCTCTTGGAAGAGGTGATCGACGAGGGGGAAATGAAAGAGCGCTTCGTCAATCTGATCGGACGGATGAGCGATGGACGATCGGGAAAGAAGATCTTGCTCATTGGCGCGCACTACGATACGATCGCCGACTCCCCCGGCGCCGACGACAACGCCAGCGGCTTGGCGGCGATGATCGAAGTCTCCCGCATTCTGGCTCCCCTTCGCGGAAAAATGACGGTTCAGTTCGCCGCCTTCTCATTGGAGGAAGAGGGATTTCTCGGAAGCGACTATTACGCCCGGCAGGTTCGGCGGAATAAGGTTCCCCTCTGGGGCGCCATTATTTTAGAGTGTATCGGTTATCTTGATCGGCGGCCCGGATCGCAATCTTCCCCGCCCGGTCTTCCGATCTCCCTTCCTGATCGGGGCGACTTTATCGGCCTGGTCGGAAATATCGGGGCGGAGCCGATCCAGAAGGCATACGAATCGGCGGTTTCGACCTATTGTCCCGGCCTTCCCTGCATCAGTCTTCTGGTGCCGGGCAAGGGGGAGGCGATTCCCGATACCCGCCGGTCCGATCATGTTCCCTTTTGGGATCGGGGTTATCGGGCGGTGATGTTGACCGATACCGCCAATTTCCGAAACCCGCACTACCATCAGAAGAGCGATCAGATTAAAACGCTCGATCTCTCCTTTATTACCCAGGTGGCGAGGGGATTGGCGGCCGCCGTGATCGAGATCGCCGAACTCAGTGAAGTGAAGCCGAACGGATGAAGCGGGAGCGGCCGGCATGACGCGTGAAATTTATCGGGGGAAGATCGTTCACCTCTTCGCTGAGTCGGCCACCTTGCCGAACGGAAAGACATTCGAGCTGGAGGTCGTCCGGCATCCGGGCGCCTCGGCGGTTGTTCCGTTAAAAGAAGATGGAAAGGTCATTCTGATTTATCAGTATCGCCACGCCGCAGGGGGATATATTTATGAGGTCCCGGCGGGAAAACTCTCAAAGGGGGAAGCTCCTGAAGCGTGCGCGTCGCGCGAGACCGAAGAAGAGATCGGCTACCGGGCCGGGAAGTTGGAGAAATTGACGACGATCTTCACCGCCCCCGGTTTTTGCGACGAGCAGATTCACCTCTTCCTCGCGACCGATCTCATCCAGACCGGCCAACAGCTCGGGGAAGATGAGGTCTTGCAGGTGATCGAGATGCCGTTCGAGGAGGCGATGAATCGAATCGAGGATCAAACTATCCGCGACGCCAAAAGCATCGTCGCATTGGAATTGGCCTACGGCCGTGCGAAGAAGCGGGGATGGATTTAAAAGATAGGTGACGTGAGGCGTTAGGCGTAAGGGGTAAGGTCAAAAGCTTTAAGTCTTTTACCCCTCACGCTTCACGCCTCACGCCTCACGTGTTTTCATCACTCAAGGAGGAATAGGTGCCAGAGAAACTCATTTTTGAAAAAAGTGTTCCGGGTCGTCGGGGAGCGACCTTTCCGACCGAGACGCTTCAGGGATTTTCGATCGACAAGGTCCTGCCGAAGAAATACCAGCGTGAAACTCCGCCGCCCTTGCCGGAGGTGAGCGAGAATGAGCTGATGCGTCACTACACCCGTCTCTCTCACGAGAACTATGGTGTCGACACCGGCTTCTACCCGCTCGGCTCCTGCACGATGAAGTACAATCCGAAGATCAATGAAGATGTCGCCCGATTCCCCGGCTTCGCCCAGATTCATCCGCTCCAGCCGATCGAAACGGTTCAAGGGGCGCTGCAACTCCTCTATGAGCTGGAGCGGATTCTTGCGGAGATCGCCGGGATGGCGCGCGTGTCGCTTCAACCGGTGGCAGGGGCGCAAGGGGAATTAACCGGCATGTTGATCACCCGCGCCTATCATCAGAAGCAGGGGCGGCAGCGGAAGAAGGTGGTCATCCCCGATTCGGCGCATGGAACCAACCCCGCCAGCGCCGCGCTCGCCGGCTACACGATCCAGACGGTTCACTCCAACGCCGATGGGTTGGTCGATGTCGATGATCTTGCGAAGGTGGTCGATGAAGAGACCGCCGCCTTCATGCTGACCAATCCGAACACGCTCGGCCTCTTCGAGCGGGAGATCGACAAGATCGTCCGGATCGTCCACGATGCGGGGGCGTTGATGTATCTCGATGGGGCCAACCTGAATGCCTTGCTCGGGCTGACTCGTCCCGGAGATATGGGATTCGACATCGTCCACTTTAACCTTCACAAAACCTTCTCCACCCCGCATGGCGGGGGCGGACCGGGCGCCGGGCCGGTCGGGGTGGCGGAGCGGTTGGTCCCTTATCTTCCCTCTCCGACGATTGAGAAGAAAGGCGATCAATATCTCCTGGATGATCGGCGGCCCCAATCGATTGGACGGATTCATGGGTTCTATGGCAATTTCGGAATCCTGGTTCGCGCCTATACCTATATTCGCCGACTTGGTCCCTCGGGCCTCTCCGCGATCAGTCGAAATGCCATCATCAATGCCAACTACCTGAAAAAGCAGTTGGAGGGATCGTATCCGATTCCGTTTAATCGCCCCTGCATGCATGAGTTCGTCCTCTCGGCCAAGAAGTTTCGCGACAAAGGGGTTCATGCGTGGGATATCGCCAAGCGGTTGATCGATTACGGCTTCTACCCGCCGACCGTGAACTTTCCACTCGTCATTGAAGAAGCGCTGATGATTGAAACACCTGAGAGTGAGCCGCGCGAGGTCCTAGACGCCTTCGCAGAGGCGATGAAGTCGATCCGAAATGAGATCGAGACCTCCCCGTCGACACTCACCGGCGCGCCGCACACCCGTCCGGTGGGAAGGATGGACGAGGTTCAAGCGGCCAAGCGATTGGATGTCCGATACCAAAAATAGATTGGAGAGAAGCAATGCCACTGGAGCATGATGTCCTCATTGTCGGCGCGGGGCTGGCCGGGATGCGGGCGGCGGTCGCCATTCCGAGCCATCTAAATGTCGGCGTGATCTCAAAGGTCCATCCGGTTCGGAGCCACTCGGTGGCGGCGGAGGGGGGAATCAACGCGGCCATTCGTCCGGAAGACTCCTGGGAATCGCACATGTATGACACAGTGAAGGGGAGCGACTGGCTCGGCGATCAGGATGCCATCGAGATCCTCTGCCGCGAAGCGCCGGGCGACATCATGGAGTTGGAGCGGATGGGAGCCCTCTTCTCGCGCGACGCGCAGGGGAGGATCGACCAGCGGAACTTCGGCGGATTGGGCTTCCCCCGCACCTGCTACGTCGCCGATCGGACCGGCCATGCTCTGGTCCACCTGCTCTATGAACAGCTCGTCAAACGGGCGGCGAAGGTCTACGAGGAGTGGTACGTTACCTCCTTGGTCGTAGAGGAAGGGGTCTGCCGCGGCGTGATCGCGTTGAACATATTCAACGGCGAGCTCACGGAGATACGCGCCAAAGCGGTTGTGTTGGCAACTGGCGGCTATGGACGGGTCTATCTCATCTCGACCAACGGTCTAATCAACACAGGGGACGGCATGTCGCTCGCCTATCGCGCCGGCGCCCCGTTACAAGACATGGAATTCGTTCAGTTCCATCCGACGACGCTGAAAGAGACCGGCATTCTGATCACCGAAGGAGCGCGCGGGGAGGGAGGACTCCTCTTCAACGCGCGCGGCGAGCGGTTCATGGAGAAGTATGCGCCGAAGATGATGGAGCTGGCAAGCCGCGATGTCGTCTCGCGCGCTGAATATCAGGAGATCCTGGAGGGGCGCGGCGTCGACGGCTGCGTGCTGCTCGATTTGCGTCACCTCGGCAAAGCGAAGATCATGGAGAAGCTCCCGCAGATCTGGGAGCTCTCGATCACCTACGCCGGGGTCGATCCGGTGGAAGCGCCGATCCCGATCACGCCGGGCGTTCACTACTCAATGGGAGGAATTCTGACCAATACCGATACGGCGACCCCGATCCCCGGCCTCTTCGCCGCTGGAGAGTGCGCCTGCGTGTCGGTGCACGGCGCCAACCGGCTCGGAGGCAACGCGCTGATGGAGACGATCGTCTACGGCCGGCGGGCCGGCACCCGCGCCGCCGAACACGCGGAGCGGACGCCACCGGCGCGCCCTTCCGACCAAGCCCTTCAGCAAGAGCGAGAGCGGATCGGAACGCTCCTCTCTCGAAAAGAGGGGGAGCGGGCCGGGCTGCTCCGCGAGGAGATCGGGAAGGTCATGGCGGAGCACTTCGGAATTCTCCGGACGCGCGATCGGATGGAGGAGGGGAAGCGGAAGCTGGCGGAGATACGGCCCCGGGTGGAGCGGATGTCGCTTCAAGATAGAGGGAAGACCTTTAATCTCGAATTGATCGACGCGCTGCAGATTTTCTCGATTATGGATTTGGCGGAGTGCATCGCCGCCGGCGCGACCGTTCGAGAAGAATCGCGCGGCGCCCACGCCCGAACCGATTTTCCCCGACGCGACGACGCGAAGTGGTTGAAACACACGCTGGCATATCGAACGGAGAGCGGCCCCCGCCTCGACTACCGCCCGGTGACGATCACACGGGTTCCGCTCGGAGAGCGAAAGTATTAGGCAAGGGCTCTTCGCGGATCAGTTCAGCCCGCCGGAGAGGGTATGGAGGATCACGCCGCTGATCCCGACCGCCCACGCTTCCGAACTTCCGGGAACGACATAAATTCCATTGAGGGATTGATTCGTTCCGACCGACGACTGCGCCGTCCAATTGGCTCCGCCATCCTGCGTATACAAAACGACGCCCCCTCCGCCCACCGCCCAGCCGTTATTGGCATCGGAGAAGCGGATGCCGTAGAGCAGTGCGTTGGTCGGCTGCGTTGGCGGCGACCATGTCGCGCCCCCATTGGTCGTCCGAGAAATTCTCCCTGAAGTCCCCACCGCCCAACCGGTGGACGCGTCAATGAAATGGATCGCCTTCCAGCTCCCAGAGGTTGGGCCGACGACGGAGCAGTTCCAGTTTGCTCCTCCATCGGTGGTGCGGGCAATAATCCCGCTGTCCCCCGCCGCCCAACCATTGTTGGCATCGACAAAGTAAACGCTGTACATCGTATCTGTGCTGGAAGCGCAGAAGGTCTGCGCAGACCAAGTTGTTCCACCGTAGAAGTAGACATGGTTTGTCGTCGCGCCGTTTGACACCCTGCCAACCGCCCAGCCATGGGTCGCATCAACGAAGTGAACCCCTTTCAGATTTCCCGAACCGGAAATGGTTGTATCAAGACCCCAACTGCCATTGTGATAGTGATAAATCTGCCGGGTATCGTTAACCGCCCAGATGTCGGTGGCAGCCACGACTGACACGCTGTTAAAGTTGCCGGTCAGCCCTGTTTTTACCCAGCTGGTTCCCCCATTCGATGTATTCAAAACCGTCCCCGCGCTACCGACCGCCCAACCGTTGAGTCCGTCCGCCGCAAAGGAAACGGCCGTTAAATCATTGATCGGTCCGGAGACATCTCCCCAATCGGTTCCATTTGCGCTGGTAAAAACCATCCCAAGCTGGCCGACGGCGACTTCCTTTCCGTCCCTGGAAGCAACCCCTTTTAACTCTTTCGGAAGCGGGAGTGTCGCGTCGCCTGGATTGTAATTGACCGTAGACCATCTGCTCCCATTCCACTGAAGGATCGTCCCTGGCGGCGGCGATGTATTACCGCTTTCATCTCCTCCGACGGCCCATCCCGAAGTCGGATTCGACATAAAAAGATCCAAGAGCGTGTCTGTCGTGCCGCTGTCGACCACCTCTGTCGTCCAGGGATCCAAACCGGTATCCGAGTAGATATGAAGGATGGATCCATTTCCCGATAATTTATCGGCTGCACCGACCGACCAACCCTCCAGTCGATTCGGAGAGGGGGAATTTGGATCTTTAGGAAGGAAGAAAACAGAGTAGAGTTGGCTTGCACTCTTTGGGTCCTGTGGGATGATGCCGGTCCAATTATCATTGGTCCATAAGAGTGGTTCGTTCTGATTTTTTACGGTGATCCATCCATGCGTCGCGTCGTTCATGAAAATATGGGTAAATTGACTTGATTTGACTCCAGAGGCAGTAGTCGTTGTCCATGTTCCACTGCTATCCCTAAAGAGAATGGTTCCAGCATCCCCCACCGCCCATCCATGGTCCGCGTCGAGGAAGTAAACAGATTGAAGAGATGCGCCGGTCGGACTGGTCTCACTTTTCCATGTGGCCCCGCCATCGTTGCTGTGGAGGATTGTGCCGCTATCGCCGACCGTCCATCCTTCCACCGGGTTCACAAATTGGATCCCATGAAGGCTTGCACCCGTCCCGCTGACCACTGAAATCCAGTTGTTCCCGTAATCAGGAGAATCCGGCGGGGATCGAAGGATCGATCCATTATCTCCAACGGCCCAGGCCACCCCGCCGGCAACAAGGGTCACATTGTTGATTGGGTAGCTGGTCGATTTTGGATTTTGATGTGTCCATGCATTCGGATTGCTCAGACCGATTTGGATTGTCTTGGGCTGAACCGGAGTAACATTATTTCCACCGGAGGTCGCTGTGAGGGTCAGGGTCGCTGAATATCCTTTCCCGCAGGTGAGGGCCGAGGCATCTGGCGTCACGGTGATATTCCCGGAGGTCGCCCCGACGGCCACCGTTCCGCTGAGGATGTCGACGGAAAGCCACCCTGTGTTCGGGTCGTTATAGGTTAGCGTCGCGCTCCAACCGAGCGGGGTGCCGCCGGTATTCTGAATCGTGAACGGTTCCGGGTCGATGCTCCCCTTGCAGGTCGTCGCAAAAAATCCGAGTCCCAGCGTGCTGGGGGTGATCTCCGCCGCCTTTGGAACCACCACCTCGACGGTGACGATCTGCGGCGAATTCTGCGCTTCAGCCGATGTGATCGTGATGACCCCCGACGTCGTTTGACCGCAGTGGAAATTGGCCGTATCAATGTTTTGAACCGTCACGCTTGCTCCGGCGCTTCCGCTCAAGGGGGCGAACTGAATCCAAGCGTCGGCGCTCGTGGCGCTCCAATTGAAGCTGCCGCTGCCGACATTCACAATCTGAAAAGAGGGTGAGGCGCTGGTCGCCATGCCTCCGCAGGTGGGGGCGACAAAGGTCACTTTTCGCGTCGCGGGGTTGATGCCGATTGTCGGAGGAGCCAGGGGAATGGTGAGGGTCACGGTGAATGAGGCGGGGGTGTTGGTCGCGCCGGCGCCGTCGATTTCGATTGTTTGGGAATAGGTCTGTCCACAGGCAAGGTCAGCCGCGTTCACCTGCACCGTGATGGTCGAGGGAGCGGCCCCGCTTGCCGGGGTCAGGCTGAGCCAAGCCGGGAGATTTGAGGCCGACCAGGTCAGTGTCTCCTCACCGGCATCGGTGATCTGGAAGGTTTGGCTGGCGGGATTCGACCCGCAGCTGACGCTCGTGAATAAGAGCGCCGTCGGATTCAAGACGATGACCGGAGGCGATTTGTGGTGATGATGCCGCCCGCAGCCGGTCAAATAAATCAGGCAGAACAAGAGGATCGTTTTCTTCATATTGCCTTAAAGTATAACGTACCCCCCCCACCTTGTCAGGGCGCAGGGAGACGATCGGAGAAAATTTAGTAGCGCCTTCTCCGACAATCGGCAATCTTGTTCAATTTTAGGTGTAAACGGGTCGATCAGGAAGGTTCGAAGAATTTAAAAAACGGGAGAGAAGCGGCCGCTTTTGGGGGATATTATGCTTGATAGTATTGCCCTTCGAGATTGCCTCCGCCGACAAATTTGAAGACGGTGTTCCCGATTCGGATCAGATCACCATCTTTCAATGCGGAGCCGATCACTTTGATGTCGTTGACATAAATTCCGTTCTTACTGCGGAGGTCCTTCACCATGATTTGGTTGTTCTTACGATAGAACTCGGCGTGGTTTCGGGAGACGGTTTTTTCATCGAGCGAGATGTGGACCTGATCCCCCCGTCCGACCAAGATTTGACGCTGGTCGAGCATATATTTTTTCCCAAGTGTTTTTCCAGAGATCACAACCAAACAGGGGAGGCACCTTCGAGGATCGGTCACCGGAGAAACATCAGGATGAATCGTATCCTCATTTTCCATACTCGACCTCTCTTGGCTCTTTTGATTCGTTTTCGGATGGACCGTTTTTTAAAAAACCCGGCCGTTGTCGAGTTAAGTTTATAACAAAATGGCGGATTGTCAAATAATACCATTTTGAGATCAGGGCAGGAACAAGCTCAGAAAGGAGTAACTGCTTTCTTCAGGTTTTCCCATTCCTGCGTCATGAGAGGAGATCGCCAGTCGATTTTTTCAACTCGACTTTCGTGATAGCGCTTCGTGCGCCATCCCCTTGCATCCGCCTCGATGAGGATCGCGCCGTCCCGATCGGTTCGATAGATGTTCGCCGGGAGCGCAAGATACGCGGCGAGGACATCGGGGTGCGGATGCCGAAATGGATTGTGGCGGCCGACGGAGAAAAGAGCAACCTTAGGTGTGACGGCGGAGAGGAAAAGAGGATCGAGCGAGCTGACGCTCCCATGATGGGGGACTTTTAGAACGGTGCTCCTGAGATCGGACCCCTCTTCCAGGAGATGCCGCTCCCCTTTGCGTTCAATATCCCCGGTGAGAAGGAAAGAGATTCCTCCACCACCGAGATTGGGACAGGCGATCCGAAGGACGATCGAATGATTGTTGAAATCTCCCTCTCCGAATGAATCCTCCGCGGCGGGATTGAGAATGAAGACGCGGCATCCGTCGATATCGATCGGGGACGCGGCGGAAGTCACCCTCTTCGGGTGGAGTCCCTTTTCTTCAAGCGCCTCGGCGAAGCTTCGATAAAACGGAAGATCGCGGATCGTCCCATTCGTCCAAACCTCTCCGACGCTGAATTTCCGAATCACATAGGCAAGCCCTCCGATATGATCCATCTGCGGGTGCGTTCCGACCAAATAGTCGATGGTGTGAATTCCTCGCTCCCATAAATAAGGGGCCACGGCGATTCTTCCGACATTAAACGTCCCCCCTGCGCCGCCATCGACCAACATGGTTTTGCCATGCGGAAATTCAATCAGTGTGGCATCCCCCTGGGCTACATCGATCAACGTCACCCGCAGTCGTTCCGGAGAAAATCGAACGCTCCCCAGGCCAAGAAAAATAATGAAGAAAAGAGCGACGGTCGTAACCATCCATCTCCATGATACTCTTTGAATCAACATCCAGAGAACGGCAGCATAAAAAAGAAGGATCATCCAGAGCGGCGGGGCAGCGGCATGAAAGTCCGCACCAGGAAACCGGGAAAAGAATTGGGTAAGGCGGTAATAGATCCAACCGAGCCATTGATGCCCTCCGGCAAAGGGAAATCCCTCTCCTGTATGAAAGGAAAAAAACGAGGAGAGGAGACCGAACGGAACGATCAGCCAACCGGCGATCGGAATGAGGAGAAAGTTGGCGAGCAATCCGACCCAACTAAATTGATGGAAATAGTAAAGGGTCAGCGGGGCGGTCCCCAACGTCGCGCCCAGTGTTGAGAGGAGCATCAGTCGCCCCGGCTCGATGAGATAGGTCTGATAGCGTGATCTCTCTGCCTTCGGGGTCTTCTCCGGAAAGCTGGCCTGCCACCAGTCAAAGGTCAAGGCAATCATGAGAACCGAGAGGAAAGAGAGTTGGAAGGAGAGATCAAAAATCGCTTGAGGATAAAATGAGACGAGGAGGAGCGCCGCCAGGGCGAGGCTTGTCTTCAAGTCACCGCTCCGGTTGATCCAAATCGAAAAAAGATAGACCCAGATCATCACCAATGAGCGGAGCGTGGCGACCTCTCCTCCCGCCAGAAGGGCATAAATGGCGACCGGGCCGGCGGTGATGAGGGCGGCCCACTGGGATGGGATTTTCCAAAGAGAGAGCCGAAGCAAAACGGGCGTTGGAAGATGAAGCAGGAGCCACCGGGTCACTCCGAAAATCAAGGCCGAGACCAGCGCGAGGTGCGATCCCGAGATGGAGAGAATGTGTGTGGTTCCGGAAGCGGAGAAGGCTTCCCGGATCGGATCGGTCAGATAGCCGCTCTCTCCAATAATCAAGGCGAGCAAAAGGGCGGCCGGCGCTCCCTCCATCGAAGCAAGGATACGCTGTCGAATCTGCTCGCGCCATCGATAGAGTCGCTTGAGCGCCGGATTTCCCCCTTCCCCCACTTTTTTGACCCGATCGGGATGGGAAAGGGTGGCAACACCGCTCCATCCCTCCCGCTCCCGATAGTCGGCATAAGGGAAAGCGCCGGGGGTTCCAAATTGTTGAGGAGCACGGAGCCGGACCTGCATCTCCAGCCGGTCTCCGTATTCAAAGGAAACGTCGGGATTGTAAAGGGTCAGGCGAAAATAGCCGTGAATCGGGCGAAGAGCATCCGCGTCAATTGCAATCGCCTTCATCTGGAGCGAAACCTGTTGCGGAAAATGTTGAGGAGGTCCATCGATCTGAGCGATGAGATGGATCTCGCCTTGATCGATATATTGCTTCAGATCGCTCACCGTCGAGGGGGTCGAGACAAATTGCTGAACGAGCAATCCGATGGCGGCGAAGAATACCGACGGCAGCGGAAGGAGCGGTCCTTGCCTGAGCGACCGTTCAATCAGAAAAAGGAAAAAAAGAAGAATCGTGAGGGTGAGGGGAAAATAAGAGAAGAGCTCTCCGAGCGCCAAGCCCGTGATGAAAGAAACGGTGATCGCGATGAAGGGTTTTGTCCCCAACGATCACACTCCTGACGACCTCCACTGATGGAGACAGGTGAAGGCCGGGGTTCTAAATCAACTCTAAATGTATGTAGAAATCAGGGTTTGGTCTGAAGATAACCGGCGACGATCATCGCAATCACAATCCCGAAGAGAAATAGGGCGATACACCCGCATCCCCATCGATTGGTCTGCTGAACGTCTTTCGCCAGAGAAGCTTTCGTCTTCTTCCGTTTAATCAAGAATAAACCGGTTTATCGGCCATCACGCGCGTTGCTGTCGTCCCTTCTCCGCAGCCGGCATGCAATCGGTCGCCTCTTCGAGTTGGCGCGCCTTATCGCAAATCGCTTTCAGCTTCGTCCGATGTCCTTCGATCCGGGCCAAAAGATCGGACGGGGGGTTCAGCCGCTCGATCGCTCCTAAAGTTAAAAGAAGATCGGGGAGGAGCGCACGAATCTCATCGATCAAGCGGATCATCTGTTTTTCTTGCGGAACGCTCACTTCAAACCGCCTCCCTTGGGGGCGAGCCGACCCAGATCTTGACCTTTTTCTCCTGACGACCCCGATGCAGCGCCACCTCAATGGAGGTGCCGGGAGAGATCTTGGATACTTCTCGCCGGAGCGCTTCCGGATCTGAAATCTTTTTCCCATTGAGGGAGACGATCACATCTCCCGCCCGGATCCCTCCCTGATCCGCAGGGCTTCCGGGCTGGACGGCCGCCACAAAAACCCCCTCCATCACCCGGATGCCGAGGCGCATCGCGATCTGAGGGGTCAGCTCTTGGACGGTCAACCCTAACCACCCGGTCGGAGGCGCTTGAACGGCGAGCCATCCTATCAGAAAAATCACGAAAAGTCTTCGCATTTCTCGCTGACGTCCTGTTGATCCTGCGATGATTATTTCAAACGGGAATGGGGAAGTCAAGTAATGGGAGGAGATGACCTCGCCGCAATTTCTTAAGCCAGGACAAGGGGTTGATTTCATTCGCCGGGAACGGTAGGATCAAATGAAAGGAGATAAATGATGAACTTTCAAGAAGAAACGCTTGTCGATCTATTCTCCCATCTTCCGGCCAGCGTGGCCTGGATCGACCCTCACCGGATCTATCGTTTTGTCACCCCTTCTTATGCTCAGCTATTTAGAGAGGCCGGTCCGAATGATCTTCTCGGCCGATCCTTTTACGATTTCTTTCCGGAAGTGAAAGAGCCGTTTGAGCGGATATTCCATCAGTCCGCTGCCACAGGGGAGGCGATTGAAGTGAAGGACCTTCAGCCTTTTTTCCCGGAGGAAGGAGAGCGCGATTATTTTTGGACGGCGAAGGTCTGGTCGGTCCGGAATTCGGATAAGACCCTCCTCGGCTCGATAATCTGCATCATCGATTTGGCTCAAGAGATCGCCAATCAGACCCGCCTGGAAGAAACCCTCGCAGAGCTGGAGGAGCAGCGGGAGAAGCTCCAAATGGACGTTCGAGAGCGGGAGAGGATCATGTCGCTTTTAGATCAATCCCACCTCGATTTGGCGGCGCAGCATCTGGAGCTCGAGCAGGCGAATCAGTACCGGAGCCATCTCCTGACCAATCTCTCCCATGAGATCCGGACTCCGCTAAATATCATCCTCGGCTATGGACAATTGCTTCAGGATGAAAAATTTGGAAACATCACCCCCGCTCAGCGCGATGTCCTCCAACGGGTCATGGCGTATGGGCGGTCACTTTCAAGATTGGTCGACCGCTTGCTCGATCTCACCCGTACACAGGATCGTCCGGTCCCCCTTATGACCACGGAGGTCGCCCTTCCCGAACTCTTACACAGCCTCTTTGTTTCGATCCGACCCCTTCTTCGTGAGAAACAGATCCGGTTAAAATGGAAGAATGGGATCCCCCCTCCGAGCATTGTGAGCGATCCGATCCGGCTTCGGCGAATTTTTCTCAACCTCACCAGCAATCTCGTCAAGTTTATCCACCATACGACGCTGACGATCAGGGTAAGAGATCTTCCGGAACAAAAAAGCGTGATGGTCACCCTCTCCGGAAGCGGAACCCGAGCCGGCCCCCTCTCCGACGTCTTCGAAGATTTCTTCCGGGTGACGGCCAAGCGCGAGGGAGAGAGTGTGGGATTGGGAATGGCGGTCGTAAAGGAGCTGCTCGATCAGATCGGCGGCCGAATTGAACTGAATCGGAAAGCGCGGGGCAACGCCGCCTTCAGCGTGATCCTTCCCTATCATCCGCCCCAAGAGAGCGGGTCATTGTTGGGAGAGCAGCGGGCGGCCTAAGTGATTTTCGGTTGTCATAGAAATCACGGATCATTCTTGGCGAAGAAAAAAGAAAAGCGCGCGGGGCGCGTGGTCGCCGTCTGTCTTCGTGCGACCCGGGGACTTCAAAAAATCCCGGCCGATGAGATCCTCATCGGGAAGGACGGCGTGGAGGGGGATTGCCACGCCGGCCCGAAGCGGCGCAGCCGCCGCACCGGAACGATGAAGAAAAACGATCGGCAGATCAGTATCGTGGCGAAAGAGGTCCTCGACGATCTGAATCTCCGGCTCGGCATCGCCATCCCGCACGGCGGCTTTGGAGAGAATATTCTCGTGGAAGGGGTCGGCGATCTGTCGAAACTCTCGAACGGGGACCGGATCCGCTTCGACAGCGGGGTCATCGTGGAGGTGACGGAGCAGAACGAGCCGTGCGCCAACTTAAACGTGTGGCACAAGCGCGTTCTCTACGAAGTGATGGGGAAACGCGGGATCGTCGGCATCGTCAAAAAAGGGGGAACCGTTCGCCCCGGCGATCGGGTGGTGTTGAACGGACCGGTTGATTGAGGATGGCCTGACCTGATTTTAATGATGGCGCATCGGTCTATTTGAGGCCGAGGAGCTCCACCTCAAAGACGAGCGTTGCGTTGGGTGGGATCACCCCGCCCGCGCCCCGCTTGCCGTATCCGAGCTCGGGTGGGATGGTGAGTTTTCTCTTTCCGCCGACCTTCATCGTGGAGACCCCTTCGTCCCATCCGGGGATCACCTGCCCGACCCCGATCTGAAACTGGAACGGCTCGTTGCGGTCGACCGAGCTGTCGAATTTCTTTCCGTCGGTCAGCCAGCCGGTGTAGTGAACCACCACCGTCTGTCCCTTCTTCGGGCTTGCCCCTTTCCCCTCCATCAGATCGACATATTCCAGACCCGAGGCTGTCTTCACCACATTCTCCTTTTGAGCGGGCCCCTTCTGTCCCTCTTTTCCATCGGCGGCCGCCACCGGAGAGACCCGAGCCAGCGTGAAGACGAGGAAAAAGACCACCAGAAGTCGCATCGATTTCTCCTATACGGTTTCGGTCCCCGTGGACCCGACGATTTCGGGCCACAGTGTAGTCCGAAACGAAGAGAGAATCAAGCGATTTATCGATCCGCTACTTCTTTTTCGCTTTCGCCTGCTGAAGCATAAAGGCGTCGGCCGCGCTCCAAAGCGCCAAGGCGATCAGGATGGCGCGCATCGAAAGCATGGCCGCATGGCCGAGCGTTTCCCGCCGAACCACCCCGCTCAAAACCAGCGCGGCCGTGAGGAAAGCCGCTCCTTTCATCCATCGATGCTGAACCATCTGCCCGGCTCCGGGCAAGATTGTAGAAAGCAATGCCGTCAGGATACGTTCTATCATCTCTCCCTCCCTCTCATCTATTCTTTTAAAGTATACCCGAAAATCGAGGAGAGGGAGGCCTTTGTTTCCTCAAGACGATCGACGCCCGCGAGACCAAGAAGGCATTCGGACAGGAGCAAAATTGCTGATTATCTCTAAAAAGACTTAGAGGGAGATGAACCGCCTCCTCTTAAAGAGGGTCTTCCTGTTCTGATAGACTTGGAGGATCGCCCCCGCCGCCAAGCCGTATGCGAGGTGCGAGAGGATCGGCATCATCGCGTGCATCGGAGATTTCTTCCAGGGGGGACGTTCGGCCCCAAAGGCCGGCACCCACCCCGAGAGTCCGATCGCCCAAAGGCCCAAGCCGAAGAGCGGGCCCGAAATGAAGGGAGAAACATTGAGCTTGGGCGCCGACCATCCATAGAGAGTCCCCATCAGGGTGCCGTATGCGAAGCTCGATGCATGAATGGCGGCGGTCTGCTGGCCGCCGCTCAGCCGGCCTCGAAGGCCGAGATAGTTTTCCGCTGTCTTTACTACCTTATGCGGAAAGAGTGCATTGTGTTTTTGTCCCCAGGGGAGCGCTCTTCGTTCTATTTGTGCGACCGCCGTCAACGCCGCCGTCCCCGCCAATCCGGACAGAAGTCCCATTCCGATCTGCTTCATCATGGTTTTTCTCCTTATCATATAATGATCAGTCTCTGCTCGTACCTCCATCGTACGATAAGGAATTTGAGTGGATCAATCACCCGATTGGGTTAGGCAATCCTCTTGCTACCATAATTTACTTATTTGACAAATTTTAAAAAAGAAAGGATATGGATGAAGCAGACATACAAGAAAAAGCGTTGGCCGGCATCAGTTCTAGAACACCTCTATATGTATTGTAGTATTCCTGTATCTCCTTACTTTTCGCATTTTGTAGACATACATTGACATATGTTGACATACATTGTCCTCTATTGTAGTCTTATAGCATACAAGGAGGTCTATGATGGCGGGGGTTCAGAAAAGCATAAGAATTCCAAAAGAAATCCTAAAAGAAATCGAGCAGATCGCTGAGGAGAATCGAAAGGACTTTTCCAGCGTCGCCAATGAACTTTTAGAAGAAGCCGTAAAGACGCATCGCTGTCCAGGAATTATCTTCACGGAAGGGGTTAAGGGCCGACGGGCCAGGGTGGCCGGTACCGGCATCGAGGTATGGGAAGTGATCGCCACCTATCAGAGTGTGGGTGAGAGCGTGAAGCGACTCCGCCAAGCCTATCACTGGCTGACCGAGCAGCAGATTCAGTCCGCCCTCGGTTATTATAAATCCTACTCAGAAGAAATAGACCATCTGATTTCAGTCAATGAAAGCTGGACTCCGGAACGTCTTCAAAAGAAATATCCTTTCTTGCCGGCCGACAAATAATGAAATATTACCTCGACGAGGACCTGAGTCCAAAGATTGCTGAGATCCTGAGGAAAAAGGGCATCGACACGAGCAGCGCCCACGAAGTCGGAAGGATCCAGGTCTCCGATCGGGAGCAATTAGAGTATGCGGCGAATGAAGGACGATGCCTGATCACCCGAAACAGAGATGACTTCATCGCATTAACGGTTCAATTCTTCAATGAACATCGGCGGCACTTCGGACTGCTGATTGTTCCCTATTCTTTTCCCGGAGATCAGTTTAATGCCATTGCCAAAGCCATCTCAAAGCACGCCTCGAATCATACCGATGGCATGGAGTCCTACGAAGTCGATTTTCTAAATCGTAATGTAGACAAATAACAGATTACGCTTCAATCGAACCCATTATTATCTGAGATAAACATGGGACGATCATCGACGTTCTCCTTCAGCCAATTATCAAATTGTGCCATGACTTCTACAGGATCGGTGAATTTTAGAACATCATTGCGACTAAATCCGCTGACGTTCAGCGCCTCCGGAATCCACTTTTCCGAAATCGGTCTGAGCTTTTCTCCCGCTCCTGAAAAATGACCTCTTGGCTTTTGAGATTGGTGGATACTTCCAAATAAAAAGTCTAAACGTCATCCTTATTTAAAGTTAGCCGCTGAACTTTAATTAAAAAACTATTTGTAAATTTTAAGGCGGGTGCATTTAGCGATCTGATCAAAATCCCGGTCATTGTGTAGGAGCGTGAGATCATTTTCGATTGCAATTGCGGAGATGATGCAGTCAACCGTCGTCCGGATGGTCTTCCCTCGCCGGCGGCACGTCCGAAAAATTTCGGAGGCATGTAGATAAGTCTCAATCCCATCTGTCAGAAAGATCGGGAACGAGAGCAAATGCGCCTGAACTTCCTCATGCGCTCGATCTTCTTTAATGCCTTGTAGTATCTCCGTGAGGTGGATGCCGGTGAGACAAAGGGATTCTTCACTTTCAATCAAATGATGAAGCATTCGGCTGGAGCCGGTCCCTCGGAAGAAGTCAATCCAGACGGAGGTATCAACCAGGATCATGCTCTGGATTTCCTCAGCTTGGATAGATCTCCTTCCCAGACCACTTTTCCCTCAAGTTCCAGGAGCCCTTTGCGGCTTTTTTTAGCAACGAGCTCTTTTAAAGCCAAGTTCACCAAATCTTTTTTTGTTTTGCACTTTGTTATTTTAAGACCGGCCTCTACCAGGCGGTCATCCAATTCAATATTTGTCCTGGCCATTCATTTTCCCTCCGATCATATACACCAAACATACCATTATCTGGTGTATTAGGCAATCACCAATTTCCGGTGAATAAGATGCATTCTTCTATGCATTCAGGGGTCAGTAGATTATGTCTTATTCGACCGCCGTTTTTATTTCGGGAAAATTCGAGGAACGATCTGAACCACTTTGTCCAGCTCCTGAAAGACCACCGTTTGGCTTTCAAGATTTGGAGTGCGCATATTTCAAAAATTGGCTGGTTTTTAAGGTATAACTATTGATTTTCTTTATAAATACCTGGTGCCGAAGAGGGGCTCGAAACCAAAAAATTTTGTAAGTTAGTGATTTAATTATCTAATAATATAGATGTTTTTATTCAGGGCCAGTCTGGGGCCACAACAAAAATAGTAGGAGCTATTGGAGCAGGACCTCTTTGGTCCATAAATTTATCAGAGTGTATCACGAAGAAGGAGGCGTGGTCTCTTCTTTTTCAAATTGACTTTATAGGAAATAGTCTATATATTTTCCTATATATTATCAAGAGAGGAATTTATGGCGACTTCAAAGCAGGCAAATTTTCTTTTGCCGGAAGATTTGCTCGATGAATTCAGAAAAGCCGTTCCAGGGCGCCAGCAGAGTAAAGTCGTAGCCGAAGCCCTTCGAAAAGAGCTGAAACGACTTAAACTGAAGAAGTCCCTTCAGGACGCTTTTGGAGCCTGGGAAGAAAAGGATCATCCTGAATTGAAGGAAGGAACGGAAGGATTCGTCCGCAGACTCAGAAAGTCGACACGGCTGACTCATTCATAGTGAAAAATATTGTATTAGATACGGATATCCTCCTCAACTTCTTGAGAGGTCGGGAAGAGACGCGAGCTTTTCTCTCTTCGCTCATTGATGAAGCAACCCTCTATTGCTGCGTGATTACCGTCGCCGAGATATTTGCAGGAATGAGAGACCACGAAAGGAAGAAAACAGAAGAACTTTTGGATAGTTTCAACCTCATCGGAATCACAAAAGAGATTGCCGAAAAGGCGGGGAACTATAAAAATAGGATCAAGAGTCAAACGCTTGAATTAGATGATTGCTTGATCGCCGCGTCGGCTCAATCAATCGGAGCCATTCTTGCCACCGAAAATATCAAACATTACCCCATGACTGAAATTAAAAAAATGACCGTTTCCGGCAGAAGAAAATAGATTTATCACATCCCGTTGCATTTTTTGCGCAAGGCTTCGAATTTTTCTAAATATGAAAAACTCTCAAGTCACCGTTCGGTTGGATAAAGACCAGCTGACTCGCGCACAAAATATTCTCGGCACCAAAACCATCATAGAAAAAATCGAGCAAGCGCTCACATTGGTTACGGCGCAGGTGCAGTTTTTCAGTGCGTTTGGTGCTTGGGGTGATGGTTCTCTTCTCTTTCATGAGGATTATTTCGGGAACATCAAACCAGGATGACCATTTCTCCATATCTTTCCAATATCCGATCATGGGTTAGCAGCCTCATTGGTTCGACGAGGCTCTGCGCCACAAGCATCCGATCGAACGGATCTTGGTGATAAAGTGGAAGTTTTGAAACCTGAACGGCATGTTTTCCATTAATCGGCAGTTGAATAAGTCCACTTGGTTCTAGCGCGGCTTCAATTTCCGTGACATCTCCCTCGATTCGTCCAAGGGCAGATTTGATAGCAATCTCCCAGACCGACGCGGCACTCACATAAACTTCATTGTCAGAGTCCGTGATCAGTCGCTCAGCCTGCTTCGGAAGGCGTCGATCACTCGCCAGCCACCAGAGCATCAGGTGGGTATCCAGCAGAATTCTCATTCTGCTTTCCCTTCAAACTCTGTCTGAATTTCCCCTGGGAGGGGATGATCGAAATCTTTGCCGATTTTGATCTTCCCTTTCATTAGCCCTTTTCTTCTCTCCTGCCGTGAGGGTTGTAGGGGGACCAGTTTCGCAATCGGCTTACCCGACTTGGCGATCACAATCTCCTCACCAGCACCTGCACGCTCCAAGAGCCGAGAGAGATGTGTCTTTGCGTTATGGATATTCACCTGTTCCATGAAATAGCTCCAAGTTAGTTAGACTAAGTCTAGTCTTAATTTTATAAATTGTCAACCTCTGGGCCTCTTTCGAAGTCAATTTCCTGAAATCTTAACGCGGTGAGAACACAAGATCCAAGGTTTGACTCCCTTCACACTTCGACGGAGGTCAGGTCTTGCATTCGTCTATGCACGGTGACCGACATGAATGCCGGTCGCAAGAGCTGATCCTCCCGAGGCGCGGGTCCGTCGAAAAAGACGATCCCATCCGTCGATATTTAGCAATGGCATTTTTCGATCATGGTGTCTGCCGGATGGGGGAGGAGAACGGACGATGATTGACCCGTGCTCGTCCATTCCAGTAAAGTAGAAGTAACCCTACTGAGGAGGCATCGATGGATCCCAAAAATCAGAAAGAGGTCGATCAGCTGAAGGCTGCCGCACCGGAGGTCGACCAGAAAATTTCGCTCGCAGCCGATGACGTGGTGGTCGGCGAAGAGGTCGAGCAGATCAAAGGATTGGTGGCCGGTTTTATTTCAAAGTACGAGCATGTGATGAAGGAGCTGAACCCGCAGGATAAGAAGGAGCTGATCCGGGCCATCGGATCGAAGGTGAAGGAGATCGAAGAAAAACTGACGGAGCTCCGGCAGGCGCCCGAGTGATGCCGGGGATCTGAACCCTTTCCGCGTTTACATTCCTACCGCCCGTCGGCGATTGCTTTCTTGTTCGAGGTCATCGCCGACGCGGTCTTTTTTCTTCTGACGTTCGCATTGATTTCAAGACCCGACCCTTGGACCCGCGCACGGGCATCGATCTGGTTGTGGAGGAGGCCGCGTATTGGACATGCTGCAGAGCGCACTTGGCTCTGCTGGATGTCGTGGGGGGAGCCCCTGGGGGGTGGATGGGGCTCTTCGCGGTCGCTGAAGGCGCATGCCGGAGGCGACGGCGGTTTTGGGGGGGGACGGGGAAAAGGACTTTAGAGTGAGTTGCATGACAGAGGGGGAAATCCATAAAGACACGACTTGGGAGGCTATTTCTCTATTCGTATGCGGTCGCCGAGTCCCAGATCCTCTAAAATCTGGCGAAGCTCCATTTCTAAACTCGGAATGATATCGGCGCTTAATGTGTGATCGATTTAACTTGAGTTGACAGGGAACGAGAAAGTGTGGTCAGGTTCCTCCTGGACACAAACAATCATTGGGGTAGGCGCCCCAATCATTTGGAGGAGACCATGACCACAGAGC
>Ga0070739_10001878_pt1 | contig 30038 bp, 25 predicted proteins | sample Coa_R1_7_FD_66445 | JGI IMG/M metagenome (GOLD analysis project Ga0070739, IMG submission 66445) | Surface soil microbial communities from Centralia Pennsylvania, which are recovering from an underground coalmine fire - Coalmine... | ecosystem: Environmental > Terrestrial > Soil > Unclassified ...
GCCGTACCAGCTCACGCGCAGCGAGCCGCCCAGATTGAAGAACTGCGGCAGGTCGAGCGACAGCCTGCTACCGTGGCCCGGCACGCCGATCAACACCGCCACCCCGGCCAGGTCGCGGCAGCCCAGCACCTGGGCGAGCACATCCGGGTGCCCGACCGCCTCGAAGGCGTAGTTCACGCCCAGCCCGTCGGTGAGGGCGCGGATCTGCTCGACCGGGTCGCCCTCCGCGGCGTTCACAGTATGCGTGGCGCCGAAGCGCCGCGCCCACTCCAGCTTCTGTGGCGAGACGTCCACGGCGATGATCCGGGAGGCGCGGGCCAGGCGGGCGCCCTGGATGGCGCTCGTGCCGACCGCGCCGGCGCCGAAAACGGCGACGCTGCTGCCCGGCCGCACGGCGGCCGTGTTGATCGCGGCGCCCACGCCCGCCATCACGCCGCAGGCGATCAGGCAGGCCCGGTCCGGCGGGATGTCGGGCGAGACCGGCACGGCCTGGGCGGCGTGCACCACCGTGTGCGTCGCGAAGGTCCCCAGGCCCATCACCGGCGGCGGGTACTCCCCGGCCGGCGTGTGCTGGCGCGGCTTGCCGTTCAGGCTCGCCGCGCACAGGTGGAGCTGGCCGATACGGCAGAAGCGGCAGGTACCGCACGGCGCCCGCCAGGCCATGATGACGTAGTCGCCAACCCGCGGGCTGACCACACCCGGGCCCACCGCCTCGACGACGCCCGCGCCCTCGTGGCCGAGGAGGATCGGCAGCTCGCCGATGACGCCGTTGCGAATGTGCAGGTCGGTGTGGCAGACGCCGCTGGCCTGGACGCGCACCAGCACTTCGCCCGGCCCCGGGTCGTCGACGACCAGCGGCTCCGGCCGCACCGGCTCGCGCGTCTTCCAGGCAACGATGCCCTGGCCCTCTACCGGCATGACTCCCTCCAGTTACGAGTGGCGAGTGGAGAGTGAACCGCGGCGAGCAGGACTCGGCTCTCCACTCGTTACTCTTCACTCTCCACTGACTCGCGGTTGGCGCACGGTGGTCTCCGCGGCATGGTAGCGCCAGCGGTAGGCGCTAGCTCGGTGGCCGCAGCGCCGCCGGGCGGCGCAGGACGATGACATGCCCGTCGCGGGCGATGATGCCGCGACGCTCGAGCGAGGCCAGGTAGTGGTTCACACTGACGCGCGATGTGCCGATCATGCTGGCCAGCTCGCTCTGGGTCAGCGGCAGGTCGATGCGAATGCCCTCCGGGCCCTCCTGGCCGTGCGCCTCCGCGAGCTCCAGCAGCTTCCGCTCCAGGCGGCGCGGCACGTCCAGCAGCGCCAGGTCCTCGACCTGGTCGGTGAGCCGACGGATGAGGTTGGCCAGGGCGCTGAACAGGTGCAGCGCCGTGTCCGGGTGGGCGCGCAAGAAGGCCAGGAAGACGTCGCGCTCCAGGACGTGCGTGATCGTGGGCTCGAGGGCGATCACCGTCGCCGAGCGCGGCTGCTGGTCGAACAAGGCCAGCTCGCCGAAGATCTCCCCCGTGCCGAGCACGCGCAGCAGCAGCTCCTCGCCCTCCTCGGTCGTCAGGACCACCTTCACGCGGCCGCTCTCGATGAGGTGCACCGAGGCGCCCGGGTCGTCCTGGTGGAAGATGACCTGGCCGCGCTTGTAGGGCCGGCGCGCCATCATCGCCGCCAGGTTGTTCAGCTCCTGCGGCGGCAGGGTGGCGAACACGGGGCTGAGCGCAAGCTGCGCGGGGGCGGCGGCATAGGCCATCGCGGACGACCCTCCCGCGCCGATTATACTCCGGCTACCGCCCGCTCGGGCTCACCGCGATAGCGCGAGATAGGCGTAGGCCTGCCCGCTCGGTCGGACATCGGTCGCACCTCCCGGAGCGAGCGCGCACTGCGAGAGCGCGAGATAGGGGCGGCTTCCCGCGAGCACCTCGCGGGTCGAGCGCCACTCGGCGAGGGCTCAACGCGGCGGCAGGGTGAGATAGGCGTAGTTGTTCCGGGACAGGGCCAGGGCCAGGCGGCGGCCGTCCGCGTTCAGCCGCTGGACGAGGAAGCCGCTGGGGTCGGCCAGCCAGCCCCGCCCAGGGAAGGGCAGCCACACCTCGGCCTGGACCAGGTTGCCGATGTTGTAGACGATGGCATCCTGGTCGGTGGCGACGAAGAAGCCGGCCTGCAGCGGCCGCTCGATGCCGAAGGCGCGGCGCCACAGCGCCTGGTGCTCCGGCGTCGGGTCGGCGAACGCCTCCTCGGGGCGGTCACCGTCGACGTACTGCACCTTCGGCCCCAGCGCCGACTCGAGCAGGCGCGGCGCGATCACCGTTCCGCCGCGGTCGAGGTAGTCGGTCAGACGCCGCGCCTCCTCCGCCGATAGGTCCTCGGCATATCGGGCGAGGACTACAACCGCGGAGACGCGGCTGAGGTCCTCGCCGGCCAGCTCGTTCACCACCGCCGCGGGCACGTTGTCGCGCGCGAAGACCGCCAGCCGGTGGAAGTCGTAGGAGCGGAAGGCGAACGGGTCCACCGTGCGCGAAGCGCCGAGCAGCCGATAAGGGTAGCCGGTCGGGGTCAGGATGAGGACCCGCGCGGCGCCCGGCCGCGCAGCCATGATCTGGCGCAGGCGTGGGAAGCTCTCCGACACGCGCGCGAACATCGCGTCCGGGTCGTAGGTCGTGTGGTGCGTGTCGTTGTAGAGACCCTGGCCGTTCACGTTGTAGTTCCAGACCGCGATCCCCTGGAGCCAGCCGCCGCTCTGGCGGGCGAGCATCGCCAGGTAGTAGGCGTTGGCGACGGCGTCGGCGACGTTCGCCGGCTGCGGGCTGGCCTGGGCGAGGCCCCAGCTATTGGCCGTCGACCACAGCCAGAACGGGCGGCCATAGCGCGCCGAGTAGTGCCCGAGGCTGCGGACGAGGGTAAACAGCCGGATCAGCTCGGCCTCGTCCAAGGGCATGTCCGGCGGTCCGTCGCGCGGGTAGGCGTCGAAGGTCGGATAGAAGGTGGGCGGCGTGCGGGAGAAGACCGCCTCCACCAGCGGCAGGTGGAAGTGGACGCGGGCCGTCGCGCCCTCGAAGGACATCGTGGTCGGCAGGTCGGGCTCGAGGTCCGCCCACTGCTCGGCGCTCCAGGCCGCGTACTCGGCAATGTAGTTGGACTGGAAGGCGCCCAGCTCGGCCAGGCGGGTCGGATCGTCGCCCACGTCGTTGAAGCCGTAGCCCGTGCGGGCGGTAAACTCCGCCTCGGCCCACGGCGAGTAGTCGCCGCCGGTCGGCTCGTCGGCGAGGTTGAGCATCAGGATCGTGTCGCGGTACGGCCGCACCAGCCGCTGGTCGACCCACTCATAGTAGCGACGGATGTCGGCGCGGTACTCCGGCGAGTAGAAGGACGCGTTCACCACCGTGGTGTCGCGCGTCACGCCGCCGCGCGCGCCGCGGCGCAGCGAGTCCGGGTGAGCCGTGCTCCAGGGCGTGCCCATCTGGCTCTGGTAGCCGACGGGCAGGACGGCCTTCAGTCCCTGGGCGCGGACGGCGCGCAGCATGCGCTCCACGGCGGCCAGGATGTCCTGGGCGTCGGCGTAGCGCGGGTCGTTCTCGTCCTGCAGCGCCTCGTAGACGGCGTAGGACAGCCCCGGCTCGGCGCTCTGGGCGTCCACCTCGCCGGGATTGTCGTGCCCGATCCAGACCACGTTCGCGCCAGCGCCGGCCTGGCGCGCGACCATGTCCTGCATCTTGTCCGCCGAGTCCTGCGGATAGGCTTCGGTGGCCCAGCCAGCGTAGCGCGGGCCGCGATCGTCGCTTTCCGGCCGCGCGCCGGGGCCGGGCGTAGCCGTGGGGCGGACGGGGCTCCGCGTCACCGTCGGCAGCAGCGCCCGCGCGGTGGCCGTCCGCGCCGGCCCTGTAGCCGCCGCTCCAGCCGGCGCGGGCAACTGGCCGTCCGGGGTCGGTGTGGCCAGCGGCGCGAGGGTCGGGATTTGCGCGCGTCCGTCGCCGCCGTCGGCGCTCGTGCCGCTGCCGGACTGGAAGACCGGCACGTCGCCCGGCGGGGCGTCCGGCTGAGGATAGGCGGGCGCCGCCGGGGTCGCGATCGAGCCGGCGAGGGTCGCCAGCAGCAGGGCCAGGGCCAGGGCCAGGCGCGCCGGCCCGCGGGGAGCAGAGGTGAGCAGGACCCGTCTCCAGTGCACCGCTCTGCTGGCGGCAACTGGGCGATTATGCCACGCCCGGGCCGCCCGCGTCGCCTTTTGTGATGGCCCGGAGACCGGGCGGCGGCTGGTCCGCGCCCGTCAGGCCGCCCGTGCCTGGCCGGGCGGCTCGAACAGGCGGCGCAGCGTCGCGACCTCGCTGGTGCTCAGGCCGCCCTTCAGCCGCTGAATGTGGCCGCGCAGCTCCCGTGTCGTGGTCGTCGGGAACGGGCCGCTCTCCAGCTCGAGGCGGACCCGCGGGTCGGTGAACACGATCGACGCCCCAACCGGCGCCGCCTCTGCCCCGGGCTCGCCGTGCTGGCGCAGGTACTGCTCGACGCGGTCGACGCTCTGGCGGGCCTCCTCGCTCGGGTTGCGCACCGGATCGCCCAGCAGCAGCGCCTGCCAGCCGCGGGTGCCGACGCGAGACCACCGGCCGCGCTGGTAGCGAATCGTCCCTCCCACGGCGCGCGCCACCAGGACGCGCACACCGAGCGGGCCGAGCAGCAGGTAATCGGGCAGGCGCGGGCTACTGAAGACCACTAGCGTGTATCGGTTGTCGAGGCCCTTGAGCGCCTTCACCAGGGCGGCGTCCTGGCGCTCGCGCGGCCCCCAGCGGCGCGTGTAGTAGAGGCTGAGCTGCCAGAGGAAGATCCCGATCAGGAGGGCGCCGAGGGTGGCGCTGCTGGCGAGCTGGTCGTCCGGCCGCAGCGACGTGAGGCCCACGCCGGCGGCGAACACCGCCAGCGCGGCGAACAGGAACAGGTTGCCGCGCCGCACCTGGCGGCGCGCCAGCGCGTCGTTGGTGACCACGTACACGAGGGGCCTCCCAGCGCGGTCCGTGGCGCACGGACTAGACGCCCACCTCCGCGGGCGTCGGGTGCCCGGCGTGGCGCTCGCGCATGCCGGCCGCGATGTGCTCGACTAGCCCTCCGGCGGCCGCCTCGCTGGCGACGCGGATCGCGTTCTTCAGCGCGCGGCCGTTCGATCGGCCGTGGGCGATGATGCAGACCCCGTTGACGCCGAGCAGCGGCACGCCCCCGTGCTCGGCCCAGTCCAGGCGGCGCCAGAGCCGCGTCACGGCCGGGGCGAAGCCGAGCGCGAACACCGTGCCGCCGAACACCGCCGCGCCGAGGGCGTAGAGGCCCGGCCGCCGCAGCGCAGGAATGGCCGCGGCGGCCACCGCTCCAGCCGCGAGGACCGGCAGGCCGATGCGCTCGGGGGCGTGCGGCAGCAGCTCGGCGCGGACGATCTGCGCCAGGGCGCGGGGCGTGCCCTCGGCGAACTTCAGCACGACGTTCCCAGTGAACCCATCAGTGACGATCACGTCGGCGTTGCCGAGGGGAATGTCCTTGCCCTCGACGTTGCCGATGAAGTGCAGCGGCAGCTCGGCCAGGAGCGGGTGCGCCTCGCGGATGAGCTGGTTGCCCTTGGTGGGCTCCTCGCCGATGCTGAGCAGGCCCACCGCCGGCCGCGGGATGCCCATGACCCGCTCGGCGTAGTCGGCGCCCATGACGGCGAACTGCGCCAGGTGCTCGGGCCGGCAGTCGGCATTCGCGCCGACGTCCAGGATCAAGCAGTGGCCCCGTGCCGTGGGCATGACGGCGCCGAGGGCCGGGCGCGCCACGCCGCGGATGCGCTGCAGGCCGAGCAGCGCCGCGGCCATCACGGCGCCGCTATTGCCCGCCGACACGAAGGCGTCCGCGCGCCGCTGGGCGACGAGGCCCATGCCGATGACCAGCGACGATTGGCGCTTCTGGCGCACGGCCACGGCGGGCGCCTCGGCCATCCCGATCACTTCCGGCGCGTCGACGATCTCGATCGGTAGGCCCTGGCCGTGGTAGCGCTTCAGCGCGGCGGCCAGCACTTCCGTCGGGCCCACCAGGTCGATGGTCAGCCCATACTCGCGCGCGGCGGCGATGGCACCGCGCACCGGCGCGGCGGGAGCGTGGTCGCCGCCCATCGCGTCGACGGCGATGCGGCGTCCTGCATGAGTGGCTCCGTTCACCTGCGCTCCTCGGCGGCCGGGCACACGGGCCCCCGGCGGCCAGCGCAAGGGGTGGGGACCGGCCGACCCCTGGCGGCGCGCGCCGCCGGGCCTGCCTCATGATACTCAATTCGCCACCCATGGAGGGAAGGGATCAAGCGCGCCGCGGGCCGCGTGCGCCCTCCGGGCCGCACGCGGCCCGCGGTCTCGGCCAGGCGGTTCCGCTCGCCGCGCACGACAGATGGCTCAGCGCCATCGCCACCGCCGCCTTGCCCGTGCTGGCATTGGTCTAGGCAGTCATCGCTTCTCTTCCGTAGAGTGGTAGAAGTGCTGGGACTCGACGGCAAACGCCCGGACGGCAAACGCCCGGTTGAAGCGCGCTCGGTAGTTCTGCATCGCTGCCGTGGCCGCCAGCTCCACCAGTTGTGCATCCGAGAAGCACTGGCGGGCCGTTGCGAACACGTCATCCGGCACCTCGGCCGGGGTGGCGGTCATCGCCTCCGCCAGGGCGAACGCGGCTCGCTCGGCGTCCCGTGGTCCCTAGGTGAGCAGCTTCATGAAGAGGTGCACCACCGCCTCGACGCGCTCGGGTGGGGGCACGCGCGGCGGGCCGTTGCCCACGAGCAGCCCGTCGTGGATGGCATAGGTGAGCAGCGCGCCCGCGAGCAGGCGGCTGGCGGCGTCCGTGTCCACGGGCCCAATCACCCCGGTCGCTTGCCCCTCCTCCAGCACTCCCCGGATGTGCCCCAGCACCTGCTCGGGCACTGCCGCCCGGAACAGCGCTCCGAGGTGTGGCAGGCGCGGGGTCTCGGCGATCACGACCCGCATGAGCGCGAGATAGTCCGGCTGCATCACGTTCGCAATCAGGTTCTGCGCCAGGAACGTGAGCGCTTGCCGTACCTGGTCGATGGTCGCGTTGCGTCCCCGGTCTGGCGCGAGTAGCTGGTGGTGCGGGTCTTCGTGGATCAGGTGGCGCAAGACATCCGCGAGCAACTCCTCCTTGCTGGGGTAGTAGGCGTAGAGGGTCTGCTTCGATACACCGGCCTCGGCGGCAATCGAGTCGGTGCTGGTGCCGACGAAGCCCCGAGCGAGAAACAGGCGCTGGGCATGCGTGCGGATCTGGTCGCGCTTCGCCCGGGCCCGCCGCGCGCGCGGCGCTTCAGGCGGCAGGTGCCCGGCCTCCTCGCTCATCGGACGGCCGCGCGCGCCAGCGAGCCCGGGCGAGGGAGGCCAAAGAACTGCCGGCGCAGCGCATCCAGTACGAACGGCGGCAGCTTGGCTAGGATCGCGAGCAGGCGGGCATGTTTGCCGACCAGGTAGCGAGCCCTGGGCGCCGGGCTCTCGATGGCCCGGGCGACTGTCGCCGCGACGACCTCCGGTGCGCTACCACGCGCCTCGCTCGCGACCGCGCGCGCCGTCATGGCCTGGAAGGCGCCGCCGTACAGCGCCCGGCCCTCGGGCCCGAACCGCTCGAGCGCCGCGGCGACGTCGCGCTCCAGCTTGGCGACGGCGTCCGTGCGAATGCTGGCCGGCTCGATGATCACCACGCGAATGCCCCAGGGAGCCAGCTCCAGGCGCAGCGTCTCCGCCAGCCCTAGTAGCGCGTGTTTGGAGGCGGTCAGCGGGCCGGCAAACGGCATGCTGATGCGGTCGGCGACGCTCGCGATCATGATCACGCGGCCCGTCGCCTGCCGGAGCAGCGGCAGGAACGCCTGCGTTACCGCGAGCTGTCCATCCACGTTGATCGCCATCTGGGCGCAGAACGTCTCCAGCGGCACCAGCTCCAGCGGGCAGGCCACGCCGACCCCGGCGTTGTTGACGAGCGCGTCGAGCCCGCGCTGCCCAACGTGGGCCCGGACCGCCTCGGCCGCTCGCGCGATCTGATCACGCTCGGTCACGTCCAGGAGAAGGGGCGTGATGTGGCCGCGGGCGGCAGCCACCAGGGCCTCGCCATCCGTGGGGCGGCGCACGGTGGCGAAGACGTGGAAGCCCCGCGCCGCGAGTCGCTGGGCGGTGGCACGCCCGATGCCGGTCGACGCACCGGTCACGACCGCGTGTTTGAGCGAGCAGGTTATCTTCTCCTCCCACGGTCCGTCGCGCGAGGTGCCCGGTCCGGACGCCTGCGAGTTCACGCGCCGCCGCCCTGGCGAGGCCGCATTCCGCGAGAAAGCAGCAGCATCCTCACGTACCTACCGTCGCACCTCGCACTTAGCATACCGTACCGTACGGTACCAGATTAGCGCTGCGGAGGTGGGCTGTCAACTGCGAGAGGCCCGGGGGCATGCGCCGCTCGGCTAAACGGCGTCAGACAGGCCCCCTGCATCGGGGGTAGACCGCCGGGCGCGGCGAGCGGGCCGAGGGCGGGCGCCCAGAGGGGGCGACCGAGGCGGCGCTCGGCCACGTACACCGCTCGACCGGACCCTATCCGGCCTTCCGCCAGACGCGAGTGCGGCGCAGCCAAGGGGTCGCCACGGATGCGCTGATGGGTGTTGGTACCTGCCAACACCCATCAGCGCCGCTCGGATACGCGGTTAGTAGCGGGCGGCGCGCTCGTCGCGTACGCGCTGGCACTCGATGCAGTGCGTAGCCTCGGGCCGGGCGCGCAGGCGCTCGGGATCGATCGGCCGACCGCACTCCTGGCAGATGCCGTAGGTGCCGTCGCGCTGCCGCTCGAGCGCCTCCTGGACCTGGGAAAGCCGCGCCTCGGCGATACCGCGGACAGTCAGGTCCAGCTCGCGCTGGAAGGTGATGTCCGAGGTATCGCCGGGATGCTGGTCGGCGGTCGTGATCTCGCCCGTGATCGCCTCTTCGTCACCAGCCAGGGACGTCCGGTCCACGAAGTCGACGATGTCGCGGGCCTCCGCGGCGCGCTTCGCCAGCGCGTCGCGCGCCGCGGCCTCCGGCTGGGGCCTGGATTGGTCTCGCTTCTTGTTTTGTTGTCGAGCCATGCGAACTCCTCCAACCGTCGGCGCTCGGTCGCTCGCACGACGCGGGCGCGAGCCCCGGCCTCTATCGCGGCCGAGCGCCACCCGTCGGCGCGCGTCCAGGTGGTGGGCCGCCCGCGCGGCGCGCTGGCTTCTCCCGCCACGGTAGCAGGCAGGTAAGCGGTTGCAAGACTGGTGCCAGTTGCCAGCAGCGGCGCCGCGGCTCGGGTCAGCGACGCGGACCAGTGCCGCTGGCGGACGACCAGCTAGCGGTGCCCCCAGTGTCCGGCGCCGACCCGACTCCGCGAGTCGAGGAGCCGACCAAGGGCCGAACCCCCGACGTCGGTGGCGGTGCCGCGGTGGGGAGCAGCGGCGCGGTGGGCGCCGGCCGGCTCGTCGGCAGTGGCGCGGCGGTCGGTAGGGGCGCCATGGTCGGCGGCACGGCCGTCGGCGCCGGCGCGGTGGTGGACAGAGGCGCAGCCGTCGGCGGCGCCGCGGGCAACGGCGCGGCGGTGGGAGGCAGCGCCGCCGTGGCGGGCGGCAGCGTCGGGGGCGCGCTCGTCGGCGGCGCGGCGACGGCAGGAGGTGCTGCGGTCGGCGCGGCGGGCAGCGTTGTGCGTGCGAGCGTGGCAGGCGCGGTCGTCGGCGCGGCCGGCGCGGGCGCCACCGGCGTGGCCGCGCCGGCTGTCGGCGCCCCTCCTCCCGTCGGCAGGCTGGTCGCCACCGCCGTCGGTGCCCCCGCGCCAGCGCTCACGACCGACGTGACCTGCGGCGCCGGCGCGCTGGCAGTGTTGCCCGGCGCGGCCGGCGTGCCGCGGAGGACTTGATCCGTGGGCGCCGGCCCCGACGCGCCCGGCACCAGGCCGGGCAGCGCCGCCGGATTCGCCGGCTCGGCTGTCCGCGCCGCAGCGGTCGCGAAGGGGGCGATGGTGCTTCCGGCGGCCGGGGTCGCGCCTCCCGCTGGCGGCGCGCCAGCCAGAAGTTCGCCGGATGCCGACGGGGCCAGCGCCGCCTCGGGCGTGGCGCGCCTGCCCGCCCCCCGGCGCGGCGTCTCCGTCGGCGGGTCGCCGCCCGAGGCATCGGGCTCGGCGGGCGGCGACGGGACTACCGCGGGCGCGGCCGGGCGCGCGGCCACGCGCCGCGGCGTTGCCGTCGAGGCCGGCGGCGCCTGAGTGGCCGTCGGCTCGTGCGACGCCGCCGGCTGGGCGTCGACGAACGAATCGGCGCCGATCCGTTTGGTCGGCGCCACCGCCGAGGGCGCCGAGTGGCCCTCGGCTGGGTCAGCCAGCCCGCCACCGGAGTTGGCCGGCGCCTCCTCGGCGAGCGCCGCGGCGGTGGGCACTGCGACCCTAACTGGCCTAGTGGCTGATTCGGGTTCCGCGGTGGCCTCCGTCACCACGGTCGGGCGCGGCGTCGGCGGGACGGCGGTCGGCGAGCGCAGCAGTGTCGCCGCCGGCGCCGGCGTCGGGGTGGGCACCGATTGGTCCTGTGGCGGCACGAACTGCTCCAGCGTACGCAGCGGCTGCTCGACGGCCTGCTCCAGAGCGGCGCGGCTCCGGGCATCGTCGGGCGGCAGGGCGCGCTCGATCTGCTGCCGCCGCTGCTGGAGCTTGGTCTCGAACCGCCGTGTTAGCCGATCTACCTCGGGCGCGGGGGCGCGCGCGGCGGTGATGTCGGCCGCGGCCGCCTCGACCTGCGCCTGGGCATTCACGGCGGTCGCCGCGGCCAGGTCAGCGTCCCCGCGCTGCAGGAGCTGCACGGCTTCGCCGAGTCGCCGGTCGGCCAGCTCGAGGTGCAGCTCCGCCCGCTGCTCGTCCCCCAGCGTCAGCTCGAGCTGGGCGCGCTCGGCGGCGCGCTTCACCGGATAGAGCAGCTCGCCGGGCAGCGCGGCCGCCGAGGCGTTCAGGGTCGCCAGGATCAGCACCACGACCAGCGCGAGGGCGGCAATCCCGCGCAGCGCGAGCGACGACGCACAGGCCGGCCACCGCGCGGTGGGCCGCCGGCTGCCATGGTCGGCGGCCGGCGGCGCGACGGGCGTGGCAGGCGGGTCCGTCGCCGCGGCTGGTGGATCGGCCGCGGCGAGCCGCGCGAGCAGGCGCCCGCGAATAGTCGCGCGCGTCGCCGCGCTCGGTGCCGGCGGTGGGGGTACGGCACGAACGGCGCGCGCTACCGCCAGCAGCGCCTCCAGCGCGGCGCGCTGCTGTGGGTAGCGCTCCAGCACCGCCGACAGCGGCTCGCCCGCATCGAGGGCGCGCAGGCACGCCTCTAGCGCGTCGGCAAGCTCCCGCTCGGCCCGGGGATCGTTCACGTGCCCTTCCCCATCCAGGCGCCCACCTGGCTCACTCCTATCCTGGCCGGCGCGCCGACCGACCGCGTCATTGCGGGCTCTCCCTCGTCAGGATGCGCCGCAGGGCCATGAGGCCGCGCACCTGCAGGGCGCGCACCGCGGGCTCCTGGCGATCCATCTCTCGCGCGATCTCCGCGTTGCTCCAGCCGGCGAAGAACCGGAGCGTGATCACCTGGGCCTGCTCGGGTGTCAGCTCCTGGAGCGCGGCGGCAAGCTGCTGCGCGGTGAGCGCCTGCTCCAGCGCCTCGTCGGCGGCCGGCCGCTCCAGCATGGACGCATCCAGCGACAGGCTTGGCCGGCCGGCCCGCCGGTAATCCGCAAGGGTGTTGTGCGCTACCCGGTAGAGCCAGGCCAGGAACGGCCGGCCGCGCCACGCGTAGCGGTCGATCGCTTCCCACGCCTTGAGGAATACCTGCTCCGTCAGGTCCTCGCACTCCGCACCATTGCCCAGTCTGTAGTACAGGTACCGATAGACGGCGTCGACGTGCAGGTCGTAGAGCGCGCCGAACGCTTCCCGGTCGCGGCGGCGGGCGCGCTCGACCAGGGCGCGCTCCTGCTCGTCGGGAGGCGGGGTTCCTGCAGCCACGACCGTCCCTTCCTCCCGCTTAACGCGCGACGGGGCCGATTGTGATGCCCAGCCTGGCCAGGCCGCCGGTACGGCTCCAGCACGCGCCGGCCGCAGGCGCCGATGGCACGAGGCGAAGACCAATTCTGATGACGCGGGGACCAAGCGCGCCGAGCAGCGTGCACCCTGGCGGGACACGGCTGCGCGCCCCAACTCACTAGGGCTCGACGGGGCAGGAGTCGAGCCGCTCCGAGCGCGGGTGCCGGGCATCCCTCCGCGACGCGACGAAGGGAGCGCCGACAGCCAGGGCGTCGGTGCGTCGTGTCTACGGCCGCCTGACCGCCACAGGCAGGTAAAGTCTAGCCGATCCGGCCATATTCGCCAGAGGGCTACCCCCCGGCGTCGGGATGCCAGGAGGCATCGGGGGATGGCCGTGGCCGGTGCCACCCAGGCCCGGCCCGGCGCGGTCGCGCGATGGCACCAGGCGCGGGCCAGGCTGGTCGTCGCGGCGGCCTGGCCGCCTGACGCGGGCGGGGCCGCGGCGTCGCGTGGCGGCGCGGGCCCTGGCTCGCGTAGGATGGATTGGCCGCGAGCGAGGCCCAGGCAAGCGGCTTCGCCCACGTGCCGTTGACCTGTGCAGGCTGTAGACGCATTGGCCGCGAGCGGCGCCGAGTCAAGCCGCCGGCGCGGCGGGGAGGTACACGGTGGCACAGCGCTTGGCCCCGCAGCCCGGCGGCTATCACTGGCGCGATGCCGGACACGTCGCCTGGTGGACCACACGGATGGACACTCCTGAAGAGGACCGCACCCGCGAGCTGGCGTTCCTCGCCCGCCTAGTGCCGGCCGTGAGTCCGGCGCCGCGCATTCTCGACCTCGGCGCGGGCTATGGTGCCGTCAGCGCCGCCGTCCTGGCGAAGCTGCCCGGCGCCACGGCGGTGCTGGTCGACTTCTCGCCACCGATGATGGCCGAGGGGCAAACGCGCCTTCGCGACCTGGCCGGCCGCTGGCGCTACGTGGAGTGGGACCTGAACGACAACGGCTGGCCCGACGGCGCGGCCGGGCCGTTTGACGCCGTGGTGTCGGCCCAGGCCCTACACCACCTGACCGACGAGCGCAAGGCGCGGCTGTACGGCCAGGTCTATGAGCGCCTCGTGCCGGGCGGCGCGCTCGTGGTCTGGGATCCCGTTCGCCCACCCCATCCGTACCTGGCGCAGGTCTACGAGAGCGTGGCACGCGGCGAGAGCGCGCCAGCTCCTCAGCCCGCGCATGACCACCCACCCACGGGTCACTCCGCGGGAATCGCCCCGCTGGCCGACCACCTCGGCTGGCTGCGCGCGGCGGGCTTCGCCGCGGTCGACTGTTTCTGGAAGCGGGGCGACAGCGCGATCTTCGGCGGCTACAAGCTGGCCGGCTAGGCCGCTACCAGCTCGCCAGTTAGCCAGGGCCCAACGGCGCCCCCTCTGCCAGGATGAGCCCCAGGACCATGCCGGTGAGCGTGTCGGCGCCGGACGAGTGGCCAATCGTCCAGGCTCGATCCACCGCGGCGCCGAGGGCGAGCCCGTCGGCCGCCCCACCGAGCGCCGCATGGCGCTCGGTGCTCCAGGGCGGTGGCTTCTCCTGCCACAGGCTCACCAGGACGGCCTCGCAGCGTGCGTCGAGCAATCCCCGGACGGCGTAGCGGAGCCGCGCCAGGCTCAGCGCCGTCGTGCGCCCCTCGCAGGCCCGGCCACAGGCGTCGAGGAGCGCCGCCTCGGCCACCGCGAGCGGCCGGGCCCGCCCCCAGCGGTAGGCGGCCAACAGGCCGACGAGCAGGTCGTCGCCCGCCGGCGTCAGGCCTGGCCCGAGTCCCGCCAGCCCGCCGGCCGCCGCGGCCACGGCCGGCGCGTCCAGATTCCGCCAGGCGACGGCGAGCGCGGCCAGCGGCGGCCAGGCCCGCGCGCAGAGCGCGTCGAGACCCGCGGGCGGCGGGCCGCCCGCGGCGAGGGCGGCGACGTGCGGCGCGAGCGCCGCGAGCCCGCCGCGCGGCTGGCAGCGTGCCATCGCGCCCGCCAGGCGCCGCCAGGCCCCCGGCCGCGGCGATGTCGGGCGTGGCGCGGCCTGCCACAGCAGGGCGCCGCTCAGGTCGACCAGCACGGCCGAGCCGAGCACCAACATCGCTGTGTCGGCCGCCAGCGGACGCCGGGGCCCCGCCTCGGCGCCGGACCGAGAGGCCCCCTCCGTCCGCCTGTCCGGGTCACCGCCGGACGAGCCGTCTTGGTGTGACACCGGCGTCGGCTCCGATGCAGGCTGCGCCTCTCCTTCACGCCAGTCCGGCTCTCCGGGCCGCCGCCCTGGCTGCCAGGCGCGGTCGCCGACTCGTAGGCCCAGCGCGGCGAACGCGCTTCCCTGCGGCAGCTCGACCACCAGCGTGGCCGGCGCGTCGCCGGCCTCTGCCGCCACCACGCTCCACAGCTCGCCGTCCGCCCGCCGGATGGTCAGCGCGCGAGCGTGGACGGCGACCAGGTCGCCGGCAAGGCGGCCGCCGGCCACGGCCGCCGCGACGCACGCGTCCCTGCTGAGCGCTCGCAGTCGCCGCGACTCCGCGCCGCGCCGACCATCCGCCTCCATCATCGTGCCTGCGTCTCCTACCGCTCGTAGAGCCTGGTGGCGATGGCCCGCGCCGCGCCACTCATCGGTGCCGCTCGTCGCGTCTCATCGCCTCCCGCGCTGGTCCGCGCCGTCCGAGCCATTTTCCGGCGCCGGTTGTGGCCCCAGGGCGCCCGACAGCGCCCGCGCACCGCTCGGCTGGCGTGTATGCTGTTGAAGAGAGCCAGTGCGCGGAGGCAGCGGCGATGGACGTGCAGGAGTTGATGGTCCGCGGCGTGGTCGTCGGCCTGTTCCGGGAGAACTGCTACATTATCGGCTCGCGACGGACGCGGGAGGCGGTGGTGGTCGATCCCGGCGACGAGCCGGAAGAGATCCTCGCCCTGGCCCGCGACATGGGCGTGCGGATCACGCGCATCGTCTGCAGCCACGCCCACCTCGATCATCTCCTGGCCGTGCGGCCGGTGCAGGAAGCCACGGGCGCGCCGTTCCTGCTCCACCCGCTGGACCTCGGCATCGCCGCGAAGGTGCCGCAGCAGGTGGCGCGGCTGCTCGGCCGCGACGTGCCCCCGCCGCCCGCGCCCGATCACCTGCTGGCCGACGGCGACGACGTCGAGGTGGCCGGCGTACAGTTCCGCGTGCTGCACACGCCTGGCCACACCCAGGGGAGCATCTCGCTTTATGCCGCCGGGATGCTGTTCAGCGGCGACACGCTCTTCCGCGGCTCCATCGGCCGGACCGACCTCGAGGGCGGCAACACCGCCCAGCTCATGCAGACGCTGGTCGGGCGCCTGCTCGACCTGCCCGACGAGACGATCGTCCTGCCCGGCCACACGGCCGAGACGACGATCGGCCAGGAGCGCCAGACCAACCCCTTCATCCTCCAGGAGCTCCAGCGCCGCCGCAGCAGTTAGCCCCTTCACGAAGGATGATTGGCCCGGTGCTGGCAGTTGTCCGCACCGGGCCAACCGCTGTTGACCCACCGCTAACCGCGGCGGCGGTGCTCGGCCCAGGCTCGCTCGACGTACTCGCTTAGCTCGCGGCGGAAGCGCGTGGCGCTGAACCGCTCGGCGTGCGCGCGGATCGTCGCGGGCGCCAGGACCAGATCGGCGCAGCGCCGCACGGCCTCGGCGAGCGCGGCCGCGCTCTGCTCTTGGAACAGCACGCCGGTCTCGCCGTCGCGGACGGTGTCCAGGGCACCGCCGCCGGCGTAGGCCACGACGGGGCGCCCGGCCGCCTGCGCCTCCACGGGCGCGATGCCGAAATCCTCCAGGCCGGGGAAGAGGAAGGCGCGGCAGCGCGCCATCAGGTCGCGCACCGCGTCGTCGGGCAGGCGCCCGAGGAACTCGACGTTCGCCTTCGCCCGCCGCTGCAGCGCGGCGCGGTCGCGGCCGTCGCCGACGATCTTCAGCGGCCAGCCCAGCGCGTTGAACGCCGCCACGGCCAGGTCCACGCGCTTGTAGGGAACCAGCCGCGACACGATCAGGTAGAAGTCGTCCGGCGGCGCGGCCCTCGGCGTGAACCGCTCGACGTCCACCGGCGGGTAGATCACCGCCGCCTCGCGCCCGTAGTACTTCCGCACTCGCGCCGCTACCGCCCGCGAGATGGCGACGAAGCGGTCCACGCGCTGCGCCGAGGCGACGTCCCACAGGCGCAGGTAGTGCATCACCAGCGGAAGCGCGCGCCGCAGCGCGCCGCCAATCTGCTCGCGGTCGACGTACTCGTGGTAGGCCCAGGCCCAGCGCATCGGCGTCAGGCAGTAGCAGACGTGCAGCGTTTCGGGCGGCGTTACGACGCCCTTGGCGAAGGCGGAGCTGTTGCTCAGCACGACGTCGTAGCCGGCGAGGTGAAAGCTCTCGAAGGCGAGCGGATAGCCGAGCAGGTAGGGCTGATGGTGGCGGTGCACCCCCGGCAGGCGCTGCATGAACGAGGTCCGCACGTCCATCTGCCGGTACCGCGGCGGCATGAGGTCGGGGGCGTACATCGAGGTGTAGATCGGCGCGGCCGGATACATGCCGTGCAGGTGCTCGAGCACGCGCTCGGCGCCACCGTGCTGGTTCAGGTAGTCGTGGACGAGCGCGAGCCGCATCGCGGGCGGGGGCTCAGAACGCGCCGCCGCCGCGGCAGACGGCGGGCAGCGTGCGTAGGAGGATGCGCAGATCGAGCGCGAGCGACCAGTTCTCGATGTAGTATAGGTCGAGCATCACCATCTCGTCGAAGCTCAGCTCGCTGCGCCCGCTCACCTGCCAGAGCCCCGTCAAGCCCGGCGCGGCCTCCAGGCGGCGAAGCTGCCAGGGCTCGTACTGGGCCACCTCCCGCGGCAGGGGCGGGCGCGGCCCAACGATGCTCATGTCGCCGCGCAGCACGTTCCAGAGCTGGGGCAGCTCGTCCACGCTCCAGCGGCGCAGGAAGCGGCCCACGCGCGTCATCCGCGGGTCGTTGCGGATCTTGAAGATGGGCCCCTTGGCCTCGTTCAGGGCGAGCAGCTCCTGAACGACACGGTCGGCGTCCTCGCGCATCGAGCGGAACTTGAGCAGCACGAACGGCGCGCCGCCGCGGCCCACCCGCTCCTGCCGGAAGAGGATCGGGCCCGGCGAGTCGAGGCGAATCGCCAGCGCGACCAGGCCCCACAGCGGCGCGAACAGCACGAGGCCCACGCCCGCTAGGACCACGTCCAGGGTGCGCTTGACGAGCTGGTTCCAGCCCTGGATCGCCGTCGTCGCCTTCACGCTGAGCAGGGGGATACCGTTGATCGCATCGACCTCGATGCGGTTCAGGCTCAACTCGTACAGGTCGGGCACCAGCTTGAACAGCAGCCCGTCGCGCTGGCAGTGGTCGCGGATGACGAGGATCTCGCGGTGGTAGGCGGCCGGCAGGGCGATGATCACCTCGTCCACGGCGTGCGCCGCGCAGACCGACGGCAGCTCGGCCACCGTCCCCAGCCGCCGGAAGCGCCCGAAGTCGCGCCCGGCGCCGAGATCGACGAAGCCGACGACCTGGTAGCCGAGATGGGGCTGGCCGGCAATGCTCTGCATGATCATCCGGCCGGCGCTGTTGTCGCCCACCACCAGCACGCGCGCGATGCCGTGGCCGCGCAGGCGGGCCAGCGCCCGCAGGGCGCGGGCGAGCGAGCGCGACAGGGCGACGAGCAGGACGATCAGCACGTAGGCGTAGATGAATGACAGGCGGGAGTTGGCCGGGTAGCGGACGAGCGAAACGACGGCGAACAGGAGGCCAACGCCGTAGAAGGCGCCCGCCGCGACGGCAAGCATCTCGTCGAACCAGGCCGTGCCGCGCGCCAGGCGGTACAGGCCGCGCAGGTGGAAGAAGACCAGGGTCAGGGCCACCAGGGCGAGCTGGACCGGCGCGTAGTCGGCGTACTCGACGAAGTTCTCGTCGGCCACCTCGCCGCCGAGCCCGAAGACGTAGCGCGCGAGGTAGGCGAGGAAGAAGGCCACGTATATCGCCACGGCGTCGCCAACGAGCAGCGATAGGCGGGCGGCAAGCTGCTCGTAGCGGCGGACGCGCCGCAAGCGAGAGGCGGGTGGCGAGCCGCCGGACTCTTCTGGCTCGGGCAGCGGAGACGCGGATGGCGAGGTTGCACTCACGCTGTCGCCAGTGGCTTCCATACACCCTGCTGTAGGCCGTGGTATACGGCGAGCGTCTGCTCGGCCGTCCTCCGCCAGGTGAACCGGCTGGCCTGCTGGAAGCCAGCCCGGCGCAGCCGGTCGCGCAGCGGCTCGTCTTCCAGCGCCGCGCGCAGCGCGCCGGCCAGCGCCGCCGGATCGCGCGGATCCACCAGCAGCGCCGCGTCGCCGACCGCTTCGGGCAGCGACGACGTACTCGACGTCACGACCGGTGTGCCGCAGGCCAGCGCTTCCAGCGGCGGTAGGCCGAAGCCCTCGTACAGGCTCGGATAGACGAACACGGCCGCGGCATTATAGCAAAGGGGTAGCTCGGGCGCTGGGACATATCCCAGGAAGCGGACGTGGTCGCGCAGGTCGAGGTGCGCGAGCATGGCGTCGATGGCCGTGTGCCGCCAGCCCCGCGCGCCGACCAGCACCAGCGGCGGTGCGTTGCCCGCCCGCCGCAGGCGCGCGTAGGCCTGGAGCAGGCGGGGCACGTTCTTGCGCGGCTCGAGGGTACCGACGTAGAGGATGAACCGGTCGGGCAGTCCCTGCCGCTCGCGGTAGGCAGCTACGCGGTCCGCGTCCAGCGGCCGGAATGACGGATCGACGCCACAGTACGTCACCGCGACCCGCGCGGGATCGGCGCCAAGCAGGCGGACGAGATCCTGCCGCGTGTGCTCCGAGATCGCCACCAAGCGATCCGCCCGGCGCACGGCGGCGCGAGCCATCGTCGTCAGGTACAGGCGATTGGCGCGGTTGAAGGCGCGGGGAAAGCGCAGGAAGCTGAGGTCCATGAAGCTGACCACCGACGGGCCCCGCCAGAGCACCGGCTGGGAAAAGGCCAGCGAGTGGAGCAACTCGACGCCTTCCCGCCGCAGCGCGCGCGGCTGGAGCGCCTGCTCCCACAGGATGCGCACCGCGGGGCGCGCCGTTGGCAGCCGCGTTGGCCGCAGCCGAAAGCGGGGAGTGGGCGCGAGCGCGGCGTCCACGGGCCGGCGCCTGACGTAGACGCTGAATTGGTCGTCGGCGTCGAGGGCGCGCAGCTCCACGAGCAGGTGGTAGATATAGCGGCTGATCCCGCCGCTGCGGTAGGTCTGGGAGAAATCGAGGAGCTGCGCGTTCAGCCCGACGTGCAACAGGCGCTCCCTGCCGCCGCGACGCGTCAGCGCGCTGCCCGCGCGGCCCCTGGGAAGGGTATCGAATCGGTACCTAGCACGAGCCCGCGGCCCACACCATATATCGTCGATATCGTCGGCTGTGCGAGGCGCGCCGCGGCGGCCACGGCCAGCACTCTGCGCTCCAGCACCGGCGGAGGAGTAGTCTACCCGAGGCGCGGGACCAGCAGCCAGGCAGCGAGGCGAGCCGCTTGCCCGCCCCGGTCCCCGCCCGTACAATTCCGGCGTCCGTATTCCCCCGTGGCGGCGAGGACAGCGTGAAGCCTGCCCCCTTCGAGTACTTCGACCCGACGACCCTGCCCGAGGCCCTGGCCTTGCTCGACCAGTACGGCGACGAAGGCAAGGTCCTCGCCGGCGGCCAGAGCCTGCTGCCGCTGCTCTACCTGCGGCTCGCCCAGCCGCGCTACCTGGTCGACGTGAACCGGGTGGCGGGGCTGGCCGACGTTCGCGTCGAGGATGACACCCTCTGCATCGGCGCGCTGGCGCGCCAGCGCGCCGTCGAGCGCTCGCCGCTGGTGCGGGCGGGCTGGCCGCTCGTGGCGGAGGCGATCCACCTCGTGGGGCACAGCCAGATCCGCAACCGCGGCACCTTCGGCGGCAGCGTCGCCCACGCCGATCCCTCGGCCGAGCTGCCGGCCGTCGTGGCGCTGCTCGACGGCACGATGCGGGCCGCCAGCGCCGGCGGCGAGCGGACGCTCGGCGCCGACGAGTTCTTCCTGACCTACCTGACCACCGCGCTGGACCCGACCGAGCTGCTGGTCGAGGTGCGCCTGCCCGCGCCGCCGCGCGACAGCGGCTGGGCCTTCCTCGAGGTGAGCCGCCGCCAGGGCGACTTCGCCCTCGTCGGCGTGGGCTGCCTGCTGGCGCTCGAGGCCGACGGCCGCCACGTCCGCGAGGCGCGGCTGGCCTTCACCGGCGTCGGCGGGACGCCGCTGCGCGCGCGCGAGGCCGAGGCCGCCCTCGCCGGCGAGCTTGCCTTGCCGGCCGCCTTCGCCCACGCCGGCGAGCTGGCCCAGGCGGCGGCCGAGCCGGACGCCGACATCCACGCCTCGGCGGAGTACCGCCGCCACCTGGTGGGCGTCCTCGCCCGCCGCGGCCTCGCCCTCGCCCTCGAGCGGGCGCGCGCCGTCCAGGCCCAGGGTCAGCCGTGAACGTCCGCGCCGAGGAGGGCCGATGACCGTCGACGTGCACTGCCACTACGTGTCGCCGCGGGTGCGCGCCACCGTCGAGCGCGAGGGCGAGCGCTACGGCGTGCGCGTCCTCGAGCGTCACAACGGTGATCCGCTGCTCCAGATCGGCCGCCAGGTCATCACGCGGCCGCTGTTCCACGCCATCGAGGAGCTGGACCACCGTCAGGAGGTGATGGCCGAGCAGACGATCGACCGCGAGCTGCTCAGCACCTGGCTCGACTGCACCGGCTACTCCCTGCCGCCGGAGCAGGGCGTCCCCTGGGCGCGCCTGCTGAACGACGCGATGGCCGACGACCTGCAGGCTGCGCCGCGGGATCGCTTCAGCGCCGTCTGCACGGTGCCGCTCCAGGACGGGCGCGCCGCGGCGGCGGAGCTGCAGCGCGCCGTCGGCACGCTCGGCTACCGCGGCGTCGTGATCGCGACCAACGTGGCCGGCCGCAACCTGGAGGAGCGGGAGTTCGACCCGTTCTGGGCAGCGGCCCAGGAGGCGCGAGCGCCGATCATCATCCACCCGACCTTCGTCGTCGAGACGCCGCGCGTGGCCGATTACCACCTGTTCAACCTGCTCGGCAACCCCTACGATACGGCGATCGCCGCGGCGTCGATGATCTTCGGCGGCGTCTGCGACCGCTTTCCGGACCTACAGGTCGTGCTGGTCCACGGCGGCGGCCACTTCCCGTACCAGATCGGCCGCCTCACCCACGGCTGGGGCGCGCGGCCCGAAGCGCAGCGCAACCTCAAGTCGCCGCCGCTCGACTACCTGAAGTGGTTCTACTACGATACCCTGGTCTACTACCCGCCCGCCCTGCGCTACCTGGCCGACGTGGTCGGCCCGGACCGCCTGATGCTCGGCACGGACTACCCGTTCGAGATGTGCCCGGACCAGCCGACGGAGATCGTGGCCGCGGCCGGGCTCGGGGCGGAACGGGAGCGCATCTTCGACGACAACCCTACTGAGGTCTTCCGCCTCAGCTAGAATTCGGTCAGATCCGAACGCCGAAGGGGGCCCGCGTGACCCAGCGACGCGCGATCGCGCTGACGGTGAACGGCCAGCGCTACAGCGGCGAGACCGACGTGCGGCAGAGCCTGGTCGACTTCCTGCGCGAGACCTGCAACCTGACCGGCACGCACGTCGGCTGCGAGCATGGCGTCTGTGGCGCCTGCACGGTCCTCGTCGACGGCGAGGGCGTGCGCTCCTGCCTGATGCTGGCGGTGCAGGCGGACGGCGCGGAGGTCCTGACCGTGGAAGGGCTGGCGCGGGACGGCGAGCTGCACCCGCTGCAAGAGGCGTTCTGGGAGCACCACGGGCTCCAGTGCGGCTACTGTACGCCGGGGATGCTGATGAGCGCCCTCGAGCTGCTGCGCGAGGAGCCGGCCCCCAGCGAGGCGGCGATCCGCGAGGCGATCTCGAGCAACCTCTGCATCTGCACCGGTTACGTCAACATCGTCCGCGCCGTGCAGGCCGCGGCGGCCGCGCTGCAGCGGAAGGAGCGCACATGACGGCGACGACGGACTGGCACGAGGTCGAGGCCCGCTGGACCGGCACGGCGCTCAAGCGCAAGGAGGATCCGCGCCTGCTCACCGGGCGCGGCCGCTACCTCGACGACGTCAAGCTGGCGGGGATGCTGCACGCCGCGTTCGTGCGCAGCCCGCACGCCCACGCCCGCATCCTCGGCGTCGACACCAGCGCCGCGGCGGCGCTGCCCGGCGTGTACGGCGTGCTCACCGGCGCCGAGGCGCGCGAGCGCTCCGGGTCGCTGCGCCCGCTGATCCCCGTGCCCTCGGAGCCGCCGAACTACTGCCTGGCCAGCGACAAGGTGCGCTACGTCGGCGAGCCGCTGGCGATGATCGCCGCCGTCGACCGCGCTACCGCCGAGGACGCCGCCGCCCTGGTTGCCGTCGAGTACGAGGAGCTACCGGTCGTCGTCGACGCCGAGCGCGCGGCCGAGCCGGGCGCCCCGCTGGTCTACGAGGAGGCGGGCAGCAACGTCGTCTGGCACGAAGTGTTCGAGTACGGCGACGTCGACGCCGCCTTCGCCGCCGCGGACGAGGTGGTGGCCGAGCGGTTCACCATCCACCGCTACGCCTCGACGCCGCTGGAGTGCTTCGGCGTCATCGCCGACTGGGACGCCGGCCAGGAAGTGCTGACGATCTACACCAACGATCAGCGCCCCGGCCTGACCATCGGCGTGATCGCCGAGGCGCTCCGCCTATCCGAGACCCAGATCCACCTCATCACGCCCGACATCGGCGGCGGCTTCGGGAACAAGCGCCGCCCGGCCTACATCGTCGCCACCGCCCTGCTGGCCATGACCACCGGCCGCCCCGTGAAGTACTTCGAGGACCGCCGCGAGAACCTGACCGCCCTGATGCAGGCCTGCGACGGTGTGATGTACCTCGAGGCGGCGGTGACACGCGACGGCACCGTGCTCGCCCTCCGGGTCCGCGACTACGCCGACGAGGGCACGAACCTGATCTCGCCCTGCCAGCACAGCCTGCTCAAGCTCGGCAACATGGTGAACACCTACCGCATCCCAGCCGTGCGCTTCGAGCCCTACTCTGTGCTGACCAACAAGTGCCCATCCGGCGCGAACCGGGGCATCGGCAAGCCGTTCATGTGCTTCGCCCTGGAGCGGCTGATGGACCGCATCGCCGAGCGGCTGACGCTCGACCCGGCGGACCTGCGCTTCCGCAACCTGATCCAGGCCGACCAGTTCCCCTACGAGACGCCGACCGGCGCGCTGTACGACAGCGGCGACTTCCCGGCCACGCTGCGGAAGGCGCTGGACCTGCTCGGCTACGACGCGCTGCGCGAGGAGCAGCGGCAGGCGCGCGCCGCCGGGCGCTACCTGGGGATCGGCATTAGCACCGCCGTCGAGCCGGCCAGCTCGAACCTCGCCGCCTACGTGCTCGTGACCGGCAAGAAGACGAGCACCGGCGTCGGCGAGTCGGCGATGGTGCGCGTCGAGCCCGACGGCAAGGCCCGCGTGACGTTCGGCGACGTCTGCAGCGGCCAGGGCTACGAGACCGCCGCCGCCCAGGTCGTCGCCGACGAGCTGGGGCTGCACCCGAACGACGTCCACGTGCAGCCCTGGTTCGACTCGTTCACCACGCCCTGGATGTACTCGTCCGGCAACTACGCCAACAAGTTCGCCACCACCGACGTCGGGGCGATCGTTGGCGCCGCGCGCAAGATCCGCGACAAGATCATCGTCATCGCCGCGCACCTGCTCGAGGCGGCGCCGGACGACCTGGAACTGCGGGAGGGGCGCGTCCAGGTGCGCGGCGCCCCATCCCAGTCGAAGACCGTGCGCGAGGTGGCCCAGGTCGCCTACCGCAACCTGCTGGCGCTGCCGTCCGGTCTCGAGCCGGGCCTGGAGGCGACGTACTTCTACTCCAACCCGCTGGCCGAGCTGCCCGACGAGGCCGACCGCGTGCGGGGGCAGCTCATCTTCACCAACGCCGCCCACATCGCCCTGGTCGAGGTCGACGTCGAGACGGCCCAGGTGCAGGTGCTGCGCTACGGCGTGGTCCACGACTGCGGCAAGGAGATCAACCCGCTGCTCGTGGAGGGGCAGGTCCACGGCGCGACGGTACACGGCATCGGCGCGGCCCTCCTCGAGGAGTTCGTCTACGACGACAACGGCCAGATCCTGACCACGACCTTCATGGACTACCTCAAGCCGACGGCGACCGACGTACCGACCATCGAGACCGACCGGCTGGAGACGCCGTCGCCGTACACGCCGCTGGGCACGAAGGGCGTGGGCGAGGGGGGCGCGATTCCGGCGCCGGCCTGCATTGCCAACGCGGTCGAGGACGCCCTGCGGCCGCTGGGCGTGCGGATCAACGGCCTGCCGATCTCGCCGAACCGGCTCTGGCCATTGATCCAGGAAGGGCTCGCTCGGCAGAACGGCGCTGCATCTGCCGGCAAATAGGCCCGATCCGGCTCCGCTCGGCCCGGTAGTTGACACCCACCGGCGCGACTGGTACGCTCCGGGCGATCAGGAAAGGGGTGGAGAAGATGGCGGTTGGCCGCGACGCCACGTACGTCAGCCGGAGCGTGCAGTGGGGCGACCTGCGCGGGATGCGCAAGCTGGAGACGGTCGAGCAGATGACGCCCGAGTACCGCGAGACGGTGCTCAAGATCGTCTACGCCCTCGCCTCGACCGAGTTCGCCTCCGTCGAGCAGCACCAGCCCTGGATCAACCAGGGCCCTACCCCCGAGGACCGCTTCGTCCAGGCCCAGATCTGCGCCGACGAGGCGCACCAGGGCATGGAAGACTACCGCCTGCTAGTGAGCTTCGGCCCGGACGGCGAGGCGATGGCGCGCGACCTGCTGCGGCGCAAGCGCGGCGAGCACCTGCTCGAGGCATTCAACCTGCCGTTCGATAGCTGGGTCGACCTCTGCGTCTTCTGCTGCACGATGGACCTCGTCGCCTGGTACCACCTCAAAGCCTTCGAGAACTCCAGCTTCGCCCCGTTCGCGCGGGCGATGACCTCGATGGTGCCCGAGGAGCGCTTCCACGCCTCGTTCGGCGCCAACCGCGTGCGGCGCCTCCTCGAGGACCCGAGCTACGCGGAAGCCTGCGGCGCGACCCGCGCCGATATCGAGTCCTCCCTCCGTAAGTGGTACCCTCGCGCCCTCGATACCTTCGGCGGCAGCAAGTCCCGCTTCAGCGACCTCGCGGTCCGCTTCGGCATCCGCCGCTGGGGCAACGAGGAGCTGCGCCAGATGTACCAGCAGGACATCAATCCGCTGCTGCGGAGCATGGGCCTGGAGCCCCCCGCGCCGGACTGGGATCGCCACGTGCAGTAAGCGTCTCTATCCATACGTGACGGGAGCCCCGGGGCTCCCGTCACGTATGTCTCGGTTTCGGAGGACGCTCCTAGCGGCACGCCCCGTGCATGCCTTCGACCTCTGGGTACATTGGCCTTCCGTTCGCCAGCAAACCCGATGGAGGTGAGGCGCTGTGGCTACGATTTCGCGGCACATCATCGTCAAGGCGCCCAAGGGCAAGGAGGCGGAGATCGAGCGACTCTGGAAGCAGGACTGCGCGCCGCTGATGATCAAACGACCCGGCTGCCTGCGCGAGGAGCTGCTCCGCTGCCGTGAGGACCCCACCGAGTACATCTCGATCTCGGAGTGGCAGAACCAGCAGGCGATCGACGACTACCTGAAGAGCCAGGAGTACGAGACGATCAAGCAGCACACCCGCGGCCTAACGGGGGTAGCCGCGACGGTCAAGAGCTACGAGCTGGTCGGCGGCTAGCGCCGGGTCAGCGCGGTCTCGGCACGAGCGGGAGCTAGCCCGGGCTCCGCGCCGCCACCGTACGAGCGGGGGCTGGCGGCCTGTGCCGCCAGCCCCCGCCTAAATTCCGTACTGCGCCGCGGTGGAGCGCCCCGGCCAAAGGGGGGCGCCGGCCCGAGGCGACAGGACGCCGCCCGCGGCCGAGAGGCGCCCTAGGAGGAGACGGCCGCGGCAGCCGGGCGCCGCTCGGCAAGGTAGCTCAGCACCCGCTCCAGCGGCAGTACGTCGGCGTACTTCATGTGCATGTCGAACAGGCTGACCTTGTGGGACACCACCCCGCGGTCGCCGACGCACTCCTCGGGAATCACCACGATGTAGTTGTAGGAGAAAGCGTCGACGACGGTGGCGCGGACGCAGCCGCTGGTGGTCATGCCGGTCACGATCAGCGTGTCGATGCCGTGGTAGATGAGGAACTCGAGCAGGTCGGTGCCGAAGAACGCGCTCGCGCGACGCTTCCGCAGCACCGGCTCGTCGGGCCGCGGTGCCAGCTCCGGCACGATGTCGTTCTCGACCGGGTCGGGCGCCACCGCCGACTTCCAGCGGCCGTGGCTGGCGTCACTGGTGTCGTTGTAGCCGGTGGTGAAGAAGATCGGCACGCCGGCCTCGCGGCCCCGCTCGAGGAGCCGCTGGATCGCCCGCACCGCCGGCCAGCCCTGCTCGCTGTTGCCGCGCCCGTAGCGACTGTCGACGAACCCCCAGCTCATGTCGACCACGACGATGGCCGGCTTGCTGCCGAGCTCGGTTTCGCCCCCGTACTGCGCCTTGCGGAAGTTCTTCAGGTCGGACTCGGGGATGACGTCGTCCCAGATTGCCATCGCGCACCCTCCCCTAACCTACTCGCCCCTAGCCAACACTTCCAACGAAGCCCGCGATTCCTATGGCGAGCTATGGGTCACGGCGGCTCTTGATTGGACATGCTAGCGGACGACCGCGACACGCGGCGTCATTGGCCGACCTTCGGCGCGTAGCACCGAGTCGCCGCTCGGCAGCTCCAGGCGCCCGTTGAAGTCTCGCTCGGTAATGTAGGCGTCGATCCGCACGTTCAGGCCCGCCCGCAAGCCGGAGGGGATGCGGGCGTGCTTGCCGACGATCGTGATCCCGCAGTTGAGGCGCTTCGGCTCCAGGCGGTTCGGCGTGTGGTCGGTCCCGACGCCAAGTTGGCAGCCGGTGCCGACCACCACCTCCTTGTCCAGGATGACCTGGTTCAGGACGCTGCCCGGCCCCACGATGCAGTCGTTGAACACGATCGAGTCGCGGACCAGCGCGCCCTCCGCGACGTACACCCCCGGCGAGAGCACCGAGTGCTCGACCACGCCATGGATGTTGCAGCCGTGCGAGACCAGGCTGCGCGAGACCCGCGCCTCGGAGCCGATCTTCGCCGGCGGCCGCTCCTCGCTTCGCGTGTGGATGACCCAGTCCGAGTCGTACAGGTTGAACTCGGGCGGCTCGGCGAGCAGCCCCATGTTGGCGTCCCAGTAGGACTCGATCGTGCCAACGTCACGCCAGTAGCCGCGAAACGGATAGGCGAAGACGCGGTCCTGCCCGACCATTCGCGGCAGGATGTCGCCGCCGAAGTCGTGGCCGCTGCGCGTCCGCGCGTCCTCCTCGAGGCGCTGCTCCAACACGGCCTTCTCGAAGATGTAGATGCCCATCGAGATCTTGTTGCTGCGCGGGCGCCGCGGCTTCTCCTCGAACTCGACGACGCGGTTCGAGTCGTCAGTGATCAGCGTCCCGAAGCGGTGGGCCTCGTTGATCGGCACCTCGAACACGGCGACCGTGCAGTCGGCCTGCTTGGCCTCGTGGTAGACGATCATCTTGCGGTAGTCCATCCGGTAGACGTGGTCGCCGGACAGGACCAGCACCAGCTCGCTGTGGGGGTCATCGAGCAGGAAGTCGAGGTTCTGGTACACCGCGTCGGCAGTGCCCTTGTACCAATCGGACTCGCGACGGCCCAGGTAGGGCTGGAGCAAGCGGATGCCGCCGTTGCTGCGATCGAGGTCCCAGGGTCGGCCAATGCCGATGTGGTCGTTCAGCGAGTGGGGACGGTACTGGGTCAGGATTGCCACGTTGTACAGGCCGGAGTTGACGCAGTTGCTAAGCGTGAAGTCGATGATCCGGTACTTGCCCGCGAATGGGACGGCCGGCTTGGCCCGCTCCAGCGACAGCACGCTGAGCCGCTCGCCCTGGCCGCCCGCGAGGTTCGTGGCGATGGTATTGCGCATCGGCGTCGGATCCTCCCTCGCTTCCTGGCCTCGCCCCGGGTCCGCCGGCGTCGAGGCGCCTCGGGGTCGGGCTCGAGCCACGGTGGTCGCGTCGCTCAGTCATCTGGCGGTTCGTACGGGCTCATCTCCAGCAGCCGGGGGTCGATCCCCGCCCGATCGGCCTGGATCGCCAGCTCGATGCTGCGCTCGACCAGCGCGCGCACGAAGGGGTGCCGCGGCAGGAGGATCGGATCGGTGTCGGCCAGCTCCACCGCCGCCGCCACCGCCAGCTTGGCCTCCGTGGGGCGCTCGGTGCGGAGGAAGATGTAGCCGGTCTCCTCCAGCCGGCGCTGCAGCCCGCGGCGGTAGGCGGGCGTGAACAGGTCGCGGATCACCTGGCCGACGACCCGCTCTTGCCGCTGCTCCTCCGACTCCGCCGTCAGCACCAGCCGCGACTCGCGGGCGCGGCGCAGCTCGTTGGCGTATTTCTGGACCTCCTGGTAGGCCAGGAACCAGCCACGCAGCTCTGGCTGGTCGAACAACCGCGGCGAGTCGCGCAGCAGCTCCGGGCGCATCTTGACTTCGAAGCGGCTGACCTCCTCGTAGACCAGCGGGCGCTCGAACGGTTGCGGCGGCTGGCCGATCAGCTCGCGCCACAGGCGGTACTCTACCGGCACTTCCGTGCCGCTCGCCTCGTTCAGGCCCGCCGCCTCCTGCATCAGCCACTGAGCGTAGGCGATGGGTAGGTCGACCCAGGTGATCCCCTCACGCTCGCGCGCTTCGGCCTCGCGCGCGGCCAGTCGCTTGCGCGTGCTGTCGCGGACGGAGAAGTCCTTGAGGCCGACGATATCGTTCAAGATGGAGCTGAAGAAATAGGTGCCGCCGAGCGGACGATCGGCAAACAGCCACAGCATCCGCGAGCCGGCGCCGTCGATATGCGAGGCCATGGCGTGGTAGAGCGTGGCGCGCGGCTGGACGACTGGCGCTGCCGCGACGACCGTCGGCCGCTCGGCGACGCTCACGCCCCGGCTGCGCAGCCGGGCCAGCCCGCGCCGCGCCGCCTTGCGCTGCTCCTTGCCGGGCAGGGTATCCGCCAGGCGCTGCAGGGCGTCCGCGGCGGCAGGCGTGGCGAGCGCCCCGAGCTGGTCCAGGGCGGCGCTGGACACGCCATCGGACTCCAGCGCGGCCAGGTGCTCGAGGGCCGGGACGGCCTCCGCACCCGCCTCCTGGCCGAGGGCGGCCAGGCCCGCCGTTGCCAGCGGTAGCGGTACCTCTGCCAGCGCGTCCGCCAGCGCCTGCGGCTCCGCCAGACTCGCGCGCAGCCGAGCGACGAGGTCGGCCACGGCTGCTGCGTCGGGCGCCGCCGACTGGGACCAGTCGGCGGTCAGGGCGCCGGCCCGCGGTCGTGGCGTTGGTTTGTGCGCCCTGGGCATAGCTCCCCCGAGGTCCCCACCATGGTAAACGCGGCGGCTAGAGCACCACAACCCGCCAGTGCCTATCCAAGCACTATACTATCCTTCGCCCGGCGAGTGTGACAAGAACGTCTCCGGTACGCACCTGGCGCGCAGCTCACTGCAACCCACGCGCGCCACCGGTCGCGTGGACGGTGACACTGAGGCGAATAGATGATCCTGCGCCACGCGCTGCACCGCGACTGCTACTACGATTCGGTGCGCCTGATGGCCGTGTCCGCGGCGCTGGAGGAGCGGCCGGGCGTGCAGCGGGCAGCGGCGATGATGGCCACCGCGGCCAACTGCGAGCTGCTCGCCGACGCCGGGCTGCTGCCGGCCGGCGGTGTCCCTGAGGCGCGCCCGGACGATCTGGTGGTAGCGGTGCAGGCCGACGACGACTCGGCGGCCGAGGCGGCACTGGCTGCAGCTAGAGAGCTGCTCGCGGCCGGCGAGGCCGCCGAATCGGTCGGGCGGCCAGGCGCCGGGGTCGCCGGCCGGCCGGCGCCGCGCGGCCTGGC
>Ga0070739_10001879_pt1 | contig 30016 bp, 14 predicted proteins | sample Coa_R1_7_FD_66445 | JGI IMG/M metagenome (GOLD analysis project Ga0070739, IMG submission 66445) | Surface soil microbial communities from Centralia Pennsylvania, which are recovering from an underground coalmine fire - Coalmine... | ecosystem: Environmental > Terrestrial > Soil > Unclassified ...
ATCGGCGACATCCGCACGCACCTCGACGAGTTATACGATCTGGCGGCCGATCCAGGAGAGCGGGTGAACCTGGCGCCGCGGTATCCGGAGAAAACGGCGGCGTACCGCGCGATGTGCGAGGAGTGGATGCGCGCGAGCGATGAGGAGTATCGCAAGCGGCTGCACTAAGTCGGCACGTGCAGGAGCTGGAGCGTCAGTTCGTCCGGCTCGCCGGAGAAATATTTGTCGAGGGCTTCCCGGAAGACGCGGTTGTCCGGCGTGGCCTGGGCGAACAGCGTCATTGAGGAGCGGAACTTCAGGTCGTCCGGGAAGCCGAAGATGCTGTCGATCGAACGGCCCTCGATGCGGTTCACGAGCGCGGTGCAGTGCCGCAGGCGCGGGCCGAGCACGGGATGCTCGAGATAGGCCGACGCTTCGGCGAGCGATGAGATCGCAAACCGCTGCGCCACCGGGCTCGAACCCAGGCCTTTGAGCTGCGGAAAGATGAACCACATCCAGTGGGTCTTCTTGCGGCCGCTGCCGAGCTCGGAGCAGGCGCTTTCGTACACCGTCCGCTGCGCGTCCACGAATCGTTCCAGTTCCCAGGGATCATCCATGGCTCTTCAGGCTAACGCAATCGAGCGCGCACGGGGGTGAAAAGCTGTGATTATGCGATCAGTCCGAGGGGCGAGCGGGACTCGTGCTCCACCTGGGCCATGGTGCATTGCCTGGGGGACTTGTCGGGACGGAAACGGAGGAGCCGGGTCCCGTGGCGGAAGCGGCCGCCGGTGAAATGGTCGAACTGCACTTCGACGACGAGCTTCGGCGCCAGCGGCTCGAATTCGCCGCTGCGCTCGCGGCTCCATCGGCTCGGTCCACCCGGCGAGCGGCCGGTGAAGCCGGGAGGTTGGCGGAGAGCTTCGAGCCGCTGCGTGAGCTCGCGCCGGCCGGCCGCCGGAAGCGCAGAGGTGAAGCCGACGTGGTGCAGCAGGCCGTCCTCGCCGTACAGGCCGAGCAGCAGGGAGCCCACCACCTTGCCTTTCGCGGCGTAGCGGAAGCCGCCGACCACGCAATCGGCGGTGCGGAGATCCTTGATCTTCTGCATGGCGCCGGTGCGGAGGCCGGATTCGTAGCGGGCATCGAGGTTCTTGGCGATGATCCCGTCAAGGCCGCCCCCCATCGTGCGGAGCCAGCGGCGGGCATCGGCGAGGGAGGCGGTGGCGGGCGAGAGGCGGATGCGGTCGCTGGCCGGGAAATACTCCGCGGCGAACCGTTCGAGGCGCTGGCGGCGCTCGCGCAGTGGATGGTCCGCGAGCGAACGGCCGCGTTCGTCCTCGAGGAGATCGAAGACGAGGTAGAGCGCGGGATGGCGCTCCGCAAGCATCCGGACGCGGCTCGCGGCGGGATGCAGGCGGAGCTGCAGCTCGTTGAAGTCGAGATCGCCCTCGATGGGGATGACGAGCTCGCCATCGAGCGTGAAGCGCGCCGCGCGGAGGCGGCCGAGGGCTTCGACCATATCGGGGAAATAGCGGGCGAGCGGCAGGCCGGATTTGGACTGGATCTCGACCGCATCGCCGTGGCGCTCGGCAATTGCGCGGAAGCCGTCCCATTTGGGTTCGTACTGCCACTCGGGCCCCTCGGGCAGTTTGGGCGCGGCGAGCGCATCCATGGGGGCGATCTTCACAGCACGCGCTCCAGAGCAACGCGGCCGCGGCTCAGTGTGAGTGGCTTCCAGAGGTCGCCGAGCTCGCGGACGCGGGCGGGGACGTTATCGAGCCGGAAGCCGGCGATCTCGAAACCGCGCTCGACCTCCTGCCAGGTGACGGGCGCCGAGACGGTCGCGCGCGGCTGCGGGCGCACGGAATAGACCGAGGCCAGGGTGCGGCCCCAGGCGTTCTGGTTGTAGTCGACGAGCACGCGGCCGGCGGGCCGGTTGGCGACACGGTACTCGGCGGTGATGAGATCGGGGTAACGGGCGGCGAGGCGCTGCGCGAGCGCCTTGGCGAACGTCCAGACCTGCTTCTGCAGCGGCCCGCGCCGGATCGGCACGTACAGGTGCATGCCGCGCGAGCCTGTGGTCTTCGGGTAGCAGGGGATATGAAGCTCATCGAGCGCCTCGCGGACGCGGAGCGCGGTCTCGCGGACGCGGTCGAATCCCGCGCCGGGGACGGGGTCGAGGTCGAAGTGCAGGTAGTCGGGGCAATGAATGTCATCGCAGCGGGCGTACCAGGGGTTCAGGTCGATGCAGCCGAGATTGACGATCCAAAGGAGCGACGCGAGGTCCTGCACGATGGGGAAATCGATGATGCTGCCGGAGGCGTGCTCGATGGCGCAGGTGCGGATCCAGGACGGGCGCGGGGAGGGCGCTCGCTTCATGAAAAAGAATTCGCCCGACGCGCCGTTCGGATAGCGCTTCATCACCATGGCGCGACCTTTCAGGTGAGGGAGCAGGACGGGGGCGACATCGATGTAGTACTGCAGGAGGTCGCGCTTGGTGAGGTGGAGGTCGGGCCAGAACACCTTATCGAGATTGCTGAGCCGGACTTTTTTGCGGCCCACGGTGATTTCGGGATTGGGTTCGCCAGCGGGGAGTACGAGCCGGGACGGAGCGGGGCGCGTCGGGGACATTCGTACAGCGTGCAGCACTTCAGGGGCCGTGGGCGAGTGCCGCGGCGGCGCGCGCCGGTGTGCCGGCCGCAATGGGGTATCTCCCCGTACCGAGCCGCGTGTTGGCGTGGCTCAGCGCACTTCGATCGTGACGCCGTGCTGCGAGGGAATGCCGCCGATCTGCACTTCGACGGATTGGGTGCCCGGCGGCAGGTCCTGCGGGATGAGCAGGTTCACCTGGCAGAGGCCGGAAACCAGCGTCGGCGCCGAGCCGGCGTAGAGCACGGTGGCGGGTTCGCCGCCGATGGTGGCCGTCACGGGCAGCAGGGGCGTCCGCAGGTCGGTCAGGATCACGCGCCCGTCCTGGCCTGCCGGGGCGGTCTGTCCTTCGCCCGTCAGATACAGGACGATGGGGGTGCCGCGCGGCGCCGGGTTGAGCGCCGAGTTCGTCGTGCCATCGGCATTCAGCGCCGCGGCACCGCCCGTGCCCGAGCTTCCCCCGGTGAAAATGCCGGGAGCGGCATTGGTCACGAGGGCGCTGATGGGCACCGAATAATTGGTTCCGGATTGTACCTGTACCTGCGAACTCGTGCGGCCGTAGAGCTCGTAGGGCGCGATGGCGTTGATCTGCTCTCCCTGCACGAAGAGCAGCGGCGCCGGAATGCCGTCGAACGTCACGGTCGTACCGGCCGCCGTCGTGGGGTAGGCGCCGGCGGTGGTCGGCTTGACCACCGTCCCGGTCTCCGGTCCGAGGCCGAAGCCGGTCAGCGTGACGATCTCACCCGGCGCGATGCTGGCTGGAGCGAGTGTGGCGGCATTGAAAATCCCCTGGAGCTGGATCACCGAGCCGGTGACGTTCAGCGTGACCGGAACCTTGAAACTGGCGCCATTCTGCAGCGTGATCGCAATCGACCCCGTTTGCTTGCCGGGAACGAGCTGCGCGGTCGCCACCCCGACCGTGACCGCCGACGGCGTGAAGCCCGTCGCGGGAGTGACGGTCAGCCACGGGATGCTCGAATCGGTCGTCGCGGTGGTCGTGAAGGAGAGGCTCACGGCGGGATTCGTGATCTGCAGCGTCTGCCCCTGCGGCGCCGGAGAGCCCAGCAGGTAATTGAACGTCAGAGAGGACGGGCTCACGCCGGGCGGCGGCGGCGCAGCGATCGTGAGGATGACAGGAATCGCCAGCGTGTTCGGCCCGGATAACTGAATCGTGTCCTGGTACGTGCCGGGAGCCAGGGCAAGGCCGGCGGCATTGACCGACACGGCGAGGGTGGCGGGCGTGGTGAGCGCGGCCGAGGTGATTTTAAGCCAGGCGGGCTGGGCGGCGATCTGGAACGTGCTGGTGGCGTTGGCGGTGACGGTCACGGTCTGGGACGCGATAGGCGCTCCGGCCGTCTGCTGGGTGAACGTGAGGCTGGCGGGCGAAGCGGTCAGTTTGCGGGCGGTGACCGTGTAAGTTACGGCGACGGTCGCGGTTTCATTGCTTTGGGGCGCCGTGAAGGTCACCGAGCCGTTATAGGTTCCGCCGGCGAGCGCGCTATTGGCATTGACCTGGACCAGCGCCGGGGTAACGCCCGAGACCGGGCTGACGCTCAGCCATCCGGTATCGGAGGCGGCGGAGACGAAAAACGGAACCTGGTTGCTTCCCTTGGCGATCAGCACGAACTGCGGCTGCTGGCCCGTGCCGCTGATGCCGGCGAAACTGAGGGTCGCGGGCGATGTCTGCAACGGAGCGGAGGCGGGGGCCTGGCCCGCGACCGTGAGTCGAACCGGAACGATCTGCTGCGGGGTACCGCCGGAACCGGTCAGGATGACGGTGGCGGAGTAGCTACCCGGCTGTAGCCCGGAAGTGCTGGCGGTGACGGTGAGGGAAACGGGGTTGGCGGAGGCGTCCCCGCTCGTTGGGCTGACCGAAAGCCACGGCGCGGTGACCGTCGCGTTGAAAAAGGTCGCGGTCGACGCGGTCACCATGAGCGACGAGCTGAGGAGATTGGTGCCGGAGTCGAGCGCGATGAAACTCGGCTGGGCGTTGAACACCGGCGTAGCGCTGACATTCAGGGTGACGGGTATCGGGGCCGACGCCAGGCCGGGAGCGGAGAGCGTGATATTGCCCTGATATTGGCCCGCCCCGAGTCCGGCCGGATTGACGGCGACGAATAGAAGGCCGGGAGCGAAGTCCGTAACCGAGGCGGAGGGAGTGGCGATGTCGATCGAGTTATCGGCCAGGCCGATCCAGGGAGCCGAGGCGGTGGCGGTGTAATTCGCCGATTGCGTCGATCCGGCGCCCGTCGAGACGAATACCGTCTGGTATGGGTTCACTCCACTGTTAATCTGGTAATTAAACAGCAGCGCTTGTTGGGCGGGCGTCAGGGCGATGCTCGGTCCGGTGGAGCTCGGCGGAACGTAGAGCGTAACGGGCACAACGGTGGCGGCGCCGCTCGCCGCCGTGATGGTCACTGAGCCCGGATAGGTTCCGGGAGCCAGATTGTTGGCCATGGGCAGGACCGCAATCGAGCCCGGCGTGGTGCTGCCGGATGCGGTGAAGGTCAGCCAGTTGCTCGGGTTTGCAAAGACGGAAAACGCGGCCGTCCCCGTGGTTCCGGGCGCGTTGACGACCGTGATCGTCTGCGGCGTCAGGGACTGGGAGTTAAACGTCAGGGTGGACGGGCTGGCCGCAACGCCGCCCGCGGCCGATCCGATCGAGCCGACGGTTAGAACCACGTTGGCGAACGCGGTGGCCTGCGTCAGTCCGACATTGGCCAGCACCTGAGCGCTGTACGTTCCGGGCGGGAGCTGGCCGGCGTTGGCTGTGAGAGTAAGCTGCGCGGGCGCAGTCCCGCTTGACGGACTGACGGAGAGCCAGCCCTGCTGGGAACCGAGATACCGGACGGAGGCCGTGAAACTTGGATTGGGTCCCGCATTGGCGCCGGGGAACAGCCAGACGGTTTCGGTGATCGATGAGCCCGCCGCAGCCCCCATTTTCACTATTCCAGGTTGAATGCTGGGCTGGGCAAACGCCGCCATGGCCCAACCGGTCGCCAGTAGAATCCGCAGTCTTAGCAAGTGTGGGCCACCCGTGGCCCACGATTCTAACATTCGCCGGATGGGTGCTCAAGAGGCCGGAACGAACGTCATTGTAATCTTACGGCCAATTGCAGTTTATTGTTACGGTACGATCAATTACCTGCGGTAAGTAGGGGCCGGGCAGGCCGGCCCCTGCCAAGTGCGTCAGCGCTCCTGCCAGGTGAGATGGCAGGAAGCCCAGCCGCTATGGGCGTAATATTCGACGGTGATGAGGTGCGACCCCTGGCTGATCGCCGGCCGTGCCTGGTAGAACGTCACCGGCTGATCCTGCCAATGGTCGATCAGTAACTGGCCGTCGATATAGACCCGGATGCCGTCGGATACCTGCGCGACAAAGGAGTAGACGGCGCTATCGAAATTGAAATATCCCTGCCAGCGCGCTGAGAAATTGGAGGCCGGAACCGACGGAGCCGGCGAGCCGGCGCCCCAGTCGAAATTGATCTGGTTATCGGTCTCCGTAAGCACCGGATTGCCGCTAAGCGCCGTGCCGCTGTAATAACACGCGGTGAAGGTTCCGGCAGCGGGCGGCGGGCACGCGCCGCCGGTGGGCGCCGATGCGGGCGTCGTCACCTGGATCGGGTTGCTCGGGGCGGAGGTGTTGCCGGCGCCGTCGAACGCGACGACGGCATACGTGTAGGTGGTGTTGGCGGCTGCGCTCTGGTCGGCGTACGTGAGCGTCGAACCGGAGACGGAGGCCAGCACCGAGCCATTGCGCAGGATGCGATAACCGCTGACACCGACATTATCCGTGGCGGCGGACCACGCGAGATCGACCTCGGTCGCGCTCCGGGCAACGGCGGAAGTCAGCACCGGCGCGGTGGGCGGCTGGGTATCGGTCTGGGACGCGACCGTCACGGTCACCTGGGCGGTCGCGCTGCCGGCGCTGTTGGATGCCGTCAGGGTATAGGTGGTCGTCTGGCCGGGTTGGACCGCGGCGGAGGCCGCGCCGGTGACGTCCCCGACGCCGTTATCGATCGCGATATCCGTGGCGCCGTTCACGCTCCAGGAGAGCGTCGCCTTCTGTCCGGCCGCCACCGCGGCGGGACTGGCGGTGAACGAGAGGATGGATGGCGGCTGGGTGGCCGGCGTGTTGTTTTGCCAGGTCAGGTGCGCCGTCCCGGAGCCGGTGTTGTCGTAATACTGGACCACGATCAAATGGACGCCCGCGGCCAGGGTGGACCGGACGTTATAGATGTAGGCCGGCTGGTCGAACCAGCGGTCGAGCACCAGGTTGCCATCGATGTAGATGCGCATGCCGTCAGAGGTCGTCGCCGTGAAGGTGTAAGTGCCGGCGGCGAACGTGAAATTGCCCTGCCATTGCACGGAGTAGGGGCCGGCGGGGATGGCGCGCGAGGGCGGAGCGTAACCCCAGTTAAAGTTAATCTGCGGGTCTGTGCGGACCATCACGGGATTGCCGCTCAGCGTCAGGTTGCTGTAATAGCAGCCGGTGAAGGCGCCGCTGGCCGGCGCGGGACAGGTGCTGGGCTGGGGCGTGGATCCGGCGGAGACAGTCACGGTCGCCTTGGCGGTCGTGAAATAGGTCGAATTGGAAGCCGTCAGGGTGTAGGTGGTTGTCTGTGAAGGAGTGACCGTAACGGAGCCGGAGGCGGCCACGGCGCCGACGCCATTATCGATGGTCACGCTGGTGGCTCCGCTCGTGCTCCAGGAGAGGGTAGCGGTCTGCCCCGCTGCGACTGTGGCCGGGCTGGCATTGAAGGAAGCGATGCTGGGAGTTGGCGTGGGCGGCGGCGTGGGCGTCGGCGCGGAGACGGTTACCGTCGCCTTGGCGGTCGTGAAATAAGACGAGTTGGAGGCCGTCAGGGTGTAGGTGGTCGTCTGCGAAGGTGTGACCGTAACGGAGCCGGAAGCGGCCACTGCGCCGATACCGTTATCAATGGTGACGCTGGTGGCTCCGCTCGTACTCCAGGAGAGGGTCGCGGTCTGCCCCGCCGCGACCGTGGCCGGGCTGGCGGTGAAGGAAGCGATGCTCGGAGCGCTGGGGGTAGGGGTCGGCGTAGGCGTCGGCGTGGGGGAACCGGGCGGGTTGATCGCCTGTTCCACGACGCCGCCGAAATCCGTCGTCCAATACCAGCCGTAGGTGGAACCGGCGCCGTAGGCCCGCGCGATACCGATCGCGTTATAGCCGGACCCGAGCATGTTGGCGCGGTGGGCATAGGTGCAGTTGCCCGAAGCATCCGGATCGCAGGCGTTCAACCAGCCGTTGAAGGCGTCCTGGGCATCGGAAAAGCCGGCGGCCAGATTTTCGCCCCACGGGTAATACGTGTAGCCGAACGCCGCCAGGCGTGCGCCAGGGCTGCGGCCCAGGCTATCGGTGTGGCTGAAGTAGTTGTTCGACGCCATATCGTTGCTCATCCACTGCGCCGAGTTCTCGAGATCCACGTCGACCTGCAGCGCGGATAAGCCGTTTTGCGCGCGGTAGTTGTTAATCAGCGTCAGGAAAGCCCATTCTTCGCTGTCCAGGTTGGGAGTGCCGGAGGGAGTTGTGGTCAGAGGATGAGTCTGCGTGGCCGTGTGCGACGGCGGCGGCGTCGCGAACGTCTGCGCCTGAGTCGGTGGCAGGACTTGGCACAGGGAAAACAGGAATAGGGTAGTCAGAAACCGAGGGGCCGGGTGTTTCATAAGTGAGTGCGCAGATATGCAATTAAACCGCCAGGATTGTGCGCCTGAAAACAAATCCCTCAGACGCCCCAGGAACGCGCTAACACCGCATGTTAGTGGAAAATCTTACCGATCCAACTCGGTCAAAGTACCTAGCTCGTCGCGTAAAGTTTTCTGGAACACCGATCTGGCGCACAGAAGTCCATATTTTCACGTGGACAGGCCCGGTGTGATAGGGTACACTGATCCTCTCTAGTCGTGTGTCGGACGGTAGAGAACGTTCTTAGCTACCCGGCGCCGCCCGGGAGCGGAAAAAGGAACCGGAGGATACGATGCTCCTTGGAACGCGCGGATGGTTCGCCGCTGCCATACTGCTGGCGTGCTCCCAAGCCGCAGCCGGGGCCACGAATGTTACCATCCAGTACAATCTGATATCTCTGGGTGGCAACAATTACGAGTATGTTTACACCGTAAGCAACGCGTCGAACTCGACGACGACCGTGCAGCTTTTCGATATTGATTTTGACACTTCCCTTTATGCGCCGGGTTCGCTGCAGATCGTTACCAGCGGCCCTCTTAACGCGCAATGGAGCCAGCAGCTCCTGAACCCGCTCCCGGGCCTTCCGAAGCTGTACGATGTGCATGTTGTCTCGCTCTCGGGCGGGATACCGCCCGGCAACACCGTCGCCGGATTCGCCGTGCAGTTCACCTGGATCGGCGCCGGCACGCCGGGCAGCCAGCCATTCCAGATTTACGACCCCACCACCTTCGCTCTGCTCCAAAACGGCGCTACCTTCACTCCGTTTTCCGTGCCGTCCGCGTCAACGGCGTCGCTGATGCTGCTCGGCGTCGGTTTGGCCTTTGCCTCGGCGTACCAGAATCGCGCGCGGCAGCCGCACGTTATTCGCTGACGCTCGCCGGTACCTTCGTTGCGTTCTTCGCCGGGGTGAAGCCGGCTGGAGTGTCGATCGAGATTACAGTTCGGCCGCGGCTCAGCGGGGTAAAGCGGCTGACCGCATGGTCGGTCCCCGGCGCGATCGTCAGCGGCGATTCCACTGTGCCCACGGCGGGGTCGCTGCTGTGCAGGACCACGGTCGCACTGACTCCGGCCCGAAGCGGCTGCACGGTGATATCGGCCGCGCGTCCGGTCTCGCGGTCCAGGTGAACCGTCCACACCACCAGCTTCACAGGATGCTGGCGCGCATCCGCGACGGAAGCAGTAAAGGAACGGTCGTCGGTGATCTCGGACTTGCGCAGCACGGTGGCTTCGTCCGGCGGCCCGTACGGATCGTAGGCGACGATTACGCCGGAAGGTGTGAGCCCCACGCGCGCCGTGCGGCTGCGGAAGCCCGGTGCGGTAGCTTCGTACGTCACATCGCCCGAATCGCCAAGCCCCTGCAGGAAGTAGTTCGCGGTGAGCTGGCCTGCCGGGACGTGCAGGTGCAGAGTTCCGCTGCCCGGCGCGTCGCTGCGGTCGGAGAAGATGAGACGGGTGGGATCGGAGCTGGTCAGCGTGACCTCCAGCCCGCCCGGCGGCGCGGCTTCGCCCAGGCAGATGGCGCCCCCAAGCTGAAGGTTCTTTCCGAGATACACATCGGTCACGGCAGCCAGACCGGGCTTTGCCACCACGGCCGTGACGCTGGCATACTGAGCGGCCGGCGTGAAGCCTCGGGGCTCGACGGGCGTAATGACCGTCTCGCCCTCGCCCGCGGGCTCGAACGCCGTCATCGCGGTGCTCGTGCCGCCGGCGATCGTCAGCGTGGAAGCGCGGAGATTTCCGATGCCGCGGTTGGAGCTCGAAAGCGCCACCTCGATCTGCGATCCGCCGGCCACCGGCTGCTCCTTGGCGACCTTGCCTTCGCCGTCGATCGCCACCGAAACGAGGGTGAGGCGGGCGGGCAGGCCGTGCGGAGTGATGGTGAATTTAGGGGCTTTCAGCGGCCCGAGAATCACAATCGCGGAGCGCGCCAGCGTGACCGTGCCTTTGGCGCTGCCGAGTCCTTCGGCGGATACCGTGTAGGTGACCGTGCCGCTATCCGCGAGGCCTTGCAGCCAGAAGTCGGGGCTCTCCGGGAATCGCGCCTGAATCTTCAGCGAGATCTGCGCCGAGCCCGGGCGGTCCGGCGCGGTCGAGAGCAGCAGCCGCGCCGGATCGTCGCTGGTGAGCGTCAGAGTGACGGGTTCGGCGCTGACCGGTGTCAACCGCACCGTCGCGTCGGCCTCGAGCGACCGGCCGACCGTAGCATTGGCAGCCGTGATCCCCGCCGCCGCCGGAGCGGGGACGGCGAGGAGCCGGCAAATGGCGGCGCTGATGAGCGCGAGAAATCGAATTCGCATAGTCGTTCCCCTCACTGCACCGTGTACGTGAACTGTGTGGACGAGCCGCCGCTGGAGTAGTTGCCCGGTATGGTAAAGCCCGCCGGCTGCGAGGGCACCGAGATGGTAGTGCTTCCCGTGGCCGTGGGCCCGAACGTGACGTTCGCGGAGCTGGCGCCCGGCGCGACCGAGACGGTGACATTCGCGCCGCTCTGCCCGTTGAGGGTGCCGACGCTCGGCGTGCCGTTTGCCAGCGTAACACTGAGCGCCGCGTTTCCGGCCAGCGCTTGCGGCGTGGCCGGCGTGTTCTTGCCATCCGTCGAGAGCTGCGCCGTGAAGACGGAGAAGCTGGCGCTGCCGCCCGACAGGTTGACCGTAGTCAGGCCATTCGGAAGGATCACGATACCCGAGGGCGCCAGTGTCACCGTATCGGTGAACCCGACGTAGTTCGGCGCGTTGGCGCTGTAGGTGGCGCTGCCGGACGAACCCAGCGAGTACACCCAATAGCTGCCGACCTGCGTGCCCGCGGGAACCGTGATCTGGATGCTGTTCGAGCCGGGATCGGTGGCGTTGACCGCCAACTGAAGCTGCGGCGAGTTGCTGGTCAGCGTGATCGTTGCTCCTCCGGCCGGGGCAGGCGACGACAGCAGGCAGTTCCCCGGCGCCTCCAGCCGGTACCCGACCGTGAGGGCGTTATTGCACGACAGTGTGGCGTTCGTGACCGTCGCCACCACCGAGGCGCTGCCGTAGCCGTTGCTGCTCGCCGTAATGGTCGAGTTGCCGATGCCGGTCGCGTGGACTGTGGTGCTGGCGAACGAAGCTCCGCCGCCGATCGTCACGGGCGAGGTCGAAATGGTGGCGACATTCGTCGACCCGCTGGTGACGTTCGCGCTGACGGACTGTCCGCCTGCGACAGCCTGGTTCTGCAGGACGTTGCCGCTGCCGTCCATCAGCGCGGTATAGATGTTCAGTTGGGCGTCAACGCCTCCCAACTGCATGGCGAAGTTCGCGTCATACCCGCGCGGCGTCTGGATATTGAAGCCGGATGGGCCGAGCGTGATGCTGGACGTTTGGGTGCCGTAGCCCGGCGCCGAGACGGTGTAGTTGACCGTGCCGCTGCTGGCCAGGCCATACACGTAGAAGGCCGGCGTCTGCGAGAGGAATTGCAGAACCGTGACCTGGATGCTGGTCTGGCCTGGGTCGGTGGGGTTCTTCGCGAATAGCAGCTTGCTGCCATCGGTGCTCGCGATGGTGACCGTGAGGGCCTGGGGAGCCGGTCCGGTCAGCCCGACGGTCTCGCTAACCTCCAGACCCTTGCCGACAGTGATCCCGCTCGGCACGATGAAACCATTGGTCTGGATCGTAGCGTTCAGTGTCGCGCCCGCGGAGGGATTCGTGAATGCCGGCGAGAAGCCCGCGGGCGGCGAGGCCACAATCGAGGCGCCGCCCGAGCCGGTCGCGCTGGCCGTGAACGTCACGATTCCGCTGTTATTGCCGCCGGTGATGTTCACGGTAGAAGCGGACAGGCTGCCGAGGCTCGAAGGCGAAACGGCGACGGGCACGTTGACCGAAATGTTGCTGGCCAGGGATTCGCTCTCGACGAACAGCCCGTTGGAATCGAGCCGCGCGGCGTAGACCGTGATCGTGGTCTGCACGCCCTGGAATGTGGTGAAGGCTCCTCCGATTCCTTTCGGCCCGGAAAGGACGAAGCCGGAGTTCGCGAGCGTCACCGTGCCGGCGCCATTGTTGTAGCCCGGCGCGCTGGCCGTCACCGAAACCGTTCCCGAATTGGACAGCGCCGTGACGAACGTCTCCACGGTAGAGGTGCCGGCGCTGACCGTCACGGTAACCTGCGCGCTGCCCGCGGTCTTTCCGGAACCGATCGTCAGGACGGCCGGATTGCCCGAAGCGATCGTCAGGTTGACGTCCACCGGAGCGGGCGGGTTGAGCGTAATGGTAATCGGCACCTGCAGATTCAGCCCGACGGCCGTGCTGGAGACCGTAATCGTGCCGCCGCCGGCCGGGGTCACCGATAGCGAGTAACCCTGGACGGTCTGCTGCTGGGCGGTGTCCGTGACCTTCATGCTAAAGGTGAAGGTGCCGAGCGCGTTCGGGGTGCCGCAAAGCGTGGCTACTCCCACTGCGCCGCCGCACGCGCCGCCACCCGTATCGAGCGTCAGCCAGGAGGGCAGGCCGGTTGCCGACCACGTATACGGCGGCGCGCCGCCGGAGGCCGCGATGGTCGCGCTATAGGGTGTCCCCGCCACCGCGGGCGTCAGCGGCGAGCTGGTCGTGATGAGGAGCGGCGGGACCACGACCTGCAGGCTGAACGTCTTGGATGTGGCCTGCGGCGGCGCGGCCGAGTCGGAGAGCGAGACCACGACCGAGTACGTGCCGTTGAACTGCGGCGTGCCGCTGATCAGGCCGGTGGACGTATTGATCGTGAGGCCGCTCGGCAGGCCGGTAGCGCCCCAGGTGTAAGCGCCGGTGCCGCCCTGCGCAGCGAGCGGAGCGGTGTAAGGCACATTGATCGTGGCGTTCTGCAGCGAGGTGGTGGTGATCGTGAGCGGCGCCGGCGCAATGGTCAGGGCGAGCGTCACGCTGGCGGTTTGCGGCGTGGGGGTGCCGGAATCGATCACCTTGATCGTGATATTGCCGCTGCTCGGGCCCGCGGGCGTGCCGGTGATAGCGCCGGTGGACGCGTTGATCGTAAGGCCGCTCGGCAGTCCGGTTGCCGACCACGAATATGGCGTGGTGCCGCCCGTAGCAGCCACGGTCTGGTTGTAAGCCTGGAGAGCCTGGCCGGCTGCGAGCGCCGCCGTTGTGATCGAAAGCGGCGCCGGATTGACCGTCAGGGAGAGCGACGCGGTGGCGGTTTGCGCCGTGGGCGTGGCGGAATCCGTGACTTTGACGGTCACGGTGTTCAGGCTGATTGCGGTGGGCGTGCCGGTGATGGCGCCGGTGGACGCGTTGATCGTAAGGCCGGCGGGCAGGCCGGTTGCCGACCAGGTCAGCGGCGGGGTGCCGCCGGTGGCTGCCACCGTCTGGTTGTACGCCTGGCCCACGGTGCCGGCGGGCAGCGAGGTCGTGGTGATGGTGAGCGGCGCGGGTGCGATCGACAGGGCGAGCGTCACGGTGGCGTTTTGCGGCGTGGGCGTACCGGAGTCGGTCACCTTGATGGTCACATTGCCGCTGCTGGGCCCCGCGGGCGTGCCGGTAATCGCGCCGGTGGACGGGTTGATCGAGAGCCCCGAGGGCAGGCCTGTAGCGGACCAGGTGAATGGAACGGTGCCGCCGGTGGCCGCCAGGGTCGCGTTGTAGGCCTGGAGGGCCTGGCCGGCGGGCAGCGAGGTCGTGGTGATGGTGAGCGGCGCGGGGGCAATGTTCAGGGCGAGCGTCACGCTGGCGTTTTGCGGCGAAGGCGTGCCGGAGTCGGTCACCTTGATCGTGACGTTGCCGCTGCTGGGGCCCGTGGGCGTGCCGGTGATGGCGCCCGTGGAGGCATTGATTGAGAGCCCGTTGGGCAATCCCGTCGCGGACCAGGCGTATGGCGTGGTGCCGCCGGTCGCGGCTACGGTCGCGTTATAGGCCTGGCCGGCCTGTCCGGAGGCGAGTGAGGCCGTGGTGATGGTGAGCGGCGCCGGCGCGATGGTCAGGCTGAGCGTGGCGCTGGCGATTTGCGGCGTAGGCGTCGCGGAATCGGTCACTTTGATCGTGACATTGCCGCTGCCGGGCGCCGTGGGCGTCCCGGTGATCGCGCCGGTCGAGGCGTTGATCGTGAGACCGTTCGGCAGTCCGGTGGCGCTCCAGGTGTAGGCGCCAGTGCCGCCGGTCGCCGCCACGGTAACGTTATACGCCTGGCCGACGGCGCCGGTGGCGAGCGAGCTCGTCGTGATGGTGAGCGGAGCCGGCGCAATGGTCAGGGCAAACGTCGCGCTGGCGGTTTGCGGCGTGGGGGTGCCGGAATCGATCACCTTGATCGTGACATTGCCGCTGCTGGGCGCCGTCGGCGTGCCGGTGATGGCGCCGGTCGAGGCGTTGATCGAGAGCGGCGCGGGCAATCCGGTCGCCGACCACGTGTACGGCTTCAGACCGCCGGTGGCCGCCATCGTCACGTTGTAGGCTTGGAGGGCCTGGCCGGCGGGCAGCGAGGTGTTCGTGATCGTCAGAGTCGCGGATGCGATGGTGAGCGTCAGCGTAACGCTGGTGCTCTGCTGGGTGGGGGAGGTGGAATCCGTCACTTTGATCGTCACGCTGCCGGTGCTGGCCGCCGTGGGCGTGCCGGAAATGACGCCGGCGGAGCTGATCGAGAGTCCGGCGGGCAATCCGGTCGCCGACCAGGTGTACGGCGTGGTGCCGCCCGTCGCCGTCATGGTCTGGCTGTAAGCCTGCAGCGCCTGTCCGGCGTTCAGGGCCGTGGTCGTGATCGTGAGCGGCGCGGCCGTGATGGTCAGTCCGAGGGTCACATTGGCCGACTGCGGGTTCGGCGAGCCGGAATCCGTGACCTTGATGTTCACGATCGCCGAAGTGGGATTGGCCGGCGTGCCGGTGATCGCGCCCGTGGTGGCATTGATCGAGAGGCCGGAGGGCAGGCCGGTAGCGGACCAGCTATACGGCGTGGTCCCGCCGCTGGCCGCCATGTTCATGGTGTAAGGCTGTCCGGCGATGCCGGGGTTCAGCGCGGCCGTCGTGATGGTGAGGAGCGCGGGCGCGATGTTCAGCGCCAGGCTGGCACTGCCGGTGAGCGCCGTGGGCGTCGTCGAGTCCGTGACCTTGATGGTCACATTGCCGCTGTTGGGGCCAGTCGGTGTGCCGGTGATGGCTCCAGTGGAGGGGTTAATCGAGAGCCCGCCGGGCAGGCCGGTGGCGGACCAGGTATACGGAGGAGTGCCGCCGGTGGCGGCAAGTGTCGCGTTGTACGGTTGGCCGGCCGTGCCGGTGGGCAGCAGCGTGGTCGTGATCGTGATGGGCGGCGGCGCGATGTTCAGGGCCAGGCTCACGCTCGCGGTCAGCGCCGTGGGCGTGGTGGAGTCCGTCACCTTGATCGTAACGTTTCCATTGCTGCCGGCCGTTGGCGTGCCGGTGATCGCGCCGGTGGAGGCGTTGATCGAGAGGCCCGCGGGCAACCCGGTCGCGGACCACGAGTACGGCGTGGTGCCGCCGGTCGCCGCCAGGGTGGCGTTGTAGGCCTGGTTGGTCTGGCCGGAAGGCAGCGAGGTCGTGGTGATCGTGAGGGCCGCGGGCGCGACGGTCAGGGAAAGCGAAGCGGTCGCGGTCTGCGGGGTAGGTGTGGAGGAGTCGGTCACCTTGATGGTGACGCTGCTGCTGATCGGGCCGGCGGGCGTGCCGGTAATGGCGCCGGTGGACGCATTGATCGAAAGGCCCGCCGGCAAACCGGTGGCGGACCAGGTGTACGGCGGCGTGCCGCCGCTCGCTGCGACGGTCAGGCTATAGGCTTGGCCGGCGGCGCCGGAGGTGAGCGATGTGGTCGTGATCGTCAGCGGTCCGGCCGCGATATTCAGCGTCAGGGTTACGTTGGCGGCCTGCGCGGTCGGCGTCGTGGAGTCCGTCACCTTGATGGTGACAGTGGCGTTGGCCGCGGCCGTGGGCGTGCCGGTGATGGCGCCCGTGGAGGAATTGATCGAAAGGCCCGCGGGCAGGCCGGTAGCCGACCAGGAGTACGGCGTGGCGCCGCCGGTCGCGGTCATCGTCATGTTGTAGGCTTGGCCGACGATGCCGGAATTCAGCGACGTCGTGGTGATGGTCAGCAGAGGTGACGTGATCACGAGCGATAGAGTCGTGGTCGCGGATTGCGCGGGGTTCTCGAAGTCCGTCACTTTGATCGTGATGTTGCTGGTTCCCGGCGCCGTAGGCGTACCGGTAATGGCGCCGCTAACCGGATCGATGTTCAGGCCGTTGGGCAGGCCGCCGGCCGTCCAGGTGTAGGGCGTGACTCCGCCGGTAGCTACGAGGGTCGTGCTGTAGGCGGATGCGACAGCGCCGTTGGGCAGCGATTTCGTGGTGATGGTGAGTGTCGTCGGGTTGATGGTAAGTGGGATGCTGGCCGAGGCCGTCTGGGCTAGAGGCGTCGAGGAGTCGGTCACTTTGACCGTGATGTTGCCATTGCTGGTGCCGGTCGGCGTGCCGGTGATGGCGCCCGTTGCGGGGTTGAGGCTGAGGCCGCTCGGCATGCCGAACACCGACCAGGAGTATGGCGGGACGCCGCCGGTGGCCGCCAGCGTGGCGGAATACGACTGCCCGACCGTGCCCGCGCTCAGGGAAGTGGTCGTGATCGTCAGGCCGGCGGAGTTGATCGTGAGCGGGAGCGTTGTGCTGGCATTCAGCGCCGTGGGCGTGGTGGAGTCGGTGACTTTGATAGTCACATTGCCGCTGCTGGCGCTGGACGGCGTGCCGCTGATGACCCCGGTCGAAGCGTTGATCGAAAGGCCCGATGGAAGGCCGGTGGCCGACCAGGTGTACGGCGGAATTCCGCCGGTCGCCGCCATGGTCATGGTGTAAGCCTGGCCGGCGGTTCCGCTCGTGAGCGCGGCCGTGGTGATCGCGAGTCCGGCGCCGTTGATCGTCAGGGGCAGCGTGACGCTCGCGGATTGCGGGTTGATGGCCGAATCCGTTACTTTGATCGTCACGTTGGCGGGTCCCGCGGCAGTGGGCGTGCCGCTGATCACACCGCTGGAGGCATTGATCGAAAGTCCCGCGGGAAGGCCCGTAGCGGACCATTTGTACGGTGACGTGCCGCCCGTCGCGGACAGGGACATGCTATAGGCTTGCCCGACGGTGCCCGCGGTGAGCGCGGCGGTCGTGATGGAAAGGGTGGGACTCCCAACGGTAACCACCAAAACCGTGTTTGGCGCCATCTGGAAATACTGATTGCCTGCGAGGCCGGAGTTTGTGCTGCCCGTAATGTTCGCCGTTCCGGGCGCAAAGCCGTCGATCTGCGCGGTGACGCTCTGCTCACCCGCACCGAAGGCAACGTCCTGCGGCACCGTCGCGACAGTCGTGTTGCTCGATGCGAGATTCACGAGCAGACCGCCGGTGGGCGCGGGTGCTGAGAGGAGTATGCTGAAGGTCGCAACCCCGCCCGCGCTCACCGAAACGGCCTGAGGCGAGAAAGTGATTGTCGCGATCACCTTCACGCTTTCCGTGTCGCCCGTATAACCGCCGGCGGAGGCCGTCAGGTTTACGGAGCCGAACCCATTGCCGCTGATCTGCGGCGGAGTACTGGGGCTGGTTTGCCCCGGCTGGATGAAGACCGTCGCGGGCGTCACGCTGAGTGTGCCGGGATCGCTGCTCGTCAGCGTGATCGTCGCGCCGTCGGAGGGGGCCGGAGACGAAATTTGAACATTCAGGTTCGTCGCCTGGCCGGGTGAAACGGTGAGGCCGGTGGGGAGCGAAATGCGTCCCAGCATCACGACCTGGACCGTGAAGCTGCCGGAGTTATAGCCCGGCGCGGATGCCAGGACCGCCGCCGTTCCGAGTTGCGTGCCGTTCAGCGTAAATGCGGCGGAACTGCTGCCGGCGGGAATGGAGACCGTGGTGGACGAGAAGCCGACAGCGCCGTCCGGTGACGGGCTGGAGGAAAGCGTGACGGTCGTTCCGGAGGGCGGCGCCGGGGCGTTCAGCGTGATCGTGCCGCTGGCGGCGTGATTCAGCCCCACGGTCGTGACGCCGTTGTTCAGGGCGATCGCGATCGAGGGCTTGGTCACGGTGACCGCTCCGATGGCAGAGCCGTACCCGGCGGCGGTCGCCGTGAAACTGGTGTTGCCGGGCGCCACCGGCGTAATCGTGACGTTGACGCCGCTCGAATTCGCCGGCACGGTCGCGGGATTCGGCGACACCGAGATGACGGCTGGGTCGAAGCCGCTCAGATTTACAGACACGGCCGTCGTCGGCGTGGGGCTCAGCGAGATCGTCACGGCCCCCGGCGAGTTGTACAGCTTCAGCGGGTTGGGGTTGACGGTCATCTGCTGAGTTCCGGCGGAGACCGACACCGTCGCCGGCTGGCTGCTCGCGAAGGGGTCGCTGACGATGAGCTGCACCACGTACGTGCCTGCCAGGTCCGGCACGAAGGTCGGAGACTTCGTGTTGGCGCCGCTGAGCGTTGCGGTACTGCCAGACGGTTTCGTGGTGAATGTCCAGGAAAAGGTGATGGGATCCTTATCGGGATCCGACGATTTGCTGCCGTCCAGAGTGACGGTGCTGTTAACGAACACGCTCTGGTCGGGGCCGGCATTGGCGATCGGCGGCGTGTTCGTCGTCGTGACCGCCACGGTGGAGGGCAGGCTCGAAAGATACCCGTTGTTGACCGTCAATTGAATGACGTAGCTGCCCGGCAGGTCCGCAAAGAAGGTAGGATTGGATATATTATTTGCCGATAGGGTCGCGGTGCTGCCGGCCGGGCGCGAAATCATTGCCCAGCTATAAGTGAGAGTATATCCCTGCGGGTCGGTTCCCGATCCGCTGAGATGCACGGTGGTTCCGTGATCGACCGTCTGGTTCGGGCCGGCATTGGCCGTGGGCGCCTGGACGGCGTTTGTGGTGATGGTCACGGTGGAGGGCTGGCTGTCGATGATGCCGTCGTTGACGATCAACTGCGCCACATACGTGCCGGGCTTATCGGCCGTGAAGGTCGGGTTCACGGCCGTGGGGTTGCTCAGAACCGCGGTGCTGCCCGCGGGCACGCTGTTGAAGGTCCAGCGGTAGGTGAGCGGGTTGCCGTCGACGTCGGTCGAACCGGCTCCGTTCAGTTGCACCAGCGCGCCTTGCGTCACCGTCTGATTGGGGCCGGCGTTGGCCACCGGAGGCGTATTTGCGGTCGTGATCGTCACGGTAGAGGGCTGGCTCTGCAGTTGTCCCTCGCTGACGATGAGCTGGATGATGTAAGTTCCGGGAACGTCGGCAATGAAGGTCGGCGCAGGGGTGTTGGCGGCGGAAAGCGCCGTCGTGCTCTTGGCCGGCAGGCTGACGAATGACCACGAATAGGTGAGCGGTTGGCCGTCGGTGCTGAAGGACCGGCTGCCGTTCAGAGCGACCACCACGCCGACTCTTACGGTCTGGTTCGGGCCGGCGTTGGCCACCGGAGGCGAACTCACGGTGCTGACGGTGACCAGGGCGGCATCGGCTCCGAAGCCGTTATTCACCGTAACCTGCACGCTATAGGTGCCGGGCGCGTCGCAGGTGAACGTCGGGGAAACCGCATTGGGATTGGAAAGCGAAGCGTTCGATCCGGGAGGCCGCGAGACAAACGCCCAATTGTAAGAGAGCGAGCCGGCGCCGCTGGGGTTCGTCGATCCGCTCGCGTTCAGCGTGACCGTGCTGTTCACCACGACCGTCTGGTTGGTTCCGGCGTTGGCGATGGGGTTGAGGAAGGACCACTGGACGTAGCTCCAGTCGAAATTTGCTGTCCGGTCGACCAGCAGCGTGAACGTATCGAGGCTGGTGACCGTTCCGCCCGCCGGAACCGGCGGAAAATGCAGCATGCCCTGGCCGGCGACGACCTGCACGCTCGGCTGCAGGCTCTTGACCGCCGCCGTGATCGCGGGAGCCGCCGCGCCGCTGTTTGCCAGAGAGGCGGAATACGTGACGTACCACTGGTTCAGGGAATACCGCGTGGAACTGACCAACTGATAGCTGGTGATGGTCAGATTGGCAGGGACGACCGGCTGGCCGTAAACCGGAGTTGAAGCATATGCCGCAAGGAACGCAAGGGCCGCGGCGGAACACACGTATCGCATAATGACCTCGCTCGAGATCCAATAGGGCGATTTCCGAAAATCGTCAGAGTTGAAGTGGCGCGGGCCGGTGGCCCGCGCGCCGGGCAGGCCATGGGCCTGCCCTAACTGGTCAGCCGCCTACCGTTCGCCGTGCGTGTGGGACTTGCTACCGGCGTCCGCCTGCGCGGCGGTCGCGGCGCTGAGCTCTTCCATGATGACGCCATGGAGCCGCTCGTAAGTCAGATTCCCGGTGACGAATCGGCCATTCACCAGGATCGAGGGGGTCCCCTGCATGCCGAACGCCTGCGCCTCGGACATCTGATCCTTGACTACGCCGGCCATCTTGCCGCCATCCAGGCAGGCATCGAACGCCGTCCCGTCGAGATGCAGCGCGCGGGCTGTTTCTTTGAGCGAGGCCACGCTCAACTGCTTCTTATCGAAGAGCGTGTCGTGATACTCCCAATACTTTCCCTGCGCGGCGGCGCAATGGGCCGCCTCCGCCGCCTTCTCGGCGTCCGGGTGCATGGGCAGCGGGTAATCCTTGTAGGCGAACGCGAGCTTGTCTTTGAATTCGGTCTCGAGGCGCTGCAGCACCGGGTGGATCTGCTGGCAGTAAGGACATTCGAAATCCGCGAATTCGAGCATCGTCACGGGAGCGTTCGCAGGCCCGCGCAGCGGAACATCCTTCATCGAGATGGGCGCGCGCGGCGGAGGCAGCGTCAGCACGATATTTGCCGCGGAGCGCAGGGACTGCATGTACGCCTCCCTGGCTTTGGCGGTACGCCGCTGCTTCAGCACCTCGATGATCTTCCCGCGAACCGCCTCATAGGGCTCGGTGGTATCCACGCCGTCATAATAAGTGCGCAGCGCATCCTCGGAGGGCTCCTTGCTGGCCGGGGCGATGACGTGACGCTCCAGCAGCTCCGTCACGCTCACCCCCTCCTTACGGGCCTGCTGCTCGAGCAGGTAGTCGTCGACCATCTTTTGGATCGCCTGGCGCTCGGCCTCGTAATAATTAGTGCGGGCTTGAAACAGCGCGGGACCGCTCTTCTGTTCCAGATCCGCCATTGTCAGCTTGGCGCCGCCGACTTCGACGACCACCGTCTGGCCGGCAGCCGGCTCGGGGCCATCGGAAGCTGCGTACGCAAGGCACGTGGTAGCCGCGGCCGCCACGGCAATAAGTCTCACCATCATCGTCATAATCTCCTCTCAGCAGGATAGGTTTCTTTACTTATCCCAGGTACTTTTGCTTCAGGTACGTACACTCCCCCGGTACTTTCAATCCAGGTATTTCTCGCATAAAGGCCGGGTAGCCGGATTGGGCCGGCCACCCGGGAAATGAGCCCGCCAGAACTACATAGCGGCTGCGCCCATGCCACCGGCCCGGCAGGAGCGGCAAATGCCGAAGCCGCTGCCATTGCCGATGTCGGCTGCGCAACGACCGGCAATGCTGGCCAATTCACCGGCGCTGAGCGTGGCCGGCGTGAAGGCCGTCTCGGTAACGGCAGTGGCCGTCCCGTTAGCATGGACGGTCGTCATCCAGGCCACCAGTCCGGACACGATGGTGCCGGTGGTTGCGGTTGCCGCGCTGTTAGTGCAGCTCGTTCCGCTCCCGCCGGTGCCGGCCAGTGTGGCGACCAGCTTCACCACCACTGAGGTCGGGATGACGCCGGTCAGGGTGTTGGACGTGAGGTCGCGAACGACGCCAAGGCTGACGAGGCCGTTCGGGGTGACCAGGCAGGAGCAGCAGGAAATTTCCTGCTCATCCGGCGAGAACGCATAAACGTTCACGCAGATGTTGCCCGCTGCCGTGCCGAACCCCGGTCCCATCAACGCAGCGCCGTTGGCGCCCGTATTGCTGATGTTGATCCACGATTCGCCGAGGTTCAGGTTGGCCGCATAACGGACCTGAAACGGCGAATCCGCGGCAATCGGGTTTTGAGCGAAGGCGGCCACCGAAAGGGCGAGGGCCGCCAGAATAACGTTTCGCAGGTGCATCTGGGTAAATCCTCCGACGCGGAGACTAACATCAATTCCGCAGGGCCTGCAATTCTCTAAATGGAATAGTCAAAAGGATTAATTCAGGGAAGGAGAAGAAACAGTTAGTGCCGGGTACTGGGGATCTCAAGGATAATCCGGAGATACTTGTATGTGCCGCGACACTCGGCGTCTGTCCCCTGCCCAAAGCGGGGCCGAATTGTTCGCACGCTTACAGTACGGTGCGCCGTATCGGCGGGATCGTCGCGCTCTCCGGGGCTTAGGCGCCGCGATGCTACGTACGAAAACGCGCGTCAGCGCCGCTCCTGGTGCGATTTGTGTGCGCCGCATCGCAGATCCTGCGGGAGAGGTGGAGCGCGGCTGTCAGCGATTTGTCTCCGCGATAGTTGTCTCTGCGTGTACAGTCGCGGCGCGCGGGTTGCGCCTCGATGTCGCCGGCGCAAGCGGAACTGTTCGCGCACGCCTAATTATTCGGTCGCCGAATGGACACAGGTTGGTGACAATAGGTGGTTGCCGAGTAGCTCTCGATTACGCGAGCGGCAATCAAACCGAAACTCTTGACAACGATACCGGCTTACCTTACACTGCCTATCGCGCCGACAGGATACAGACAGCATGAGTATCCGAACCCTGCGCGGCGCGGCCACGAACCCGGAAAAGTTACGGCGAAGTTACCGCAGCAAGGAAGCGGTACTTATAATAACTAATCAGCGGGATTGGATTTCACAGGAGGGACTGCGGTGCACCGGGTCTATGGGGCGGAATCGAGAATGACATGGTCGTTCTAAAGCGGCGATCGATGCTCGTAACATTCCGGGTCTCGGCCGAGGAACACGAAGAGTTGGCCAAATCGTGTCTCGAGTGCGGAGCCCGGAGCATCGCCGAGTTTGCGCGCGTTGCGGCTTTGCAGAAGGTACAGATGATGCACGCCCCTACCGGCAATCTCAGCGGAGATCTGATGACAATCAGCAAGAGCCTGCGCGAGCTGGACATCATTCTGGCGGACATGCGGAAACGCATCCGCTCGGTGCTTGGCCCGGCCACGCTGACGCGCGGACGCGAGGGCGAGAAGTCCTCGGCGGCCCACGAGGTCCCTGAATAGCAGCACTGGCGCGCGAGGTTTGTCCTCGCGGCCTTCGGGGGGCTTCGGCCCCGTACCCCGGGAAATCGACCATCGGAGGAACCACAGGATGGGTTTTATATATGAGGAGCCGCGCGGAGCGTCTTGCGTCCGCAAGCGGCTGCTTCGGCTTTTGGCCGTCTGTGTACTGTCTTTGTGCGCGGGCGGAGACGCTTTCGCCAATGGTTTCGTCGCGCCATACGGGCCAGCGAATTTCACTCTCATTAACAGCGGCGGCGTCACCCCGAACGGGTTCGCCACTTTTCCTGACTCCAACACGCTCGTGCTGACAGGAAGCAATGATGGCAATGGGGCGCTTGGGGGAACGACCGATCTGGTGATTGCCGCCCTGGGCAACGGAATATTCCAGTTCGACTGGTCGTTCACGACAATGGATGCGACCGGATTCGAAAACGGCGGCTATCTCCTCGGCGCCAATTTCGTCCAGTTGAGCGATTGCGGGCAGCCCGACTGCCCAAATGGCGAATCCGGCGTCGTGTCGGTTCCGGTGGTGGCTGGTGAGACGATCGGCTTCCGCGTCGGGACAGTCGACAATACCGGAGGGCCGGGAGTTCTGACCATCACTGACTTCAACGCTCCGGTCGCCACCCCGGAGCCGGGGACCGCGTCCCTCTTATGTTTTGCGGTGGCGGGCGTGCTGCTGGCGCACCGCCGCTTCCGGTTCCGTTGGCGCGTCCTCGGCGCCGCTGCCATCGCCGCCGTGGGTTTGACGGCGCCCGCGTCCGCGCAGCAGGCCTTTTACGCCGGAACCAATGTCACCAACTCGCTGGCCCTGGTCGGGACGGTCAATCTGCAGCAGCAGGCGGCCGGCGTTCAGACCGCAGCACGGGCAGCCCGGCCCCTGGTGGAAATGGCGGCCCAGCCGGCGCTGACGGCGCAGCAGGAAGTGCTGGTCCCGCCGCCGCCGTTTTTGCGTCCGCCAGTGGCCAGCTCGACAAGCCCAACGCACAGCCATGAGCGGGCCGCTGTGCACGGTCCGGTGTCAGCGGCCGTGCCCGCGGTCCAGAGCCTGGCGGTCATGCAGGGCGGAACGGGATTCAATGCCCTTTCCCATCTCGACGAGCGAAATGCCGATGGGGGCAACCAGTTCAGCATCGAGCCGCCGAGCCCGAGCATCGCGGTCGGCAATGGCTACGTGCTCGAAGGAGTCAACGACGCCGTCCAGGTCTTCAGCACCGCCGGCAAGCCGCTGCTGCCCGCGGTGCTCTCATCGAACCAGGTCTTCGGGCTGTCGCAGCCCGCGATCAATCGCACGACCAACGTCCATGGCGTGTACCTGACGGATATGCGGGTCTTCTACGATCCCGGCATCAACCGCTGGATGGTATTGCAGCGGTCGCAGGATAACGATGCGGCCGGAAACAATCTGGCATCGTCGCACCTGTATCTCGCGGTCAGCCTGACCGGCGATCCTACCGCCTGGTACAACATTTACCTTATGGATACGACGAACACGGGCCATTCCGGTTGCCCGTGCATCGCCGATTATCCGCAGATCGGCGCCGATCAGTTCGGCCTGCACATCGCGTGGAACGAATTCAACTATAACCCGATCTTTAACTCGTATCAGTTCATCGACGCCGCGATCCTGGCTGTCTCGAAGGCAGCCCTCGCAACCGGCTCCCAGACGCCCACGGCATTCCAGTTTCTGATTCCCTATACGACCGGTTACGAATTCGCGATTCAGCCGGCCACGACGCCGCCCGGCGCCAGCAGCTTCATCGGCGCCGGTGGGCTGGAATATTTCGCCAGCACCATCTCTTCCTTGTCGACCGGCAGCCAGATCGCGCTGTGGGCGATGTACAACACGAGCTCGCTGGCGACGCCTGCTCCCTTCCTGACCCTGACCCGGACCTTCGTCTCCACGCTGCCCTACGTCTTTCCCGACGTTGCGCGCCAGAAAGCCGGGAAAACGCCTTACGGTTCCAGCCTCGGGCAGCCGCTCGAATTCCTCGATGGCGGCGACCAGCGCGTCCAGGCGCTCAGCTATGCCGGCGGACGTCTGTTCCTTACGATCCCCACCGGACTGAATGATGCCACCGGCCACCTGGTGATTGGCGGCGCGTACGTCGTGCTCTCGCCGACTTTCCGCGGCAGCGTGCTTGCGGCGCAGGTGGTGAACCAGGGCTATCTCATGGTGAATCAGAATTATCTGCTGCGCCCTGCCATCGCCGTCAATGCGCAGGGCAACGGGGCCATCGCGGTCACCCTGGTGGGCCCGGATTGGTACCCCAGCGCCGCCTTTATCCCGTTCCAGGCTCTGGGAACGCCGGCCACGATTCAGGTGGCCGCCGCAGGCGCGCTGCCCGAAGATGGATTTACCGGCTATCCGCCGACCGGCGACGGCGTCGCCCGTTGGGGCGACTACAATACCGCCGTCGTGAATAGCGACGGCACCGTGTGGATGGTCGTGGAATACATCGGAAACTACCTGCGTACCCAGTTTGCGAACTGGAACACTTACATCATTAATTAAACAATCCCAGTGATTGGCCGGTGGGCTGCCGGCAGTCCGTTGGAATAGGTGGCAGTGCCTGATGATGCGACACAAAATGATCCGACGGCCGCTTGCCGATAGCGGCGAAACCACTACGGGTCTCAACTGCGACGGAATCGTCATCCTCGATGGGAGCTTCAGCCCCATCGCGCTGGATCCCGGCGCCGAAGCGATTCTGGAGTATCTCGATGCCGGACGGCAAGGGGGCGCTGCCTCGGGCGGCCTGCCCCCGGTGATCCGGCAGTTGCTCGACCGCCGCTCCGCCCACGAGCCCGATGGCATGCACATGCACGTCAGCGCCGGAGGCCACGAGTATACCTGCCGGACCTTTGCCGTGCGGCCGCTGTCCGGGGGGCAGCCGATGCTGGCCTTGTACCTGCGCCGGGAGGTCTCCGTATCGGATGCCCTGGACCAGGTCGCCACGGACTACCGCCTCACAGACCGCGAGCGGGAGGCGCTGATCGGAATCTCCATGGGCCTGACCAGCAAGGAGTTAGCGGTCCGGATGAACATCAGCCCCAATACCGTCAAGGCGTTTCTGCGCCTGATCATGATCAAGATGGGCACCTCCACGCGCGCCGGCATTGTGGCCAAGGTGCTCGATCAAAACGGCAGGCGGATGGAATTGTAACCTGCCGAACCCTAGCGCCCCGCTGCCGGCCGAAATCGTATCCGGACATCCCCCGGGGTTTGAATTGTCCTTATACTAATGAAGCGGCCCTCGAGTCGCTTCCGGATGCGAGTGCATCTTGGGAGATCCTCCTAAGACTTTCAGGGCCGCACTGATGACTGCGGCGCCGGCACACGAAACCAACCCGTCACGCTCCCGATGGTCAGCGAGGCATCGACCCACGGCGCCGCAGCCGTGACGCCGGCCGGGTACACGAAATTGATCTGGTCGATGATTTCCTCCGGGGCCGCGCCGCAGTACTGGACCGCCGCCGGCTGGCCCCCGATGGTCAGTACGCAGCTCGCCGGGCTTCCCGGCACCTCGATCGGCCCCAGCCCGCCTGTCACGGGCGCCGGGGCGCCATCCTGCATCGCTCCGTTCCGGGGCCCGAAGCCATTCCCCCAAAGCGCGTAGACCCCGCCGGCTTCGACCGCGCACTCGACGGCCGCGCAGCCCGCGCCATTGACCCACGCCAAGCCGTTGGTGAACTCGCTCAGGAATGCGGAGGGCGCCGACTCCGCGATGGTCACGGTTTCGGGATTGCTCTCCACCCCGCCGCGGCGCACGACCACATCCACCGATACGCCGGCGGGCGTCTCCCACGGTACCTGGAAATTGATCTGCGTGGGCGAAACGTAAATCAGCGGCGACGGAACGCCGTTCGCCGATACCGTCACGCCCGCGACCGAGGTGGGGAACGCGTCCGCGGGCGTCACCAGGTGTTCCGCGTCCGCCAGCCCGGAGCCGTACACCGTCGCCAGGCTCCCCGGGGCGATCGTCCCCAGGAACGACGCCGCGTTCACCACGCGCCCCGGCGTAATCACCGGCGCGCCGGCGGCCACGGGCGCCGCCTGGTAAACCCGCACATAATCGACCAGCATGTCCTGCGGCGCGAACGGTGCGTTGGGATCCGGCGTTCCGAGAAAGCTCGTCGGGCCGCCGATCGCCAGGTTCAGCAGGAGGAAGAACGGGGCGTTGAACACCCACTTGGTGTTCGGCGGCAGCGAGGCCGGTGTAATGGCATGGTATGCGGTTCCATCCACGAACCACTGAATCGAATCCGGCGACCATTCGACCGCATACACGTGGTAATCGTTGTACACCTTCTGGCCGAATGGCAGGGCATAAGCCTGCGTCAGCCCGCCGCCGCCCGAGTAGCCGGGACCGTGCGCGGTTCCGTTATTGATGCCCCCGTTGTTGTGGTACGTGCCGAAGTTCTCCATGATGTCGACTTCGCCGCACGCCGGCCACCCCACCGAGCCGATGCTCTCGCCGAGCATCCAGAACGCCGGCCATACGCCCTGTCCGAATGGCAGCTTGATCCGCGCGGCGATGCGGCCGTACTGCCAGTTTCCATCCGTGGTGTGCGTCGATGCGCCGGGGCTGCCGGTCTGCAGCCGCGCGGAAGTGTAATGGCCCGCGCTGTCGCGCAGCGCGCGAATCACCAGGTTCCCCTTGCCGTCCTGGAAAACGTTCTGCGGCGAGTTGGTGTAGGTCTCGAGCTCGCCGTTGCCCCAGCCGCCGCCGCCGAGGTCGTAATTCCACTTCGCGGGATCCGGGGGGCTTCCCGCCGGGCCGTTGAACTCATCGCTCCACACGAGCTTCCACCCGCTCGCCGACTGAGCCGCGGCCGCGCCGCAAGCCAGGAACAGGCAAATCGAAACCGGGATCTTACGCATCCGCTATCGCTCCTCCGCCAGCCGCGCGCCTTCCTTCAGCCAATACCGCCCGCTCCGCACGTCGCGGAACTCCTGCATGGCGCCGCTCGGCCATTCGACGACCAGCCGCTGCGCGCGGTCCCGCGGCCCCAGCCCGAACGTGACCGGCAGCTCCGATTGCGAAAGATAGCTCGATCCGCTCTTCACGGTGCGCATCTGCTGCCCATCGGGGGTCCATAGACGGACGACCGTCCCGATCCCGTCTCGGTTCGATTTCGTTCCGGTGACGCGCAGCCGCAGCCCGTGATTCCCATTGGCCAGATCGTTGCGATAGAGCAGCGCCGGACCCTGGTTGGTCGTGAGCAGCAGATCCAGGTCGCCGTCATTGTCGAAATCGCCGTACGCCAGGCCGCGCGCCACCTTCGGTGTGGCGAACTCCGCTCCGGCCTCGGCCGCCACATCGCGGAAACGCCCGGCGCCAAGGTTCAGAAACAGGTGCGGCGGCTGCGCGTACCCGGTGTGGCCCTGCACATCCCGCACCGTGGCATCGATGTGGCCGTTGGCCGCCGCCAGATCGAGGCGGCCGTCCAGGTCGATGTCCAGAAAGGCGCAGCCGAAGCCGAGGGTGTTCCGCGAAGCCGCGCCCACGCCAGAGGCCATGGCGATATCCGCGAATGCTCCCGCAGTCCCCGCGCGGTAGAGTGCCATCATTTCATTATCGAAATTGGTAATTGCGATGCCATTCGCGCCCGAATTGTCGAAATCCGCCGCGTCGATCCCCATTCCCGCCCGGGCGCGCCCGTCCTCGCTGAAGGCCACGCCGGAACGCACGCCGGTCTCCTCGAACGTGCCGTTGCGCAGGTTGTGATAGAGCTTGTTCGGCTGCGTGTCGTTGGCGACGGCGAAATCCGGCCAGCCGTCGCGGTCGTAGTCGATCAGCGCCACGCCCAGCGATTTCGAGCTGGTGTCGAAAACGCCGCTCTTGGCGGTGACGTCCTCGAAGGTGCCGTTGCCGCGGTTGCGGAACAGCCAGCAGGTGGCGCCGCGGTACGCTTCAGGCGTGCAGTACGACTTGTTCCGGCCATCGAGGCTGCAAAACACATCGTGCTGCGCGGACCACTGCACGTAGTTGCAGACGAACAGATCGAGGAGCCCGTCGCGATCGTAATCGAACCACATCGCCGAGGTGCTGAATGCGGAGCGGCCCGCGAGGCCCGCCCGCGCCGTCACGTCGACGAAATGCCCCTTGCCGGTGTTCCGGAACAGGCGGTTCTGTCCCACCGCGGTGAGGAGAATGTCCGGCCAGCCGTCGTTGTCGTAATCGCCCACCGCGACGCCCATCGCGTACATTTCGACGTCCAGTCCGGCCTCGCGCGTCACGTCGCGGAACGTGCCGTCGCGGTTGTTGCGGTAGAGGCGCGGCGTCGTGCGCTGGCGCTTGTGGCCCGGCCAATCGCAGCCGTTCGCGATCAGGATGTCCAGCCAGCCATCGCCGTCGTAGTCCAGGAAGGCGCAGCCGGGGCCCAGCGTCTCGGGCAGGTACTTGGCGCCGAACGCGCCGCTGTTGTGGCGGAAGTCGATACCCGCCGCGCGCGTCACGTCGGTCAGCCGGAAGCCGGGCCCGCGCGTGCCGGCTGCCGCCAGCGGCAGCGCGGCGGCCTGCCAGAACCATTGGCGGCGTGTGATTGCTCCGCTTCGCATAAGGCTCAAGGAATG
>Ga0070739_10001881_pt1 | contig 29999 bp, 33 predicted proteins | sample Coa_R1_7_FD_66445 | JGI IMG/M metagenome (GOLD analysis project Ga0070739, IMG submission 66445) | Surface soil microbial communities from Centralia Pennsylvania, which are recovering from an underground coalmine fire - Coalmine... | ecosystem: Environmental > Terrestrial > Soil > Unclassified ...
CTCAGCTCCAAAGCTGGCAATTGCCGACTCGCCATCGATCCCCCCGGCCAATGCCTGGCGGAGTCTCGCACTCATCGGCGAATCAGCGATACTGCGAACTTCAGATTCGGGACACTAGAAGATGGTTCCAGAAAGGAGGATGCATTGGCCCTCAGCATCAAGACCGAGGAGGCGGATCGGTTGGCTCGTGCCCTGGCGCGGCTGACCGGGGAGACGATGACGGAGGCGGTCACCGCGGCGTTGCGCGAGCGGCTGGCGCGGGAGCAGGCGCGGCGCCGGCAGTCGGAGAATCTTCCAGACCGCCTCGCCGCCCTGGCCGAACGCTTGCGGCCGGAATACGACACGCGGCCGGTTGCGCGTGCCGAATGGAACGCCGCGTGCGGCGACGAGGCATGATCGCAGTCGACTCCTCGGCGGTCATCGCGCTGCTGTTTCGCTAGGCTTCGGCTGCGGCTATCGCCGCTCGTTTGGCGGCCGACGCCGATCGGGTCATGTCGGTCGCTTCGTATCTCGAAGCGGGGACGGTTTTGGCCGGCCGTCGGCGGGTGGATCGCCTGCGCGCGATCGACGATCTCGACCGATTTCTTGCCGAGGCCGGAATAGAACTGCGGCCGGTCGATGCGAACCAGGCGCGTTTGGCATTGCACGCCCGCATTGCGTATGGGCGCGGCATGGGCGGCGGCGGCTCCCTTAATTTCGGAGATGCGTTCTCGTACGCATTGGCCAAGGCGCTCGACGCGCCGCTGCTGTTCGTCGGCAACGACTTTGCCGGCACCGACGTGGTTGCGGCGATTACTCCCGCCTCGTCTTGAAAGAAGGAGGGCGCGGGCGCCCCATCACGGTTCGGCCTCGGTCCGGTGCTCCTCGCGCGCTGTGCTCCACACTTCGCGGGCGGCGTCGGCGTTCATTGCGGCGATGCCGAGGCCGACGACGAGGTCGGGCCAGGCCGAGCGCCAGACGAAGCCGGTCACGAGGCCCGCCGCGATGATCGCGACGTTCGCGACGGCGTCGTTGCGGGCCGAGAGAAAGGCGGCGCGCGTCAGGCTGCCGCCCTGGTGGCGGTGCCGGGCAAGCATCAGCGCGCAGGACAGATTGACCGCAAGCGCGCCGAGGCCCGTCAGCGACAAGGCCGCCGGCGCCGGTGCCAGCGGCGCGTTGAACTTCTCCCACGCCGTCCACAGCGCCGCCACCCCCGGCACGAGCAGGAGCGCCGCCAGTCCCATGCCGAGCCGCGCCCGCGCCCGCGCCGTCCATCCCAGCGCCAGCGCGATCAGCAGGTTGACGGAGGCGTCTTCGAGAAAATCGACGCTGTCCGCGAACAGCGACACCGAACCGATCGCCACGGCAACTGAAAACTCGATCCCGAAATAACCCAGATTGAGCGCCGCCACCCGGCGCACGACCCGGTTAACGGCGGCCTCGATTCCGGTTGGGCGTGATGGCGGAAGAGACAGAGTCGAGCCGTGCTGCGGTACGGGTTTCAGAAACGTCTATCGTGGCGGCCGATTGCGTTTCCAGCCTCCACGATCCGGAATGTTATCGTTCGGCGCATGAGCCTCCGTCCCGTCGCGTCCCGCTCGCCGCTTTCCGCCTACGAACGACAGGCGGAAGACCTGCTCGCCGCACATCGCGCCGGCGACCCGGCGGCGATCGACCTGTTCCACAGCCGGCATCCCCGCTTTCTCGACGAAAAAATCAAATGGCGCCCAAAATTCATGCCCGCATCGGAAATCCGAAACGCCGCACTCTCGCTCGACGATGCCCGGCTGACCGTCGCCCGGTTCTATGAGTTTGCCGATTGGGCGACGCTGGCGGCCTATGTCGAGCGGGTTGCGCAGGACGGGCCGTTCTTCGAGTTCGAATCGGCTGTCGAGGCGGTGGTCAACGGCGACCTCCCCATGCTGGAGGACGCGCTGCGGCGCAATCCCGGGCTAATCGGGGAGCGTTCCAGCCGCCTCTGTTTTTTCGACCCGCCGGTGATCGACACCGGCGAGAACCCCGACCGCTACAACCCCGAAGGGACGCATGGGCACGCGACCCCGCTGCACCAGGCGGCTCTGGCGGGGCACGGCGCGGTCGTCCGGCTGCTGGTCGAGCGCGGCGCGCGGCTCGATATCCGGGACACCGTGTGGAACCAAACGCCGCTCGGCTGGGCACTTCACGGCGGCAAAACGACGATCGCGGACTATCTGCGCTCGGCAGGCGCGACGGGGTAGATCCCGATGTCTGCCCACTTTGCACGACGCCGGCAAAGTTGCCTTAATCGGAGCCTATTTTCTTCCCGTGAGTATGGGAGAGGGAGAGTAGTGTACCGGCCGAATAGGGAAACCGAGACGGCGGGCGTTCGCGTACCCAAAATCGCAGAACAGCAAAACGCGCCCCGGAAAAGCCCCTCTCCGCCCTTCAGGGGGGAGAGGGCGGGGTCCGCCCCCTCCCTGACCCTCCCCCGCTCGCGGGGGAGGGAAGGGTGGGAGGGTGAGGTGGGTGCCTCAGCCGGCACGGCCTCTGGCATCCTCACCCCGAATGAAGTCCGGGGCAGGCTCTCACCCCGATCCTCTCCGCCCCCAGGGGGCGGAGAGGAGCAAATTGGCGATGACCACATCGCCGGCTCTCGCCCTGACGATGGTAGGTACTAACAGGAGGATAACAGGAGGCGAGCGTCCTCTTAATGCAGCCGGCGAGACGAACTGGCGTTCGCACGAGGATGAACCTCGAATCGCGCTATAATTTGCTCCCCGCCGTCTGCGGGCGGGGCAGGGCAGGGAGGGAGATCGTGCAAGGCATTCGCGGGGTCATCTCGACGCTGGGCAGCGACGGCCGGGAGGTCATGGGGCCGGGCATCCTGGTGTGGCACTACCCGGACAACTCGATCGTCAACAACTCGCTCCTGACCGTCGAGAGCAACCATTTCTGCGTGCTCAAGTCGCGCGGCGCGATCCTCAACGTCTACGAGACCGGGCAATACCCGGTGACGACCCCGGACCGGCCGATCCTCGGCTCGTTCACGCAAGCCTTCTTCGGCGGGCAGAGCCCGTGGCAGTACGAGGCGCTCTACGTGAGCCGCTCCAAGATGGTGGTGAAGGCCACCGGCCGCGCGTTGGCGGCCGAGATGGTCGAGTTGGCCTATGAGGTCGACTACTACTTCCACGTGGCGAGCAAGGACGACGCGGTGGCGCTCGTCACCCACATGCCGATCAACGAGCACACGATCACCTCGGACCAGGTCAACGATTACGCAAAGCCGGTCGTCGAGCAGGCGATCAACCAGGTCGTGCAGGTGACCCCGTTCGAACGGGTCAACGAGAAGATCCATGAGATCGGCGAGACCGTGCACGGTCACCTGCAGGACTTCCTCAAGGTCTTCGGGATCACCCTCGACACGGTCAAGGTGCTGGTGTTCCCGCAATCGGGCATGATGGCCAATCTGGTCGCGCTCAGGGCTTTTGGCCTTAGCGACCAGGATGCCGTGCGCTATTGGCTCGCCTGGCTGATGGCCGACAAAGGTCTCGTGTCGGCGCCGAACATGGCGATCGGAACGGCGTTCAATATCGGCGCGCCGGCCCAGGCGCTCGTTCCGGTAGCCGGAGTCGGCGGTCCCGGCGGCGGAGCAGCCGGCGGAGGGACGCCGCGTGTCTGACCCGTTCCGCGACCGCGGCCTGCCGGGGGACGACGACCCGCTCTACCAGGTCGGCGTCATGCTGATCAACGGCTGGGGCTACAACTGGTACCGGCTCGACAACCGGATGCGCGCCGACGACCTGCTGATCCGGGAGCGGGCCGCCGGTTATTTGACTGCGGCGGCGGCGCAGCTGCGCGATCTCGAAGCGCGCTACCGCCGCAAGTTCCTGCCGCCGCCAAGCCGCGAGCACCCTTATCCCGAACCGGAGCACGTCGCCGCGGCGCGGCAGTTCCGTGAGGTCGAGGGCCGCATCGCCGAGATTGAAACCCGGGTACGCGGCGCACCCGTCCCCGCCAACGACAAGATCTGGGAGCGGCACCGCGACGGGATCGACATATTGCAGCGCCTCGGCCGCTGCGACGCGCTCCTCGCCGCCGGCAGCAAGGGCCTCGACGAGGTCGTCGCGGGCCTCCCCGCCAACGCGGCGATCGACCCGGGGGCGGAGCGGAAAATCGACGAGTATCTCGGCGGTCTCGCCGGCGTCCTGACGCAACGGAACGAGATCCTGTCGGCGCTTTAGGGTGATACCCGACGGAACGGAATCATTCAAAATCGTCATGGCCGGGCTCGACCAGGTTTGACCCGGCCATCTCAGCGGCGTCCGAAATCGCCGGGTCAAGCCCGGCGATGACGAGAAAAGTGCTATTCGAGGCGAGCGAGCAGTAGAGCGGGGCGCCTCATTTCGGGGCGCCCCGTCTTGGGGGCTACGGGAACACGATCTCGACGCGGCGGTTCTGCGGTTCGCGCACGCCGTCGGCGGTCGGAACGCGGTTGTCGTTCTCGCCGCGGCCGCTGACCGCCATCTGGTCGCGAGGCACGCCCATGCGGGTCATGGCCTCGGCGACGTTGTTGGCGCGGCGCTCGGAGAGCCGCTGGTTGTACCCGGGCGAGCCGGACCGGTCGGTATATCCGGTGACCTGGATCTGCACCGGGTGGCCCTGGCGGTAGGCATCCGCCGCCTGCTGGATGACCTGCATCCCGGCCGGCGTGATCGTCGCCTTGTCCCAATCGAAGAAGACGAGGAAGACGCGCCGTTCCGCCGGGGGCGGCGGGGGCGGCGGGGCAGGGGGCACGGCTACCGGCGGCGGCGGCGGCGCCGCAAAGACGTAGGTCAGGCTGGCGAGGACATTGTGGCTGCGATAGCCGGAGTGGTAGTGGCCGCCGCCGGGCAGGCTGAAGGTCCCGTCGGTCGTCGCCAGATAGCGGTAATCGAGATCGAGGGCGATGTTCGGCGTCGCCATGTAGCGCAGGCCGGCAATGCCCTGATAGCCGAATTCCCAGTCGTCGCTATGCGTCCGGATGCCCGGCAGGTTGAGCGTATCGACGATGTCGACGGCGCCGGCGCCGGCCCCAAGGTGCGGCGTCACCGGCCAGCCGAAATTGAAGTCGTAGATCGCATTGGTCATGATCGCGTGCGCTTCGCGGTGGCCGTTGCCGCCCGGGATCGTTGCGCCGCCCACTGTCAGGTTGTTGAGGTCGTTGCGGCGGTAATTGTATTCCTCCTCGAGCCGCCAGTTGCCCCACTGCAGGCCGCCGCGGGCGCCGACGTTGAAGCCGCTGTCCCAATGCGTGTGGGCCGGTCCGATGGTCGGCGGCAGCCTGTCCTTTTTCGTTTCGAGGTCGGTCCAGCCGCCTTCGGCGCCGATGTAGAAGGTCTGTGCCTGCGCGCTCGCCATCGACAAAGCGGCGGCAATCACAAACGCGGCACTCGCTGCCGCGGAGCATCGCATCGACATTTGAATCCCCTAATCGATACCACCCGAGGGCAACTTGCCCCGTCGGTATACGCTCAGCCGACGAGAACGATCCCCCGCCACGCCTGTTTTTACCGGCGCTGGTATTGAAATGCGCTTAAACGGCGCCGCAGCCGTCGAGAAAAAGTCTCACCGTCTTGGCGGTCCAGCGGGCGATCTCGGGCGCGCTCAGCGGCGTGCCGAGGCCGAGGGCGCGGCGCTGCGGCCCGGTCACCGCCATCAGCATGAACTGCTCGGCGGCGAAACGCGCGTCCATCGCCGGCAGCTCGCCGGCGGCGGTGCGCTGTTCGAAGTGTCGGGAGATGCGCTCGATGCCGCTGGCGGCGCCGAGCTCGTGCAGGATGCGGGCGAGGCCCGGAAAGCGGCGCGCCTCGGCGACAACCATGCGATGCAGCGCCAGCGCCTCGGGCGTCAGGGCGACGCGCACCATGTGCTCCGCGACCCGCTGCAACGCCTCGGCAAGGCTCGGCGCCTCCAGCAGCGCCGCGTCGAACGGCGGCAGCCAGCGCTCGATCAGTCGCCGCACGACCGCCTCGAACAATTCCTCCTTGCCCCGAAAGCGATGGTAGAAGGTCCGCTTCGAGATGCCGGCGCGCTGCGCCACCGCCTCGATGCTCGTGGCGCCGAAACCCTGGCCCAGAAACAGCTCCGTCGCGACGTCGAGGATGCGCTCGCGCAATTGCGCCGCGGCCATGCGCGACGGCCGCCCGCCGCGCCCGCGCGGTCTTGGGGCTTCCGATTCTTCGGAGATCAGCGACACGCTCGTCTCGCTCGCGACCCGCACCCTATGCCTTGCTCACACGTCGAAGAAAACGGTCTCGTTGTCCCCTTGCAGCACGATGTCGAAGCGGTAGACCGGGGTGCCGCTGGTCCGTTCCGGCACCGCCAGCAGCGTCTTGCGCAGCGCCGGATCCTCGATCGACAGCAGCACCGGGTCGGCCTCGTTGGCCCGTTCCCCGGCGAAATAAATCCGGGTGAACAGCTGCTTCAGCAAGCCGCGGCCGAACACCGCGACGTTGATGTGCGGGGCTTGCAGCGCGTTGCCGCGTCCCGGCACCGGGCCGGGGCGGATCGTCGTGATGCGGAACATCCCCATTGTGTCGGTGGCGCAGCGGCCGAAGCCGCGGAAGTTCGGATCGAGCGGCTTGTCCTGCTGGTCGTCGGGATGGTTGTAGCGGCCGGCGGCATTGGCCTGCCACACTTCGATGCACGCGTCGGGCACGGGCTCGCCGTCGCCGTCGATGACGCGCCCCTCGACGATGATGCGCTCGCCCTGCGGATGCGCCGCCGTCAGGTCGGCCCACGGCCGGTCGAGGCCGAGATGGAAGAACGGCCCGACCGTCTGCGACGGCGTCGGGATCAGCTTGTCGGCCATGATTTCTGCCTCGCCTACGCGTTCTCGAACGGTGTCGCGTCGCGGCCGCGCAAGACGATGTCGAAGCGGTAGCCGAGCGCCCACTCCGCCTCGCTCAGCTCCGGATCGTATTGCGACACGAGGCGTTCGCGCGCCTGCTGGTCGGCGGTGCTCTGATAGATCGGGTCGAGCGCCAAGAGCGGGTCGGCCGGAAAATACATCTGGGTTACCAGCCGGGTCGCGAACGCGGGGCCGAACACGCCGAAATGCAGATGCGCCGGCCGCCACGCGTTGTAGGTGTTGCGCCAAGGGTAAGCGCCCGGCTTGATCGTCAGGAAGCGCCAGCAGCCGTCCTCGTTGGTCAGGACCTGGCCGAAGCCGGTGAAGTTGGGATCGAGCGGCGCGTCGTGCTGGTCCACCGGGTGGCGGTAGCGCCCGGCCGAGTTGCACTGCCACAATTCGACCAGCGTCCCCGGCACCGGCCGCCCGTCCTCGTCGAGCACCCGCCCCGCAACGATGATGCGCTCGCCGAGCGGGACGCCGCTGTGCTCGCGCGTCAGGTCGGTGCAGTCGCGCCCCGCCCAGCCGTCGCCGAAGACGGGGCCGGTCACCTCCGACAAGGTGTGCTCGATGCGAATTGGGGCGCGGTGCGGCGCCCGTTTTACGGTGCTGCCGTAGTCGGGATAAAGAGAAGGCGGCTGGCCGCCGTCATGCGGCCGCGCGAAGGGCAGGGGAGCCATCGGGGCACCTCAACGAAAAGCTGTCGCCCCAGCCTGAGCGCTTCGCGGCGTCGCGGTCAAGAGAGCGGAAGGTTTGCACGATCGGTCCGCATTCGACAAACTGGGCACCTGCAACCAGCAGGGGAAATATCATGCGCAAATTCATCATCGAGCGCGACATCCCGAAGGTCGGCACGTTCGAGCGCGAACAGCTGCGAGCCGCCGCCGCCAAGTCGAACGAGGTGCTGCGTCAGCTCGGCCCCGACATCCAGTGGGTCGAAAGCTACGTCGCCGGCGACAAGACGTTCTGCGTCTACCTCGCGAAGGACGAGACGATCATCCACAAGCACGCCGAGATCAGCGGTTTCCCTGCCACAAAGGTCACCGAAGTCCGCCGCATGATCGATCCCACGACAGAACAGGCGGCGTAGGGTCCGCAAGCGAAACTCTTTGACTGTCGTCAATGGCCGGGCTTGACCCGGCCATCTTCGGAGCATCGGAGATTCGCGGGTCAAGCCCGCGAATGACGGGCCGGCTTTCTTTATGAACGCTCCTCCCCTTTGACCTCCTGCCAGAGCGCTTCGAGGGCGTTGAGGTCGGGGCCCAGGCCGCGCTCGGCGGCGAGGCGTTCGAGGCGGCGGAAGCGGCGCTCGAACTTGGCGGTGGCGCGGCGCAATGCCGTTTCCGGGTCGAGGTCGAGCTTGCGGGCGAGGTTGGCGACCGCGAACAGGAGGTCGCCCATCTCTTCCTCAAGACGCGGGCCTGCACCGCTCGCAATCTCCGCTTCCAGCTCGCCGATCTCCTCGGCGACCTTCGGCAATACGGCGGCCGCGTCCGGCCAGTCGAAGCCGATGCGCGCCGCGCGCCGGCCGAGTTTCGCGGCCCGCAGCAGCGCGGGGAGGGCGAGCGCGACGCCGTCGAGCACGCTCGCGGCCATGCCGCTGGCCTGCCGTTCCGCCGCCTTGTGCTCCTCCCAGGCCGCGTTCTGCGCCGCGACCGAGCGGATGTCGGCGTCGCCGAAGACGTGCGGGTGGCGCCGCACCATCTTGTCCGCGATCGCCGCGGCGACATCCTCGAAAGCGAATTCGCCCGCTTCCTCCGCGATCCGGGCGTGGAACACGACCTGCAGCAGGAGATCGCCGAGTTCGTCCTTCAGCGCAGCCAGGTCGCCGCGCTCGATCGCATCGGCGACCTCGTAGGCCTCCTCGATCGTATAGGGCGCGATCGTCGCGAAATTCTGCTCGCGGTCCCACGGGCAGCCGCGCTCCGGGTCGCGCAGCCGCGCCATGATCGCGAGCAGGCGGTCGATCGGACGCGTCACCCCGCTCCTCCGGATTGCCTCAGTCGATCCAGAGATGGTGCCGCCTGTGCCAATCCTCGATCGACAATGCCGGATACTCGTCGAAGCACTCGTCGTCCGGCCCGATCCGCGGCCGCACCCACTCCGGCTTGTAGCGCAGCATCAGGTGCACCCGCGCCGGCGGCGTCGGCAGCTCCGTATCGATGGCCGAGGCGAAGGGATGCACGAGGTCCGGCCAGCGCGGGTCGAACAGCCACAATGCGCTGCCGCAGCGCGCGCAGAAGTGGCGTTCGCCCGAGCTTTCGCGGCCGTCGATGACCGCGCGCCATACCCGCAAGGTCCGGCGGCCGCGCATGGCGAGGCTCGCGGCGGCGCCCATGATGTTGATCGCGTACCCGCCGCCGCCCGCCGTCTTGCGGCAGATCGAGCAGTAGCAGAGCTGGTAGGGGTAGGGGGTGTGGCTGTCCACCGCGAAGCTCACGGCGCCGCAGCGGCACGACCCTTCGAGATGCAGCGGCATTATGCCTCCCGATCGAGGAGCTTCTTCTCGGGGAAGAACCGCCGGCGCCTCGGCGGGCGGGTTCCGCAAGCGGCCGGTGCCGGCCGGTCTCGGATAATCAAGTGGTATTCCGGGTTCATGCTGTCTCCGAGCAGAATGCGGGCCGCATGCTATCCTCGGCAAAGGGCGTCGTCAGCGTCGTCGGCGGCAATGGATCGTGAACCCGAGCCCGCGGCCGAAGCGGCGCTCGACGCCGCCTTGCAGAAGGGTGGCGCCGGCGAAGTGACGCGGCTCCACCGCCGCGACGACCTGCCGGACGAGCAGTGCTGGCTCCGCGGCAACGGCTGGAGCCTCGCGTACCGGTGAACTTATCGATGCAATACGTTTTTATAGGGTCGTCAGCAGGTTGCCGGAGCCGCGATGGATCGGGAGCAAGTGATTGCGGCGTTGCGGGCGCATCAGGCGGAGCTTCACCGTTACGGTGTGGCGCATCTTTATATATTCGGCTCGCTGGCGCGAAACGAGGCGCGAGCGGACAGCGACGTCGATCTGTTCTTCGACACCGACGACCCGCGGTTCAGCCTGATCGATCTGGTCGATGTACAGGAGCATGTCGACGCCATCCTCGGAGTAACTTCGGACATCATGACCCGCGCGAGTCTTCATCCGATGTTGCGTCGGCGGATCGAGGCGGAAGCGGTGCGCGTGTTCTGACGTTGCCGCGCAGCATCTTCCTCCGCCTGATCGACATTCGGGATGCAACGCGGGGATCGAGGGCGTCGTAGAGGACTCCGATTTCACTGCGTTTTCCCAAAATTGGGCATGCAGCGAGCCGTTGAGCGCGGTTTGGAAATAATCTCCGAGGCGGCTCGGCACATCCCGGAAGACTACAGGGCGCTTGCGCCAGACCTCCCATGGCGGCAGATCGCCGCGATCGGCAACCTGCTGCGCCATGAGTATCAACGCGCCGACTGCGCCGCGATCTGGAACATCGTCATCGACCACCTCCCGCAATTGGCGGAGGCGATCGGGCGGTTGATCGAGGTTGCGAAGACGCGGGAGGGGCAATAAGAGACCGGCCGAACGGCAGCCGGCTCTTGGCAATTTGTCGCATAATATATATTATGGAAAATATTCACTCACGCAGGTGAGCGGCTGACTCAGACGCTCTTCGTCATGAACACGCGGTCGTAGCCGGCTTGGTGGGCGCGTCCCGTCTCGACGAAGCCGAGCCCGCGGTACAGCGCGATGTTCTCGGTCATCGCCCTGATGGGTGTAGAGGCGCAGTTCGGCGATGCCGTGGCGACGCGCCTCGCTCTCCGCGAACGCGATCAGCCGCCGGCCGAGGCCGCGGCCCTGCCGGTTCGGGCGCACGGCGATGTTGTCGAGCAGCAGATGGTCGGGCTTGGGCAGCAGCACGATCAGGGCGACGACGGCGCCGTCCAGCTCGGCGATGCTGACGGCCCCCGCGGCGATAAGCCTCGCGTAGTCGTCGAGCATCGGCCCCGGCGGCTTGCCGATGCGCGGGATGTAGAGTTCGTAAGCGGCGCGGACAATCTCGGCCACCGCGGCATGATCGGCGAGGACCGCCGCGCGGATCACGGGTCGGGCAGCTGGACGACGAGGCCGTCGCGGCCGGGCTCGACTCCCGGCGGCAGCTCGGCCGACAGTTCGCGATAATCGAGGCTCTGGTCCATGTGGGTCAGCACGGCCCGCCGCACCCCGGCACGCCCGATCCACGCCAGCGTCTTCGCGAGGTGGCTGTGCGTCGGATGCGGCTCGCGCCGCAGGCAATCGACGACCCACAGTTCGGCCCCGGCGACCGCGGCGAAAGCCGCGTCGTCGAGTTCGGTCGCATCGGTCGAATAGGCAAAGCCGCCGATGCGGAACCCCAGCGTCGTGCTGAAGCCGTGGTCCTGCCGGAACGGCACGACCGGTATGGATGCGGCCTCGAACGGCGCGTCGATCTCGTGCGGCGTCAAGGTCGGCTTGTAGTAGCGGTCGTCCGATACCGGCTCCAGCACATAGTCGAACCGCCGCCTGATCTCGTCCAGGGTCCGACCGTTGGCGTACAATGCGATATCCTTCCGCATCAACCGGTTGACGGCACGAAGGTCATCTATGCCATGAAGATGGTCGGCGTGCGGGTGGGTCATCAGCACGGCGTCGAGACGCGCTACCCCGGCGGCGAGCAATTGCTCGCGCAGGTCCGGCGACGTGTCGATCAGAATCGTGGCGCCGCGGCTCTGGACGAGGACGGAGCCGCGGCGGCGGCGGTTGCGTGGATCGGACGGATCGCAGCGCCCCCAGTCGCCGCCGATAAGCGGCACCCCGCCCGAGGCGCCGCAGCCGAGCAGCGTGACCTTCATGCGGCCGGCGGCCGGCGGGCCTTCGCGAACAACCGGAAGAAATTGTCGGTGGTGCGGGCCGCCAGCGTCTCAGGGGTCACGTCCTTTAACCGCGCCACGGCGGCGGCGGTGGCGACGACATAGGCCGGTTCGTTGCGCCGCCCGCGGTACGGCACCGGCGCGAGATACGGCGCGTCCGTCTCGACAAGAAGCCGGTCGAGCGGCACGTCGCGCACGATCGCGCGCACCTCGTCGGCGTTGCGGAACGTCACGATGCCGGAAATCGAGATGTAGAAGCCGAGCGCCAGCGCCCTCTCGGCCAGTCCTCGGCCGCTGCTGAAGCAGTGCAGCACGCCCGCCGGCGGACGCTCTTCCTCGAGAATATGGGCGATTGCCCCGTCCGCCTCGCGCGCGTGCACGATCAGCGGGAGGTCCGCCTGCTTCGCGGCCGCGACATGCGCCCGGAACACCCGCTCCTGCACGTCGCGCGGGCTCAGGTCGTAGTGGAAATCGAGGCCGGTCTCGCCAATGCCGACGACGCGCGGGTACCGGGCCAGCGCGACGAGCTCGTCGGCCGAGAGGTCGGCGTGGTCCGCCGCCTCGTGCGGATGCGCTCCGACCGAGCACCAGATGCGGGGGTTAGCCTCGGCGACCGCGCGCACCTCGGCGAACTGGTCGAGCCGGGTGCAGATCGTCAGCATCGTCCCGACGCCGGCCGCCTGGGCGCGCGCGATGACCACGTCGCGCTCGTCCCCGAAATCGGCGAAGTCGAGATGGCAATGGCTATCGACGAGCATCATCGGACGATTTCAGCCGTCATGCCCGGACTTGACCCGGGCATCTTGCGGAGGCCACAGATGGCCGGGTCAAGCCCGGCCATGACGAAAAGCGAGGTCTCCGTAGGCATCTCGCTCAATCCGCCGCCGCCTCGGTTTCGACGAAGCGCGGGAAGATACCTTCGGGTTTGGGCAACGGCGTGCCGGGGCGCAGCTCGTCGGTGACGAGCGCGGCGAAGGTGCGCGCGTCTTGTGGCACCGCCAGCTGGTCGAGCAGTTTCGCCGCCGCCTGCGGCACGAACGGCTGTACGATCACCGCGAGGTGGCGCAGCGTCTCGGCCAGCACATAAAGAACCGTCCGCATGCGGTGCGGGTCGCTGCGCCGCAGCGCCCACGGCGCCTGTTCGTCGACATAGCGGTTGGCGTCCGAGACGAGACGCCAGATCGTTTCGAGCGCGAGATGAAACGCCTGTTCCGAGACTTGCGCCCGCACCGGGCCAAGCAGCCCGCGCGCGGCCCCGAGCAGCGCCTCGTCGGCCGCATCGAGAGGCCCCGGCTCGGGCACGGTGGCGCTGCAGTTGCGGTTGATCATCGCCAGCACGCGCTGCGCCAGATTGCCGAAGTCGTTGGCGAGATCGGCGTTGAGCCGGCCCACAACGGTGCGGTGCGAGAAGTCGCCGTCGCTGCCGAACGGCAGCTCGCGCAATAGGAAATAGCGCGCTTGGTCGGCGCCGTATTTGCCGACCAGCACCTCGGGCGGGATGCCGTTGCCGAGCGACTTCGACATCTTCTGGCCCTCGACGGTCCACCAGCCGTGCGCAAACACCCGCTTCGGCGGCTCCAGTCCCGCCGCCATCAGGAAGGCGGGCCAGTAGACGGTGTGAAAGCGCAGGATGTCCTTGCCCACGACATGAACGTCGGCGGGCCAGAAGACCGGGTATTCCCCGGTTTCCGTCTCAGGGTATCCGAGCGCCGTGATGTAGTTGGCAAGCGCGTCGAGCCAGACGTAGATGACGTGGCGCGGGTTGCCGGGCACCGGAATGCCCCAGGAAAAGCTGGTGCGCGAGATCGACAGGTCCTTGAGGCCGCTGCGCACGAAGCTGATCACCTCGTTGCGCCGGCTGCGCGGCGCCACCGCCTCGGGGTTCGCGTCGTACCAGGCCAGCAGCCGGTCCTGCCACGCCGACAGCCGGAAGAAGTAGTTTTCCTCTTCGAGCCACTCGACCTCGGCGCCGGTCGGCGCCTTGCCGTCGATCAGCTCCGACTCGTCGTAAAAGGCCTCGTCGCGCACGCAGTACCAGCCGGCGAAGCGCCCGAGGTAGATCTCGCCGCGCCGCTCCAGCTCCTGCCACAGGGCCTGAACGCCCTCGATATGGCGCGGCTCGGTCGTGCGGATGTAGTCGTCGTAGCTGACGTTGAGCAGCCGGTCCATTTCGCGGAATGCGGCGGAGACGCGGTCGGCGAATTGCTGCGGCGTGAGGCCCAGCGCCTCCGCCGAGCGCGCGACCTTCTGCCCGTGCTCGTCGGTGCCGGTGAGGAATTTGACGCGTCGGCCGTCGAGCCGCATGAACCGCGCCAGCACGTCGGCCGCCACCGTCGGATAGGCGTGGCCGAGATGCGGCGTGTCGTTGACGTAGTAGATCGGCGTCGTGACGAAATAGGTGCGGTCGGCAGGCATGGCGATCTCCAACCGCAGATATGGGGGCATGTCCGCCCCGATGCAGCCGCGGTCGGCGCGGTTCTACCCCGCCGCCTCCGCAATCGCAAAGAACGCACCCATAATCGCCTGCTTGCGGTCGAGGTTGAGGTCGTCGGTGCGCGAAAACGTCTGCGTCACCTCCTCGCGCAGCGCCGCCCAGCGCGCGGGCGGCGCCCGCCGCGACAGCTGCCGCAGCGCCTCCCCCTCCCCTGCCGCATCTTCACTACCGGCCCCGGCGCCGATCACGGCGGCGCGGCCGAGTATCTGCGCCAGCAGGTCGGCAGCCATCGCATAGGCGTCCTCCGTGTTCGGGCGGGTAAGCCGATCCGCGAGCGCGTGCAAAGCGGTCGGATCGACGCGCGCCGCGAGGGCGAGCAGCGAGCGGTACAACTCCAATCCGCCGGCGTCGGCGAGCTCGACGGCGCGGCCGATGCTGCCCTCTGCGAGCAGCGCCAGCGCTTCGGCTTCCCCGTCCGCCAGGTCCGGCCGGTAGCGCCGCAGCAACTGCCGCACGATCGGCGTCGGCAGCGGCGCCAGCGACAGGCGCTGGCAGCGAGAGCGGATCGTCGGCAACAGCCTTCCCGGGCTGTGCGCCACGACCAATAGCAGGACGCGCCGCGGCGGCTCCTCCACGATCTTCAGCAGCGCATTGGCGGCGTTGCGGTTCATTTCGTCGGCGCCGTCAACGATGACGATGCGCCAGCCGCCCTCAGCCGGGGTCAGGCGCAGGAACTCGGCGATCTGGCGTGCGTCCTCGACAACGATCTCGCTGCGCATGCGCCGCCGCTTCGGGTCGTAGGCGCGCTCGACGGTCAGCAGATCGGCATGGCCGCCGGCGGCGACGCGACGGAACACGCCGCTCTCCTCCGGGATCGCCAAGCTCGCCCCGGCTTTCGGCGCCGGGAGCAGAGCGGCCTCGGTCGAGGAGCGCGCCAGCACAAAGCGGGCAAAGCGAAAGGCGAGCGTGGCCTTGCCGATGCCGCGCGGCCCGCACAACAGCAGAGCATGCGGCAGCCGACTCGTCTCGAACAGCTCGCGCAACGTCCGCTCGGCCGGCTCGTGGCCGAGCAGCAGCGGGTTCGTGCGCGGCGCCGGCGCCCCGCTCATCTCAACACCAGCGCGAAATGCCGCGAAACCGCCGCCAGCACCGCAGCATGTACCGTCTCCGGGCTGCCGGAGGCTTTGATCAGCACGCAGCGTTTGGGGTCGTCCGAGGCAATACGGCGGAAGCCGTCACGTAGCCGCTCGTGAAAGGCGCGCTCGCGGCCCTCGAAGCGGTCGCCGGCGCCGGGACGCGCGGCGGCGCGCGCCAGCCCGGCCCCCACCGGCAGGTCGAGGATCAGCGTCAGGTCCGGCACGAGCTCGCCGATCGCCACGCGCTGCAGCGCCGCGATGTCCGCGAGCGGCATGCCGCGGCCGTAACCTTGATAGGCGTAGGTGGAATCGGTGAAGCGGTCGCAGACGACCCAGATGCCGCGCTCCAGCGCCGGCGCGATCAGCCGCGAGACGTGGTCGCGGCGCGCCGCGGTGACGAGCAGCGCCTCGGACACCGCGTCCCAGCGGTCGCCAGAGCCTTCGAGCAGCAGCTTGCGGATGCTTTCGGCGCCCCGCGAGCCGCCCGGCTCTCGGGTCTGCTGCACCGGCAAGCCGTTGCGTTCGAGCGCGGCGGCGAGAAGGCTGACCTGGGTCGATTTCCCGACCCCCTCCCCGCCCTCGACGGTGATGAACCTGCCGCGCGCCATCGGGGGAAGAGCCGAAGCCTCAGTGGTGGCGGCCCCAGATCAGGTAGGCCGCCAGGGTCGCCATGCGGCCGACGGCGCCGATGCGCGGCACATCGGCGGCAGCCACGAGAGGCGCCTCGACCGGGTTCACGTCCGGCGCCGAGACGATCACCTGGCCGATCGGATCGCCCTTCTTGATCGGCGCCGCCACCGGCTTGTCGTAGGCGACGGTCACCTTCATTTCGCGTCGCGACTTGCGCGGCAGCGTGACGATGAGGTCATGCGTCACGGTCATCGGCACCTTCATGTCGGCGCCGAGCCAGACTTCGGCCTCGTCCACCTTGTCGCCGGCGCCGAACAGGCGATAGTCGTTGTATTCGCGGAACCCCCACTCGATCAGCCGCTCGCTTTCCTGCGCCCGCGCCTTCATTGTCGGCAGCCCGCCGACGACGAGGACGATGCGGCGATTGTCGCGCACAACCGAAGCGGTGAGGCTATAGCCTGCTTCTTCCGTATGGCCGGTCTTCAGCCCGTCGGCGCCCATGTTCTTGTAGAGCAGGGGGTTGCGGTTGCCCTGATTGATGTTGTCGAAAGCGAAGTTCCGCTCTGAATAGTAATGGTAATATTCGGGAAAATCGTGGATCGTGCGGATCGCCAACGTTGCGAGATCATGCGCGGTCACCCAATGGTTCGGGTCCGGCAGACCCGTGACGTTGTCGAAATGGCTGTCCTTGAGGCCGATCTCCTTCGCCTTCTGGTTCATCAGATCGACGAACGCGGCCTCGCTCCCCGCGAGGCCCTCGGCCAACACGAGGCAAGAGTCGTTGCCGGACTGGATGATCATGCCGCGGATCAGGTCGTCGACCTTGATGCGGCTGCCGACCTTGACGAACATTTTGGAGCCGCCGAGCTTCCACGCCTCCTGGCTGACCGGCAGCTCGTCGTCGAGCTTGATCTTGCCTTCTTTGAGCATCCCGAAGACGACGTAGGCGGTCATCATCTTGCTCATCGAGGCGGGCGGCATGCGCTGCTCGCCAAACTTGTCGAGCAATACCGTACCGGTCTCGACCTCGATCATGAAGGCATGCTTGGCCTCCGTGTCGATGCCGACGACCGGGGCTGCCGGGGCTGCGGGCGCGGCTTTGCCCGGGGTCTTCTTGCTCTTGTCAGGGGCTGCTACCTTGGGTTTTGCGGCGCCGACCGTCGCGCTGGGGTATGCCACGAAGCCGGCCGTGAAGAGCAGGCTCGCCAGCACGCCGATCAAGAAGCTCCGCCTCATTCTGCCCTCGCCTTCCCCACGGCGCCTCAATCCGTCACGATGCGCGCCCCCGGGTAGCCGCTGCCGATCACCTCGATCAGCAGCTTGTCCGCTTCGCTCTTCGTCGCCACCGGGCCAAGCCGCACGCGGTAGAGCGATCGGCCGTTGGCGGAGCTCGCCAGCACCTCGACATGCCCGAGCGGGGCGATGCGGGCCCGCACCCGACGGGCGTTTTCCGCGACCGCGAACGCGCCGGCCTGGATAAAAATCCGCCCGGAGGCTTCGTGCATGACCAGTTTCGCGTGTACTGGCGCCGGCGGCAACGTCGCCGCCGCCGCAGGGCTTACCACAAGCGAACTCACCCTGTCGAAGGCGCTCTCCCGCGGCGCGGCGGCTTGCGGTTCCGGCGCCAGCTCGGCGACGGTCATCGGCGCCGGGCGGGGCGGACGCGGCGCGGCGGCAGCCAGCGGCGGAGGTTGCGGCCGGCGCGCGGCCAGCGAGGCGACCGTCGCGGCGTTCAAGGCGTTGGCGGCGTAGGCGCTGCCGCCGCCGTTGCGCATCGCTGCTTGCGCCACCTGGATGCTTTCGTCCTTCAGGATTCTGACCCGGACACGGGCGGTGCCGGCGCCCTCGAAACCGAGCAGCTGGGCCGCCCGCCGCGAGACATCGAGGATGCGGCCGTCGGCGAAGGGTCCGCGATCGTTGACGCGCAGCCGCATCGTGCGGCCGTTGTCGAGGTTCGTGACTTCGACGACGCTTGGCAGCGGCAGGGTGCGGTGCGCGGCGGTCAGCTGGTTCAGGTCGAAAATCTCGCCGTTGGCGGTCAGCCGCCCGTTGAACTGCTCGCCGTACCAGGAAGCGACCCCGGTCTCGTCATAATGATAATCGACGTGCGGGTAGTACCAGACGCCCTTGACCTCGTAGGGCCGGCCGACCGTGTAGTGGCCGATGCCGGAACGCAGCGAGCCGGAGGCGGAGCCGTTATATCCCGCCGGGCCGCCGCATGCGGCCAGCAAGGCCGTCGCCGCGAGCGGCAACAGGCGCGCGAAACCGCCGGCCCCCCTTCCCCCCATGGCAGGATCCGGCTCAGCCGGACGCCAGACTATCGGCGAGATATCCGACCGCCGCGGCGAAGTATGTAGACTTGTTCCACTTCATGATGGCGCGGAAGTTGTCGTAGACCAGCAGCGCCGGTCCGTTCGGGCCATCCGGCATGACCAGCGAGGCGTCCACCTCGCCGCCCGGCAACGGGCCGGCATCGGCGCTGCGCACCCCGAGCCGGCTCCATTCGCCGGTTGGGCGGCGGATGTCGAGGCCGGTCAAGCGGGTATCGAAATTCGCCGGCACCAGCACGTCCCGGCCCCAATTCTGGTCGCCGTGCCAGCCGAGATGCGAGATGAAATTGGCGATCGAGCCGAACACGTCGGCACGGTCGTTCCAGATGTCGCGGCGGCCGTCGCCATCGAAATCGAAGGCGTAGTTGAGGAAGGTCGAGGGCATGAACTGGCACTGCCCCATCGCACCGGCCCACGATCCGTTCATCGCCTCCGGCGTGATGTGGCCCTGATCCAGGATGCGCAGCGTCGCCAGCAGCTCACCGCGGAAATAGCTGCTGCGCCGCCCGTCGAATGCCAGCGTCGCGAGCGCCGAGACGACCGAGAAATTGCCGGTGTTCTTGCCGAAATTGCTCTCAAACCCCCACAGCGCGACGACGAAGCGGGCCTGCACATTGAAATGGTGCTGCACTCGGCTGAGCAGCGGCCAGTTCTCGGAAAGCGCCCGACGGCCGTCCTCCTTGCGCTGCGGCGTCACGAACTTCTCGATGAAGCCGGCAAAGGTCATCGTGTGCTCGGGTTGTTTGCGGTCGAGCTCGATGACGCGTGGCAGGTATTCGGCACGCCGCAGGGCGAGATCAACCGTCGTCGGCCGTATGCGCTGCGCGATCGCGTCGCGCCGCACCTCCGCCAGAAAACGCGCGAAATCGCCCTCCGCGGCCCAAGCCGTCCTCATGCCGAATGGGACGGCGGCGAGAGCGGCGCCGAAGATCACTCGGCGGCTCGGGCGGAGAGGCATCATAAGAGCCTCGCTGTACTACTACATCCCCTTGTGTTTTCTGCCATAAAACGTGCGAAGTCGCAACCGCCCCGGCCCAATCGCCGGTTCCGGGCGTTCAGTCCGCGGTCCCGCTCGGGGCAGTGCCGGCGGTTGCCGCGAATCAGCCGACTTCGTCGATCGACTTCACGAGTGCGGCGTACTTGCCGCCGTACTTTTCCCATACCGGCTTGACGGCGTTGCGGAACGCCTCCTTGTCGTCGACCGGGACAATGTCGACCCCGGCCTTCTTCAATTCGGCGAGCGCCTGCTCTTCCGCGGCATGCCACAGGTCGCGCTCCTCGCGCTGCGCCTGGTGCGCGTATTTCCGTATCAGCGCGCGATCATCCTCTGACAATGTCTGCCACGTCACGCCCGAGGCCACCAAGATCTCGGGCACGATCAGGTGCTCGGTCAGGTTGTAGTATTTCGCCACCTCGTAATGCTTGTCCGCGGCGTAGGTCGGCATGTTGTTCTCGGCGCCGTCGATCTCGCCGGACTTCAGTGCCGGCAGCACGCCGTCGTAGCGCATCGCGACCCCATGGCCGCCGAGGTCGTCAATCATGTCGAGCAGAATCGGGTTGCCCGTAACGCGGATGCGCAGCCCCTTCATGTCGGCGACGCTGTCGATCGCGCGCTTGTTGTCGTAGATGTTGCGCGCGCCGGCGTCCATCCAGCACAGCCCGACGAGCCTGGCCTCGGGGTTGCTCGAGATCTCGTCGAGCAGCAGCTTTCCGACCTCGCCGTCCACCGTCTCGTTCATGTGCGCGGTGTTGCGGAACAGGAACGGCAGGTTGAGGACGTTGAGATCGTCGACGATCGGCCACAGCGACTGCACGCTGACCCGCGCCAGCTGCAACGCGCCGACCTGGAGCTGCTCGATCGCCTCGCTTTCGCGGGCGATGCGGTTGGCGGTATAGCGCTGGATCGTGATACGCCCGCCGGAGGCGTCCGCGACCCGCTTTCCCATCCGCGCGACCGCCTCGACCGTCGGCGAGCCGTCGCGTTCGGTGTCGAAGACGGTCAAGACGATCTTGTCGTCAGCCGCCGCGCCGCGCGCCCGGGCGAAGGACACGCCGAGGATTGTACCCACTGCGGCGACCGACTTGAGCACTTCGCGTCGTCGGATCATTGGCCTCGACCTCCTTGCCGGCTCGGCCGACCCGAGCGGCAGTTTCGGAGCCTCATCTCCTGCGGCGCTGCTATCATAGCACGCCGGACCCCCGCATTGATCAGTGTCGAACCAAAGAGGCGAAACGATGGAAGCGATCGTCGGCAGCGGCAAGCACCGCTACAAGGTCAACGAGAACTGGTCGCAGGCCCCGGCCGAAATCGAGATCCGGGCGTGCGCGGTATCGGTGGACTCGCACGACCGGGTCTACTGCTTCAACCGCAACCCGCAGCATCCGGTCGTGATCTTCGATCGCGACGGCAATTTCCTGTCCTCGTGGGGTGCCGGGTTGTTCTCGTTCCCGCACGCGATCCGCATCGAAGACGATTACGTCTGGCTGACCGACGAGTATCACGGCCAGTTCATGAAGTTCACGACCGACGGGAAGTTGCTCCAGACCATCGGAGTGAAGGGTCAGCGCTCCGACACCGGCGTCTCACCCGATGAATTCAGCTCCGCGGCGTGGAAACAGGTCACGCACGGCGGCGGCCCGTTCAACCTGCCGACCGACATCGCCTTTGCGCCCGACGGCGCCATGTTCATGAGTGACGGCTACGGCAACGCCCGCGTCCACAAATTCTCGCCCGGCGCCGAACATCAGTTTTCGTGGGGAGAGCCGGGGAGCGCTCCCGGCCAGTTCAACCTGCCGCACGGAGTCTGGATCGACCGGCGCGGCCGCCTCCTCGTCGCCGACCGCGAGAACGACCGGGTGCAGGTGTTCGACCAGAACGGCAAGCTGCTGACGGTCTGGCCGACCGAGCTGATCGGCCCTGCCTTCTTCTACGTGGACGAGGACGACGTCGTGTACATCCCCGAGCACAACGGCGGCATGGTCAGCATCCTGACCCTCGACGGCGAACGGCTGGCGCGCTGGGGCGGCCCGATCCACCGCTCCTGCCACGGCATCTGGGGCGACTCGCACGGCGACATCTACGTGGTGCAGCCAGGGGAATGGGGCCGCATCCGCCGCGTCGTCAAATACACCCGGCTGTAGGGAATTCTCATAGTTCGCTCGTTATCGTCATGCCGGCGGAGGCCAGCATCCACCGACCCGATAATCGAGCGGCTGATGAGTGGCTCCCGGCCTGCGCCGGGACGACGAAAGAAACCTAAGCGCTACCGCCGCTCGGTCAGGGCCTGGCGGATCGTCTTCACCAGGGCGTTCTGCTCGTCGTTGAGCTTGGCCTGGCGGTCGAGCTTCTGGAGGATCGCCAGCGCCTCCTGCAGCGACTTGCGGCGGCGGTCGCCGGTGGTGACGACGGCGACCTTGTAGAGACCGACCGCGAGGTCGAGCTGGGCCTGCCGGCTGTCGGGCGCTTCGGCGGCAAGGTTGCGGCGGATCGTCAGGCCTTCGTTATGCGCGGCGAGGGCGCCCTCGGTGTCGCCGGCGTCCTCGCGCAGATCGCCGATGCGGCCGAGGATGATCGCAATGTAGCGGCGCGGCTCGGGCTCGTCCGGGGCGGCGGCCGAGACCTCGCGCTGCACGACGAGAGCCTGCTGAAAGGCGGTCAAGGCGCCGTCGCGGTCGCCGGTATGCGCCTTCGCGTCGCCGACCTTGCTCAGCAGGACGGCGATGCCGCGGGTCCATTCGGGGTTGCGCGGCTCGGCGTCGGCGAGGCGGCGAACGAGCGTCGCCGCCTCCTCGTAAAGCGGCAGCGCGCCGCCATAGTCGCCGCCGCGCGTCTTGGTGTCGCCGAGGCCGACCAGCGCCGACATCAGCTCGCGCGGGGCTGCCGGGGCCGGCGGGGTCTCGGCCTGCATCGTGCGGCCGACCGCAATCGCTTCCTGAAAGGCCGTTGCCGCTCCCTTGTCATCGCCGGAGCGCAGCGCAGCGCCGCCGACCATCCGCAGGCTCAGCGAGAGGTCGCGGCGGAACTCGTCGTTGGCCTTGTCCTTGTCGGCGAGCTTGCGCAGCATCGCGACCGCCTGCTCGGCCAGTTTGCGGCCTTCGGCGTCGTCGCCGATGCCGGCGTAGACCTGCGCGAATTGGCCGAGGATACCGGCATGCGCGACGACAATGTCGGGATCGTCGCCGCCCCGCGCAAAAACCGGCGCCATCGCTTGGTCGAGCCTGCCGACCGCTTGGCGGATTGCCGCCGGCGGCATACCCTCGGCCGGACGCAGCACCGCCGCCAACTCGTGCACCATCGCGATGACCAGGTCATCGGCAAGCCTCAGCCGGCTCCGCGCCGTGTCGAGGTCCCGCCCCGTCTCGTCGAGGCGCCGCGCCGATGCCTGGTCGCGGCTCTCGACTTGCGTCAGGCGCTCGTTCAAGAGCGCCGCTCGTTCCGCTTCCCGGCGCGCCTGGCGATGTTCGACGAAGGCATCGCCCCCGGCGGCGAGCGCGAGGACGGCGAACACCCCTGCCGCGACGAGCGCGAGCCGCTGCCGGCGTTCGAACGGCTGCTGCGGCGTTTCCGGCGCGGGCGCGACCGGCGCCGCCTTGGGCACGGGGATGACGGCCGGCGCTACCGGGGCGGCACGAGCAGCAGCGATCGCAGGACTGGCGGGGACCGCAGGAGAGGCCGACGTCGCGGGCGCGACGGGCGCAGCAGGGGGGGCGGGAGCCGCCGGCGCCATCGGCTCGACGATCTCGGGGATCGCGAAGCCGCTTTCGGCGGCGGGTGGCGGCACCGCCGGTGCGCTCAGCGCGCCGCGCAGGACGAAATTGACCTGACGTTCGAAATCGTCCGGCGACGCGAACTCGTGAAACTCGATGTCGAAGGCGCGCGCCCCCGCCGCCTCATCCCGCGCCGGCGCGGGATGCCGGAAGATATGCACGGGCGGCAGGCCGGCGGGATTGGCGTCGGCGAGCGCGGCCAAGACTTCATACGGGGTGTTGCTGGGGTAAAGACTGCCATCGGACATGCGCTCGGGCGATGGCGGCAGCTCGACCGGCGCGCGGACGTGAAAGATGCCGAGGATCAGGCCGCAATCGAGCTCGCGCAGCTGTGCCTGGAACGCCGGGTCGCGGGGATAGAAGCCGGCGGTCCAGCGCCTGAGTTCGAGCGCGGCCGTTCCGGTATGCTCGTCGTTGAGCCGCGCCACCGCCTCGTTCAACAGTTGCTGGTCGAAGTCGCAGTCGCCCAGCGTCAATAAGAGCACCCGCAGCCGACGCATGGCCCCCGCTCCCTCTTTTCCTTGCGCGCGACCATACGCTGGCTCAGCGGTCGTTCGCGATGCTACAATCCGTCATCATGGCGTGATTTTTTGGCCTCGCGAGATCATTAACATTCGACGCCGGCGCCTCAAGTGACGATCTTTCATCTTCTTCGCCACGGCGAACATGGGCTTGCCGGACGCGTGCTGGTCGGGCGCATGCCAGGCGTCGGCCTGTCGGAGCGCGGCCGCGGCGATGTCGAGGCCGTCGCCCAGCGTTTCGCCCACGAGGAGATTGACGCGCTCTACGCCAGCCCGCTGCAGCGCACGCGCGAAACCGCGGAGATCATCGGCCGGCGCCTCGACCTGCCGATCGGCTTTCGGCACGACCTGCTCGAAATCGACTTCGGCGAGTGGACCGGCTCGACCTTCGATGCGATCCGCGACCATCCGAACTGGCCGCTGTGGAGCCAGCACCGCAGCATCGCGAAGGTCCCCGGCGGGGAGACGATGCGGCAGGTGCAGCGCCGCATCGTCGAGGCGCTGATGGAGCTGCACCAGTCGCACCCCGACGAGATCGTCCTTCTCGTAAGCCACGGCGACGTGATCCGCGCCGCGCTGGTCTTCGCCCTGGGAATGCCCCTCGACCTCTACGGGCGGCTCGAAATCTCGCTGGCCTCGGTCAGCACGATCCGCCTCGACGGCAGCGGCATCCGCGTCCTCGGCATGAACGAGCAGCCGGCCCTGCGCCAGCGCTGAGGCCGACTACAAGAAGCCGATCGACAGCCAGGGGATGGCGGCGACGATGAACAGGCAGACGATCAGCGCGAAGATGTAGGGCCAGATGCGCCATAGGGCATCGTCCGGGTTGACGCGCCCGATCGCGCAGGCGCTGAAGAAGCCGATGCCGAAGGGCGGCGCGAACAGCCCGATCCCCATCGCCAGGATCACGACCATCGCGTAGTGCACCTCGTGCACGCCCATCGCCTTGGCGACCGGGAACAGCAGCGGCCCGAACAGCACGATCGCCGGCAGCCCTTCGAGCACGCTGCCGAGGATGATGAAGGCGACGATCGTGATCGCAAGAAAGCCCCAGCTGCCGCCCGGCACCGCCGCCATGACCGAGACCAGCCACAGCGAGAAGCCCGACTGCGTCAAAGCCCAGGCCATCGCGGTCGCGGTGCCGATGATCATCATCACCGCACCCGTCAGCGACACGGTCTCGACCAGGATCGGGTAGACCCGGCGCCAGTCGAACTGGCGGTAAACCAAGAGGCCCAACAACGCCGTGTAAACGACCCCGACGGTCGAGACTTCGGTCGCCGTCGCGATGCCCTTGATGACGAAGAAGCGGATCACGAACGGCAAGGTCAGGCCCGGCAGCGCGATCAGGAAGGTGCGCCCCATCTGCGACAGCGGCGCGCGCCGGCCGGCGCCCCGGTCGCCGGCACGCGAGCGCCACCAGGCGACGCCGACGAGGCCGACGGCGGCGACGAAGGCCGGCATCAGGCCGCCGGTGAACAGCGCCGCGATCGACAGGCCGGGGGTCACCGAGCCGATCGTGATCAGCACGAGGCTCGGGGGGATCGTCTCGGACATCGCGCTCGAGGTCGCCAACAGCGAGGCGAGCTCGCCCGGATGGCTGCCGCGGCGCTGCATCTCCGGGAACAGGATCGGCGCCACCGCCGCCATGTCCGCCGCCTTCGACCCGGATATGCCGGAGACCAGGTACATCGCGCCGAGCAATACGTAGGACAGGCCGCCGCGCACGTGCCCGACCAGGGCCGCGAGGAAATTGACCATGACCCGCGCGATCCCGGTCATCTCCATCAGGAGGCCCAGGAACACGAACATCGGCACCGACAGCAGCAGCAGGTTGGAGATGCCGTCGTCCATGCGGTTGATGACGATCGTCGCCGGCATGTCGGTGGTCAGCGCCAGGTACGACAATGTCGCGATGCCGAAGGTGAACGCGATCGGCACGCCGATGCCGACGCAGACCGCGACGATGACGACGAAAAACAGCACGAGGCTGCCGTGCCCCATCGCGACGAGCAACGGTTGGGCCAGCCACAGTCCGAGGACAATCCCCGCCACGACGGCGAGCGCGGCGAGAAAGCCGCCGGGATGGGTTGTTTCGAGCAGCCGCAGCAGCGCGATCGTCGCGATGAGGCCGGCGCCGACAAGCAGGGCCACCACGCGATAGCCGTCGGAAATGTGCAAGGTGATCAGCTCGGTCGACTGCTGCACTTGCAGGTAGCCGTAGGCGGGCACGATGATCTCGATGACGAAGACGATGACGACGAGCGCCGCGACATTGCCGAGCCAGCCGCTCCACCGCGGCGAGCACCAGGTCACGAAGGTGGTAAGCCGCATATGCCCGTCGCGGCGTAACGCCACGACCGCACCTATCATCGCCAGCCATAGAAACAGGAAGGTGGCGAGCTCGTCCGTCCAGATCAGTGGGCTGTCGAAGACGTAACGCGAGACGACGCCGGCAAAGAGGATCGCGGTCTCGACGACGACAAGCACGGCGCCGATCGCCTCGGCCGCAATCCCGATCACTCCGTCGAGAGCCATCGCCGCACGGCGGATGCCGGCAAGACGGCTCCCGCGCTGCACGACGCGGAGCGGCGCGGCTTCAACGACCGGCTGGCTCACGGGCGGATCCTCCCCAGTTTCATCGGCCCCCTACCCTGCCCCGGCTCCCCGGTCGGCCCGGGTTACGTCAGCTGGCCGACGTATTTTTCGAGCAACCCCCACGCTTGATCGCCCATCTGCTTTTTCATGTCTGGATAGAAGCCGGACTTGCGCAGCGCCTCGCGGAACGGCTTGGTATCGGGATTGACGAAGGTCAGCCCCGCCTTCGTCATTTTCTCGATCTCGGTCTTGTCCATGACCTGCCAGTCGGCGCGCTCGGCGAGTGCCGCGGCGCTGAAATGCTTGTGCGCGAGTTCCTGCAGGTCGGGCGGCAGCCGCTTCCACGCCGCCGGGTTGAACGAAATGTGCAGCCCGACCCAGATGTGGTTGGTCATGCTGCAATATTTCTGCACCTCGTAGAGCTTGGCGGTATCGATCAGGATCAGCGGGTTCTCCTGCCCATCGACGAGGCCGGTCTGCAAGGCGCTGTACACCTCGCCGAAATTGATCGGCGTCGGCGAGGCGCCGAGGTGTCTGAACAATGCGATGAACAGCGGCGCCACCGGCAACCGGATCTTCATGCCCTTGAGGTCGTCCGGGGAATTGATCGGCTTCGCCTTGCTGGTGATTTCGCGGAACCCGTGATCGAAGGCCTTGTCCAGGCAATAGAGGCCGGCTTTTTCCGACAGTCCGCGGCAGTAATTGCCGAGATCGCCGTCCATCGCCTTCCACGCCGTGTCGTAATCCGGAAACGCGAACCCGACCCCGAAAATGGCCGCGGACGGCTGCTTCTGGGCCAGGATGTCGAGCGACATGCCGTAGATCTCGAGCGCGCCAGCAATTGCCTGCGACATCATCGCGGTGTCCTGACCGAGGACGCTGCTCGGATAGATCGTGATATCGAGCCGGCCGCCGCTCTCCTCCTTGATCTTTGCCGTCGCCTCGCGCGAGCGGATCACCATCGGATGCCCATCGGGCAGCGCCGTGCCGTATTTGTAGGCGAATTCGGCGGCGTAGGCTGGCCAGTGCAGGATCGCGGGCGCGGCCGCGAGCGCACCGGCGGCGGCGGTGGTACGGGCGAGCAGCCTGCGGCGCGACAGCGTCATCGATGTCCCCTCCCAAAGAGCCGCTTGGAGCGGCCGTTCGGCAAAGTGCCAATCTCTCCGAACAAGTCAATCGGACCGCTTGCGGGGCGGCTATGCCGCACGAGAACAAACCGGCGCTTTGCATCAGGACCCACCCGCCGACCTTCGACAAACTTCAACGGGCGGTAGGCGTCAGCGGAACAGGGGAACCTCCGAACTCGCCGCTCCTGCCGCCGCCGCCTAGCTACATGCTCCGAGCGAGCCGCGCGCTCGGGGGAGCGGCGGCGGCGAAGGAGGATCGAAAATGGTGGGCATCGTGGACGCTTCGCGGCGACCTACGGCCATGCGCCGGATGAGTTCGGCGGAGTACGAGGCGGCAGTGGCGGCGTTCATCCGCACGAGGGGGGTGACGCGCTGTCCGACAGCATGCGTGGTGCCGACCCAGGCGACGATCGCCGACGCCGACCGCGCCGCACTGCACCGGCGCTGGGCGGAGAACGAGTCGCTTCGCAACCAGGAAGGCGGCCGCAGCGGCCTGATGCTGAGCCAGGGCGCCACGCCGCGCCTCGCTCGCGACGCCGGCGCCCGCGGCCGCGACAGCCTCAAGGCCAACGCCGACCGCTTCGCCGCCAGCGTCTTGCCGATCATCATGAGCCTGCAGGCCGACGGCATCATCGGCCTCAGCGCCATCGCCGACGCGCTCAATGCGCGCGGCATCGGCGCGCCGCGCGGCGGCAAATGGCGCGGCTCGGCGGTGCGCCGCCTGCTCGCCCGCGCCCGCTGACGGCTCGCCCGGTCAGCGCGAAATCTGCTCGAGGCGCAGCCGCGCGGTCGGCGGCCCCATGATGGCGATGACCAGGCAGCAGACGATCATCGCGGCGGCGATGAAGGCGAAGACGCCGACCGTGCCGTAGTTGCGCAGGAAAAACGCAACGAGGAAGCCGACGAAGATCGTGCTGAACCGGCTCCAGGAATACGTGAAGCCGATTGCGCGGGCGCGGATGCGGGTCGGGTACAGCTCCGCCTGATAAGCGTGGAACGAGTAGGACAGGTTGCTCGTCGAAAACGTGATCAGCACGCCGAGCAGGATGATGCCGGGCGCGGTGGTCATCTGAGAGAAGATGAGGCCGAAGGCGGCAAGGCAGCCGCAGGCGCCGACCAGCTGCCACTTGCGGTGCACCCGGTCGGCGATGAACGAGGCGAGCAGCGGACCGACCGGGTTCGCGAGCGCGATGACGAAGGTGTAGAGCAGCGACTTCGTGACGGTGATGCCCTGCGACAGCAGCAGGGTCGGCACCCAGCTCGCGAAGCCGTAATAGCCGATCGACTGCAACAGGTTGAACACGATCAGCATGATCGTGCGCGGCAGGTAGACGCCTTGCCACATCTCGCGCCACGCGCCGTGGGCTTCCTCGACCTCGTTCGCGACCAGTTCCGGCGGCGGCAGCGGCCGCCCGCTCTCGGCCTGCACCCGGGCCTCGATCGTCGCCGTGATGCGCTCCGCGTCGGCGGTGCGGCCGTGGCTGGCGAGCCAGCGCGGCGATTCCGGCAGGCTGAGGCGGATCCACCAGACGAAGATCGCGCCGGCGGCGGCGATGATCGTGACCCAGCGCCAGCCCTCGAAGCCGAACGGCGCGATCGGGACGAGGCCCCATGACAGGAAAGACACGGTCGGATAGGCGAGGAACTGGAACGACTGGTTGAAGGCGAAGGCCTGTCCGCGGCGGTCCTTCGGCATCAGCTCCGAGAGGTAAGTGTCGACGGTGATCAGCTCGATGCCGATGCCGCAGCCGGCAAGAAAGCGCCAGATGTCGATCGCGAGCGCGGTCGACTGGAACGCCATAACGAAGGTCGCGATCGAGTACCACACGAGTGCGAAGGTGAAGATCGTGCGCCGGCCGAAGCGGTCGGACAGCGAGCTGAACACCAGCGTGCCGGCGAACATGCCGATGAACGTGGAGGCGACGAGGCTGGCAAAGCCGCCGATGTCGAAGAAGCCCGAGGTCGTGGGGGTAAAGATTTTGGCGGCGAATAGCCCGGGCGCGATGTAGGCGATGAGGCCGTTGTCGAACACGTCGAAGAAGCCGCCGAGCGACAGCAGCAGCACGAGGCGCCAGACGTAGCGGGTGCTCGGCAGACGATCGATGCGCGCGGCGATCGTCATATCCGGGCGGGCGGCGGCCGTCGCCGCGGGCATTCCCATCGCGCCGATGGCTGCGTCGGTCATGGCATCTCCTCCGTGCTCGTTCCGGAAAATCCGGACAGTCGCCCCAGAGCGATGCTTCCCGCGTTCGTCTGCGCGCGCTTCGACAAGCGTCTTGTCGCCAAGGCTATCACCGTTGCCGCCGCCGCGCACAACCCCTTTCCGCGGTCGCGGCGCGGCGGCGAGACGGCTATGCTTGCGACAGACGCATAACGGAGCCTCAGCGATGCAATTCGGGTTCAACCTGCCGATCAGCGGCGGTCTGGCCGATCCGGAGGCGATGACCCGGATCGCGCGGGAAGGCGAGGCGCTCGGCTACGACTATCTCACCCTGACGGACCACGTCGTGCTGCCCGACATGGCGGAGCCGGGCTACCCCTACTCCGAGAGCGGCGCCTTCTATTCGACCGATACCGCCTATCGCCACGAACAGCTGACGACTGCCGCCTACATTGCCGCAAAGACCTCGAAAATCCGTCTCGTCCTCGCGGTCATGGTGGTGCCGCACCGCCCGGCCGTGCTGGCGGCGAAGATGCTGGCGACGATCGACGTTTTGTCCGGCGGGCGGCTCGTGGTCGGTGTCGGCGCCGGGTGGCTCAAGGC
>Ga0070739_10001883_pt1 | contig 29959 bp, 20 predicted proteins | sample Coa_R1_7_FD_66445 | JGI IMG/M metagenome (GOLD analysis project Ga0070739, IMG submission 66445) | Surface soil microbial communities from Centralia Pennsylvania, which are recovering from an underground coalmine fire - Coalmine... | ecosystem: Environmental > Terrestrial > Soil > Unclassified ...
AACGGCAAAGCCTGGTACGCTCCTAACAATATGCTCATTACAGCCACCGGCACCACCAACGGCGTGACCCGCACGGTGCGCTGTCGAGGCTCGCGCCGCAGCATCTTCGACAACTATTCGTTCTATGGCGTCGACACCACCACCATCAACGGCAGCCTAGTGGCGAATGGCAGCTTTGGCACCAACAGCCCGGTCACGTTGAATGGCACCAGCGCCGAAGTCTACGGCCCGGTGGTCTTCAACGGCACCAGCGGCTCCTTCACGGCCGGTCAGGCCACCGGGGGCGTGTGGTATCAGCCCGACAAAATCAACTGGCCCACCGTCAGCCAGATCGCCGATGCCGTGGCCAGCCAGAAGACGGGCACGAGGGTCGCGACCGGAACGGGATTAGCCTGGATCAAAGCCCATAACGACAATGCCAAGATGATGCAGTTCAGCACTACGGATTCGTTGCTGACCCTTCCCTCCCAGCATTCCTGGGTAGCCGCTGGCCTCTCCGCCGACTCTAACGGCAACTGGGCTATCGGCAACAGGAGTGGGCTTGATACCTTCAAAAACCTGACGCTCGACGCGAACCTGATGGATATCCTTGGCGCCGTGACCAGGCGCTACGATCAACCGGCAGCGACCTATACGTTCACCAACCCGACCAACACGGTCACTCAGTCGGAGCAAGCCCTCAACGGCTGCGAAGTGCTCATTCTACAGGGCTCTCCTACGAGCACGCCCTACAACTACTATTTCGATGAGATCGACTTAAGCGGAAGCTCTAAAATCGCCATTCTGGTCGACAACGCGACCGGTCCCGTTAACATCTGGCTGGGACCCAGCACGGCTTACGGCTCTTCCCAGGATAACATCAACGGCACCTGGTTTTTCACGGCGCCTGGCGACTCGACCAAGTTCCGCCTCTATGACGCCAAGAGTGGTACCTTCGATATGGCGGGCAACTCGCTCTTCCCCGGCGGCATCTACGTCTACAACGGATCGGGTACGGGTACGGTCAATCTGCACGGTAATCCGATTATCAACGGCTCGATCATCGCCGATAGCCTGACGGTCAGCGGCACGCCGTTCATCAACTATCCGACCAACATGCAGGCCTCTAACGACTTTAGCCTCTGGTATGGCTTCCTCAACCAATGGACCGAAGTCAGCGGGATGTGATCTTCCTGCATAGAACACGCGTTCGCAGATCGCGCGCATAGCAAGCCCCAGATGGGGCGTACGATCAGAAAAGGGACAGCCCGCGGGCTGTCCCTTTTTGCTAAGACGCCTTTCCTTGCCTCCTCGCCGAAAAAAGAAATCATTGCACAGGCATTCCACATTTTCCGTTCGTACACTATATAGGAGAGTAACGAAGGCGCCGAAACAGGCGTCGGTACAGAAACGAATAACGAGGAAGAGGAAGAAAGTCATGTCGGTAACACAGTTTCAAAGCAATCATGAGCCGAGCCATCTCGAAAGTGGAATGCTGGATCTCGGCAGGGAGATCAACGCTCTGGTGGCTCTCTCGGTGGACGCGCTGACCGGTCAGAGCCTGGATCTGACCGGCCTTCCGGATGCGGTCCTGGCCGGGCAGGTCATCGGGATCGAGATCGAGCGCCTGAAGCGCGACCTGCAGGACGCTCCGCCTGCCCACGACGAAGAGAGAGCGACCCGTACTCTTCTCCAACTGCAGCAGCTGAACGAGGAGGCCGCCGCGATCGGCCGGATCGCGCATCGTATGGAAGGGAGCGCCTACCAGCGCTTTCTGCTGGACTTGCCGGATATGGCGGGCTGCGTGCGCTATATGCTCGGCGCGGCCGTAGAGGCCTGGGTCACGGGAGACCAGGAACTCGTCGAAATGGTGCTGCTGACATACGGGCAGGTCGAGGCGTTCGCAAAGCAGTTGCGGGAGCGGCTGCAGTCCTGGATGGATCGGGAACAGGAGCCGGAAGCGGGGGAGTGGGCGGCAGCGATGCTGTCGGTCGTGCGCCATTTAGAAAAGATCGGCGGATACACGGTCGGCATGGCAAAAATCTCCTGCCGGAAGGAATCTCACGAAAACGGCGCTGCGCTCATTACTGAGCGATCGTACCGTTGTTCCTGCGCCGGATAAGAAGGCGACACGCCAATTCAGGTAACAGACCCGCCGGTTTAAACCGGCGGGTCCTTGTTTTTTCACATCACCACGAGCGGCTACTTCATGACGTTCATATCAGGGATTCCCCTGTTTTTGCCTTGTTGCTTGCGGAGGCGAGCGTGCGGCGCTGATATTATCTCACTCCTACTATGGAGGGACTATCAAGCGGCTTTGTGTGCCATCGAGCGGTCTTAATCAGGGAGCTAGACGAGCTCGACCTCACCAGGTAAGAGGTGGACGTGTTGAGTGGAACACGCATGGGGACATTCTTACCGAGTCGGATTGCCACGGAATAGCGCGATATGCCGGTGTGCGTACTGGCTACCTGGGTCTGATGGATCGGGCCGTATGCCGAGTTGTATCGGAAGCGACCGGCTTCCGCTGGTCGGTGAACGAGCGCCGCCGGTATCAGGATGAGAAACAGCACGGCAATGACGATCAGGCCGCCGTAGCCGCTTCCCGTAAGCAACGGTCCTTTGGGTGCTGGTGAATGCGAATAGGGTTGCATGGTCGTTTCTCCCTGGCAGTTACGGGTGCCACAATCTATATCTCTTCTTAGGGCCGGGAAGATAAATTCTTTCCCTACACAAACAACTAAGGTGACGAGAGGAGATGCGGAAAACGGAGCAAACACGCAATCGATAACAACTGTTCCCGAATTGCGGACCATACGAAAAGTGGCAGAACGACGTACCACCACACTCGACCGCTACCCGATCATGGCCGTGCGCGCGGCGCAACTGCGCGGCGAGGGCACATGGTGGGATGTCAGCCTGCGTGAGTATCTAGGCGGAGAGAACCACGGACCGGAAACACGCGGGACCGCCGCGAACGCCCTTAAGCCTGGACTGCTTCTGTACGACGTGCCCAAACAGTTGGGCCTGACCGGCACGCAGACGCTGCGAATCCGCCTGAGTGTGGGCGCACTGCGGCTAGGCGGGTATGTGGATTACGCTTACGTTCGGTTCATCCGAAGAGAGGCTGCTGGCTGGCTGCAGGCAAATCCCGGCCTCCGGCACGTGCTTCAAGTACCCTAGCGAATAACGGCAAGGGTATCGAATTCGGACAATGCCGCAAAACAGCAGCTTCCCTCCGGATCGGGCTAGGAGCCAAGCAGGGCCAACACAGCGGCCCGTCGTTTCTATGAGGCTCTAGGCGGCCATGTAGTCGGGGAGCGTGAAGTCGAAGATGCGGGCATTATGCTACCGGAGGTGGTGTATGGCTGGTCCGATATAGGAGTGCTTGTCTACGGTTAGGCGTTACGCATGGGTGAAGGCAAGGGAGAGCAGTTTCCTCCCCGCTTTCAGGAAAGCGGGCCGAGGTTCGTCCGAAGGGTGCTCCTCGTGTACGGCAGGGGGCCGAGGACTACTCCTTTGCGCCCGCCTGCTTGAGCATCTGGAGGATCATTGAGCGTCCCAGCCTCTTAGCCATCTTGAGGGGGGTCACTCCATAACTGGTTGCCAGGTTCACATTGGCTCCATGCCCAATCAGGGTTCGCACGCTTCGCACTCGGTTATCGTCGATGGCAATATGCAGGGCGCTTCGTCCGTAAGGGGTGGTGGCATTGACCCCTGCTCCCTTAGTCAGCAGGATTTCGGTAATGGTAGGGTCATCCTGTCCTATCCCTTGCGCCAGCATCAAAGGCGTCATATCTCCAGGAATCCTGGAACTACAAACAGTGTTGACATGGGCCCCGTTATCTACCAGAAGGCGGACCATGTCGGTAGAGTGCATGAGGACCGCCCATTTCAACGGCGTCCAGTCATGTATGTCGGCAGCATTGACATTAGCTCCTCTCTGGATCAACAGGTGACAGACCTGCTGCTTATCGAGCCTGACTGCCAGCAGTATAGGTGTCTCACCCCTCTTGTCGGTGACATTGACCTTTGCCCCTCGCTCCAAGAGCACCTTGACCAAAGGCCAGTTGTCAGGGGCAGGTTTACGTCTCAAATCCTCCTCTCCCCAGGCACAAGCCAGCCACAAAGCTGTATGAGTGGTTGAGGGAGCAGAATATCTGCCGCGCAGCCGATCCAGAAGCAGCCGCCAAAGCGACATATGTTGAGGCGGCTCATCTCTTGCATTCGCGTCGGCCCCTTCAGCCAGGAGGGTGAGCGCCATCTGAGTGTCGTTCTTTTTGATGGCGGCGATCAAGGCATGGTTAAGCCTTTCCTGCCTCACCGGGGCGTAGATCGTCCAGCCCAGGCCGCCGACCAGGAGAGCCAGGAGGATAAGGGCAATCAGTCTTGAGTGTCTCCCGTGCATAGGCTTTTACCCTCTACTCCTTTGCGCCCGCCTGCTTGAGAAGGGTAGCTATAGGTACATTCTTTTCAGCATAGTCTAATGCCGTCTTGCCCTGATGGTCTCTGACATTTACGTCTGCGCCTCTAGCCAATAAGAGCCGAGCACTATCAATGTCATTGCATTGCACGGCTCGCATAAGAACATTATCCCCGTTCTTATCCTGAGCGTTAACATCGGCTCCATGATCGAGCAAGAAACCAACCGTATCGGCTTGGTATTCTCCTACTGCCAGCCACAAGGCCGTGTAATGGCGACCATCTCTGGCATTTACCTCCACTCTCTTATTTACCAGCAGGCGAATGATTTTACTGTTTAAGTGGTTGTCTTCTGCTGCTATGAGAACCGTCATACCAAACTTGCCTCTGACATGCACATCGGCTCCCTTCTCCACTAGAAAGCGTATACTTCGTTCGTCCGGATACTCGGCAGCTTCCACTAAAGCCGTTCTCCCATCGTTATCCTTCGCATTCACATCAGCCCCTCGTCCTATCAGGAAGCGAACACTCTGGTAATTGCCGGATCGGGCAGCATAGATTAAGGCCGTAGCGCCACCTATATCTCGTGCCTGTATATCGGCCCCATGATCCACCAGCAAGCGGGCACTTCGAGAGTATTTTACCAAACAGGCCAGCATCAACGGGGTAAGACCATACTTGTCTTGAACGTTAACATTTGCCCCTTTGCGTAGCATGGTCTTCAGGAGCAAAAGGTTCTCAGGCATGCGCCCTTCCGGTGCATTCAGAGGAACACTAGGTTTGTGCCAGGCAAAGATTTCCAAGAGCGGTGTGGGACAGGTATTTTCCTTATTCGGTGGCTCTCGTCCATGCAAGAGATGGTTGCCATTGTTTCCAGCATCGACATCGGCGCCTCTTTTGAGTAAGGAGAGAGCAAGCGCAGCATCGTTGTTACGGAGGGCAGCGAACAAAGCCGTGTTAAGGGATTCTTGTGACTGGCTCTCGGAGGATAAGGCAGTTAAGAGAGTTAGGCCAGCCATCAAGCCTACAATTAAGGCGAACTGTTTCATTGCTGCTTTACCCACCATCTATGTTACTACTCCGTTGTAGCTCCTGCTCCCCCGTGCTGGAGCGATTCCTGCCTGAGTAGATAGCAGACGCACAGTGGGAACAGCCCTGACTATATCGCTCCAGTTCTGGTATACTCAGACTGGACCGGATTTCGGCCAAAGCATGTACTGTTTCTCTCATTCTTGCCCTCCAGTTTCATCACCAGAGGGCCGCGCGAAGCCAAACAATGCTGTCTTTTCAATCTCAAATGTGCCGCAAATGAAACGGAAAAGATCGGGGTGGCGAGACTCGAACTCGCGACATCATGCTCCCAAAGCATGCACTCTGCCAACTGAGCTACACCCCGATAGCGCAAACGCTAGATATTATAAGCCAGGCGGCAGCAGAAGTCAAGAGAGCCCTTGCCGGCTCGGTAGGGCTTTCCGGATAGAAGTCGAAACAGACATAGGAGTAAGACGTGAGGCGACAAGATACATGCTGGATGCGGCTCAAGGCACAGACCCGTATTCTGGCACAGACATTATTCGTGATATGCGCAGTGATGGGAACGAGCGCGCAGGCGATTGGACAGGGTCTGCCTGCCTGGGCGCCGAAAACGTTTCCGATCGGAGGCTGGTGCAGCCCTCCCGAACCCTATATTACCACCGAACAGTATAAGCGTCTGGCGGATGCGGGATTTACGATCGTCATGCCGCCCTGCGACGGCGAGGCGACGGTAGCGCGTAACCGCAAAATCCTGGATACCGCGAAAGCCGCCGGACTGAGGGCGATCATAAGCGATGCGCGCATGCCGCTGGCGATTACAGGACACGCGGAGGCAGAAAAAGCGCTGAAAGCCATCGTCGCGGACTACCATCGCCATCCTGCCCTGCTCGGCTATTTCCTCACGGATGAGCCGAGCGCCGATCAGTTCGCCGGACTGGCCGAGGTGGTCGCCGCGCTGCATAAGCTCGATCCCGATCACCTGGTCTATATCAACCTGTATCCTAACTACGCCTCGAACAATCTGGCCGCACATCCGAGCCAACTGGGCACGGACAACTATACCCTCTATCTGCAGCAGTTCGCGCAGACGGTCAAGCCCGACCTCCTGAGTTTCGATTTCTACGGCTTCATGACCAGTGGAGACCGGTCCGGCTTCTATGGCAATCTGGCCGCTGCCCAGCGCGCCCTGGCCGCCGCGCCGCCGCAAACGCCTCTCTGGCCGGTCATACTTTCCGTACAGCATGGACCCTATCGGGCGCTAAACGAGAATGAGCTTCGCTACGAGGCGCTGCAAGCCTTAGTCTATGGGGCGCAGGGGCTGACCTACTTTACCTATTGGCTGCCGCAAGACGATAAATCGTATACCTGGAGTCACGGCATTATGAACCGGGATGGCACGCCGGGACCGCTCTATGAGGCGGTATCGGCAGTCAACCGCCAGGTGCGGGATTTGGGGAAGTGGCTCTATGGCGCGCGGGTCCTGACGACCTTCCAGACGGGAGATGTGCCTTCGGACGGCAGGGCGCAGGAAAACGATGTCCCGGTGAAGGTGATGGGCCCAGGCAATCTCAGTGTCGGCCTCTTCCGCGACCTGACCGGTTATCTCTACGTGCTGGTCACCAATCGCGACTATACCAAACCGGTCTCGACCAAAGTCCTTCTCGACGCGGGAGACCATGCGCTGGAAGCGTTAGACCAAACGAAAAACCGCTGGAATCCGACGACCGGCCCGAAGGACGCGGACGGCCAGACGACACTCGATCTTGACCTCCCTCCCGCCGGTGCCGCCATGATCCGGTGGCAATAAAGCGGAGGGGGTGAACGCGCCTACGGCGCTTGGGTGATCCGCTTTTAAGAGCGGAACAGGTTCTTGGCGACAAACCAGAGGTTGGCGGGACGCTCGGCAAGGCGGCGCATCAGGTAGGGGTACCAGTGGGAACCAAAGGGCGTGTAGACTCGCATCCGATAGCCCTCTTTGGCGAGCTGGAATTGCAAATCCCGGCGGATGCCGTAGAGCATCTGGAACTCAAAACGGTCCGAAGCGATCTGGTTTTCTCGTGCAAACTGTTTGGTCGCCTCGATGATTTTGGCGTCGTGGGTGGCGATGGCAGGATAGTTGCCTTTCAGAAGCAGGCGCTGCATGAGCACGATATAGTTGCGGTCTACGTCAGCTTTGTTGGGATAGGCCACGGAGGCCGGCTCTTTGTAAGCCCCTTTGACTAAACGCACGCGCGCGCCCATCTGTATGAGCTTCTCGACGTCCTCGGCACTGCGGTAGAGATAAGATTGAATGACGACGCCTACGTTTTTGTGCGGCTCCGGACCTTCCCACAAGCGGGTGAACATATCGAGAGTGCGCTGCGTGTAGTCCGAGCTTTCCATATCGATGCGCACGAACAGGTCTGGTCCGGCGGCATGGAGCAGGCGCAGCATATTGCGATAGCAAAGATCGGGATCGAGATCGAGACCGAGCGCGGTCAACTTGAGGGAAACGTTGGCGTCTAAGTTTTCACAGCGAATATGCTGGAATACCCGCAGGTAGGTATCTACGCTCGCCGCGACTTCTTCGCTATTGGTGACGCTTTCGCCTAAAAAATCCAGGGAGACGGAGATTCCACGGGCATTGAGGGCGCGTACCGGCTCTGTCGCGGCTTCGAGGGTCTCTCCGGCGATGAACCGGCGCACCAGCGGCGCCGATATCGGGTTGCGCCGCACAAACGACTCCATTTTTTTGTTGTTCGCCAACTGCAGCAAGACCGCTCGCGTAAGCACTTCATTGTCCTCCGAGGAGTCAGTCCGTAATGACCGCTATTCTTATTGTACCTATCTGGCGCCGACTTCTTCTATAGTATTTTACGTTATCGCCTTACCTGCCGTTCGAGAGACCCGACAGCAGGAATTCACTGGTTGTGCCGCTAAAGAGTAAAAGTGTTGCCGCGCGGAACAAGGTAGTGCAACTCCGTAGCGGCCTTTCTTGTCCTGGAGAACAAAGGATGTCCAATATCTACGATCTGGATACGCCTGCCTTGCTGGTCGATCTCGACCGGCTGGAGCGCAACATAGCGGAGATGGCCCAGATCGTGCAGGGTGGGGGCAAGGCATTGCGCCCACATACGAAGACACACAAGACCCCGGAGATCGCCCGCATGCAGGCAAATGCAGGGGCGCAGGGCTTGACGGTCGCCAAGCTGGGCGAGGCCGAAGTCATGGCGGACGCCGGCTTCGACGACCTGTTCGTCGCCAACCAGATCGTGGGGGAAGCCAAGATCGCGCGGCTGCTGGCTCTGCTGCGCCGGGCACAGGTGCGCATCGGGGTGGACAGCAGTGAGGTCGCAGGGCCTATCGGGAATGCGGCGCGAGCGCAGGGGCTGCTAGCGCCGGTGATGATCGAGGTGGACACGGGGCTAGGACGCGCCGGCGTGCGCTCTCCAGAAGAATCGCTGGATTTGGCCCGGTTTGTGGCGGATCATCCGGGGCTGGACCTGGCCGGCATCTTCACTCATGAGGGGCATCTGTATCGCGCGCCGGAAGCCGAGCGGCCCCTGTTGGCGGCACGGGTCGCCTCCGATATGCGCGCCCTGACGGCGGCGCTGGCCGCGCAGGGCACGCCCGCGCGGGAAATCAGCATCGGCTCGACGCCGGGCGTCGCGCTCCTCGCAGAAGAAGTGGGCCTGACGGAGATGCGGCCCGGAAACTACGTCTTCCTCGACCGGATGCAGGTCCAGATCGGCGCGCCGCGCGATCATTGCGCCCTCACGGTGCTGGCGACGGTCGTGAGCGTCCGTCCGGACGGGAAAATCATCCTCGATGCGGGGACCAAGGCGCTGGCAAGCGACCGTCTGCCGTCCGATCAGACGTTCGGTGAGATCGTCGATCGCCCGGAGTTGGCCTTCGTAGCCGCCAGCGAAGAGCATGGCCACTTGCAGGCGCCAGGGCCGACGAGACTGCGCGTGGGGGATAAGGTCCGGATCCTGCCCAATCACGCCTGCACCTGCGTGAATATGCACGAGACGATGACTGCGTATCGGGGAGAAGAAGTCGAGGCCGCATGGCCCATCGCGGCCCGCGGCAAAATACAATAGCCCACCCCCTAAAACGGGATTAAAACCCCGTGCTAAAACACAAAGCCCGCCAAAGCGGGCTATACCTTTCGAGACCGTTCTCCTCCCAGGGAGCGAAGCGAACGCATTTGAGAGAGGAGAAGGGGTGGGCAAGAAGTGAGGTCCGATGAGAGCGTCCCAACTGTTTTTTCCGACACAGCGTGAGATTCCCAAAGATGCGGAGCTGGCCAGCCATCAACTGCTGCTGCGCGGCGGCTTCATCCGCAACCTGGCGGCGGGAGTCTACTCCTATCTGCCGCTGGGCTGGCGCGTCCACGAGAAGATCGCCCAAATCGTGCGCGAGGAGGCCAATGCTTTCGGCGGCCAGGAGCTGCACATGCCGGTCCTGGTTCCTAAAGAGCTGCTGGACGAGACGGGACGCTCGAAGGTGCCGGTGCTGTTCCGGCTGAAGGATCGGAACGAGCGCGATTTCTTCCTCGGTTTTACCCATGAGGAGGTCGTTACCGACATCGTGCGGGGAGCGATCAGCTCATGGAAGCAGTTGCCGGTCTATCTGTATCAGATTCAAACGAAAGAGCGGGACGAGCCGCGCCCGCGCGGCGGCCTGATCCGGGCGCGCGAGTTCACCATGTTTGACGGCTACTCCTTCGACTACAGCGAGGAGATGCTGGATACGATCTACAAAGCCAACTATCGCGCCTATGGCCGCGTCTTCGAGCGCTGCGGGCTGCAATACCTGGCGGTCGAGGCCGATCCGGGTGCCATCGGCGGTACGGAGAACCACGAATTCATGGTGCTGACGCCCGGCGGGGAGGACACGGTCCTGCGCTGCGACTCCTGCTCCTACGCCGCCAATGCCGAGCGCGCGGAGGTCCCGGAAGAGCCGGCGGGTGGTCCCAAAGAGGCACCGGCGCCAATGGAGGTGGTGGCGACACCGGACGCTCACACGGTCGAGCAGGTCTGCTCCTTCCTCAACGTCTCGCCACAGCAGCTCATCAAGACTATTATCTGCGTGGCGAATGGAAAGCCGGTGGCGGCCCTGGTCCGCGGCGACCGGGAGCTGAACCTGCCCAAGTTCGCCCGCGTGCTGGGCGCCAGCGACCTGGAACTCGCGGACGCGGCGACGGTCGAGCGCGTCACCAGAGCGCCGGTCGGGTTCGCCGGGCCGGTCGGCCTTGCCAGCGAGGTCCCTATCTACGCGGATAACGAGCTGAAGCAGGGCGCCAACTACGTGGTCGGCGCCAATCAGGCTGATGCGCACATCGTCAACGTGACGCCGGACCACGATTTTACCGTGGGGACCTGGGCGGATATAAGGACGGCCATTGCGGGGGACCGCTGTCCCCGTTGCGCAGAAGGGCATCTTACCGAGGCGCGGGGGATCGAGGTCGGCCATATCTTTAAGCTGGGCGTCAAGTACAGCAAGGACATGGGCGCGCTGTATCAGAACGAGGCGGGCGAGAAACTGCCGATCATCATGGGGTGCTACGGGCTGGGCGTCAGCCGAACGATGGCCGCCGCCGTCGAGGCGCACCACGACGAGAACGGGATCGTCTGGCCCATCAGCATCGCGCCCTTTGAGGTCGCGGTTTTGGTCGCCAACGTTCGGGACGAGGCGCAGGTCGCAGCCGCCGGAGCGCTTTACGAGGCGCTGCAGACGCAAGGCGTTGAGGCGCTCCTGGATGACCGCGAGGAGCGCGCGGGCGTGAAGTTCAAGGATATGGACCTGATCGGTATTCCGGTGCAGGTTGTGGTCGGCAGGGGAGTGGCCGAAGGCACGGTCGAGGTCGGCCTGCGGCGTGAAGGAGGTTCCCGGCAGACGGTTCCGATCGATCAGGCGGTGGAATCGATCGCCAGCCTGGTCGCTTCCGAGCGGGCGCGCCTGCAGCCGGCGTAGGGAGGGCATCGAGACGAACAGGTTCTTCGGCTTTCCGATAGATCCCACCTCGCTGGGCGGGCAGACGCTGGCGCTGGTCCTGGCGCTCGTGCTCGGTGGACTGATCGGTCTGGAACGGGAGTGGCGCGGCCATCCTGCGGGGATGCGCACGCATATCCTCGTCTGTGTGGGCGCGACCCTCATCACTCTCGCCTCCATCCAGATCGGCACCGGACTGGCCGGACCGTATCACGGCGATCCCGGCCATATCGCCGCGCAGATCGTTTCCGGTGTGGGCTTTCTCGGCGCGGGGGCTATTATCCGGGAGGGAATCACGATCCACGGCCTGACGACCGCTGCCAGTATCTGGGGTACGGCGGGCATCGGCATCGCCGTCGGCGCCGGTCCGCGCATGGGAGAGCTGGCTGTCATCGCCACCGCCATTGGCTTGATGACGCTCTCCGTATTGAACCGGCTGGAGGATTTTATTAATGTCAAGCAGCGCGTGTGCCGGCTGGATGTCGAGGTGGAAGAGGCGGACCATGGGCCGGCGCGGGTCCTGGCGCTGCTGGCGCAGAACGGGATTCTGGTCTATGGGCAGCAGTCCGAGCCAGGTAAAGCCGCAGGGCCGGGAGGCTCTCCGAAGCTGACCCGGCGCATGAGTCTGCGGGTACGCCTGCCCAAAACATTCGACAGGACACGGCTAAATGCGCTGCTGACCGAGGAGCCGGGCGTGACCGCTTTCCATCTGGAATAGAGGCTGGCGCGGGCTGCCCGAAGGTTCGATAGAGCCTCGCTGGCAGCCCGCGCGTTTTTTGGAAGGGGCGCTAGCGCCCCTTCCAAAAAACGATCATTTACTCATGCTATTAAACATTATCGGACGCTTTATTGGTTTGACTGTGTCGCTTCTTCTTGAGGTTCAGGCAAAACTATGGTATCCTATCGGTACACTACGGATAACACTACAAATGTGTCTGGTAAGTCTCAGGATATCATCATGGCCACCGATCGAATCGTCTTGCTGGATGAAAACACCGCTAACCGCATCGCGGCCGGCGAAGTCGTCGAGCGTCCGGCCTCGGCAGTGAAGGAATTGCTGGAGAACGCTATCGACGCCGGCGCGGCGCAGATCGTAATCGGCCTGGAGGAGGGGGGCAAGCAGCGGTTGGTCGTGGCCGATAACGGTTTTGGCATGACCCGCGCCGATGCGGTCCTGGCGCTTCAGCGCCACGCGACCAGCAAGATCCGCACGGCCGACGACCTGTTCGCCATTCACACGCTGGGCTTTCGCGGGGAGGCGCTGCCTTCCATCGCCTCAGTCTCGCGCTTGACCCTGACCACAAAGCCACCGGATGAGGAGAGCGGGACCCGTTTGCTGGTGGTCGGCGGCGACATCGAATCGGCCGAGGAGATCGCGGCCCGCGACGGAACCACCATCGAAGTGGCCGACCTGTTCTTCAACACCCCGGCCCGCCTGAAGTTTCTCAAGAGCACGCCCACGGAGATGGCGCGGGTCATCGAGGTCGTGGGGCAGCTCGCCGTGGCCTATCCGGGCATCGCCTTCCGGCTGCGCAACGGCAGCCAGGAGGTCTTCTCCACGCCCGGCACCGGCGAGCCGCTGGCCGCGCTGGCGGCGGTCTGGGGGCGCGACATCGCCCGCAAGCTGATCCCGGTGCGCCATGAGACGGCAGGGCTGGTAGTCTCCGGCTATATCGCCACACCGGATGTCTCCCGGCCCGGTCGCTCGCACGAGCTGTTCTTCGTCAATCGCCGCCCCATCCGCAGCCGCCTGCTCGGCCACGCGCTGGAAGAGGCGTTCCGCGTGCTGACCCCCGATAGCCGTTATCCCATCGCCGCCCTGTTTGTCGAGATCAACCCGGACTTGGTGGACGTCAACGTCCATCCCACCAAGACGGAGGTGAAATTTACGCGGGATGGGGAGGTTCATCATGCGGCGAGCCAGGCGATCAAGAGCGCGCTGCTCGCCTATGGGATCGTTCCTACGGCGCGTCCCACTGCGACAGAACCTCCCATGCCGCTGCCCTCACCGCAAAAGACGTTAGAGTGGCGGCAGGAGCCGGAGAGCCGGCCGATCGCTCCCCTCGAAATTCGGCCAGCCTCTGAAACCTCTTCCTCCGCGTTCGATCCCATCGTGGAAGCAGCCGGCGCGAGGATGCCGGCCCCACCTCTTTCTACCGCGGGGCCGCCCGATCCCTTCGCAGCAGAGGCTTCCGAGCTGCCCACTCCGTCGCCGGAATCCGATCGGCTTGAGGAGCCGTTGCGTCCTCATCCCTTCGCGGAGCAGCTCCGTAACTACCGGGTTTTGGGGCAGGCGCGCAACACCTATATTGTCGCGCTGACCAACGAGGGCCTTGCGGTCATCGATCAGCACGTCGCCCACGAGCGCGTGCTCTACGAGCGATTGACCGTCAAGCGCTTTTCGCAAGGCATTCCTTCGCAGCGTCTGGCGGTGCCGCTCACCATCAACCTCAGCCGGCGCGAAGCCCTGCTGCTGGCCGAGCACTGCGGCAGCTTCGCCGCCGCCGGGTGGGAGATCAGTCCGTTCGGCAGGGAAAGCTTCGTCGTGCGGGCGATCCCCGCTGTGCTGACCGGCAAGCCCTACGAGCAGATCCTGCGCGATATGATCGACGAGCTGGTCAACCAGACCATCTCGCGGCGGTTGCTGGTCCAGCAGGACCACGTCACCATCACCAACGCCTGCAAGATGGCCGTCAAAGCGGGCGACCCTCTCACCATTCCGGAGATGGAAGGCCTGCTCGAACAACTCGCCGAGACCGAGAACCCTTACCTCTGCCCGCACGGCCGCCCCATTGTGGTGACTATCTCCTTCGCCGAATTGGATAAGCAGTTCAAGCGGGCCTGAATTCCCTACCCCCTGCCACCCGGCAGGGAGTAGGTAAAAGCGGAGTTAGGCGCGAATAGTAGGGCATGCGAACTATTCTACCCATGAAGCCGCTCGTAAACGCCTTTGTGGCGCTGTGTCTGCTCTGTCTCGCGCCGGCGCTGAAGAGTCAGGACCAACCAAGAGATGCCTGGGACGAAGCGCTGGCCGCAGCCGGATTGACGAAAGAGACCTGCCATTTCGATGCCCTGGACATGGCCCTCTACGGCGGCGGCGATTTCCAGTTGCCCTACTACAACGCGCTGCATGGCGACCCGCTGCGCATTCCTTCGTATACCAGCATCCTGCGGCAGAACCTGCTCGCGCAGGCAGCCAGTCCCGGCGACCTGGTCAGCTACGGCGCGATCCGGCTGGGAGTGGGAACGCGCCGCACGCTGATCGGCGATCCGCTGGACGCGCAGACGAAGCAGTCGGCAGAGCCGAACGCGCTTCTCAAGGCGATTCAGGCCGTCTACACGGCAGCCGGCACGCCGATGACGGCGGCACAGCAGGCGCGCTGCCAGGCACAGATCGCTCACGTTCCCGCCGACGTGCAGAAGCAGGCCGCGTTTGTGCTGCTCGTCGAGGCCGAGGCCTACCGCTGGCGGCAGCGCGCCTTCGCCCGGTTTGCCGCGACCCACGATCTGCAGCACCTTTTTAATAAGATCGTCGGGGACGATCCCAACGCGCAGAACGACTTCAGTACCCTCGATCCGGAGATCGAGACGCTGATGCATTCCGTCGATATGCCCTACCTGATGGCCGGTGGCGAGGACGTGACGATGGCCGCGGACCGCGCGGCGACGGCCCTGGCGGCGCGAACCGGTACGGAAACGTTCACCTTCGATTGCGACACGCCTCTCGGCCACATCGCCCTGCATGGCGCGCAGAACGACACCTATTCCGGCAATAGTCCGTACCTGCTCATCCTCGACACCGGCGGCGACGACACCTACTATGGGGGCGGCGCCACCTTCGATGCTGCACATCCGGTCTCCGTGCTGATCGACCTCAAAGGCAACGACAAATACCTGGAATCGCCGGAGCTGGCGACGACTCCCATCGCCCGCTACGCCGGACGTCAACACCATCGGGCGAAGCCCTGCTTCGGCGCGGGCATTATGGGCTACGGCGTTCTCATCGACGTGGCCGGCGACGATCTCTACCGTGCCGTCAACGAAACGATGGGCCGCGCTCATTTCGGCGCCGGCGTGCTGGAGGACCGGGCGGGAAACGATACCTACGACGCCTATGTGAATTGCGAAGGGTCGGCGGACTTCGGGGTAGGGGTCCTGGACGATCTGCACGGCGCCGATAGCTATCATGGCTTCGAGAGCGGGCAGGGCTACGGCGGCACGATGGGCTTTGGCCTGCTCTGCGACGCCGGCTCCGAAGGCGATACCTACGAAGCCAACGATACGGTCCTCGACTTTGCTAGCCCGCAGACCAAAGACCACAACGCTAACCTCTCTCAGGGCTGCGGCAATGGCTGGCGTGCCGATTTCACCGACGGCCATTCGCTCTGCGGGGGCATCGGCGTGCTGGTGGACGGCGGCGGGGACAACCATTTTACGGCAGGCCTGTTCGCGCAGGGCGCCGGCTACTGGTATGGGGTCGGCATCCTGAGCGGCGGGCCGGGCAACGATACCTATGATGGGGTCTGGTACGTGCAGGGCAGCGCTGCGCACTTTGCGGTCGGCATCCTGAACGACGTGGGCGGCGATGACCACTACCGAGCGACCATGAACATGGCGCAGGGGGCCGGCCACGACTACAGCGTCGGATTTCTTATCGACGAGGCCGGCAACGACCGCTATGAAGCGCCTAATCTGTCGCTCGGCGGCGGAAACGCCAATGGGTTCGGCTTCTTCTGGGACAAAAGTGGCGAGGATACGTATTCAGTACATCCCTCCACGACACTGGGCCGCGCCAGCATCGAGGCCAGCGGTACCAACAGCGTGCGCGAGCGCGACCTGACGCTCGGCCTCTTCCTCGATACGGGCGGCCACGACACCTATCCAGCCGACATTCCGGCGACGCATAATAACGCCCGCTGGACGATGGCCGACACCGGTCCTAAGCCGCAACTTCCGGTCATGCGTGGCGCAGGCCTGGACACCGAGGCGCCCAACACACCGAATCCGAAGTGACAGATAGGAGGAACGCAATGATCGCGATTAGACGATGGCCTCTTATGCTCGGCGGGATCGCGTGCTTGCTATGGGCGGGAAGTGGGGGAGTTAACGCCCAATCGGCCCACGTCGATGTTGTTCATAGCTTCGATGCTCAATCTCCGAATACGTTGACGAATAAGGAGGGCGCCCAGCCCTATAGCCTGGTATCAGGCTCGGATGGGAACCTTTACGGCACGACCTTAAGTGGAGGCGCGAACGGCAACGGAACGATTTTTAAATTGACGCCGGAGGGCGTCTTTACGCTTCTCTATACCTTTCCGGGGGATCCGGTCTTCCCCTCGACCCGGTTCGTTGCGGGATCGGATGGAAATCTATACGGCACCTTTCTCAGCACGTTTTTCCGGATAACGCTGGGTGGTGTTTATACGACTCTCTACAACTTTCCGGAGATGATCGGACCGCCGTACTATCTGATCCTCGGAAACGACGGCAACTTCTATGGGGTGACGTCTTTTGGAGGCATCGATACCATTTTCCGAATAACGTCCTCCGGGGTACCGACCTTATTGTACGGTGGTCCGTTCGGGCCGGGGGGCTACTATTATCAGCCGACGACCCTGACTCAGAGCAGCGACGGCAACTTCTACGGCACTACCGGTCTGACCACCTTTAAGCTCACCCCTGCCGGCGTCTTCACGCAGTTGGATGAATACATCGGCTTTCTGCCCAATCCTCTCGTTCAAGGCCGCGACGGCAACTTTTACGGCACCACGGTTTTCGACGAAGAGGGCGGCGAAATCTCCAGCGGAGGTCCCGGCACCATTTTTGAAATGACGCCTCAGGGGGATCTTACCGAGTTTCGCGGCATATCCTACGATCCTCCCGCCGGTCAAAATCCGGAAGCTGGGCTGGTGCTGGGAGGAGACGGCAATTTTTACGGCACGACGGTATCGGGCGGGCTGCGCGGCTTCGGAACGGTGTTTCAACTGACGCCCGACGGCGTGGTCAGCTTCTTGACCTCCTTCCTGGACATTGATGGCGCCGGGCCGGCACAGATGCTTCTCGGACCGGATGGACATCTCTACGGAGTGGCGGCGGGCGGCGGAACGGGAACGGGCGTCATCTTCCGCGTGGATCTGAACTACCGCACGCCGCCGGATTTCAACGGCGATGGACATCCGGACCTCCTCTGGCAGAACCGGCGCACCGGCGAGGTGGTCATTACCTTTATGGACGGGTTGACTCCGCTCTCCTGGACCAAGCTGTTTACAGGAATCGATCCGAGTTATCAGATCGTAGGCGCTCCTACCTCCAGTCTCACCAGCCAGCCCGATATCCTGTGGCAGGATACGGCGACCGGAAAAGTGGTCAACACGTCGATGAACGGAATCCTGGCGACCTCCTGGAGCGTTCTGTTTCCCAGCTTCGATACCCATTGGAAGATCGTGTCCACGCCGGACTTCAACCTGGACGGATATCCGGACTTGCTCTGGCAGAATACAGCCACAGGCGAGGTCGTCTATACGCTGATGCGGGGACGGACTCCGTTCTCCTGGGGCATCATCGCGCAGGGAATAGATCCGCACTATCGAGTCGTGGCGGCGGCGCACCTGAACAGCAACGGATTTCCGGACAAGGTCGGTAACGACTATCCGGATCTGATCTGGCAGAACCAGGTGACCGGTGATGTGATCTATACGCTTATGAACGGAACGACGCCGACCGCGTGGGGAAAATTGTTTACCAGCATCGATCCGCACTACAAGGTGGTGGGTGCCCGCGATCTGGATGGGGACGGCTTTACCGATATTCTTTTCCAGAATACGACGACCGGCAAGGTGGTCTACGCGCTCATGCAGTTTACGACCGTGAAGGCGTGGGGCACGCTGTTTACGGGGATCGATCCGGACTGGCAGATCGTCGGCCTGAATTGATAAAATGATCCCGGTACATCACACCGGACCAGGACGCGAGTTGGCGTTGCGTGGGACCGCACTGACGGGTTCTCTATGGACGATGGCGATGAAAAAAGAGGTGGGAGCCAGGGAGGTATAATAGAGTACGGCTTTCGAGAGCGTATCCTGCGGCCGGGCGGAAGAGGGAAAGCATGGACGAGACGATACAGACCGTGCTGCAGCAGATCGAGGCGGAGCGTGGGGTACGGATCCTGTATGCGGTCGAGTCAGGCAGCCGGGCGTGGGGATTCGCCTCCCCAGACAGCGACTATGATGTCCGCTTTGTCTATGCGCGGCCGGTTCGAGACTATCTTAGCGTAAACCCGCCGCGCGACGTGATCGAGCTGCCCGTCACGGATCTCCTGGATGTCAACGGCTGGGACCTTTTCAAAGCGCTGCTATTGTTTCGCAAGTCGAACCCACCGCTGCTGGAGTGGCTGTTTTCGCCCATCGTCTATTGGGAGCGAGGCGCGTTTGCCGAAAACCTGCGCGCCCTGGCGCAGTCGCACTATTCTGCCCGGCGGATGATGTATCACTACCTGAACATGGCGCGCAACGCCTATAGCGCGATTGAGGGCCGGGAAGAGGTAGCGGCCAAGAAATATCTCTATGTCCTGCGCCCGCTGGTCTGTATTCGGTGGATCGAGCAGCGGTCCACCCCGCCGCCGACCTCCATCTCGGAGGGGCTGGAAGGGGCTGCGCTAGCACACGACGTGCGCGTAAAACTGTCAGAGCTATTAGAGCGCAAGCGGGAGCTCGGCGAGCTGGGAACGATGCCACCGGACCCGGTCTTAAGCGGCTTCATTGCCGAAGAGATAGAGCGGATCGCCGGCCTGGTCGCCACCGCCCCGGACGAGGTCATGGACGCCGCTCCGCTGAATGCGCTGGCCTGGAGAGAGCTGGGTCTGGAATAATCATGCCGAACGTCAATATCTCACATCCCGTATACGCGCTTCTAAAACAGCGCATCCTGATCTTAGACGGGTCGATGGGCGCGCTGCTGTTCGGCAAGAATCTGCAGGAGCAGGACTATCGCGGCGAGCGGTTCAAGGACCATCCGCACGATCTCAAGAACAACCCGGACATCCTCAGTCTCTCGCAGCCGGAGATCATCGAAAGCGTCCATACGGCCTACCTGGATGCGGGCGCGGACATTATCGAGACCAATACCTTTACAGCCACGCCCATCGGGCAGGCCGAATACGGCACGCAGCATCTGGTCTATGAGATGAACCTGGCGAGCGCCCGCATCGCTCGCCGCGCCGTCGAGAAGGCGATGGCGAACGACCCGTCCCGCCCGCGCTTTGTGGCTGGCTCCCTCGGACCGCTGAACAAAACGCTCTCGCTCTCGGTGGATGCCAACGACTCCGGCAAGCGCGAGGTCACCTTCGATCAGGTCGTGGAGGGCTACACCGAGCAGGTGCGCGGCCTCCTGGACGGCGGTGTGGACCTGCTTTTGCCGGAGACGACGTTCGATACCCTCAACCTGAAAGCCGCCCTGTTTGCCATCCAGAAGATTTTTGACGAGACGGGAAAGCGGGTGCCGGTGATGGCGAGCGTTTTCCTGGTCCAGGGCGGACGGACCCTGACCGGGCAGACGCTGGAAGCCTTCCAGATCGCCATCTCCCATGTGCCGCTGCTCAGTATCGGCCTCAACTGCTCGATGGGCGCCGAGCAGTTGGCGCCTTACGTGGAGGAGCTTTCGCGCCTCGCTCCGATCTTTACCAGCGCCTATCCGAACTCCGGCATGCCCGATCCCCTGTCCCCGACCGGCTTTCCGGAAGCCGGGCCGGCCTGGGTGCGGCAGGTGGCCTCCTGGGCGAAGAACGGCTGGGTCAATATTGTGGGCGGCTGCTGCGGCACGACGCCGGAGGTGATCGGCGCGCTAGCCGAGGCGGTGAAAAGCTGTGCGCCGCGAGTGCCGCCCCAGATCAAGCGCTACACACAGTTCAGCGGCCTGGAGTCGCTCACCATCCGCCCGGACAGCAACTTCATCTTGATTGGCGAGCGCACCAATATTACCGGCTCGCCGAAGTTCAGCAAGCGCATCCTCGCCGGCGACTACGAGGGCGCGCTGATCATCGCGCGCCAGCAGGTCGAGAACGGCGCTAACCTGATCGACGTGAACATGGATGAGGGCCTGCTCGATTCCGAGCAGGCGATGACCCGCTTCCTCAATCTGGTCGGGCCGGACGACGCGATCTCGCGCGTGCCCATCGTGATCGACAGCAGCAAATGGTCGGTCCTGGAGGCAGGATTAAAGTGCCTGCAGGGCAAGGGCGTCGTCAACTCCATCAGCCTCAAGGAAGGCGAGGCGAAGTTCAAGGAGCAGGCGCGGCTCATCCACCGTTACGGGGCCGGCGTGGTCGTCATGGCCTTCGACGAGCAAGGCCAGGCGGAGACGTTCGAGCGCAAGACCGAAATCTGCGCTCGCGCCTATAAAATCCTGACGGAGGAGTGCGGCTTCCCGCCCGAAGACATCATTTTCGATCCAAACATCCTCACCGTGGCGACCGGCATCGAAGAGCACAACAACTACGCCGTCGCCTATATCGAGGCGACGCGCTGGATCAAAGCGAATCTGCCCGGCTGCAAGGTGTCGGGCGGGGTCAGCAACATCTCCTTCTCCTTCCGGGGCAACAACGTCGTCCGCGAGGCGATGCACTCAGCGTTCCTGTATCACGCCATCCGCGCCGGCATGGATATGGGCATCGTGAATGCAGGGCAGTTGGCGGTCTATGAAGAGATTCCCAGGGATTTGCTGGAGTTGGTCGAGGATGTGCTGCTAAACCGGCGACCGGACGCGACGGAGCGGCTGCTGGCCTTTGCGGAGACGGTCAAGGGCAAGGAGAAGACGCAGGCGATCGCGGCGGCGTGGCGGCAGGGAACGGTCGAGGAGCGGCTGTCACATGCGCTGGTGCAGGGCATCGCCGACTATGTCGAAGCCGACGTGGAAGAGGCACGGCAGAAGTACGACCGGCCGCTCTCGGTTATCGAAGGGCCGCTGATGGACGGCATGAACGTCGTGGGCGACCTGTTCGGCGCGGGAAAGATGTTCTTGCCGCAGGTGGTCAAGAGCGCGCGGGTGATGAAGAAGGCGGTCGCGGTGCTGCTGCCCTACATGGAGGCGGAGAAAGAGGCGACCGGTGTTCGGCAGGCGCAGGCAAAGATCGTGATGGCGACCGTCAAGGGCGACGTACACGACATCGGCAAGAACATCGTCGGCGTGGTGCTGGGCTGCAACAACTACGAGGTAATCGACCTCGGCGTGATGGTCTCCTGCGAGCGGATCCTGGCGGCGGCGCGCGAGCACAACGCGGACCTGATCGGCCTGAGCGGGCTGATCACGCCCTCCCTGGACGAGATGGTCCACGTCGCGAGCGAGATGGAGCGCCAGGGTTTTACGCTGCCGCTCTTGATCGGCGGGGCGACCACGAGCCGGGCGCATACGGCCATCAAGATCGCGCCGGCCTACAGCCGTCCGGTCATGCACGTGCTGGACGCCTCGCGGGCGGTCGGGGTTATGGGCAGTCTCATCAGCCCGGAGCAGAAAGAAGCCTTCGTCGAGAACAACCGGTGCGAGCAGCAGGCGTTGCGGGAGCAGCATGCGACCCGGCGGGTAGAGAAAGCCATGCTGCCGCTGGCAGAGGCGCGCCGCCGGAAGCTGGCGATCGATTGGGCGACCGCCGACATATCCGCACCGTCGTTCCTCGGCGTCCGCGTCCTGGACGACTTTCGGCTGGAGGAGCTGGTCCCGTACATCGACTGGTCGCCGTTCTTCCACGCCTGGGAGCTGAAGGGCCGCTATCCGGCTATCCTGGAGGATGAAGTCGTCGGCGAGGCGGCGCGACGGCTGTTTGCGGACGCGCAGCAGGTGCTGGAAGAGATCGTCTGCAATAAGCGGCTGACCGCGCGGGGCGTCTACGGCTTCTTCCCGGCCAACAGCGTTGGGGATGACATCGAAGTCTATACGGATGAGTCGCGGGAGAAGGTCCAGACCGTTTTCCATACTCTGCGCCAGCAGATGGATAAAGGCGAGGGACAGGTCAATTACGCGCTGGCGGACTTCCTCGCGCCCAAAGATTCCGGCCGCGCCGACTATCTCGGCGCGTTCGCTGTGACCGCCGGGCAAGGCATCGAGGCGCTGGTCACGGAGTACAAAGCCGATCACGACGATTATCGTGCCATCATCGCTCAGTCGCTGGCGGACCGCCTGGCGGAAGCCTTCGCCGAAAAGCTGCACAAGATCGTGCGCGACGCCTGGGGCTACGGCCTCAAAGAGAATTTCACCCACGACGACCTGATCCGCGAGCGGTACCGGGGCATTCGGCCCGCCGCCGGCTATCCCGCCTGCCCGGACCACACCGAGAAGCGTCCACTCTTCGACCTTCTCCACGCCGAAGCCGCTACCGGCATCCACCTCACCGAAAGCTTCGCCATGTACCCGGCCAGCTCCGTCAGCGGTCTCTACTTCGCCGCCGAACAGTCCCGCTACTTTCCGGTCGGCAAGATCGAGCGCGACCAGGTCGAAGACTACGCCGCCCGTAAAGGCATGGACCTTTCCACTGTCGAGCGCTGGCTCGCCCCCAACCTCAACTACGAGCCACAACGATAAAGCCCATTCATTTTTTTATTCGGGCGGCTAAAGCCGCAGCAACAAAGGCACAAAGTCCGCCTGCGCGGACTACCGCTGCCAGGTTGATCCTCTTACCTTCCAGCTTCTACTAACTTAGGAAGAGAGACATAAGCCTAACGTATCTAGGACGTATCCGACAATTAGGACCTGAGCCAGAGCAGAATACCGGCGAAAGTTACTACAGCCAGATAACAGTCCGCCCGCTTTTCATAGCGGGTGGCTACCCGACGAACCTGTTTGAGCCGGTTGATGCAGCGCTCCACCAGGTTGCGCATGCGATAGCGCTCTTGCTCAAACTTATAAGGACGCCCTCCCTTTCGCCCTTTGCGCTTACGGGCGGCGCAGTGAGGATGTGGAGTGGGGATCATGCACGCGATCCCGCGTTGGCGCAGAAGACGCCGGCACGGCTTGCCGCAATAGGCCTTATCGGCTAAAAGGCTCGTGGGCCGCTTACGGGCACGCCCTTTGCCCGCCCGAGGCACATAGACCGCCTCCAGCACCGGGCCAAGCATCTGGCTGTCATGGCGCTGACCGGCACTCAAGACGAGGGCCAGAGGACGTCCCCGTCCCTCTACCAATAGGTGCAGCTTGGTCGTCAAGCCCCCGCGGCTACGTCCTAGTGCCTGATCGTCGGCTTCGAGAAGAGCGGCTTGCAACGTGCAGGAAGATGGCGGTTTGTCGGCTTTGCGTGCCCTTTTTTAACCGGCGGGCCCCCGCGGCATGCTGGTGGGCACGCACACTGCTGCCATCGACACTGCAGTCAACCCAGACGATATTGCCTTGCTGGTCTTGTTGGGCTTGCCAGGCCCCTCCAAGGAGCGCCCGTACGCAGGATCCAGAGGATGCCATCGAGCACTTTGCGGTGTTCGCTAAAGGGTCGGCCGCGTTTGCCGGAATGGGTGGGTGGCAACAAGGGTTGCAGGCGAACCCATTCGACATCGGTGAGTCCATATCGAGCCATAAGTATCTCCCTCTGAGACACTTATACGTAGATCCGGCTCGATTTATCGGATACGCCCTAGTCGCCGAAGGGCGACTTCGCGCTCTTGTTGCTGCGACTTCAGTCGCCCGAACAGGCCTCTCTTTGCTTCCAAGGTGAGGTGTTGGGCGTGAAGATAGCGTGAAGAGAAGACGAGCCATTTCCGATAATTAGCCATCAACGTAAGTTTGCGTGCCCGGTCTCAGGCGGAAAGGATGCCGTCAACAGGGAGAGGAGACCGGTTGGAGACAGGTATGTCTACGACGATGGCGACCCCTACAACGGCAGGAAAAACAGTTTCTTCATCCCGCGACCACAATGCCCTCTGGTGCGGTATCGGACTGGCGGTAGTCGCCTTGCTGGGGCTTCCGGCGCTGCTCTACCCATTCTGCGTCGATCAGGGGATGTTCGCCTACATCGCGGACGTGTGGCTGCGGGGTGGCCTGCCGTATCGGGACGCCTGGGATATCAAGCCGCCGGGGATCTTCGCCATCTACGCGCTGGCGCAGTTGTTCTTCGGGCGCGGGATGGTCGCCGCCCATATCGCCGATCTGCTGGCTACGCTGATCGCTGCAGGCGGGCTCTATGCCCTGGCGCGGCGGCAGTTCTCCGCTCCGGCGGCCGCGTTTGCGCCCATCCTGTTTGGAATTGCGTACTACACCCAATTCCTCTTCTGCGATGTCGCCCAGACCGAAGGCTTCGCCGCGCCGCTGGCGGTCTGGACCGTCTATGCGATCCTTCGCTGGCGGGAAAATGGCCGCTACTCGTGGCCGATGCTGGCAGGCGCGTGCCTGGGAGGCCTGGCGCTGCTCAAGACCCCGTTTGTTCTAATCGGATTACTGGCGGTAGCTCCCCTGATGGCCTCGCGGCGGCGCCATCAGGACGCGCGCCGCTGGAACAACCTGGGCCTGTTCCTGATGAGCGCCGCCGTGCCCCTTCTGCTGACGGTCGTCTATTTTGCCGTGCAGGGTGCGCTGGGGCAGCTTACCTTCCTTCTGGCCGCGCAGAAAGCCTACGGCAGCCGCACCATGGGCAGCCCGCTGTATTTCCTGCACGTCATGCCGGCACGGTTCCTCGACTTCTGTTCCCGGCACAGCTTCGTGGTGGTTCTGGGCGCGCTGGCGGCAGTACCCAACGCGGTGATGGTGCGCCGGAAAGTCTCCTACTGGCCCGATCAGCCCCTGCTGTATGGATGGCTGGGGCTGAACGCACTCATCATCCTGATGCAGTGGCGCCTGTTCGAGTATCACTTTCTGGTGCTCCTGCCGCCGCTGGCGCTCCTGGCGGCCGGAACGCTCGGTGGGCTTCAGCAGGCGCTGGCCCGCCGGCCTGAAAGGCTGGTCCGCGTGTGCGGACTGGCGTTTGCGCTGCTGATGGCTGGCCTGCCCGTGGCGCGTGACGTCGCCCGCTTCCGCGTCGCCTGGCTGAAGCAGACCGGGCAGATATCCCAGCAAGCGTACTGGTCGCTCTTTGCCGTGCCGAACTTCTATCCGTTCTCCAACACGGCCGCCGTCGCCGATTACGTGCGCGCCCGTACAGGCCCGCAGGATACCATCCTGCTCTTCGAGTTCGACCCCTCCATCTACTACCTGGCGGACCGTTACGCGCCTACCCGGCACCTAAGCGCCGCCCCGTTGTATAAGGATGAGTGTTATCCGGATGCAATGCGCCAGAACTGGATCCGGGAACAGGTCGCCGACGTGGCACGCCGGCCTCCGCGGCTGCTCATCGTCGTCGGCGCGCCACGTCAGTTTGGACTGACCTCCTCGCCGGAGGTCCAGCCCGCGCGGATTCATCTGGCCGGCTACGAATACGCCTATTCCACGCAGTTCACCCGTGATAGGATCTACCGTCTGATTTCACCCGCCCACGTCGCTGCCCGGAAAGACGCAGGCGCGAAGCCCGGCGTCTCCATGCGCCGTTAGCGTATTCTCCATCGGATTATCCAAAACGGATTCTTTCACCGATAGAAGAGTATGCAAACGGAAAGACACTTTATCATTTTCCAGCGGACGACGGGACACTGTGCCAACTGGCTTGTGAGGGCGCCATCCATCCGAGAAGCCATAATCCTCTACGTTCGCGAAGAGCTGACCGGGGTAGGGGAGGGTGAGACCTTCATCACGAGCGACGGCTATGGTGGGAAAGTCGTCTATACCCATCCGCTGGAGTGCATCGAGGCGGAAGAGAAAATATGGCATGGAGGAAAGGGCTGGAACGGCTGGGAGATACGAGAACTGACCGATCAGCATTGGGCGGCACGGTACGCAGAGGTCTTTTGCAGCGAGAATCCATATGACGTGGAGAGATATATCGCCGTCTGCAGGCCGCTGCTGCGTGCTCGTTATCCGCGCTCCAGAGCACGCGCGTTTGTCTGGTATTTGAAGGAGGGTCCGCTGGTGACGTTCTATCGCCGGAAGAACCCGGCGCGGCGCTGGCCCATCGAAATCCTAGTCCGCTATCTGCTGCCCTGGGAGGACTGGCCGCAAGTCCAGGAGTGGAGTGGGAGCTACGATGATATATTGAACCTGTTGAATGTTGAATACCTCCCTCCATTTAAGAAATTTCTTGAGTTGAGTTCCTAACAGCTCCCTATGCTACAATAGTGTTATGGATGAGACCCACCTGGGCAAAATGGCTGTCCGTGCGGCCCCGCCGCTGGGTGCGACGCTGTGGGCGCAACTCAAAGATACGCTCGCCCCGCTGGCCTTTCTGCTCCTGCTGTGTCTGATCTTATGGCGGATCCAGCCGCGCTTCCTGCTGCCGGAGAACCTGCGCGATATCGCCCGCGCGACCGCAGTCGTAGCGATCCTGGCGGTCGGGCAGACCATCGTCATTATCTCCGGCAACATCGACCTGTCCGTCGGGTTCAACCTGGCCTTCGCCGGCTGTGTGGCGGGCGTCATGATGCGCGATCATCATGCTGGGGTCGGAGCGGCGGTAGCGATCTCCTGCCTGGCGGGGGGGCTGATCGGAGTGGGGAACGGCGCGCTGACGGCGTTCGGGCGTATTCCCTCCTTTATCGTCACGCTGGGCACCATGCTCATCTGCCGGGGGCTGGCGCTGGTGGTCGCCCATGAGGTCGATGTCTCCGGGCTGGCGCCGGGCTATGAGAAGATCGGCGCGGGCTTGCTGTGGCCGAATTCCATCGGCATCCCCTACGCCTTTATCATCATGCTGGGAGCGGCGATCCTCGGCCAGATGCTGCTGTCGCGCACCCGCTGGGGGCGGGCTGTCTATGCGATGGGAGGAAACCGGGAGGCCGCGCGGCTTTCCGGAATCAACCTGACCGGTATGACTATCTCCATTATGGCGTTTTGTGGACTCATGGCCGGGCTGGCGTCCGTAGTAGAAGTATCCCGCAACGGAGTCGCGCAGCCGATGGCCGAGCCCCAGATCGAGCTCTGGTGCATCGCCGCCACGGTCATCGGCGGGACCAGCCTGTTCGGCGGCATCGGCGGCATTCCGGGAACGATCATCGGCGCGTTTCTGATGTCGGTCATCCAGAATGGATGTACCCTCTACGGCCTGGAGCAGGGACAGCAGTATATCATTCTTGGAACTGTCGTGATTCTGGCGCTTCTGTACGACCGGCTGCGACGCAGGACATAGGGAAAGCAAAGTATGGAAGGGAAAAGAGAGGGTCGCTGGGCCGTTACCCAGCAACGATGGCGATGGGACAAGGGAAAAGAGAGAAGAGGCAATATCCACACATGGCTCTCTGTCGTAGGAGTTCTGGTCGGGCTCGGCCTGGCGAACGGAGCGATGGCGCAGCAGAAACCCGCGCCGCCGGCGCAAAAGCCGTCTGCTCCCCCCAAGACGGCGGCCCCGCCGGCTCCTTCCGCGCCTCCGACGGCCGCGCAGCTCGACAGGCAGGGCGAGGAACTTCTGGCGCAGGGCAAAGTAGCCGAGGCGATCGCGACCTTCAAGCAGGCGATCGCCACCAATCCGAAAGACATCCAGGGCTATTTCGATCTGGGGTCGGCATACTCCCAGAACAAGCAGTATTCGGAGGCGATCCAGGCCTACCGCCAGGCCATCGACCTCAATCCCGGCGTGCCGGCGTTCCATCTGGCGCTCGGCAATGCTCTGCTGGATTCGGACAAATACGACGCGGCGAATGCCCAGCTCTCCCGTGCCATCGAGCTGGCTCCCGAAAACCTGGAGGCCCGGCTGGCCCTGGCGCACGCCTATCTGCAAGAGAAAGATACGCTCGACGAGCGTAAGGCGCTTATCGAGGCCCTGGGCTTTGCGCCGGACAGCCCGGACGTCCACGACATGCTGGGCGATCTGGACGAGCAGGAGGACCGGCACGCCGACGCATTGGCAGAGTACGAGACGGCTCTGCGCGCCGATCCCAAAGATATGAACGCGATCCTGGGCAAAGCCAACGCGCTCGCCGGCCTGAAGCGTTATGCGGAGGCGGAGGACCTGATGCACGCGCAACTGGCCCAGAATCCCAAAGATCCCAACGCGCATTCCGGGCTGGCGCAGGTGCTGGATTCGGAGGGGAAACATGCCGAGGCTATCGCTGAGTACCGTGCCGCTCTCCAGATTTCTCCCCAGGACCCCTATCTGTGGGGCAATCTAGGCTGGTCGCAGTACCAGGCCGGCCAGTACGACGATGCTCTCGCCAGCAGCCGCAAGGCTCTGGGGATCGATCCAAAGCTGACCTATGTGCGCTTCAATATCGGGCTGATGTTAGCCGCGCAGGGAAAATGGAATGATGCCGAGAAGGCGTATCGGGAGGCCGTGGTGGGCGCCGGTGACACGGACATCCGATCGGCGATCAAGGATGTGCAGGACGCGCTCGCCAAGCAACCGCAGAGCAATGGCTTGAAGCAGGCGCTCACTTATCTGACGCTTGCCGAGCGTAAAGTGACTGCCATTCCAGACTGATTTAGACCTTGTTTCAACCCGGTGAAAAGGGGTTTAACCCCATGCCAAAGGAGGAGCATGCAGATGGACAAGCGTTTCCAGTCAGGGAAAATTCTGACTCTGCTGGCGATCGCAGCCGTCATAGCGGCCGGCTGTGGAAAGCAGGAGACCGGAACCAATGCCGGCCCGGCGAATTCGGGCACGGGGTCGGGTGGAACGAAATACCGCATCGCCGTCATTCCGAAAGGCACGGCGCAATCCTTCTGGCAGACGGTGAAGGCGGGAGCCGAGAAGGCAGGCAGCGAGGAAAACGCAGAGATCATCTTCCAGGGTCCGACCGATGAGACGGACATCTCCGGGCAGATCAATATTATCGACGCGCAGATCGTCAATCACGTCGATGCGATCGTTTTGGCGGCCTGCAATGCGACGGCGCCTAGCCTGGCCGCCGAAGTGAAGAAGGCGCAGGACGCAGGTATCCCGGTCGTCACCATCGATAGCGGCATCCTTCCGGATACGTCCATCAAATTTATCGCCACGGACAATAAGAAAGGCGGCGCAGCCGCAGCGGATGCATTGAACACGCTGATCGGTCCGGCGGGCGGCGCCGTCGGCTTGCTGCCCATCATTCAGGGCGCGGGCTCTTCGGACGATCGCGAGAACGGCTTCAAGACGGAATTAGCGAAATATCCGCAGCTTCATATCGTCGCGACGGAATATTCGGAGAGCGATGCGGCCAAGGCGCAGACGAAGATCAATGCGATGCTGATCGCGCATCCAGAAATCAAGGGGATCTTTGCGGCGAACCAGGGGGGCGGGATCGGGGCGGCGCAGGCTATCAAGCAGAAAGGGCTGGCCGGCAAGGTCAAGCTCGTGGCGTACGATGCGAGCGACGAGGAGATCACGGCGCTCAAGGATGGCATCATCCAGGCGCTTATCGTCCAGCGCCCGTTCGCGATGGGGTATGAGGGCGTAAAGACGGCCGTGGAGGCCATCAAAGCCCATAAGGTGAAGGCGGAAAAGCCGGTCGTGGAGGATACCGGAGTTACGGTAGTCACGATGCAGAATTTCAACCAGCCGGATATCCAGAAGCTCCTCTAT